>WNGI01004418.1_pt1 | contig 12592 bp, 8 predicted proteins | sample 5400621 | NCBI WGS metagenome assembly WNGI01 (sample SAMN13153374, study PRJNA577476) | soil metagenome | isolation source: 20 cm soil or saprolite under Garry oak tree replicate 1 | place: USA:California | collected 2016-06-15 | reverse complement strand
GAGAGCGATGAGGGTCAATGCGGCCGCCCACGCCCGCTGGATCTGCTGGGGGTAGGGCGACTGGGCGCCGTTGAAGATCTCGAGGGGCAGGGCCGACATCGGCTGGGTGATCTTGAACGAGATGAACGCGCTGCCGAGCGCGGTGAACAACAGCGGGGCCGTCTCCCCGGCCGCCCGGGCAATCGCGAGCATGGAGCCCGTCGTGAGTCCCGCAGCGGCGCTCGGGAGCACCACCTTCAGGACGGTCCGCCATTTCGGGGTGCCGAGGGCCAGCGAGGCCTCCCGCACGCTGGTGGGGACCCGGCTCAGCATCTCCTCGGAGGTCCTGAGCACGATCGGCCACATGATGAGCCCAAGGGCGAACGCCCCGGCGAGCGCGGAGAAGTGGTGCGTGTACACGACGATGAGGCCGTAGGCGAAGATCCCGACCATGACCGAGGGGATGCCGGTCATGACCTCGGAGAAGAACCGCACCGCCCGGGCGAGGCGGTTGTTGGAGGCGAACTCGCTCAGGTAGACGGCACCGAGGATGCCGAGGGGGACGAAGACCACCGTCGCCATCGCCACCATGATGAGGGTGCCGGCGATGGCGTTCGCCAGGCCTCCTCCGGTGGCCGTGGCGTCCCCGGGCGGGGGCTGGGTGAAGAAGCTCAGGCCGTGGATCGCGCCGGCGCCCTTGATCACCACCTGGATGAGGATCGAGGCGAGTGGGACGAGGGCCAGCAACACGGCCAGCGCCATGAGGGCCAGCATCAGCCGGTTGGTGGCCTTCCGCCTGGCCGAAAGACCCTTCATAGTTTGGCCTTTGCGACGAGGAGCCGGGCGGCGATGTTCATGACCACGGTCACGACGAACAGCACCAGGCCGATGGCGATGAGCGCCTGAAGGTGCAGGGGCTCCTGCGACTGGCCGAACTCGTTGGCGATGACGCTCGCCATCGAGTAGCCGGAGGAGAAGATCGACTTGCTGATCGCCGGGATGTCGCCGATGAGCATGAGCACGGCGACCGTCTCGCCGAGCGCCCGGCCGAGTCCGAGGATCACCGCGCCCACGATGCCGGCCCGGGCGGGCGGGAGCACCCCGTAACGGATGGTCTCCCAGCGGGTGGCGCCGAGAGCGTAGGCGGCCTCCCGTACGTCCTGAGGCACCGTCACGAACACTTCCCGGGTCACCGCCGAGATCGTCGGCACGATCATGATCGCGAGCACGAACCCTGCCGCGAAGAAGCCGGAGCCGTTCCCGATCGGGCCGGCGAAGATCGGGATGGCCTTCCCGAGGGAGTCGGCAAGGAACTGCTCGACGGGGCGCAGCAGCGGGAGGACGACGATGATGCCCCACAGGCCGTAGATCACCGATGGCACGGCGGCGAGCAGGTCGATGAGGTTGGCGATCGGGGTCCGGATCTTCGCCGGCGCCATCTCCGAGACGAACAGCGCGGTCCCGATGGCGACGGGTGTCGCGATCACCAGGGCAACGGCCGACGTGATGACCGTCCCGATGATGAAGGGGAGCGCCCCGAAGACGCCGTCGGCAGGTGCCCAGTGGGTCCCAACCACCCACCCGAGGCCCTGGGCCTTCCAGAGCGGCCAGGAGAGCTGGATGAAACGAATCACCATCAGCGCCAACGCCAGCAGCAGCGCGGACGCCCCGAGCATGGCGACCCGCCGGGCGACGCCTTCGGAACGGCGTCGCCCGGCGAGTGACCCACGCTCGCCGGGGGCGAGCGTGGTGACGTCTGCGGTGGTCTCAGCCGTGCTCAGGGTCAGTTCCTAGCCGGCCAGCAGGGGCTGGCCATTGAAGGTCACCGTTTTCAACGCTGCGATGCACTTCGTCTGCAGGGCGGCGGGGAGAGGGACGTAGTAGAGCGCCTCCTCCGATGCCTGGCCGGTGGTGAGGCCGTAGTTGAGGAACTGCACCACCGCCGCGCCCTTGGGGCCGTCGGGTGCCTGCTGGTAGACCAGGGCGTAGGTGGGCCCGGCGATCGGGTAGGCGTCCTTGCCCGGGGCGTTCAGCAAGTTGAAGACCAGGTTGGCCGGGGTCAGGCTGGAGAAGTCGAAGTCCGTGGCCGCGGCGGCGGTCGTGCTGACGGTGGGGGCCACGTAGGCGGACTTGTCGCCGTTCTGGATGGCGGCGACGTCGACCTTGGTCTGTGCCGCATAGGTCAGCTCGACGTAGCCGATGCCTCCGGCGGTGCTCTTGACCACGGCGTCGACGCCGGCGCTCTTCGCCCCCGCCTTGAACTGGGCGGTCGTGGGCCACGTCGGGCCGGTCCCGGCGCCGATCTTGGACTTGAACTCCGGGCTCACCGTCGACAGGTACGTGGTGAAGATATACGTCGTGCCCGAGCCGTCGGAGCGGTGGACGATCGTGATCGGGGTGGAGGGCAGGTTGACGCCGGGGTTGTCGGCCTTGATCTCGGCGTTGTTCCAGGCGGAGAGCTTGCCCTGGAAGATGTCGGCGAGGGTCTGTGCGCTGAGATGCAGGTTCGTGATGCCCGGCAGGTTGAAGATGACCGCCACCGCGCCGAGTGCGGTGGGGATGTTGAGGATCGTGGCGGTCTGCGTCGCGGGTGCCGAGTAGGGGGCGTCGGTGCCCGCGAAGTCGACGGTCTTGGCGACGATGTCCTTGATGCCCTGCGACGAGCCGGTGCCGGTGTAGTTCACCTGGATGTGCTGGGCGGCGTTGAAGTCGGTGCCCCACTTGTTGTAGAGCGGCTGGGCGAAGGTGCTGCCGTCTCCGGTGATCGACGAGGCCGGCTGGATCGCCGTCGTGTTGCTGGATGCGCTCGCCGACGTGCTCTGCGAGGGACTGGTCGTGGTCTTGGTGCTGGAACACGCGACCGCCACCATCCCCATGATCAGAGCCACGATCATGAACTGTTTCGAACGTCTCACTCGACTACTCCTCCTGTTCTGGGGCCCCGCGAGGCCCACCTGCTTGACCATCTCCGGCGTGGAGGGGCGGCCCGCGACCGTAGGCGGCCGCGTCGAGGGCCGCGTTGAGGAATGAAACCGTCCTTCCACACTTCGACGGTAGCGGCGGGTGGCCGAGCCAAGGTGTCCCCGGCGCGAACTTTGTGTGAACTTTGTGGCTCATCCCGCACGTGTCGGGCCAAGCGGGCACCCGGCGCGGCCTCCTGGCATGGTGGAATGCACTTGAACTTCACGTGAACATGGGTCGTTTATCCGGCGCTATCCGGCGCCTTGAGGGGCGCCTCCACGTGAAGAATCAGGTGAAGACTCACGAACCGGGGAGCGGGAGCGGGAAGATGGCGCTGGTCCTCATCGTCGAAGACGACCTCACCATGGCCGATATGGTGTCCTACAACCTGCGGCGCCAGGGCCTTGAGGTCGAGGTGGCCCACGACGGCCCGACCGGATTGCAGCGTGCCCGGTCAAAGGACGTGTCCCTGGTCCTGCTCGACGTCATGCTGCCCCACCTCGACGGCGTCCAGGTCGCGGGGCAGCTCCGGGCGACGCGGCCCGAGCTGCCCATCCTCATGCTGACGGCCAGGAGCGAGGAGGAGGTCAAGCTCCGTGGCTTTGCCGCAGGTGTCGACGACTACCTCACCAAGCCCTTCTCCATGGACGAGCTCGTGGTTCGGGTCAAGGCGCTGGTCCGGCGTTCCCGGGCGGAGGCCATCCGGACGGAGACGCCGCCGGAGGTCCGCTTCGGGGACCTGCGGCTGGTGGCAAGAGACTTCCGATGCTGGGTGGGCGGGACCGAGGTCACCCTGCGGCCGAAGGAGTTCTCGCTGCTCGCCCGCCTTGCCTCCGAGCCCGGCCGGCTGTTCTCCCGGCTGGAGCTGGCCGAGGAGATCTGGGGCTACAGCCACCTCGGCGACACCCGGACGATCGACACCCACGTGAAGAACCTGCGGCGCAAGGTCGAGGACGGATCCGGGTACCTGTTCATCGAGACCGTCCGGGGGCTGGGCTACCGCTTCCGTCTCCGGCCCAAAGCCGGCGACGAAGCGGAGGACGGGCCGGCCGGGCCCACCGAACCGACGCGGCCCGAGGCGGAGCAGGCGTGACCGGCGTCAGGCTCGGCCGGCGGCTCGTCGTCACCCATCTGCTGGTCGTGGCGGTATCCCTCCTGGTCCTGGCGACGGGGGCTGCAGCGGGGCTGCCGACACCGGCAGCAGTGGCGTCGGCGGTCGGGGTGGGCACCGTGCTGGGAGCGGTCCTGGCACTCCGGACGGCCCGCTGGATCTCCGGACCCCTGCAGGAGGTCGGCGGGGCTCTCTTCACCTCGCTCTCCGGGCACGACAGCCAGCAGCTCGAGGAGCGCCCCGGGGACACCCCGAGCCCCGACGAAGACACTCGCCGTCTTGAGTCGCCCCTCCGGGACACCCGGCGCCTCGGGGACAGCCGGCGCCTCCGGGACACCCAGCGCCTCGAGGGGCGCCTCGGGCCCGTCCTCGACGTCCGCGCCCCCGCAGAGGTGCGCCGGCTCGCCGGCGCGCTGGAGCAGGTGGGCGCCGAGCTCAACGGCCGCCTGGCCGAGCTGAACCGGGAGTCCGGGCTGCGGGAGCAGATCCTGTCGTCGATGTCGGAGGGCGTCGTGCTCGCGGATGCATCGGGCCGCATCCTGTACGCCAACCCGGCAGCCGAGGGCCTGCTCCCCGGGGCGTTGACGCTGCCGTCGCAGCTCCGGACGGAGGGCCCGGTGGAGCTCACGCTCCGCCACCCGCGCCGGCGCGACCTCAAGGCCACCTGCCTGCGGCTCGGGGACGGGCGGCGCCTGGTGGCGATCCAGGACGTGACCGAGGCGAAGCGCATCGAGGCGATGCGGCGTGACTTCGTCGCGGATGCATCGCACGAGATGAAGACGCCCATCGCCTCCATCCAGGCGGTCGCAGAGACGCTCGAGATGGCCGTGCTGGACGACCCCGATGCTGTTCCGCGCTTCATGAGCACCTTGCTGTTGGAGATCCGCCGGCTCTCCGCGCTCGTGCAGGACCTCCTCGACCTGGCGCGCCTCGAGGGGAGGCCGCCGGAGCGCAGCGTGGTCTCGCTCACCAAGGTCGTGGAGCAGGAGGCGGCCCGGGTCCATCCGGAGGCCGAGGAGAAGGGGCTCAGCGTACGGGAAGAGATCGCCCTCGGCGTCATGGTGGCCGGGAGCCCGGAGGACCTCTCGCTCGCCCTTCGCAACCTGCTCGACAACGCCCTGCGCTACACCCACGAGGGCGAGGTGTCCGTACGCCTGTGGGTGGAGGACGGGCACGCCAAGGTCGAGGTCGCCGACACCGGGCCGGGCATCCCGGGCAAGGACCTCAGCCGGATCTTCGAGCGCTTCTACCGGGTCGACCGGGCACGCTCCCGGGAGACCGGTGGCACGGGGCTCGGCCTGTCGATCGTCCGCCATGTGGTCGAGCAGCACAACGGCTGGGTCCAGGTCGAGAGCGAACTCGGTCGGGGATCCCGCTTCGTCCTGACCATGCCGGTCCTCCGGGGGGCGCCGGCCAAGGAGTGAGGGCCGGGAGGAAGTCAGGAACGAAATCCGTGGCATCCACGGTAGATCGTCCCTGACTTTTCCCCCCTGAAACCCCCTCTACGACATGCCGCTGCCGATAGGCTCGCCGGTGGTCGGATCGAGGTAGAGCTTGCCGCTGCCATTGCTGCGGCCGAAGGAGAACATGTTGTTCAGGCTTCCGGCGATGGCGTCGAAGGAGCCGCTGATCTTCGGCAGGTGCCAGTTCTGCTCGACGAAGGCCAGGATCGAGCTCTGGTCCGTCAGGGTGTGGTCGACGAAGTTGTGCTTCGCCAGGGGCGAGATCACCAGCAACGGGAGGCGGGGGCCGTAGCCGCAGCGCCCGTTGACGCCGCCGAGGGGCGGGTTGGCCGTGGTGTCGCCACAGAGGCCCGTTCCGGTCAGGAAGTCCTGGGGGCCGGGAGGGGTGGCCACCGCCGAGGTGTTCGAGGTGTTGTGGATCCCGCTGAACACGTGGTCGTACCAGCCATCGGAGTCGTCGTAGGAAATGACGACCGCCGTGGAGGACCAGTCGGGCGTCTGCTGGAGGGCGTTGATCTCACTCACGATGAACTTCTGCTCGTCGAGGGGGTCGGAGTACCCCGCGTGGCCGTCCTGGTACCCCGGGGCCTTGAGGAAGCTGACCGCCGGCAGGTGGTCCGGCGAGAGGTACCCGTGGGCGATGGCCCCCACCAGGGCGTCGAAGTCGCTGGTGTCGTAGTTGTGGTTGGCGGTGTCGAACTGGGGGACGCCACCGACGAAGCTCTGCGTGTCGGTGCCGATCGCGGCCAGCGATGCCGGGGCCAGGTGGTGCGGGTTGGCGGTGGAGGCGTAGTACTGGAACGGCTCGTGGTGCGGGATGTAGTCGTCCTTGGTGCCGTAGTTCGTCGAGCCGGTGCCGGTACCGCCGATGCCGGCCCCGACCGGGTGGGCCGTGTTGCAGATGCCCTGGTCGGAGGCGGGGGGCGTGTTGAATCCCTGGCCCTTGAACTCGTCGGGCGTGAAGACCGCCGTGGACGTCGTGGCGCCGATCTTGGTGGCCGCCACCGTGAAGGGGGTCGAGGGCTTGAAGCCGCCCTGGAACCAGCCCCAGGAGACGCCGGCGGCGTTGAGGTTGTCGCCGATGTTGAGGCCGGACAGCGAGACAGCGTCACGGGTGGAGCAGTCGTCGTAGTAGGGCTGCGGGTCCTCGATCACCGTGGATCCGCCCTTGCCGTCGGGAACGGTCTCACCGTTGGTGAGCGCCCCGTTGATCGCCTTGTCGACGGGGTTGGTGTTGCCCGAGATGAGGTTGATCGCCCCCGGGGACGACGGGCCGAAGGTGGTGTTGAAGGAGTTGTCGCTCATGGCAAAGTTCTGGGCGTAGTTCCAGAGCCCGGTCGTGGTGTTGCCGTCGTAGTAGTTCATGACATCGCTGGCGTTGCAGGGCTGGCCGGTGGGGCTCTTCCCCGATCCCGTACCGACCGTGGTCACGAACTTGTCCATCGCCCCGCCGTTGAACGCCTTCTGCTCGTCACCGTACCCGTGGTCCTGGTCGCAGGTGAGCACGTCGTTGATGGTGGCCGGGTCGTACCGTTTGGGGTTGACCTGGTTGCCGCTCGCGTCCTTGTTCGGATTGTTCGTGAGCAGGTTGCCGGAACCGCCCGCCCCCGGTGTGTTGGCCAGCCCATTGACCTTTGGGGTCCCCGTAGAGGCCTGGAAGGGCTCTCCCGACGTGTTCGCCGCTTTGGGGTAGGTGCCGAAGTAGTGATCGAACGAGACGTTCTCCTGGAAGATCACCACGAGGTGTTTGATCGGGCTGGCAGTGGCACCAGCGGTGGGGATGGCCTTGACCGCGCTCTGGCCGGCGGCGGCCTGGAACGTGATGAGACCGACCGTGGTCGCCAGTGCGAGCGCCGGAGGCACGATCCGGCCGCCGACCCGATCCCGAAGACGTGTGGAACCCATCGTGGCACCTCCGATCGTTGGACGTCCGGCGAATGGTAGTGAGCGGCCGCGAACGCCCGGCAACACGGGTGTGACGCGAGCGTGAACGATGCTGGAACGTTGGTCGACGGGGCCGTCGACAGGTGATATTCAGCGTGGCGCTACGTGACGTTCACACGGCTGGGCTAGGGTCGGGCCCTCATGTCAGGGACGCAGCCGGCTCCTCCGAGGGCGAGACCGCGGTGCGCGCGCTCCACGGGCGCGCCCACCCACGACGATATCCCCCGCATTGCGATGTGCGACCTGTGCAGCGACGCGGTGGTGATCAGCGTTGCTGCCATCCGGCGAGGCGGGCCGGCACCCTGCCCCTGGACGGCACACCCGAGCACGACGCAGCTCCGCCATCACATCATGGTCAGGGAACCCTCCGACCAGGATCGATGACCTCTCCGTCCCCGGAGGTCGCCGCGGGCTGGCCACGCCCGATCCAGAACCCTCGGTTGATGATGAGCCGCATGCTCTGTTCCAGTTCGCCGGTGTCCACGCCCCTCTCGTGCAGGAATCTCACGATGCTCGTGAGGAGATGACGGTCGATGACCTTGTGGACTCTCTCAATATCCATTTTCTGGAAGAATTTTGCGTACTCTTGCTCGCTTCCGCTCTCCCGAATACTGCCGATGGCCCCGTAATCGAACTTGCGATTCTCTCGAATGGCTTGTGCCACCTGTTGCTCTCGACGCGCCCGAGCAATGGGCCGCGCCGTCCACCTCGCCACCCGGATCGGCGCCTCGAGCCAGAGCACAGGGGTGCGGGCGATGCTGGTGAGAACAAGACGGTACAACTCGTGCGGCGTGGGCCGAGGATTCAAGGCGTTAATGCCGTAGTACGAGCCCTTGATCGGAGGCAGGAGGAAGTAGGTCGCCTCAATGAACAAGTAGTCTGAGACGCGAGTGAATCTCACGAAGGTTGAGAGAATCAGTTCACTCTGCCAGATCGCGATCTTGATGTCGATATAGTGCCGAACCAGCGCCTCGGGCTTGTCCTGGAGGGCGGCGACATCGGCGATCTGGTACCGCAGCCTGGGGAAGGGATCCCGTGGTTGCCGGGGGAGGAAGAAGACGTCCGGCCACCCGATGACGTGGCGTCCACTCGCATAGAAGCGGTCCGCCACGGTGAGGCCGTCGAGCTTCAGATTCGTCATTGCCTCGACCACGTGGTCATGCAGATCCGTCGCCTCGAACGGCCCGACTGGTCCGGCATCGCTGGGGCCGTCCGCCGCCTCCGTCACATTGAACGCGAAGGACCAGGACCATTTCGGCGCCTCGACGCCAGACCCCTTGAACGGCGAGTAACCGCTGTAGACGACGATATTCCCGTCCCGATGGCCCGCCAGGTGGGCGATCCGTCGCGCATCCGCCGCACGCTGGCCTGGCCGCTCCCTCCCGTACGCGGGAGCGTCAACCTTGAAGTCCTTTGAGTTCATCCGCCGTGCCACCACCCGGTACCGTCGCGTGTAGATGTCGGACGCCACGACGAAGACAGCAGCGATGGCGGTCAGGAGAGACAGCGGATGGAGAGCAAAGGCGGTGATCGCGATGTAGGCCGCGACCGACAGGACGATTCTCCACCGTAGCTTCGTCCTCGGAGACGTCAGGGCAGCGGCGACGAGGACCCCGCCCACGAACACCGCAGCCGCGAACAGCAGTGGCAGGTGCAGTGCCCACACGCCGACAACGATCAGCGCCGTCAGAATCAGGTCCCGGCGACGGCTCAGCCAGCGGGACGCGATGGCGTGACGCACGACGCAGCCGATGTCGACACCGTAGGCGGGGCCAATGAACCGGTACCGCTCGTGCAGGGTCTGCACGATCACGTCATCCCTGAACTCTTCGTCAAGGTATGCGGCGGCGGCAAGGTATCTGGTGACATCAATCGGGGTCTCCTCAACCGGAGGTTCCGTGATGTCCACCACAGAATCTGGTCCGATGATGCGGTCGGTGACGTCCAAATGTGGCTCCTTGTGCGCACGGCCGGCGAATGCGGGCGTCGTCCACACAGTGGAACAGACCGAAAGGGTAGACAAGGGTACGAGTACCACTCTACCTGCCTACCTGCCCCGCCGCGGGCCCTGCTTCTCCAGTCGTCGTCCACTCCTGCGGAGTGTCCGACGACCCAGCGGGGATTCGCAGCTCATCCGGCTCCGCTGCGCTCCGCCGGGCTGCTACTCCCCCCTGGACTCCCCTCACCTTTCCTTACATCGTCCGCCCTTCGCCTTTCCTCGTGCTGGCGCTCTGAGTGTTGCTAGCATCTAGTCGAGTATGCTAAGATTCTGACGCTCAGCTCTCAGGAGCGAGCGCGCAGGAGATCCGGCGAGGCGGGTGGGGAGGGCCCCACCGGCGTGTTTTCGGCGAAACGCAGCCACTCTCTCCCCCCCGCCTGCCGACCGCTCCTCTTCCGTCGGCCCAGGACGCCCAGCGCGGAGGCTGCGCAGTAGGCGAGGCGAGCCTTGAGCGAAAGCGACACATTTCTGCGTGTTTTGGATCAAGGCCCGGTAAGGCTCCCTGAAGAGCCACTGGCAAGATGCCAGCGCCCGGGGCGGAGACATGGTTAGATTCGGCCCGGTGAGCCCGTGCTGAGCTATTTCCAGGCCGTCGTCCTCGGCCTCCTCCAGGGAGTGACCGAGCTCTTTCCCGTGTCCAGCCTCGGCCACACCGTGCTCCTGCCGGCGCTGCTCGGCTGGAACAACCTCGTCCGGGCGGAGTCCGGCGAGTCCTTCTACCTTGCCTTCGTGGTGGCCCTGCACGTCGGCACCGCACTCGCCCTGCTGCTCTTCTTCTGGAGGGACTGGGTGCGCATCGTCAAGAGCTTCTTCCAGAGCCTCGTCCGGCGCAGGATCGAAACCCCTGACGAGCGGCTGGCCTGGCTGCTCGTGGTGGCGACCATCCCGGCCGGGATCACCGGCCTTGCCTTCGAGCACGCGCTGCGGACCCAGTTCGCCAAGCCGCTCGCGGCGTCCATCTTCCTCACCCTCAACGGGCTGATCCTCCTCGCCGGGGAGCGGGTCCGCCGGCGAGCCGGCGTGCAGGAGCTGGCCACGGTTCCCGCCGGCGCCTCGGCGACCGGACCCGAGCCCGGCCGCCAGCTCGACACCCTGGACTTCAAGGAGTCCGTCGTCATCGGCGTGGCCCAGGTCGGGGCGCTCCTCGCCGGGATCAGCCGCTCGGGCATCACGATGGTCTGCGGGCTGGTCCGGGGGCTGAACCACGAGGACGCCGCCCGCTTCTCGTTCCTGCTGGCCACGCCGCTCATCTTCGCCGCCGGCGTGTACAAGATCCCGGACCTCCTCGGGCCGCTCGGGAACCACGTCCGGCCGCAGGCCGTCGTCGGCGCAGCCTGTGCCTTCGTGGCCGCCTACCTCTCGACGAAGTTCCTCCTCAAGTTCTTCGAGACCCGCAGCCTGCTGCCGTTCGGCATCTACTGCCTCATCGCCGGGGGTCTCTGCATCCTCCGCTTCGCCTGAAGCGGGTAGTTTTCCGCGCCCCGGCGGGGGTAGGCTCGCGGCCTCATGTTCTCCCGCTGGCCGTTGCTCCGCCAGCTCGCCGAGGGAGACCGGCTGGGCCTCGGTGCGGCGGCGATCTCCGAACACACCCGGCACGTGCGTCCTCGCACGCAGACCGCCGAGAAGGTCGCGGCATCCGTCTGCCCGTACTGCGCGGTGGGCTGCGGCCAGCTCGTCTACGCCGAGAGCGGCAGGGTCACCCAGATCGAGGGTGACCCCAACAGTCCCATCTCACGCGGCAGGCTGTGCCCGAAGGGATCCGCCAGCAAAGAGCTGGTGAACCAGGAGGGCCGCCTCTCCAGGGTGAAGTACCGCCGCCCCCACGGGACACGGTGGGAGGAGCTGGACCTCGACGTGGCGATGGACATGATCGCGGAGCGGGTGCTCGCGGCCCGCGACGCCGGGTGGGAGGAGACCGACGGCGACGGGCACCACCTCCGGCGCACCATGGGCATCGCCAGCCTGGGAGGGGCCACGCTCGACATCGAAGAGAACTACCTGATGAAGAAGCTCTACAGCGCCCTCGGGGCCGTACAGATCGAGAACCAGGCCCGCATATGACACTCCTCCACCGTCCCCGGTCTGGGGACCTCGTTCGGGAGGGGTGGCGCGACGACGTTCCAGCAGGACCTTGCCAACGCCGACTGCATCGTCGTCCAGGGCTCCAACATGGCCGAGTGCCACCCGGTCGGCTTCCAGTGGGTGATGGAGGCGAAGCGTCGGGGGGCCACGATCATCCACGTCGACCCCCGCTTCACCCGCACCAGCGCCGTGGCCAACATCCATGTCCCCATCCGGGCGGGCTCGGACATCGCCTTCCTGGGGGGCATCGTCAACCACATCCTCGCCAACCGCCGCGAGTTCCGGGAGTACGTCGTGGCCTACACGAATGCCTCCTGCCTGGTGAGCGACGAGTTCGCCGACACCGAGGACCTCGGCGGCCTGTTCTCGGGCTGGGACCCGGAGACTCGCAACTACGACCAGTCGTCGTGGACCTACAAGGGAACGGAGCACGACGCCTCGGACGCCGAGCGGGGCCGCTCGGGCACCGGGGTGGGCGACGAGTACGGCGACGGGGGGCCAGGGCTGCGGCGGGCACCGGTCCGGGACCCGACGCTTGAGGACCCCCGGTGCGTCTATCAGATCCTCAAACGGCACTTCGCACGATACACACCGGAGGTCGTCGAAGCGGTCTGCGGCGTCCCCAGGAAGAAGTTCCTGGCGGTGGCTGAGGCCCTCTGCTCCAACTCGGGCCGGGAGCGCACGTCGGCGTTCTGCTACGCGGTGGGATGGACGCAGCACACGGTGGGCGTGCAGTACATCCGGACGGCGGCGATCATCCAGCTGCTGCTCGGCAACATCGGCCGGCCGGGCGGCGGGATCCTGGCCCTGCGGGGCCACGCCAGCATCCAGGGCTCGACCGACGTCCCCACGCTGTACAACCTGCTGCCCGGCTACCTGCCGATGGCCCACGCCTCGGTGCACGGCACCCTGGAGGACTTCATCGGGCAGGCAGGCTCCGGCGCGGGGTTCTGGGGCCACATGGACGCCTACATCACCAGCCTCCTCAAGGCATGGTGGGGGGATGCGGCGACCGCCGAGCGCGGCTTCGCCTTCGACTACCTGCCAAGGATC
>WNGI01004417.1_pt1 | contig 12592 bp, 11 predicted proteins | sample 5400621 | NCBI WGS metagenome assembly WNGI01 (sample SAMN13153374, study PRJNA577476) | soil metagenome | isolation source: 20 cm soil or saprolite under Garry oak tree replicate 1 | place: USA:California | collected 2016-06-15 | reverse complement strand
AACGGCCTTCGGATCCAGGCCGCGTCGCCGGGCCGCAGCCGCAAGCCGGTCCATGACCTCCTCTCGACCGGCCTCGACCAACCGCTCCGTTTCCGGTCGCGGGATGAGCGCCCGGTCATCGGTCGCGAAGGCGAGCCCGAAGAACTCCTTGATCCCGCGGATATAGGCGACAGGTTCTCCCCTCGCCCGCCGATCGATCGCGGCCTCGAAGCGCTCGCCGACGCCGTCACCGATCGGCGTCTCCGGGTGCGCGATCAACCGCGTCCGATCGGTCCGCAGAATGTCGGCCAGGAGCACCTCTGCATCGAGCCGCGGCGTTTCGGAGCCGGCCTCGCGCAGGCGTGCGGAAGCGCCCGAGAGGAGCTCGCCGACGCTCGTCACGCCTCCGCTCAGAGCCTGATCGTGACCGACAGGTCGCCGACCTTCCGGAGGACCTCCGCGCTGGTCGTTCCACGCCAGCGGTGGAACAACAGGTCCACCGACGCGTCGCCGATCCGGAGGTTCGTGATCGTCACCTTGCCGAGCCAGTCCGGCAGGTGCGGCCGGAGGAGCTCCAGCTCGCGCCGATCGGCGTGAGCCTTGAGGCCGACCATCGTCTCGAGGAACATGAACGCCGCGCCCGCGGACCATGCCTGCGGCGAGCATGCAACCGGATACGGCACCGGCATCGCCGAGCCCTCCCGATCGAAGCCGCAGAAGAGCTCCGGCAGGCGGAAATCGCTGAACTGCTGAGCCGCTTCGAACACCGTCCCGACGATGCGGTTGGCCTCGTCCTGGAAACCGTACCGCTTGAGCCCGGCGGCCATGATCGAATTGTCGTGCGGCCAGACCGTCCCGGTGTGATAGCCGAACGGCGTGTAGCCGGGCTGAGCGGCGCCATACGTGCGGACGCCCCAGCCGGAGAACATCGAGTGGCCAAGCAGCCGGTCCGCCACGTCCCTGGCGCGCTGCGGCGAGACGATCCCGGTCCACAGGCACTGGCCGGCGTTCGAGCCGATGGCGTCGGCCTGGCGCTTCTCGCCGTCGAGGGCCATCGCGTAGTAACGCTGGTCCTCGACCCAGAAGGCCTCCTCGAAGCGGGTCCGGAGTTTCTCCGCGTCGGCCTCGAGGCGGTTCGCCAGCTCGTCCTCGGAGCGGATCCGGGCCAGCGCCGCCATCCGCCGCTTCGCGTCGAATACGTAGCCCTGGACCTCGGCGAGGGCGATCGGGGCCACCATCTGCTGGCCGTTCCGGTCGCGGATCGCGTCGCCGGAGTCCTTCCAGCCCTGATTGAGCAGGCCGCGCGGCGAGCGCCGCTCGTACTCGACGAAGCCGTCGCCGTCGCGATCGCCCCACTCGTCGATCCAGCGGAGGGCAGCCAGGGCGTTCGGCCACAGCCGGTCGACGATGGAGAGGTCGCCGGTCCAGTCGTATGTCGCCCCCAGGAGGATCAGCCAGAGCGGCGTCGAATCGACGCTGCCGTAGTAAGGCGAATGCGGCAACTCGCCGTCGAGCGCCGTCTCCCCTTGCCGCAGCTCGTGGAGGATCTTGCCCGGCTCTGCATCGCGCCAGTCGTCGACCTCGGTTGCCTGGAGGGCCGCGAGCACGTCGAGCGTCTCGACGGCGATCTGCGGCCGGAAGGCGAGGGTCTGGAGCGCGACGATGATCGAATCGCGGCCGAAGAGCGTCGTGAACCATGGAACACCGGCGGCGATGTAGCGCTCCCCGGCCCGCGGCCCCTCGTTGACGAGGAGGCGGAGGTCCGCGACGCTTCTGGCGATCGTCAGGTTGAAGAGCTCGTGGTCGGCCGCAACCGCGGTCGTGCTGCGGGTCCACGCGTGATACGCGGCCGCGCCCTCGTCGGCCGCCACTCGCGGGATCTCCGGAAATAGCTCGGCCCCAGTGCCTGCCGGCGTCGCCTCGGGGACGGCGGATTTGCTCGACCAGACCGTCCAGGTCAGCTCGTGGTCGCCACCCGCCTCCAGCGGCCAGACCCAGCGCAGGCGGATGGTGCCGCCCTGGTCGGTCGGATCGCCGGGCCGGACGGCCTCGATCGTCGCCGGTTCGGAAAAGGCAACGTGGGTTCGTCGTTGCCGCTCATCGAGCCCGTCGTAGCGGAACGTCACCCGCGTGTCGGTCGTCGCGATCGGCAGGAGGGTGCCGCGAGCCCGCTCGTAGCCGCGGACCTCGAAAATGTCGGCCGAGTCGTCACCCAGCTCGAGGACCACGTCGACGGTCTCGTCGTGCTCCGCGAAGTTGACGACCCTGACCCGCTCCTCGAGCGCATCGTTCGTCAACAGCCGGTCGCGGGTGATGCCGAGCTTCTTGCCGACGAGGCCCTGGCCCGGGTTGATCTTGTCGTCAGGATTTCGAGCGAGGGTCGGATTTGTGAGCTGGATGACACCGCGATAGTTCGCCCCGGTCGAGCCCTGGAGGGCGACGGGTCTCGCCCCGCCGACGCGCAGCACGGAGCAGGACAGGAGTCGGCTGTCGTCGCGATAGAGCCCGAGACCGCGCGAGTCGGCGTGGACGTCACCGAACTGGTCCGTGAGCATGAACAGGTTGCCGTGCTTCAAGACCTGGACGGAGCCGAGGTCGGTCGCCTTCTCGATCCGGCTGTCGCGGGGCTCGAAGAAGCGGACGCCATCGACGGCGGCGGCGTTCGCCTTCGCCGAACCCGCGCCGGTCTTCAACTCGGCGGCCGAAGCCGGCGCGGTCGACTGGGAGGTGGGCTGGGCCGGCGGGGATTGCTGGGGAATCGGAGAGGTCACGGCCGAACCAGCCGAGCTTGTCGGCCCGGTCGCAGCCTGGCTATTACGTGCCATCGTCGCCTCCGGTGAGGGTGCTGAGGCGCTCCGCCTGATCGGCCATTACGAGGGCGTCGACCAATCGATCGATGTCCCCGTCCATAACTCGTGGCAGCGCCGACAGGTCGAGTCGGATTCGATGATCCGTCACCCGATCCTGGGGGAAGTTGTAGGTGCGGATCTTGTCCGAACGATCGCCGGCGCCGACCATCGACCGGCGCGCGACCGAGTCGGCCTCGCGCTGCTTCGCGAGCTCGCGATCGTAGAGCCGCGTTCGCAGGACGGACATTGCCTTGGCCTTGTTCTTGTGCTGGCTCTTCTCGTCCTGGATCTCCACGACGAGGCCCGTCGGCAGGTGGGTGATCCGCACCGCCGAGTCGGTCGTGTTGACGGACTGGCCGCCGGGCCCCGAGGACCGTTTGACGTCGATCCGGAGGTCCTTCTCCTCGTCGATGTCGATCTCGAGCGGATCGGCCTCGGGCATGACGACGACCGTCGCCGTGGAGGTGTGGATCCGCCCCGACGACTCGGTCGCCGGGATCCGCTGGACGCGATGGACGCCACCCTCGAACTTCAAGCGGCTGTAGGCGCCGTCGCCGTGGATCTGGAGGATCGCCTCCTTGACCCCGTCGACGCCCGTGTCGTGGCGGCTCAGGATCTCGGGGGTGAAGCGATGCTTCTCGGCATAGCGGGTGTACATCCGGAGAAGCTCGCCGGCGAACAGGGCCGCTTCGTCGCCGCCGGCGCCGGCCCGTATCTCCATGATCACGTCGCGGTCGTCATTCGGGTCCCGCGGCAGGAGCAGCACCTTCAGCCCGTCGAGGAGATCGCTCTCGTCCTTCTCCAGGCGGGTGATCTCGTCGCCGGCCATGCTCTTGAGCTCGTCGTCGGCGTCCGCGCCGTCGCGCAGCTCGCGGGCACCGGCAAGCTCCGCCCGGGTTGCCTCGAGACGCCGGAACGCGGCCACGACCGGCTCGAGCCGGGCCAGCTCCCTGCCGAGACGGCGGATCGCATCCGGATCCGTGGAGATCTCGGGCCGGGAGAGCTCGGCCTGGAGGTCGTCGTACTGGTGGGCAACCTCGGTGAGCTTCGCGTCGAGATCGGAGCCCGCCACCGCGACCGTCATACCCCGGGGAGCGGCGGGTCGATCGTGACCGGTGCCGCCGACTCGGTGATGACGTTCGGCGCGTCCGGGTCGCGGAGTCCGACGCCCGGTGGTGGCAATGGCGAGCGCTCGAGCGGTGCGCTGCCTGCCGGGATCGGCTCGCCGTCGGCCTCGAGCGCCTGCTCCATCGAGACGATGGCGACCTCGATCATGCCGTCCGTCGGCTGGCGGGTGGTGATCATCTGGACGAGGATGCCGGGCCACATGATCGAACGGACGATCGGGTTGGCGCGATGCCGCGCCCCCCAGCGGAGGAGCTCGTAACCGACCGCGGCGATGACCGGGATCAGCAGCACCCGGCTCGAGATCATCACGACCGGTTCCTGGCGCCCGACGAAGGTGAACGCGATGATCGACAGGGCGATGACGACCACGAGGAATTCCGTGCCGCAGCGCGGATGGGCTGTCGGGTACTTGCGGATCGCCTCAGCGGTCAGGGGATCTCCCGCCTCGAGGGCGTGGATCGTCATGTGCTCGGCGCCGTGGTACTGGAAGACGCGCCCGATCTCCGGCGAACGGCCGATGACCGCCAGGTATGCAAGGAAGATCGCGACCTTGACGAGTCCCTCGACGAGGTGCTGGACGACCTGGTTCTGGATGTTGCCGGTCGTCGCGCTGGCGATGAACAGCGGCAGCAGGAAGAAGATGCCGATGCCCGCCACGAGGGTGATCGCGAGCGTCAGGATGATCGAGCCCTTGCCAAGCTCGACGCCGTCATCCTCGGCCTGGAGACTGGCGCTCCGGATCAGCCAGCGCGTCCCGACCACGAGCGTCTCGTACAGGACGACGAGGCCGCGGAGGAGTGGCAGCTTGGCAAGGCCTGTTCGATGAATCCCGGAGTCGAGTTGCTCGGTCGCCCAGACGATCCGCCCGTCGGGGTGGCGGAATGCGACCGCGATCGCGTTCCGGCCGCGCATGAGGACGCCCTCGATCAGCGCCTGGCCGCCGTAGGAATAGCGAGGCATCTGGGAAGTCTACCGGCTGGCGCCGATCGGGCCCGGTTCGCGCGCGCTGACGCGACCCGACAACGGTCACTCAGGCTGTCGTCACGTCCTTGAGCTGGCTCGCCTCGAGACGCCGTCGTGCCGCGTCGAGGTAGCCCGGGTCGATCTCGATCCCGATGAATCGCCGCCCGAGCTCCACCGCGGCAACACCCGTCGAGCCGACGCCCATGAACGGGTCGAGGACCAGGTCGCCGGGCGAGCTTGCCAGCTCAACCAGGCGGCGAAGCACCCGTAGCGGCTTCTGGGTCGGGTGCACGGGGTCCCTGACTCGCTCGTTGCCGCTGCAGATCGGCGCCTCGATGAAGTTGTGCATGTCTCGCTGGCGGGTGAAATTCCAGTTGTGTCCCTTGTCCCAGCAGCAGACGATCAGCTCGCAGCTGTTCAGAAAACCGACCCGGCGGAGCTTCGGCGGCGGGTTCGTCTTGTGCCAGACGATGAACTGGAACGTGTCGAAGACCGGGTCGAAGGTCTCGTGCCAGCGCCCGAGCATGTTGTAGCTCGTGAAGGCGAAGATCGTGCCGGTGGGCTTGAGGACGCGCCGGAACTCGGCAAGCCACTCCGCGGGGTCGAATTCGATCTGGTCCCAGGCGGCGACGTCGTTGTTGAAGTCGGACCGCCACGACATCTTGATGTTGCCGGTCGAGTACCCGCCGAGGTTGTACGGCGGGTCGGTGCAGATCAAGTCGACGCTCTGATCCGGAACGCGGGCCAGCAGCTCGCGACTGTCGCCCTGCCAGATCGTGACGTCATCCTCGAGCACCCTCGAATCGTAGGCGCTGGGCGGGGCGAGCGTTTGGGCTGGACCCACAGCAAAGCCGGGAATCGAAAACGGCGGGCCCCGAGGGTCCGCCGTTTTGTGTCTGACGACGTTCGCGCTCTATGCGCGAGCCGATCGCTCCAGGCGCTTCTGGAAGCGCTCGACCTGTCCGGCCGTGTCGATGATGTTCTGCGTGCCGGTGAAGAACGGGTGGCAGTTGGCGCAGACATCGACGCGGAGCTCCGGTCGAGTCGAGCCGACCGTCCACTCGGTGCCGCACGAGCCGCAGTGGACCTTCGCGGCGTAATACTTGGGATGGATATCGGGCTTCACGGGTGCATCTCCTCCGACGCCGTCCGTGCGGAGCCATCGCCCCGCCGGTGGTCGCCGGCTACTGGTTCGCTGTTTTGTCAGGCCTCGGCGGACGGCGCGGGAGTCGCGTCGTCTGTCGATGGCTTTGTCGTCCGGCGCGGCGACGAGGTCTTCGCGGCGGGCTTCTCTGGTGCGGCCGTTGCGGCCGGAGTGGACTTCGCAACGACTGCCACGGCCACTTCGTCGGCGGCGACGACGCGGATCCGCTTCTTGGTCTTCGTTGCGTGCTCGAACTTGACGCGGCCGGTGATGGTCGCGAACACGGTGTAATCCCTGCCGATACCGGTACCGGTCCCGGACAGGAACGTCTGGCCGCGCTGGCGGACGATGATCGAGCCGGCCGGCACGAGCTGGCCGTCACCGGCCTTCACGCCGAGCCGCTGGCCGACGCTGTCGCGGCCGTTCTTGACGCTGCCGCCTGCCTTCTTGTGGGCCATCGCTTACTTGTCCTTCGGTGCGCGGGTGGTTTTCGGAGCCGCCTTCGGAGCGGCCTTCGTCGTTGTCTTGTCGTCCGCGGCCGATGCCTTGGCTGTCGGCTTCTTCGCGGCCGGCTTGGCCGCGGTCTTCGGCTCGGCCTTCGCTGCCGTTGCCTTCGGCTTTGCGGACGACGCCTTGGCCGGTTTTGCCTCGGCCGGCGCGCTCTTGGCGAGCTTGGCCGCCAGGGCCGCATCTGCCGCGGCCTGCTTCGCGGCAGCTTCCTCGAGGCGCTGGCGCTCGGTCTTGGCGTCTGCCTCGGCCTTGCGGACTGATTCGGCGGCGCTCTTCGAGCCGAGGCGCACGTCCGTGATGCGGAGCACCGTCAGCTCCTGGCGATGACCCTTCTTGACCCGGCTGCGGGCCTTCGGGCGGTACTTGAATGCTATGAGCTTCTCGCCACGCGTCTGGCGGACGACCTCGGCGCTGACTGCCGCGTCGGCGACGAGCGGCCGGCCGATGGCCGATTCGTCACCGTCGGCAACGAGGAGCACCCGGTCGAGCGTGATCGCCTGGCCGGGCTCGACATCGAGCAGCTCGACCTCGAGCTCGGTCCCGACCTCGACGCGATACTGCTTGCCGCCGGTGACGATGACTGCGTACATGAATCCTCAGGACTTGGGTGGCGATCGCATGCGGCGACCGCGACGGCGGACAGGAAAATACGCTCGGGAGCCCCGAGACGTGAACGCGGAGTGTATGACGAAGCCTGCTGGAGCGTCAATCGTGAGGCGGGCTCATATCCGTGTGATGGACGATCAGTCGGGCTCGTCCGTGAGAAGCAGCCGTTCGCGGACTGTCTCGGCGGCTTGGAGAGGGGCGCCCAGCTCATCGGCCAGGGCCGCCAGCACCTCGTCAGGCCGGCCCGAGCCAAGCTCTGGATGAATCCGCGTCCGCAGTCGGACGATCACGGGCTGCACTCGCCCATCGGTGCTGGTCCCGTTTTCGCCTTCGCCGATCCGGATCGAGATGAGCAGCGGTCTCAGGTCGTACGGCTTCACCACGCCGCCCTTCGCTCGTGTGCGTGGCAGTGACGTCGCGTCGAGCAGACGCTGGCAAGCCGCCGCCAGCGCCTGCACATCCGGTTCATCTGCCAACGTGACCCGATAGTCCGCCGCGGCGACTCGACCGGCCAGCGCCGGCGCACCCATCCAGACGTCCTCGAGGTCGCTGATCCGGTGACCGGCCGGCAGCAGCGGCGTCAGGGCCTCGCGCAGAAGCCATGCCGGCAGGCGCGCCGTCAGCCACAGCTCCGCAAGCTCCCCTTCACCCCCCGACGACGCCGGCAACGGAGCCGCCAGGCTGAACCGCGGCCGGCCGGCAGCCGTCTGAGCGACCGGCAGTCCGCAGCGCCCGAGCGCATCCTCCCAGGCGGCGAAATAGTCGCGGCCGACCAAGCCATGCTCCCCGGGGCGGAGGTCGCGACAGAACGTGATCCGCCACCGCTGGCGGCCCTCGATCGCGGCCGTCCGGCCCGACGCCGGCGCCTTGTCGGCCGCGGTCCGTGCCACAGTCGGGGTCTCCACGTCTGCTAGTCTGCGCCAACGATGGACGAGCCCGTCCGGCCCGATCCGGCACCGTCACCCGCCGAGCCGGCTCAGCCCGTCGCCGAGGCTTCGAGTGCTCCTCCCCAGGCGGCGGTGGTCGTAGCGCAGGCCGGCCACCACTTCGGTCGCGTCAGTCCTCGGGCGACCTTGGTCATCGCCGCCTCCGGGGTCCTCGCCGTCGTCCTTTACCTCGGCAGTGCCGCCCTCGGACCGTTCGTCGTCGGCCTCGTGCTGGCCTACCTCCTCGACATGCCGGTCGAGCGGATGTCGCGGGTCGGCTTTCCACGCTGGCTGGCGGTGCTGATCGTCTATGCGATCGCCGTCTTCGTTGTCATCGAAGCCGCCGTTCTGACGATTCGGCCACTGGCCGACGAGATGTCGTCCTTCGTCCGTGAACTCCCGAGCTTCATGACGCGGGTCACCGACGCTTACGCCCACCTCGACCTCGCCCCGACGCTCCGAAACGCGATCGATAAATGGCTGAGCGAGCTCGGCGCCGGGATCGCCGGCCTGGATCCGACGGCCCTCCTGCCGGTCGTCAGCGGTATTGCCGGTATCGTCGCCTCGATCGTCGGCTACATCCTCATCCCGGTCTGGGTGTTCTACCTGATCAAGGACCGGCCGGCCCTGACTGCGGCGGCGGAGCGGTCGATGCCCGTGGCCTGGTGGCGGGACATCCGGGCGATCAGCGACCTCGTCCTGCGGGTCTTCGGCCAGTGGCTCCGCGGCCAGCTCTTCCTCGGGTTGACGGTCGGCCTTGCGACGTTTGCCGGGCTGATCCTGCTCAGCTCGGCCGTCGACCCGATCTTTGGCCGGTTCGCCGTCCTGCTCTCGGTCATCGCCGGGGTCCTCGAATTGCTGCCTATCATCGGTCCGATCATCGCGGCCATCCCGGCGGTGCTCCTGGCCCTGACCGCCGGGCTCGATGCTGTGATCGCCGCGGTCATCATGTACACCGTCATCCAGCAGCTGGAGAACAACCTGCTCGTTCCAAAGATCCAGGGCGACGCGGTCGAGCTTCACCCGAGCGCGGTGATGTTCGCCCTCGTGATCGGCGGCGCGATCGCCGGGCTCCTCGGGGCGATCCTCGCCCTGCCGATCACGGCCGCGGCCCGCGACGTCTTCCGCTACCTGTTCCACCGGCTGGACGATCCACCCTCGAGCCCCGAAGTGGCAGTCGCCTTCATCCGGGAGCACCCGAGGTCCGTCGTCACTCCAGACGCCGAACCGCCTGACGGCGCCGCGGCGGAGGCGTGAGCTCGATGGTCATCGGTCCGGATCCGTACAAGATCCTCCAGGTCGATCCCGAGGCGGAGGACGAGGTCATCCAGGCCGCCTATCGCCGGCTCGCCCAGAAATATCACCCGGATCGAGCCACGGGGAACGACGCGGTCGAGCGCATGGTCGCGATCAACGCGGCATGGGAGCTGATCGGCGAGCCCGACAGGCGCAGGGCGTATGACCTGTCGGTCCGACATCGGCAGTCGGCGGGCTCCTTCGGCGGGTCGGCACCGGCGACATCGGGCGGATCCTCATCACGGCCCGCGCCGACCGGGAGCCCATCCCCGGGTTATGGGGCGGGTGGCAGAGGAAGGTCATCGGGCCTCGGGGCGACACCGCCACCGTCGCAGGGACGGCCGGCGGAGACCGTCTCGCCCGACTGGACCTCCGGTCGATCGACCACCGGCGGCGGCTACGACGCGGCAACGATGCGGGCCCCGGAAGGCCTGGGTGCCGCCGGACCGCCGCCAGGGAATCCGTCAGGGAGCGTTCTCAACTTCGGCCGATATGCCGGCTGGTCGCTCGGCGAGATCTCGCGGGCCGACATGGAGTACATCGAGTGGCTGGACCGGGTTCCGATCGGCCGGCCCTATCGCGAGGAGATCGATCCGATCCTGCGCCGGGCGGGTCGCCGCAAGAGCGCGACAGTCGAGGCGAACGAGCGGCGAGGACTCTTCCGGCGGCGCTGAGCGGCCTCGGGGGCGCTTACCTTCTTGCCCCGCGGGCGATCGGCCGACCCGTGCGATCCACCTGTCCGGGCGTGTCGTTCGTCAGAGACGGAGAGATGCTCGATATCACCACTCCGCCCGGGTCTGCCGGATATTGATGCTCTGGAGGATGCCGAGACCCGCCGCAAGGCTGATGAGCGACGCGCCGCCGTGGGAGATGAACGGCAGCGGGATGCCCGTGATCGGCATGATCCCGATGACCATCCCGAGGTTGACGACGAGCTGGAAGAGGATCATCGAGGCGAGACCGGCGGCGAACATCGTCCCGAACGGGTCGCGCGACCGCCAGCCGGAGACGAGGAGCCGCCAGAGGAGTGCACCGAAGAGGACGAGCAGGAGCATCGCCCCGAAGAAGCCGAGCTCCTCGAGATAGATCGCGGCGACGAAGTCGCTCTCCTGGACCGGCAGGAAGTTGAGCTGGTTCTGTGTGCTGTTGGTGAGGCCCTTGCCGAAGAGCCCGCCCGATCCGACCGCAATCAGCGACTGCTGGATCTGCCAGCAGGCTCCGTGAAGATCGCAAGTCGGGTTGAGAAAACCGACGATCCGGGCCTTCTGGTAATCCTGCAGGATGTAGGTCCAGATCAGCGGAAACGCCGCGAGGACGCCTGCCGCGAGGGCGATGAGCCAGCGGAGGCTCGCCCCCGACATGAAGAGCATCCCAACGAGGATCGCGAGCAGCGCCAGGGACGTCCCGAGGTCCGGCTGGATCATGACCAGCACGAACGGCGGCCCGACCAGGATGCAGGCGCCAAGGATCGACGGTAGCGATCCGAGACGGCCCTGCCGCGAACCCAGATAGTTCGCGAGGACGATCCCCATGAGGATCTTGGCAAGCTCGCTGAACTGGAAGTCGAATGGACCGATCGAGATCCAGCGGGCCGACCCGCCGACGCCGTGGCCGATCGCGAGGGTCAGGACGAGCAGGCCCAGCTGGATCGCATAGATCGGCCAGGCGAACGTCTTGAGCCACTTGTAGTCGAAGGCCGTCGCGAGGACGAAGACGATCAGGGCGATTCCGGTCCACATCAATCCGCGGGTGAAGGTCGTGCCGGCCGCAAGGACGGACTCGCCGTGTTCGGCGCTGTTGCTGTACGCCATGACGAGGCCGAGAATCGCGAGCAGTCCGGCGTACGCCGCGAGCTGGAGATCGAAAGCACGCCAGGCGGCTCCGATCGAGCGGGCGGCCCAATCGGTGACCCTCGCCGGCTCCGCCCGGATCACGCCCATGCGACGTTCCTCTGCAGGTCGTTCATCAGTTCGAGTGGTAGAAGTTGCCGCGCTGCAGCAGGTTGAAGTTGCGGTAGTCGTGCTTGATCCCGTAGTGGAGCTGGAGGTAGTACTTGACGATCTCGGTCGCCGCGTTGCCCTTTGTGCGCGAGTCGTACGCGAAGGCGAGCACGATCAGCTGCGAATCTCCCTTTGCCAGTGCGTTCAGGCCCTCCGGATCGCTCGCTTTCTTCGTCGGGTCCTTGGGAGTGAAGCCGACGAACCAGGAGTGGAACGGCAGCCGGCCCTTGCTATCGCGGGTCCCGAACTCGGCAGTTCCGGATTTGCCGGCCACGACGATCGGCAGGTCGACGAGGTTATAGGTATGGCGGAGCGTCACAACGGACCGCGCCGCCCCTCGCATCGTCGCCAGGACGTTCTTTGGCGCGTGAAGCTTGTGAATGAGGATCGGCCTGAACGGTCGGACGATGCTTCCATCCGGCCCGACGATCTCCCGGACCAGCTGCGGCTGATAGAGCTTGCCGCCGTTGGCGAGAGACGCATAGGCATTGATCAGCTGGATCGGCGTCACGACGTCGTAGCCCTGGCCGATCCCCGCCTGGTAGACCTCGCCCGGGAAGATCCGCGCCCCGAGGTTCTGGAGCTTCCAATCATTGCTCGGGACGATGCCGTTGACCTCGCCCGGCAGGTCGATCCCGGTCTTCGCACCGAACCCGAAATCCTTCGCCCAGTATGCCAATCGGTCGATACCGAGCATGCCGGCAAGCTGGAAGAAGAACGTGTCGCTCGAGTGACCGAAGCCGCAATAGATGTTGCAGCGGCCGAAGCCACGGTGATTCCAGTCGAAGAACTTGGACTGCCCAAGGGTCAGGAATGGCCTCGTCAGGACCCGGGTAGTCGGCGAGATCTTCCTGTCCGAGAGCGCACCGGTCCCGGTCACCAGCTTGTAGGTCGAACCCGGCGGATAGTGGGCGGCGATCGCGTGATTCAGGAGGGGCTTGTCCTTGTTGTTGAGCAGCTTCGCGTAGTCCTTCACGCTGATCCCACGGGCAAACGCGTTGTTGTCGTATGTCGGCAGGCTGACCAAGGCGAGAACCTCGCCGGTCTGCGGGTTCATGACGATCACGACACCGCGCTTGAGGCCTGCCGCCTTCATCCCCCACTGGAGCGCCTTCTGCGCGTATTGCTGTTCCTTTGTGTCGATCGTCAAACGCAGGGAGTCGCCCGCCTGGGCCTGACTGACGGTGTCCA
>WNGI01004416.1_pt1 | contig 12593 bp, 11 predicted proteins | sample 5400621 | NCBI WGS metagenome assembly WNGI01 (sample SAMN13153374, study PRJNA577476) | soil metagenome | isolation source: 20 cm soil or saprolite under Garry oak tree replicate 1 | place: USA:California | collected 2016-06-15 | reverse complement strand
CACGCGCACCGTAGAAAAGAGTACGACAGCGAACAGGTCGCCGCTGGCGAGCATTCCGCCAAAGCCGACTACGGAACGAATCCCATGGCGCATGACGAACTCCTCCTGCGCGGGGATGTACGGACTGCCAAGCGCTTCCTCGACGTGAAACACACCATAGCGCTTTCCCGCCAGCTCTGTCATAAGCTCGGGAGAAGGTTGTAATACGCTTGTAAGCTCGAGACCCATCTCTTTGATGAGCTGCGATATCATCGGCGCCTTCTCGATGATCTCGGGGCTCGGAAGCGGAATCGGGCGGTGTCCGTGAGAGAGATGTCTCGAGTTCCAGCTGGCGGTCACTCCGACGGTTGCCATCAGCGTCAGGCACTTCATCGTCGGTCGCGGCGAGTCCGCACCCAGAATCGCGCTGGCGAAATGCTGGAGGTCGGGCTCGAGAGAGTCGAAAGCGTGGGTCTTGTAGCAACGCACCAGCGCGCATGCATGTGGCACCCCCGGACCGTGCAGCTCGTCGTAGAGGAAGCGGCAAATACGCTGTGCCGATGCTTCCAGTGTAGGCGCGCCCACCGCGGTCTCGCGCAATCGCAGACTGCACTTCAACATGTCGCCCAGATCGAACTTGCTCAGATCGTAGGTCATGCCACGCCCAGTGGTTCCCTGCAGCCAGCAGGGACGGTTTCCGAATCTATATTATCTACCGGACGGTCGGCCTTCTGTAGCACCTTTGGTCAGTCCCTAATCCGAGCAGCCATGCACAGTCGCTTTCTGTTTGTCATCGGCCTCATTCCGGCGGGGATCGTCGCCCAGCAACCGGCACCATCGGCAGCCTTACGGCCGATCACCTTTCTCGATCGCCAGCTTCAGCGCACTGTGGGCTCACCGACGCCCAGCCCGGACGGCAAATGGCTTCTCTATGTCTTGTCGACACCGGACTGGAGCCAGGCAAAGTCGCAGAGCGACATCTACCTGGTATCGGTCAAGGACGGATTGACTTCGACACGGCAGATGACTTTCACAAAGGATAAGAACGAGACGTCGCCTCGTTGGTCCCGCGATGGAAAGTTCTTCGCCTTCCTGTCGAACAGGGATGCGGCTTCCACGCCTTCCGGCGGAGGCTCCGCGAGCGCTGCCCAGAACCAGCTCTACATCATGCGGCCCGACGGTGGCGAGGCGCGGAAGATCACCGATGCCAAGGAAGGCGTCTCCACGCTTGCCTTCAGCAAGGATGGGAAGTGGCTAGCGTATCGGAGCGGCAAGAGCGGCGAGGAGCAGCTGTACGCGCTGCCAATCGCCGGCATCGACTCCGCCAGACCGATCGAGCTGACGCGCCAGCTGGCCGGCATCGGCTTGTGGAAATGGTCGCCCGATAGCCGCCGCATCTATTTCATCACCGCCGACACGCTCGACAAGGACGAGCAGTTGCGGATTGAGAAGAAATTCAACGTCGCCATCCGCAACATGGAGACGCCGTTGTCGAGCCTGTGGGCTTTGGATGTTGACACGAGGAAAGCGACGCGTCTTACCCGAGATACGACAATATCGGTCACCGATTTCAACATCTCCGACGATGGGCGCTGGATCGGCTACCACGGCGTGGCCGCCAATCGGTACGAGCGGAACATCATCGAGTCCGACATCTACTCGGATTTGTATCTGCTCGAGACTACTACCGGAAGTATCGAGCGACTGACTGACAACTCAGAAGTCGCCGAGACCGATCTCGAATTCTCACCAGACAGCAAGCTCATCGCCTTCTCGGCGCCCGACGACATGACGAAGTACAGCATGACCAACAATCGCGTCTACGTTCGCCGCACCGACTACCGCAACGGACAATTCCGGAAACTCGGTGAGGCCTTCGACGGGGACGTGTCGATCGGGTTCTGGTCGAAGGACGGCAAGACGGTCTATTTCACCGAGGGCGTCAAGGCGACCAATCAGTTGCTGGCGCTCGATCTCGACAAGAACGCCGTGCGTCAGGTGTCGAATGTCCGGGCATCGCTGGATGTGAATCAGGACGATGATTCGAAGCTGCTGATCCTGAATTACGCCGATCCCCACACCGCATCTACGCTGTTCACGGTTGCCTCGGTTGATCAGGTGCCTGTGCGCGCCGAGTGGCGCCAGCTCACCGACCCCAATCCACAGATTCGCAACTTCGCTCTCGGCGACGAAGAGGAGATCAGCTGGAAATCAACCGATGGGAAAACCGTCGGGGGAATTCTGATCAAGCCGGTCGGTTACAAGGCTGGCACCCGCTACCCGTTGATCGTCGCCATCCACGGAGGCCCGGCCTCCGCCGACGTTCTTGGCTTCAACGGCGGTTACGGGGCGCAGACATACGCCGGCGCGGGCTACGCGGTGCTGCTGCCGAACTACCGCGGCTCGACCAACTACGGCGAGCAGCACAAGACCGATATCGTCGGCAACTACTTCCAGAAGGGCTACGAAGACATCATGACGGGCGTCGACTACCTCATCGCTCAGGACATCGTCGACAGCACGAAGATGGGAGTGCTCGGCTGGAGCGCGGGCGGTCACTGGTCGAACTGGATTCTCACCCACACCAACCGCTTCAAGGCAATCAGCACGGGCGCCGGCACGTCCAACTGGATCTCGATGTACGCCGAGAGCGACATGCAGCGAGTCAGGCAATTCTACCTCGGCAACAAGCTGCCGTACGATGATTTCGACGCGTACTGGAATCAGTCCCCGCTCAAGTACATCAAGAACGCCAGGACGCCGACGATGATTCACGTCGTCGAGGGAGATCCGCGAGTGCCTCGACCGCAGTCAGAAGAGTTGTTCATGGCGCTCAAGCGGCTTGGTGTGCCGACGGAGCTTTACGTGTATCCGGGCAGCACCCACGGAATTCCCGACCCACGCAATCAGCTCCTGAAATCGGTCGCCGAGATGGCGTGGATGGATTACTGGGTGCGAGGGAGCGGAAAGAAATTCTCGTGGCGTGACGTGCTGAAGACTCTCGATCCCGAAGGAACTGTCGCCACCACGACTGCCACCTCCAACTGATTTCCCTCTGAATGTCTGACACCATTCGGTACCGCGCGCTCCGAATTCTGGGCAGCTATGGCCCGATACTTCTGGCTGGCGCGATAGCCTGTGCCGCGAGCACCGCCGCCACCGGACGTTCCACAGCACCGCGCCTCCAGCGGGTGAGGGCCGATACCGCGGCGTTGCGCAGGAAGCTCGACTCGATCGCCGATGCACACCACGGCATCGTCGGCTACAGTGTGATCGACCTCGAGTCCGGCCAGCGAATCAACAGACGCGGAGACGAGACATTTCCGACCGCGAGCCTGATCAAGGTTGCAATTCTGGTGACGGTTTATGATCTCGTCGCCAAAGGACAGTTATCGCTCGACGATCCGCTGACAGTGCTCAAGATCGATCAGGTGCCCGGATCCGGCGTCATCCAGTTCCTCCACAACGGAACGGTGTTGACCGTGCACGATGCGGCATGGCTGATGTCCACCATCAGCGACAACACGGCGACGAACCTGTTGCTCGATCGGATCATCATCCGGCGGGTGTGGGCGAAAATGGACTCGCTCGGACTGCAGCACACGCGCGTTCACTCGAAGAGCTTTCTGCGCAATTCCAGCGTTGCCATGGACAGCTCGGTCAAATACGGACTCGGCGTGACGACGCCGAACGAGATGGCTCACCTGTTCGAGCTCATGGCGCAGGGGAAGGCGGTGAATCCTTCCGCCGATTCGGCGATGCTCGACATCCTCGAGCACAACACCGCCGACCTGATGTTGCAGCGATACCTCGAGGGAGCGCGCGCGGCCCACAAGGATGGTGAGACGGACGCCGTCAGGGCCGAGTGCACGCTCTGGTACCTGCGAAATCGCGTCGTAGCCTGCGTGATGACGAAGGAGAACAAGGATCAGCGCTGGATCGTCGACAACGAGCCGCAGCTTACGATGGCCAACATGGGTCTCGCGATCGTGAACGCTTTTGGCGGAGTTCCTCCCGCTCCAGCGTCGCAGTAGCTCTAGACGACGCGGTTCCTGCCGCTTATGCGCGTGGCAAGCGCTCTCACGTCCGAGGGCGTGAGCAGAATTTCATAGTGCGCCGAGCGCTCGTCATAATGCGTTAGAAACTTGCCGGCACCCGGTGCGATTACTGCGCGCTCGTAGTCCTCTCCGGCGAACGCCTTCACCGCGTGGATATCGGTGAAGTGCGTGATGGTGACGAACTCGATTTCGTTGTTGGCGGCTTCACGCCTCAGCAGGTACGCCCCGGTGTAGCCCCTTATTCGATGAATGCCCGGCAGCACATCCGCGCGAAGCATCTGCTCGTACTTGTCGGCGTCCTCCCGCTTGGTCCAGCCGTGCCAGATTCTACTGATCATTGTGTTGCCTCCTAACCGTACTTCTTCCTTCCCCGACTTCCCGCCTCCCGCCTCCCGCCTCCCGCTTAGTGACCCGTGCGCTCAACGGTTTTGCCGGTGAAATTCTCGGTGCTCAGATCCTTGGACGACAACGAGCGTACATACGCCGTCAGCATCCAGATCTGATCGTCGGTGATGCGCCCACCCCAGGATGGCATTCCGTCAGGTCTGCCCTGGTAAATCGATTCGAATACTTCGCCCGGTGATCCGCCGAAGTGCCAGCGTCCGTCCTGAAAGCTCGGCCCCATCGCCCCTGATCCGTCGGCGCCGTGACAGTCGAGGCAGTTGTAGGCGACAAAGAGTTTTCCTCCCGTCGCGATCGCATTCTTGTCGCCCTCGTAAGGATTCTTGACCGAGATTGGCTTCACAGAAGCAGGGAAGCCAGCCGGCAGAATCTCCGGATGCTCTATGAAGCGCAAGCTGTCACCCGCCACGAGCAGCTGAGTGGTGGTTTGTTGCGCAGTCGACGATGCTACCGCCGCGCTGCCCGCGGTGTCCGTCCTGCCAGCAGCGTTATCGCGGCAACCAACACCAACCGCCAGTAGGACCGTTAGCCACGCAATCCGCAGTTCGCAGTCACAGCGAGAATACAAACAGCTCTCCTCCCCACGATGTCCATCGACTTATGTCGGGAAGCGTAGTTCCCCGCTCGCGAACGTCATACGGCAGATTTGCCGCGACGTCGCCCGCGATGAGCAACCCCATGTCCCCACCAATCCCTGCATAAATCGCCACATATTGTTTTCCGTCCGGGCCAGTGTAAGTAACCGGGTTACCGACGACGCCTGAGCCCACCTTGAACTGCCAGAGAACTTTTCCGCTCCTGGCATCGACTGCCTTGAACCAGCCGTCGAGAGTTCCGTAGAACACGACTCCGCCCGCGGTCGCCAACGCGCCGCCCCAGACCGGATATGGTTCCTTGATTCCCCAGACTTTCTTTCCGGTCGTTGCGTCCCAGGCGATGAACTCTCCGCGATAACCGCCCGGCCCACCCTTCTCCGGCGCATTCCCGCCGATAAACGGCGTGCCAGCGATGTAGGTCACCGCGCGCGCCTGAAAGTCCATGCAGAGATTGTTCGTCGGAACGTAGAACAACCCCGTCTGCGGTGAGAAGGCAGCCGGTTGTTGATTCTTTCCGCCCTCGAGGCTCGGGCAGATGTCCTTCACGTTCTTGTCCTGTGCCGTCTTCTTGGTTTCTACGACCTTCGGCCGGCCAGTCGTCAGATCAATTCCTGTCGACCAGTTCATCGGCACGAACGGCTCCGCCAGAATCACCTCACCGGTCACGCGATCGATCGTGTACGCGAAGCCGTTGCGATCGAAATGCACCAGCGCTTTACGCAACTGGCCCTTGATCGGCAAATCGACGAGAATGTTCTCGTTCACCGCGTCATAATCCCACATGTCGTGCGGTGTTACCTGAAATGCCCAGACCATCTCGCCGGTGTCGGCGTCGCGGGCGAGAATCGCCGCCGTCCACTTGTTGTCGCCGGCGCGTTGATTCTCGTTCCAGGGTCCGGGGTTGCTGGTGCCGTGATAGATCAGATTGAGCGCGGGATCATAAGAGAGCCATCCCCACACCGCGCCGCCGCCAGTCTTCCAGGTATCGCCCGGCCACGACGAAACTCCGAGATCTTTGCCCCGATCGTGCGCGTAGAATGTCTTGAACTTCGCTCCGACCTTGACGTCCTTGTCGGGGCCAATGTTATAAGCGCGCCAGACTTCCTTCCCCGTCGCCGCGTCGAGAGCGGCAATCCAACCGCGCACTCCCATCTCGCCGCCGCTCGATCCGACGATCACTTTCCCCTTCACGACAATGGGCGCCATGGTGATCGTCTCTCCACGCGACAGGTCGCCCATCTTGGTTCGCCACACCTGGTTTCCGGTCGCGGCATCGACGGCGATGGTGTGGCCATCGAGCAGGTTGTAGAAAATCTTTCCATCCGCGTACGCCGCGCCGCGGTTGACGACGTCGCAGCACGCTCTCCCAATCGCCTGCTGCGCGTTGTCCGGGCGGAATTTCCACTTGAGTGGCTGACCCGTCTGCGCGAGGTCGATCGCGTAGGATACGTTGGGGTAGGGCGTGACGACGTACATCGTATTGCCGACCACCAGCGGTTGCCCTTCGTGTCCGCGCAGGACGCCCGTCGAAAAGGCCCACGCCACCTTGAGATTCGCTGCGTTCTGCGGAGTGATCGACGAAAGCTCGCTGTAGCGTGAGCTGGCGTAATCGCCCGCCGGCATCTGCCATTCGCCCGCCGGTCCTGCGTGCGGTACGGCTATGCGCGCGCCCGAGACAGATGCTCCGCCGGTCGCAGCGGCCGATGTTGCCTGCGGTTGATCGGCGGCACTGCTGTCGGTAGCGGGAGCTCTGTTCTCGGCTTTGCAAGCAACGACTGAAGCAGCGCACGTGATTGCGACACCGACTGCGAGACCTCGCCTCATCGATTCGCTCTCGGAACTACTTGGGAATGAGATAGTCCTGCGCCGCGATGATCTGCCAGCGCCCGCCTCGTCGCTGCCAGGTATCGGTGAATTGATATCTGCGATCGAATGCGCCCTGCTTGCTGTTCCCACGCATGTGCAGCACGCCAGTGATGACGTGGACATCCCCGAAATCATGGAGCTTCATGCCTTCGTTGCGCGCCCACTCTACCCGATCGGGGCCGGTGACGCTCTTGATCACCTGATTCCGGTTCATCACGGCTGCGTCTTCAGTGTAGACGAAGTTCGGTGCCAGCAGCTGGTCAAAAGTCCTCGCGTCGCGTCGGACGAGCGCAGCCGTCCATTGATCCTCGAGCTTGATCGGGGCGAGAGATGGTATCGTCGATGGCGCAGGCGGTCGCGCGTTTTTCCCGGCCGTCGTTTGCGACGGGCCACCATGACTCGCCTGACCGAATGCCGGCGTTCCAACTACCGCCACGAGCAGGAATGCCGTCGATAGACGTCTCATCGATACTCTCCTCAATCAGACAATGTAGGGGATGAACCGCTTCCGATCTTTCATGTACGTTCCGTAGGGCTCTCCGATCGTCTCGAGCAATGCGCGTTCCTCAACAGTGACGCGATAGGTATAGGTAGCGATTGCGGCAACTGTCACCAACGCTGCACTGAGCCAGCTTCCGAGTGCCAATCCAATTCCCATGAACATCATTATGCCGGCTGTGTACGACGGATGCCGCACGAGGCGATACGGGCCCGAAGTAATGACCGGTTGATCGTGCCTCGCTCTGACATCGCCGGTGAAATACTGGCCCAGCGTTCGGAAGCAGTACCGACGCAGCAGGCTGCCAAGCAGAATCAGTGAGATCCCGACGGCGAACAAAGGAACCTGCAGTCGAGCCGGGAACGCCCACGCCTTTTCGAACGCCAGCGCGAAAGCAACTAACAACGCGATCCACATCCCGCCGAGCAGCACACGCATCGATCCACTGTCCTTCGACTCCGCGCGTCTCGCGCCCTCGATGCCTCCCTGCACTACCCTCCATTCGGGAGCGAACGCCCAGATGTAGATAGCCCAGAACACGAGCGCGTAAGGCCAGACAAAAGGAAGTGGTCTCATCGTCGGACTGAAGGTTGAGCGGTGTAAATAGCACCAATATTGCGCCCTCAGCAATTGTGAGTATTCCATCCCGCGCACCTCATGAGCGTCCACCCAGATCGCCGCACCTGACGCGCGCGCTTCAGCATCGGAATTATCGACTCTTCTTCAGCGGCCAGACCGTCTCACTGGTCGGCACCTGGATTACGCGCATCGCCACCAGCTGGCTGGTGTATCGGCTGACCGGTTCCGTGTTTCTGCTCGGCATCGTCGGCTTCTTCGGCCAGATCCCAACTCTGATTCTGGCACCGTTTGCCGGAGTGCTCGTCGACAGATGGGACCGTCACCGCCTTCTGGTCGTGACGCAGTTTCTGTCCATGCTCCAGTCGGTCGCACTGGCAGTGCTGACGTTCGCGCGAATCATCACCGTTCCCGATATCCTGATTCTTCAGGTGGTGCAGGGAATCATCAACGCCTTCGATACTCCCGCGCGTCAGGCATTCGTAGTCGAGATGGTCGAAGATCGCGCCGATCTGCCCAATGCGATCGCACTCAATTCCTCGATGGTGAACGTGAGCAGAGTCATCGGGCCTTCGGTGGCGGGCTTGGTGATCGCCGCTGCAGGCGAGGCCTGGTGCTTCACCGTCGACGCCATCTCATACCTGGCTGTCATCGCCTCGCTTTTGGCAATGCGGATCGTGAAGATCGAGCGCACTCGCGCCGAGACACGCGTCTGGGAAGAGCTGGGTGACGGCTTCAGATATGTCGCTCACTTCGCTCCGGTTCGTGAGTCGCTGCTGCTGCTCGCCTTGGTCGGCACCATGGGAGTCCCCTACACCGTGCTGATGCCCGCGATCGCCTCCGGCGTTCTTCACGGCGGTCCGCACACACTCGGCTACCTGATGACAGCGTCAGGAATCGGCGCCCTTTGCGGCGCTTTATATCTCGCATCACGAACGTCCGTGCTTGGCCTCGGGCGCGCGATCGCCGTTGCAACCATCGCCTTCGGCGCCAGTCTCATCGCCTTCTCGTTTTCGAGGAGCGTCTGGTTGTCGCTGTTCATCCTGCCATTTGTGGGCGGTGGGATGATGGTGGAGATGGCGTCGACCAACACCATCCTGCAGACGATCGTCGATGATCAAATGCGCGGCAGAGTCATGGCCTTCTACACGATGTCCTTCCTCGGCACTGCTCCACTTGGCAGCCTGCTGGCGGGATTCGTCGCCGATCACATCGGTCCGATGAAGACGATCCTCGTTGGCGGTAGTAGCTGCATCATCGCGGGAGCATTGTTCGCCCTGAGACTGCCGAAGCTGCGCGCGCGTGTCCGCCCGATCTACATCGAGCGCGGTATCCTGGCGGCGGCCGAGATCGAAGGCGGGTCGAAGGCGTTGTAGAACTTATGCGGTAATCATCACGTAGGGGCAGTTATATTCTCACCCCGGCAGCGCCAAGAGGACCGATTGCAAGACGCTTCTACAAAACAGCCAACAGCAGCCCCCGTAGTGGCAGCGGCTCCTCCGCGAGCGGCGCCGAGCGCGAACGCCATCTACGAAGGATTCAAGGCGCAGCGTAACGAGCTGACCAACCAGCTCGATCAACTGGAGAACACCCGCCGCGACATCACGAACCAGCTCGAGGGAACCGCTGCGGGATCGACGGAGCGGAAAGGGCTGGAAGATCGACTGGGTGATGTCGACACGCGCATCAAGGCAGTCGATCAGATGCTGGCAGGCAACGCGGCGCAGCTCGCGCAGGCCGCCGCGATTCCGGGTGCAGTCGTCGAGCATCCGCCGCCGGTACAGATCGGCCCTCCCGAGGAAGTGTATGTCCTCACGGGAATTTTCATGTTCGTGGCGCTGTTCCCTTTATCGATCGCCTTTGCCCGACGGATCTGGCGCAGAGGTGCGGCGGTTGTCTCCTCTTTTCCGAAAGAACTCTCTGACAGGTTGTCGAGGCTGGAGCAGTCCGTCGAAGCAACCTCGCTCGAGGTGGAGCGAATCGGCGAGGGCCAACGCTTTCTCACCAGGCTTTTCACCGAGGGTGAAGGCGCGCGTGCGATCGGCGCCGGCCCGGCTAAGCAGCTCGAAACGAAGCAGCCAAACGCTCGCGAGCGACTACCCTGACAAATAAGGAGTCGTCGAAATTCATCGATGACTCCTCATTGCAAGCTCCAGCTGGAGATTTTAGCCGAGTGGAATGCGTGACTTGTTCTGAGTCAGCCAGCGATCGAACGTCATTAGCTCGGGATTGAGACTTTTTGTTTCACTGATGTTTCGCGCATCGCAAAGATCCTGCTCGAATTCGCTGTAGAACTGGAACATGTTGCCGAGGTCGTCGGCACCGGGAAATCCCAAGGCCCTGAAGGCGGCGGGAGTGATCGCGTTGTAGCGGACTTCCTGACCAAGCGCTTTGGAGAACGACTTCGCCATTTGCGCGCCGGTGAGGTGACCGCCTGCCACACCTACTCTCTTGCCGATCATTTCGTCACCCTTTTCGAAAATTGCGTAGGCGACCTTGCCGATGTCTTCGGAGGCGATGCCCGCCAGTTTCTTGGTGCCCATTGGGAGCGTGATCGCAAGCTTTCCGTCTGGCCCCTTTTTCGGCCCGGATTGGATGAAGTTCTCCCAGTAGAACGAAGCCACCAGAAACGTGGTTGGGACGCCCAACTCGGTGAAAATCGCATCTGCTTCACCCTTGGCGTCGAAGTGCGGAACCTTGTACTTGCCCATCAGGGTGGGCATTCGATCATCGGACAGAGGAATCGACTGCCGTGTGTCCTCGAGCGTCGACCAGATGACGTGCCTCACACCGGCTTCCTTTGCCGCCTGCGCCATGTTGCGCGCGTGGGTCAGCTCCAGATCCGGCTTCATGTGCTCCCAGTAGAAGGTGACACAGAAGGCGCCGTGCGCGCCCTCGAATGCCTTCTGAAGGCTCTTCACGTTATCAATGTTGCCGGCAACCACTTCGGCGCCGGCGTCCGCCAGCGCCTTTGCTTTATCCGAGTTGGGATCACGCGTAACCGCGCGTGCCGCAAAACCGCCTGTCTTGTCATCAAGTATGGCGCGGACTAACCCGCCACCCTGCGCGCCCGTCGCTCCCATTACTGCAATGATTTTCTTGTCGGTTTTCTTCGTATCGGGCTTTGCGGCGTCCGCTTTCTTTGATGCTTTCTTTTTATCGGCCATTTTGAAGTTCTCCTGATCGTTGGCTACTAGTCTTCCCGCCTCCCGCTTCCTGCCCTACCAGTTTCCCTGCTCGCCCATCACCTCGATCGCTCGGACCAGCCGGTCCGACGCGTGTCGCCAGTTCGTCTGCACCGCTCTCTGCGCAGCAGCGGCATTACCGGTGCGAATTGCATCGACGATCGCGTCGTGCTCGCTGCCCGCGGTGGGCACCGTGTCGAGCAGCAGCGCGATGTACATGCGGATGTAGCGCTCCGCCTGCGGCTTGACTGCTTCGTGGAGCGAGCGCAGTCGCGGACCGGAGCCCGCTTCGACGTAGCGGCGGTGAAATTTCTCGTCGAGCTCGTAGAGCCGCCCGGGCTGCGCTCCCTTTGCTGACGCCGCCCGCCGGAATTCGGCGTTGAGCGAGCCCAGGTCTTTGGCAAGGCGCTCACGATCTGCTTCGCTCAGGCGCGCTGCGCTGCGGGCAGCAAGGCCCTCGAGCTCACCAACGATTTCGAGCAGCTCACCGACGTCTTCACGGGTGAGCGGCGCCACGGTCATCCGCGCTTGGTGCGTCGCCGACGCGACGACGTAGCCCTCTCGCTCGAGCCGCTGAAAAGCAGCCCGGACAGGGGTGCGGCTCACCCCAAAACGCTCGGCGACTTCGGTCTCGACGATGCGCGCGCCGGGGGCCAACTGACCGCGGACAATCAGGTTCCGCAGTGAGTCGTACAGCCGGTTAGCCCTCTCCGTCGCGCCGGCGGCTCGTCGTCCCGTGTCCTGCTGGGTCCGCGAATTGGCGGCAGGTCTTCTCGGCACGACGCCAATATAACCCGCCTTGCGCCTTTCGCCGGTCGGCCTTATTCTAGGCGCGCTTATTGTATACAATTACGCATCCAATTAACGGAGGCATGATGATGCTCCTCGTCCGCAAGGACCTTCGATCGCTTTTGGCAGAAGCGGGCTCCGGAACATTGAGGCGAGAGCTCGGCCCGCTCGCCCTCGTCACCCTCGGCATCGGCGCCGTGATTGGAGCGGGAATCTTCGTCCTCAGCGGTGAGGTCGCCTCCCAGCACGCCGGACCCGCGCTCACGCTCTCGATAGTGCTAGCCGGCGTCGCCTGCGTTTTTGCGGGACTCTGCTACGCCGAGCTGGCGAGCATGATTCCAGTCGCCGGCAGCGCCTACACCTACGCTTACGCAACTCTGGGCGAGCTGGTCGCCTGGATTATCGGTTGGGACCTCGTACTCGAGTACTCCCTCAGCTCCTCGACGGTTGCCGTCGGGTGGTCGGGTTACTTCGTCACCTTGCTCGGCGAAATGGGAATCAAGTTTCCACCACGGCTCGCAGGCGCGCCCGGAACGCACGTCTGCCTGCCAGACGGAACCCACGTCACCGCGCTCATCAATCTTCCGGCAATTCTCATCTGCCTCGCGTTGACCGGACTGCTCGTCCTCGGCATCCGCGAATC
>WNGI01017783.1_pt1 | contig 12597 bp, 7 predicted proteins | sample 5400621 | NCBI WGS metagenome assembly WNGI01 (sample SAMN13153374, study PRJNA577476) | soil metagenome | isolation source: 20 cm soil or saprolite under Garry oak tree replicate 1 | place: USA:California | collected 2016-06-15 | reverse complement strand
GTGATCGCGCTCGGGCTGATCGCGATCGCGACGCTTACCCCCCTCGGTGGCGACCACGCGCGCCGACTGTCGCTCTGTCTCGGCTGCGGAGACTTCGCGCTCGCCGACGCGTTAGTGAACATCGCGCTGTTCGTGCCGCTGGGATGCGCGTTCGCGTTCCGAGGCCTGCGAAGGGATCGCGCGCTCGCCTGGATTGCTCTGACGTCCATCACCGTCGAAACGCTGCAATACGTAATCGTGCGCGGGCGCACCGCGAGCGTCGCGGACGTCATGGCCAACACGACGGGAGGAGCGCTCGGAATGGCAATGCCGGGCGCGTGGCAGTGGGTGCTTGCCTCTACCAAACACGCCGCTGCCGCAACAGTCGCGTACGGCTTGATGATCGCCGGACTCGCGGCCGCTGCACTGGCCTTGCAAGTGATGCACCCCCCGCCCTCGGTGCATTGGGCGAGGCCCCGTGTCGTGCGTCCAGGCTTCGTCCCGTTTAGCGGGTCAGTACGCTCGGTGCGGGTGGCCGGAACTCCCGTCAGCGAGCGTGAGTCGCATCCGGTCGCGCCCAGCGATTCGGTACAACTCGAGGTGGTCCTCGTGGCGGGGCAACCGCCCGAGGGGCTTGCGGAGGTCGGGCAGTTCTGGCCAGGGGAAAGGGAAGGGAAGCGCGCCTGGTCCTGGGTCGATCAGTACGACCGCGACGTGCGCGTTCACGTGCGAACCGGCGCGGACGCCCTGCGGCTGCGCGGGAATACGTCGTGGGTGTTTGGCGCAATGCCTGGCGTTGCCGGGGACACGGTGTCGGTGCGGGTTGAGCTGCGCCGCTTTGAATATGGGATCGAGGTCCGGCACGGCGCCTCGATCACCCGCAAGGACGCCGTCGTTTCTCTGGGGGATGAGTGGCGACTGCTCGTACCCTTCGAGCGACAGCGCGAGCGTTGGTCGGGGACGTTGACCGCGCTGTGGGTCGCCGCACTGCTGTTCCCACTTGGTCTGCTTGCTCGGTTGCACTCCACGAAGTCGTTGGTTGCGGCCGCCTGCGTCGCCGCGATCTACCTTGCGGTGCTGCCGATCATGGCGGGGTGTGCAGCGCTCCCGCTGGCCGGTTGGTGCGGGGCAGTCGTGGGGTACGTGCTGGGGGCTACGCTCAGCTGGGCTTTTGCCGCTCGTGCTGCCGCCCACACAAGACTGATGAAGATGTAGGTGACACTGAGCCTGGCATACGAGCCGAACAGGGCCGCGACCAGGTATCCCGCCAGTGCCGAGCGTAGCCAGTACTGTCGCTCGCCGTCCGGGTCGCGCGCGTCGCCACGGCGCTTGCCTCCCCCCGGGCGGGTGTCGCGCGCGGACCAGAGCACGTTGCCGACCAGCGCCAAGAAGATCAGTAGACCAGGAATGCCGGTCTCCGCAGCGACGTTGAGATACGTGTTATGCGTGTCCAGCCGTCCCAAGGCGGGGCTGTACTCCGCATTCACCTGCTGATAGCCGCCCAGTCCCACGCCGAGCACGGGATGATCGCTGATGATGCGCATTGCCGTCTGCATCACCGCGAAGCGCTGTCTCGCGGATCCCTCCGAATCCATGTCGCCGATCGTTTCCACACTCCTTGCCTTGTACAGGCCCCCCATCCGTTGCCAGAAGCTGGCGGGAGCGGCGAACAGTCCCGCCGTCAGTACGACGGCCATGACGACCACCGTCCGCGGGCGGCGACGCGCCAGGACGACGGCCGAGGGAACCAGCATCGTCATGAGACCGAGGAGTCCGCCGCGCGATTGGGTGAGGACCACCACGACAATCAATGCGGCGGCGGCCCCCAAACCAATCCATCGCAGCCGGCGGTGCGACTTCTCGGATGCCCACAACGCGAATGCGGGGCCGAGCACCAGCAGTGAGATCGCCGCGAGATCGTTTGAGTTGGCGTAGATGAACGGCCCGACCGCGCGCCCGAAGACCGTGTATCCCATGACGTAGTTCTGTAATGTCGAGCGGGCCGGAAAGACCATGAAGCTGAGGACGACGAACAGGAGGTAACGCCGGATCTGCGTCGGGGTGCGCAGGGCGTTCACGGCGACCAGCACGACGAGGATGAGCTTTGCATGCTCGACCAGCGCGTCCCAGAGATCCGCGTCGGGGGTGGGGTTGAGCGCGTAACTGAGCCCCGCCCAGCCGACCCACGCCGCGAACACCCAGAGGAACGCCGGAGCGCGCACCACGGCGCGCTGGAGCACGACACACACGAGCGCCAGCACCATGACGATCGTCGCTCCCTTGGCGCGATACGTCAGAATCATGAACGTGTACGCCGTAAACAGCACGAAGAGGGGCGTGTACGTGAGGCGCCACGGTTCGGGAGCCTCTGCGACCGCGGTGTCAGCCGCCGGCATGGCTCAGCTCGCGGTCGTTGTGCGGGGAGGACCGCGCCGTCAGCGACCGCGGAATCGAACGAGCCAGCGAGCCCGCGTCGAGGTGGGCCATCCACAACTGGAGCACCAAGGCCCGCCACAGCGCGGGACTGTGGTCGCGACGGCCCATGAGATGCTCGCGCGCCAGGCGGCGGAGCGCGCGGCGGTCGAGAAACTCGTACACGGGGTTATGCGGCTGCAGCAGCGTGGCCACGCGATGGTGCAGCGGCCCTTTGAACCACGCGTTGAGCGGCACCGCGAAACCGCGCTTCGGATGCCGCAAGACGATGTCGGGAACAAGACCCGCAATCGCCCGCCGGAAGATCTGCTTGCCGACCCCAGACCTGATCTTGAAATCCGCCGGCAATCCCAGCGCGAATTCGACGAGTGGGTGATCGAGCAGAGGCACACGCGCCTCCAGCGATACGGCCATGCTCGCGCGGTCCACCTTGGTGAGAATGTCCCCAGGCAGGTACGTCGCCACGTCCACCAGCATCATCTGCGACGGAAAGTCTCGGCTGCGAGCCTCGCCGAACGCACCGGCGAGCACATCCGCAAACTCGCCATCGCGCGGTACCAGGCGCGCCGCGGCCATCCCGCCATCCCGCGGCGCGAGTGGCAGCGCGACGCTGCCGGCGTACGCCGCCGCGGGTGTGCGCGCCAAGTCCAACAGCCGTCCCCGACCCGGCGTCACGTGTGGCAACGCGCGGGCAAGCATGCGAAGCAGGGGCTGGCCCCATGCCGGCACCTCGGGACGCCGCAACAGCCGGGCATAGCGCGTGTAGCCGCCGAACAGCTCGTCTCCACCGTCTCCCGACAGGCTCACCGTGACGTGCCGACGGGCCAGCGCGGACACTTCGTAGGTCGGAAGCGCCGACGAGTCGGCGAACGGCTCGTCGAAAATACCCACCAGCCCCTCGAGCAAGCGATCCGCCTCCGGGGCAACCACCCTGTCCGTGTGCGTCGTGCCGATGGCGCCCGCGACCGCTGCGGCGTGCTGTGCCTCATCGAACTCTGCCTCGGCGAATCCAATTGAAAACGTGTGCGGCTTCTGTCCGCCGGCGCGGGCCATGAGGGCGACGACGCTCGAGGAATCGAGCCCACCTGAGAGAAAGGCGCCGAGCGGCACATCGGATTCGAGATGACTTTCGACGGCTTGCGCGAGCAGCGCCTGCAGCTCGTCGACGACGTCTGCGGGGTTACCGGGCCGCCGCTCCGTGACCACAGGACTCCAGTAGCGCCGCAGTGTCGCGCCCTTCGTTTCGGCAGACCACGTGAGCGTGTGACCGGGCGGCAGCTTGGCGACGCCGGTGAACGCCGCCAGGGGATCGGGCACGTAGCCGAGGCTGAGGAACGCGGTGATGGCGCGATCGTCGACGCGAGCGGGGAAGCGGGACAGCGCCAGCAGCGAGCGCAGCTCCGAGCAAAACGCGATGCCTCCGTCCGGAGCTTGCCAATACGAGAGCGGTTTGATCCCGAGCCGATCGCGGGCGAGCACGAGCCGCCGGGCGCGCGTATCCCACAGCGCGATCGCGAACATGCCGCGCAACGCGCGGACGAAATCCGTGCCGCGCTCTTCATACAGGTGAACGATGGTCTCGGTGTCGCTGCGCGTCCGAAATTGATGGCCGCGACTCACGAGGTCGCGGCGCAGCTCGTGGTGGTTGTAGATCTCCCCGTTGAACACCACCTGCACGGTCCCGTCTTCGTTGGCAATCGGCTGGCGTCCACCCGCGACGTCGATGATCGACAGGCGGCGCATGCCGAGCGCAACTTCAGGCGCGACGTAGTAGCCGCTGTCGTCGGGCCCGCGGTGCACGATCGCATCACACATCGTCTGGACGGTCACACGTGCCGCGTCACCGGCGAGCGGCCATCCCGCAAAGCCCGCAATGCCGCACATCGGTCTCAGTTCTCCCGCAGCGGCGTGGCGAGCGACGCGTACCACGCACTCAGCCGGGCGATGACCCGGTCCTGATGGTACTCGCCGCGGACATGCGCGCGCGCCGCGGTGCCGAGGGCCCGGGCCCGGTCCGGTGCGGCGAGCAGCTGGGTGAGCGCGGTGGCGAGCGCCTCGGCATTGCCGGGCTCGACCAGCACGCCCGTCTCCTGATCGCGGATGGCGTCGACGATTCCGCCCACACGGGTCGCGACGACGGGTCGAGCGGCAGCCATCGCCTCGATGACGGCGTTGGGGAATCCCTCCGTCGATGAGCACAGCACGGAGACGTCGAACAGCTGATGCACGTTGAACGATGGGGTGAGCGTCCCGACCAGGTGCACCCGGCTCTCGAGCTGCAGGGCCCGAACCAGATCGGTCAGCTCCTGCCGCATGGGGCCGTCACCAACGCACACGAGATGCGTCTCGGGGAAGAGGGCGGAGAGCTGCGCGAACGCCCGAAACAGCGTCTGGTGATCTTTGAGGCGGTCCAAACGAGCGGCGATGCCGATCAGTGCCGCATGGTCGGGCACGTTCAGCGTGGCGCGCCACGAGGCGCGCTCGGCGGCCGCGAGGTCTTGAAACGCCCGCTCCGCGACGCAATTCGGCATGCAGACGATCTTCGAGGTCGGGATCCCATCTTCGCGCGCCACCAGGGCCGCCACACTGGGGCTGTTCGCGACGACACGATGCGCGGCGCGGGTTGCCCAACGGTTCGCGATGCGATGCGCCGGGCGCCCTTTGCGGGGGCCCCAGCGCCGGCTCGCGATCACGGCGGGCACGCCGGCGATGCGCGCCCACGGCACCCCGAAGATGTTGCTGTAGATCTCCTGTGCGTGAAACACCTGAACCCGCTCGCGCGCGAGGCGCCGGGCGAGACGGATCCCCTGCATGAAGGCACCTGGCCCGTACAGATGGCGCAGCGGCACATGGACGAGTCGCGCGCCCGCGTGTTCAAAACGCGTCCGCAACGGTCCGTCCGCGTGGAAGTGGAAGACGGTAAGCGTGAACAGCGCGGGATCCAGCTGCTCGACCCATCGCACCGCGTTGAGCTCAGTACCGCCGATCTGAAAGTTGTCGAGACAAAACGCGAGGCGAATCACGGCCGCGGCATCAAGGGGCCCGCAGCGGGACTTCGGCGACGAACAGGTCGTAGCGGCCCGACCCATTCATGTTGGAGTTGAAGATCACCACCTTGCCATCGGGACTCGGCTGGGCCCACGGCGTCTCGTAGTACGTCATCGGTGTGACCCCATAGTGATGCGCCAGGAGGCGTTGGTCGCTGCCATCGCTTTTCTGCAATCCGATGGCGTATTTCCACGCCAGCTGGTTGTACCACGACAGTCCAGCTCCGTCCTCACCGGACACGTACGTCCATTGTCTGAGCAGGTCGTTCTGGAGCTCGGCGTCCGATTGAATCCAATTGCCGGAGCCATGCTCGTCGGGGCCTGGGCTGTTTTGAAAAATGACCGACCGCGTTAGCTGTCCACTCGCGACGTCGAAGCGGACCTGGGTCTGCGGCGCAGACGCGTTAACGTCGGTCATGATGAAATGACCACGCGCGCTCGCGCCGTGGGACACGTGAAACTGCACGCTCGCATCCTGGACCGGGCCCAGCGTGTCGTTCGCCAAATCCCAGACTCTGGTCGTGGTGTAGGCGCCGCCGCTCGTCAGCACGAGATAGCGTCCGTCGCGCTCGAGGTGGGGCTCATTCGTCCACGTTTCCAGATGCGTGAGGAACTGGTCGGTCTGACTGTTCCACGCCCAGACCGTCTTATTGTCCGACGCCAGGCCGGTAAACCAGACGTCATTCTTATCCTGGTGCAGCCAGGCGTAGAAGGTCAGAGTCCGCGGGAAGTGGCCGGTGTTTTCGACCGCCATCGTGGCCGTGTTGTAGCGCACGAGCTGCCCGCCGCTCAGGAGGTAAAGAATCTGCTCATGCCCCGGGACGTTGGAAAAGGCGGAACAGAGATCGCGCCCCGGTTGCTTCGTGAGGAGCCGGTAGTTGGTGAACCCCACACCGCGCGTGAAGTCCACCAGGTAATACGACATCCCGTCCCCACGCATCACGATGGTATGGGTGGCGTGGTCGGGGCCCCACCCGCTGCTGACCTGTGCGCCACCTTCGGCATAGTCGTGCCCGGCGCCGGTGTTACGTAGTCGGGTGTCTGGCCAGTGGCTTTTGGCAGGAGCGTCGGATCAGGCACCCCGTCGGACGGACCGGGTGCGGTCGCGGCCCGCGAGCAGCGCGAGAGCGTCGCTATGGCCCCGAGCAGCGCCAGAGACAGCAGAGTGGGGAACAGCTTGCGGCTTATAGCGGCCATGATGAGATCCTCGAGGGTGCAAGGCGTGTACCTAGGGCGAGGGCTGTGCTTCGCCTCTGAGAATACGCGAAGTGTTACAACTTTGCGACAGGAGGGGCGAGGGACGTTCTTAGCGTAGCGGTACCTCGGCGACGAACAGGTCGTACCGACCGGACCCGTTCATGTTCGAGTTGAAGATGACCACCTTGCCGTCCGGGCTGGGATGGCCCCAGGGTGTGGAAAAGTAGCCCGTCGTGTTGAAGGGATTGACGTCGTAATGGTGCAATAGCAAGCGCTGATCGCTCCCGTCGGCGCGTTCTAGACCAACCGCGCGATCCCACAGCAGCGAGCTGGACCATGGGGCTTCATCGATTCCGCTCACGACGGCCCACTGTCGGGTGAGGTCTCCTCCCAACTCGTCGTCCGACTGCACCCAGTTCCCCGAGTTGTTCACCTCGGCGCCGGCACTCTGGTTCAGAATTGTCGTCTTGACGATCTGGCCGCCGCTGACTTCATAGCGATCCTGAGCGAAAGGAGCCGAGCCGTTTGGATTCACGGCCACCCAGCCACTGCGCAGACTCGCCAAATGCGAGAAAAAGATATCCACTCCGGTGGTCTGCGTCGGGCCGAACGCATTGTTGAGGAGGTCCCAAACGCGGATCGGTCTCTGGCCGCCCCCGGTCAGGACAAGGAACCGGCCGTCGCGCTCCAATCGTGGTTCGTTCGTCCACTCTTCGAAGTGGGTCAAATACTGGTTCGTCTGGCTGTTCCAAGCCAACACTGTTTGGTTATCGTCCAACAGCCCCGTAAACCAGATGTCGTCGTGATCCTGGTGGAGCCACGTTTTGCAGTTCACCTCGAGCGGAAAGTTTCCAGTGTTCTCGACTTGCATCGTGGCGGTGTTATAGCGCACGAGCTCGCTGCCGGTGCACACGTACAGGATGTGCGGCTGATTAGGAAGGCTCGAGAACGTGGCGCTGAGATCCTCGCGTGGCTGGACGGTGAGGAGCCGATAGTTGCTGAAACCGACGCCCCGCGTGAAGTCCACTACGTAATACAGGTGGGTGCCGGCGAGCTCAGGCCGCACCAGGATTGTGTACGTGTTGTTGTCGGGCCCCCATCCGTAGCTGACTTGATTCCCGCCATCACCGTAATCGTGCCCGGCGCCTGAATTTGCGGCGGGCATGACGTCGCTTGTGACCTTCCAGACTTTCACGCCCGTCACCGGGTCGTTGTAGCTGAAACCTGCCGGTTGGTTCGCCACGTCCAGGGCGGCGTAGGCGGACTCAGCGGGCGCTTGTCCCGCGGCCACGGGCAACCGGGTCGGATCGGGCACGGGCCCGGGCGGCGGTGGCACCGTTGCGCGGAAAGACACTGGGCTGGAGGCGAGTCCCTCCACCACCGCCGCGAGCGTGTTCGTGCGGATGTGCGTGCCCAACGTCCAGGCTGTCAGCATCGCGATGCCGCTGGCGTTCGTCGCCACGGGCGTTGTGGGAGTCCTTGTGCCACCGCCAGCGGTGACGAGGAACGTGACCGGCACACCAGTCACGGGGTTGCCGAACGCGTCAGTTACGAGCACCGAGGGCGGAATCGCGACGGCGGTTCCCGCGGCTGCTGTCTGATTGTCACCGACATCGATGGCCAGACCGGCGGCGGCGGCGCTGCTCACGGTCACGGTGGCGGACTGCGCCACCAGCACGGTGCCGTTCACCGTCGCACTGATTGTCTTCAGCTCGGCGCGGGTCGAGCTCAACGTCCCCGTGACCTGTCCACTCGCATTCGTCGTGTCGGACGGTTGGACCAGCGTATTGGCGGTGCCGGAGGCTGCCAACGTAACGGTCGCTCCCCGTACGCTGTTGCCGAACGCATCGCGCACCGTGACGGTGATCGTCGATGCGCTCCCGCCCGCGTTTGCGATCGTCTGAATGGGTGACGCCTCCACACGCGACTGATCGGCGCTTGGCGCGGCCGCGGTGGCGGTGGCGGTGAATTGGACGCCGGCGAGTCCGGTGGCTGTCGCGGTGAGCGTATCGGGTCCGGCCGTGGTGCCGAGGGTCCACGATGTCAGCGCGGCGATGCCGTTAGTGCCCGTCGTCACCGCGGTCGCGGGAGTCACGACGCCCGCACCTGATGTCACCGCGAACATGACGAGGACCCCGGGCACCGGGTTATCAAACTGATCGCGCACGAGTACCGCGGGGGGAGTCGGCACGGATGAATTGACTGTTGCGGTCTGATCATTCCCCGTGGCGATCGCGAGGTTGCGTGCGGGCCCCGGCTCAACCGTAAACGGCGGACTCGTCGCACTCTGCAGGCCTGGAGACGACGCCGTGAGCGTGTACCCACTGCCTGCCTTGTTCACACTTAGGTCACTGAACGTTGCGACACCTCCGGTGGCCGCCACCGTCGTGGTCCCCGACAGCGTCGCGCCGCCTGAATTCGCGCCGATCGCAACTGTGATTGCCCCGGCGAACGCGATCGTCGTATGGTCGGTCGTGTCGCGCGCAACCACTTGGACTGCCGGAGCAAGCGCTGCTCCCGCCGTGTCCTCTGTCGGCTGGATCGTGAACACAAGTCGGGTGGCTGCCACCGCGACTCGGAAGTCGGCGCCAGTCTGGTCCCCGTGGAACGGCAGCCACGCGCTCGCGCGACCGGTCTGGTCTACAGTCCGCGTTTGCCAATGATACGACGTGCTGTCGCCGAGGTCGGCGATGCGCGCCACGGCCACACCGCCGCTGCTCACCGGGAGACTCGATGCGGTGGGCGTGTTCGTGAAGGGCACGAGAACAGGCTGCGTCTCCACTTCAAGGCGCAATGAATCGTTGTCGGGATCACTCACCGTACCGCGCAGTACCACGACAGCGTCCTGCACGCCGCCCCCCGCCGGCACCTCGCTAACGGAGTCGGCACGGAGCTGCATCAAAAGATCGGGAGTGTTGGGTGGGTGCGGTCGTGTCACGCTGAGCGTGAATATGCCGGTCTGAGGCGTGGAAGACGACGACGTCGCCTCGATCACAAATGTTCCGGATGTGGGCAGCAGTTGATAACCGAGACACGCCGCTCGCGCTGGCCCTCTGTCGCAACGATCCGCTTCCGCCAGGGGAGGTATAGTGCCGGCGGTCGAGCTGGCAAGCACCACGTGGCCATCGAGGGCTGTCGAAGACATGATGATGGAGATGGAGTCCCCGGCATTCGCGCTCAAGCTGTAGAGTCGCGCGAGGCTGCCCGGCCGGTGCGGAGCGCTGCAGTCGGTCGTGCTTACGGAGTCCGTCAGGTGTGCGTCCGTTGCAATGGACGTCACGGTGCAGGGATGCACGACAAACTCAACCGGAATGCGCGTTGGACTGCCTTCTGCATTCTCGGCCGACACGATTACGGTATCTCGATAAACTCCAGGAGCCAGTCCGGCGGGCTCGAGTGCGACGCGAATTTCGGCGGGAGCTCTCCCGCTCGTTTGGCTGAGCGTGAGCCAGGGGGACCCCAGGACGCGGTGCGCCGTCCACGACAGCGTCCCGGTCCCGCTATTGACGAGCTTGATGGAGTCGCCGCGCAGGGCCAAACTCCCGACCGCGGCGGAGTCGAGGAGTCGGGACGGCAGCACGCTCAGGGCCGCCAGTGGAGGATTCGTGATCCTGTCGACCCCGCAGGTGGCGAGCACGATCACTAGACCGCACGTGCCAACGCTCAACGCAAAGGGGCGCACCATAGCGCTTTTCAAGGGCGAGCCCTGAAAGCGGCGCAAGGCTCATACCGCTCCTGACCTTGCGCGGGCGGTCGCAGCGGAGTCGTGGCCGTCGCAATACTGTGACAGTTCGAGGGGGCCGAGCATACGCTTGCTCGGCCCCCTCTCCCTCACGTCGTCAAACCATCAGCTAGCGCAGCGGGACCTCGGCGACGAACAGGTCGTACCGACCAGACCCGTTCATGTTCGAGTTGAAGATGACCACCCGGCCATCGGGACTCGGCTGACCCCACGGAGTCTCATAGTAATTCATCGGGGTCACCCCGTAATGGTGCAGCAGGACGCGTTGATCGCTGCCGTCGCTGCGCTGCACTCCAATGGAGTATTTCCAGGTGAGCTGACTGTACCACGACGGCGCGGACTCGCCCGTCACGTACGTCCACTGCCGCAACAGATTGCCGCCGAGCTCGGCATCGGACTGGATCCAGTTACCGGAGCCGTGTTCGTCGGGGCCGGGGCTGTTGCTCAGAATGACCGTCTTCGTCAGCTGTTCACTCGCGACGTCGAAGCGAGCCTGGGTCTGCGGCGCACTCGCGTTGACATCGGTCATGATGAAATGGCCACGCGCGCTCGCGCCGTGCGACACGTGGAACAGGAAGCTCGACCCCTGGATTGGGCCGAACGTGTTGTTCGACAAGTCCCAGACCACGGTCGTCGTGTATGCCCCGCCGCTGGTGAGCACCACATACCGTCCGTCGCGCTCCATGTGGGGCTCGTTAGTCCAGGTCTCCAGGTGCGTGAGGTACTGTCCGGTCTGGCTGTTCCACACAAACACCGTCTGGTTGTCCGACAACAGCCCGTTGAACCAGATGTCGTCTTTGTCCTGCTGCAGCCAGGCGTAGGGGCTCACGCTGAGTGGGAAGCGGCCGGTGTTCTCGACCGCCATGGTGGCGGTGTTGTAGCGCACGAGTTGCGAGCTCGTCAGGATGTAGAGAATCCGTTCTTGTCCGGCGACGTTGGAGAACGCCGAGCACAGATCCCGCGCCGGCTGCGTCGTCAGACGCCGGTAGTTGCTGAACCCCACGCCCCGCGTGAAGTCCACGAGATAATACGACATCCCGTCGCCACGGATCAGAATCGTGTGCGTGTTGTTGTTCACGCCCCAGCCGCGACTGACCTGGGCACCACCTTCAGGATAATCGTGTCCAGCGCCGCTATTACTGGCCGGCACTGACGCGCTCGTCACCTTCCACACTCTCACGCCGGTGAGCGGATCGTTGTATGAGAAGCCTGCGGCCTGCGCGGGAACGTTGAGCGCAGTATAGGCCGCGTAGTTGGGCGCCTGTCCACTCGCTATCGGTAAGAGCGTCGGATCCGGCATCCCGCCCGGTGGGGGCGGCGGAGGCGGCGGAGGTGGGGGCGGCGGCGTCGTCACGGTGAGGGCCGACGTGTCGGCGCGGCCACCGCTCGCTGCGATGATGGACGACGAGCCGGCGCTGACGCCGGTGGCAACGCCGGACGTGCTGAGCGTTGCAACCGCGGTGGCGGTCGAGCTCCACGTGACCACCCGGCCAGTCAAAACGCCGCCGACGGAGTCACGCAGGGTCGCCGTAAAAGCCTGGGTCGCGCCGACGTTGATTGACGCGGTCGCGGGCGTCAGGGTCAGGGACGCGACAGGGACGATGACGACGGTCACGGCCGCCGTGTCGCTCTGACCGCCGCTCGACGCGATGATGGATGCCGAGCCGGCGCTCACGCCGGTCGCAAGGCCCGAACTATTGACGGTCGCAACCGCGGTGGCGGTCGAGCTCCACGTCACTGGGCGGCCGGTGAGGACGCCACCGGCGGAATCACGCAACGTTGCAGTGAACGCCTGCGTCTTGCTGACGAAGATCGACGCCGTCGCGGGCGTCACCGTCACGGACGCGACGGGGACGTTGGTCACGGTGAGGGCGGCGGTGTCGCTCTTGCCTCCGCTCGACGCGATGATGGATGCCGAGCCGGCGCTCACGCCGGTCGCCATACCCGAACTGTTGACGGTCGCAACCGCCGTGGCGGTCGAACTCCACGTAACAGTCGGGCCGGTCAGGATGCTGCCGGCGGAGTCACGCAATGTCGCCGTAAAGGCCTGGGTCGCGCCGACGTTGATCGACGCACTGGCCGGGGTCAGCGTCACCGACGCGACGGGCACCGGGGGCGGGGGCGGCGGCGGCGGCGGCGGCGGCGGCGGCGGTGGTGGCGGTGGTGGTGGTGGCGGTGGAGGAGGCGGCGGCGGCGCCG
>WNGI01004409.1_pt1 | contig 12600 bp, 7 predicted proteins | sample 5400621 | NCBI WGS metagenome assembly WNGI01 (sample SAMN13153374, study PRJNA577476) | soil metagenome | isolation source: 20 cm soil or saprolite under Garry oak tree replicate 1 | place: USA:California | collected 2016-06-15 | reverse complement strand
TATCGGTGCCTGACATCCAGATCAGTACGGGCGCGGTATTGGCGACCAGGCGGAAGCGCTCCTCGCTTTCACGAAGCGACTGCTCCGCCTTCGTACGATCGGTGATATCCACCACCACACCTATCGTTCGTTGCAACTTACCTTTGTCGTCAAAGAATGCTCTTGCCTTCTTTTCCAGCCATACCACGCTGCCATCGGAACGTAAGAACCGGTAACGCATTTCAATGGACGAATCTTCTGGCGTCGCTCTCGCGAAAGCCGCCGCAACCTTCTCCCGGTCATCTGGATGGATTTTGACCAGCAGTTCGCGAATGGTGATTTGCACAGGCTCGTCGACTCCCAAAATATCCACGTATTCAGGAGACCGCATGATTACGTCGCGTGCAGTGTCCCAGTCGTCCACGTACATCCTTCCCGCCTGAACAGCCAGACGAAGTCTCTCTTCGCTCAAGCGCAACGCTTCGTCCGAATGCTTGCGCTCAGTGATATCCACCGCCATGCCGAGCATGCGCTCCGGATCACCATTTCTGGCGTAGGAAAAACTCCCGCTGGCGGAGACCCAACGTGTCGTTCCATTCGGCCATACCACGCGGAATTCCGCCTCATATCTCTTGTGGTGTACGCGAGCATTCGCCACCGCCTCTGAAACGCGCTTGCGGTCGTCAGGGTGCAAGTAGCGAAGGAGGTCATCTGCGCGCCTGTTGAACGTGTCGGAAGGAATTCCAAACACCGTCCACAGGTCGCCGAACCAACGATCGCGTCCGCTCGCGAGGTCCCACTCCCATCCCACCGATTTTCCAGATACCATCGCCATCCGGAGCCGGTCGGAGGTAACCGCCAGCTCAGTTTCCACTTTTCTCCGTCTCGCCCGCTGCCACAGCAGCGCGATGATGAGCGACGTTTGTGCCAAGATCAGCACAATCCCGGCAATGATGTACCGCCCGTAGGCTTTCCAGATACTTGGCTGGTGATAGAGCAACACACTGCCGGGGGGCACATCGCTTTCCTTAAGTCCCCAGCGCTGCAGCGCTCGCCAATCGAACATGTAGACATTGGTACTCTCTGCGATAGGGATATCCTGCGGCTTCTCCCCGTTAAGCAACCGCACCGCCATCAAACCAGCAGTCCGGCCATCGGCAGCGAAACTCAAAACGTAACCACCCACCGTCCCATTGCCGACGTCCACGTCGTCCACGGCAAAGACGGGCGCATTCGCGGCGCCGGCAACCATCGGGACCGCTTGGCTAGCATCGATGAAGTGCGTACCGGCAGCATCCTGCATGATGGAGGTGTGGTAAACGATCGTATGCTCCGGCAGGTGCTTGAGCTGCTCGAGAAGAGCGGGCATCGCCAGATCCGTGAGATATGTGAAGTCGAGACTCGATTCGTATTTGCGAAAACTTTCTTTGGCAATGGCCTCAAGGTACCGGTCATACGCCCCTACACCACCAGTCACAACTACGTGCTTGGTTCCCGGTTGCAGGCGAAGGGCAGCCTGTAGGGTCCTCTCAGGCTGTGCGATCGAGAAGATGCCGGTAAAGTGCGAATCGAGCTTCATCTGGCCCAACATCTCCCTTGTCACTCCACAGAAAACGATTGGGATCCCGGCGAAGAACTTTTCATGCGATTCGACCATGAACTCGAGGGGCTCCATCCCGACTGCAATGATCAGGTCGGGCCGTCGGTCGCGATATTTGTGGATGTACCACTTACGAAATTCCTGCTGGGAAGCTTCGTCTGGAAACAGGGTTCCTTGCAGATTCTCACTATAGAGTTCAATCTGTTGAGGCGCCTTCTGTAGCTCAGCGACGATCACCTGATCCAGGAGAGCGACGCCGGGGGACGAAAGAGGTTCGAAAACGTTGAGAATGAGAACGCGCTGAACTTCTTTTACGGGCGCAGCGGCAGCCGACTGCGGTAGGAGAAAGGCCGCGATTGCGGTAATCAGGACTAGGATGAGCTTTGCAACTAGATCGCACCGGTATTCTAGCGTTGCGTTTTGCTCGCTGAGGTGTTGACTAATGCGGTGTGAGTGGCCCGCCATAGGTACTCCAGGATCCCAGGTTCGGCCGCGATCGTGGTCGCGACTTATCCTACCTCAGATTCTGCTTGCAAAAGTACTGGCGCTGCACTGGTAAAACTACCAGTGCCCTGGCAAGGGGTTTGAGGGTATCAACTTTCTCGTATGTGCTAGCAGGCCAGCATGCGGAGATCAATCATCGAAGGTTCATATGGGCATCTTCGTGGGTGCTGCCGCTGCTCTGCCCACCGAGTAACCATAGCGATTGCCGTGTTGTTTTTCGGCTACATACATGGCCAGACAACTTCCACCGGCGCCCTGATCGGAGTGGCGCTTGATCCATCCGGAGCCGTTTTGCCTGGGGTGGTCGTCCGTCTCGTTAACCAAGTCACTGGCGCAACTGCGTCTGCCACGACTGACGAAGAGGGAAGGTTCGGCTTCCCCCTGCTACAACCCGGCGGTTATGAAATACAAACCATCACGCCAGGCTCGAGCGCTCTCATCAGCGGTGCAACCATAAACATCAACGTAACCGAAACTCTGCACCTCGAACTCCATCTTCGACTCGCAACCGTGATCCAGAGCATAAAAGTGTCAGCGGAATCGTCAATGGTCCAGACCGACAGTTCGGCACTCGGCCGAGTCGTCTACGAAACAGCGGTAGGCAACCTTCCGCTGGTCACGAGGAACTTTGCTCAAATCACCAGTCTTTCGCCAGGGGTAGTTACGGGGGTGTACAACGCAGGCGAGCTGGGAGTCGGAGGCACGGCTCTTTCCCAGATAGCCAACTCCAACGACGGAATTTATGTGCACGGGGCACGCTCCTATGACAACAATTTTCAATTGGACGGAATCAGCGTGAATGACGTGCAGGGCAGTGCGGCCGGGAGTGGCGGAATTCCAATTCCAAATCCTGACAGCATTCAGGAGTTCAAGGTTCAAACCGGCCTTTACGATGCAGGCTATGGACGCTACGGCGGCGCCAACGTCAGCCTGATTACAAAAACGGGCAGCAACAGCTTCCACGGGACGGCTTTTGAGTTCTTCCGTAACGAAGTGCTTAACGCCAATGATTTCTTTCTGAACCTGGCCGGCCAGCCGCGCCCCGTCCTCAAGCAGAACCAGTTTGGGTTTGCGTTGGGCGGGCCAATCAAGAAGGAGAATCTTCTCTTCTTTGGGTCATATCAGGGAACGCGTCAGGTTAATGCTCTCGCCGCGGGCCAGTCGAGGACTGCCTGTGCGGCCAGCTTAACCGAGCCGCCACTCACCAGTGATCGGACATCCACTGCACTCGGTGAAATGTTTGCCGGCAGGACCGGCATACACGGCGGCACGGCGATCAACTCCGACGGCTCCAACATCAATTCCGCGGCTCTGGCTCTCTTGAATTTCAAGCTGCCCGACGGAACCTTTCTGATTCCCACGCCACAAACTGTCGACCCGACCAGGAAACTCGTTGAAGAGCAGGGCTTTTCAGTTTTCACAGAACCTTGCCACTTCAATGAAGACCAGTTCGCAACCAATATCGACTACCTCGCCCGGCCAAACAGCAAAATCACAGCCCGCTTCTTCCTGGCGCATGATGAACAGACTGTCACATTTCCCGGTAATGGCCTGAATGCGTCCGGCAACATCCCTGGGTTCCCGAGTCCTGGCGATGCTGACTTCAGGGTGTTCTCTCTTGCTCACTCCTATGGTTTCAGCAGCGATTGGCTCAACGAAGCCAGGTTTGGGTACGTCCACACGAGGGCGAGCACAGCGGCCAACACTCCGTTTAAATGGTCCGATGTCGGGGTTGCAGAGGGTGAAATGAGTAGAAACAATGAACTCCCCAGCCTGGATATTCTAGGCTCCGTCAGCATCGCCTCGGGATTTCCGCGAACCATTACCCAGAACAGTTTTGTCTTCAGTGATGCCGTCAGCCTCATCCGTGGGGCCCATGCCGTCCGTTTAGGAGGATCGGTTACGACGTTTCAAGACTACGCCAACCTCGTGGGACTCGGGTCCTTCACTCAGTTTCTGAGCTGGCCGGATTTTCTGCTGGGCCTTAGCGCAGGTGACAATGGCACAGCATTCAGCAATGTTTCTGCTTCGTTCGATGACTTCGGTCTAGCCGTTCGTGACTACCGGGTGTGGGAGTGGGCAGCTTTCGTACAGGATGATTACAGGATCCAAAAATCGCTCACGTTCAATATTGGCGCACGCTACGAGCATCTGGGACAGTTCGCCGACCAATTGGGCAGGAATTCGAGTTTCGACATCACGAAAGCGGATCCCAACCCGCCGCCCGCAGGCGGTGTCGCCGGTTACATCGTGGCTTCAAATTTCCCGGGCATTCCCCCACCTGGAGTTCTGCGTGCGAATAACGCTTTTGGGAACGAAGGCGCGGGACAGAACACGATCGCGCCGCGAATTGGACTCGCCTGGCAGGTCTTGCCAAACTCCGGCCGCCCGGTGCTCAGAGCCGGATATGGCATTTACTATTCTCGACCCACCGGTCAAGCCTTTTACCAGAGTGTTCTTGGCGCTCCATTCTCCGTGTTTCGGTTAAATGCCGGGCTGGCAAATGCTAACGCGACATTCCAAGCGCCCTTTCCGCAGCCGTTCCCTACGCCGGAGTCTTTTCCTCAGTTCCCTGCCTACTCCCCAACCACCACCACGACGATCTACTCGGTCGCGCCCGGCTTTCGGCCTGCCATGATTCAGCAGTATTCATTGAACGTTCAGGCTGAACCGCACGAGGGGTGGCTGCTAGAGGTAGGATACGTCGGCACTCGCGGCACTCACCTGGTTCGTCAACGCTCTCTGAATCAGGCGTTGTCGGCTTCCGCGAGCCACCCGATAAGGACCATCACAGAGAACACGCGGGACAATATCTCGCTCCGAGTGCCCGTGATCGGCGTACCTCCAGACTCTCTTCTGCAGCTCGAGTCCGCCGGCAGTTCTTGGTACAACGGCCTTGAGGCGAGTCTGACAAAACGTCTAAGCCACGGCTTGCAATTCCTCAGCTCCTACACCTACTCAAAGACGTTGGACACGGATAGCGCTGACATTAACTCAACATCCAGTGGAAATGCACTGACACTGGGAGACCAAAACTCTCCCAGACAGCGATGGGGCCGGGCGAGTTTCGACCGCACTCACCGATTCGTTTTCAGCACGACGTGGGCGCTGCCAAGCCCACCTCGTGGTGTGCAGCGAGCCGTTCTGGGCGGCTGGTCTCTGGCTGCAATTGCAACCGTTCAGTCTGGAACCGCCCTTACCATTGCCGACACAAATTCCAACAACGTCTTTGGCATCAGCCAGGATCGGGCACAACTCAGTGGCCAATGCGCGAAAAGCCAGTTGGTGAGGGGTGGGTCGGTGGAGTCCAAGCTGAACAACTATTTCAACTCATTCTGTTTTACGACTCCGCCAGTAATCGGCGCCGACGATATCGGAACAGCGTTTGGAAACAGCGCAACCGGGATTGTCAACGGTCCCGGACAAGAAAACATTGATCTCGCGTTTTCAAAGACTATAGGGATCAACTGGCCCGTTGAGAAGAGTTGCCTTCAATTTCGTGGCGAGTTTTACAATGCGCTGAATCATCCGCAGTTTTCGAATCCGGACGCTAACTTCACATCCCCGACGTTCGGCGTCATCACCAGCACATCTGTGAATCCGCGGGTCGCACAGCTAGCGTTAAGGTTTGGTTTCTAATGTTGAGGCAAGTCTCGTGGTTACGGAGAAATAACTCTTAGGAAGGCGCCCTCGATTTTTCTGACTTAAGCCTGCCGTTAAGCGGTGTTGGCGACGCCGTGCCCTTCTAATCCGCTGCTCACAAACCGCTTACCTTGCAGGACTGTTTCCACTGCAATTAGAAGTTCTCTTGCGGCTTGTGTCTTAACCACGTAACCCCATGCGCCGGCGTTGAAGGCTTCTTGCACAATATCGACAGAGGATTCCTGACTCAGGAAAATAATTCGTGAAGCGGGGGAAGTTTGCCCGATTCGGCGAGCAACCTCGATTCCATTCAGTCCCGGCAGACCGATATCCAGAAGAATCAAGTCGGGTTGCAGTGCCTCGGCTTGGTGGATGGCGCTTATTCCATCCTGTGCTTCGCCGATGATCTGTAGATTCGGTTGATTCTCCAGTGTTGAAGAGACGAAGCGTCGAAACGGCTCATGATCATCCACTACAAGAACGCGGACTTGCAGGCTTGGATCGTCGTATTTCAATGAGCGTCCACCTCTCGGAAGAGTTAGAACTCCCATCTCGCTCCCCACAAAATGCAGTCTTGAAGTGTTCGGAGCACGCCACCCTCACCGCAGACACATCGCCCGCTCCTGCATGACTTTGATGAGGATGGGGACTCGTTTGTTGCCACGGCACACGGTGAACGTTTTCAGTCGCTTGCGTACAATTGATTCCACGCCACTCTACTGCGGGCGGCGTCAACACCACGTTCCAGACACACGAAACCTGATGTACTCCTAAGATTTTTACTTACCGGAACGTACAGTAAAGCGCAATGACTGGCAATAACACGAAAGTTGCAATTTATACAGCACAGCGCCCTGGCCCACAATCAACTGGCAGCAGGCACGAACATTCCAATGCGAGGATTGGGAAGACTCATACAGGCCATCAAACCGGAGTGAATCCAGAGGGCCCTTGTCAGTTGAAGATAATCTCGAGTAGATATAGCGGGAGGGCTGTGTACAGGATCATCGCAAGAGAACGTGTCCACGCCATTCGTCGATCAGTCCGTACCTGCCTCAGGTACTTCACTGTTGCCTTCAATACTCCTCAGGAATATAGCGATAGTTCCAGTCAGGATCCGTGTAGCCTTTCGGCTTCTGTCGCTTCGGCAGTTTGACCTTTTCCTGCACAATCTCCTTCCATGGCACCACGCTGAGGAAATGGGAAATACAATTGAGTCGAGCCCGCTCTTTGTCGTCGGTTTGGACCACATACCAGGGAGACTGTGCGGTGTCCGTAGCTGAGAACATTGCGTCGCGAGCGCGTGAGTAGTCATACCACCGGCGATGGGATTCCAGGTCCATGGGGCTGAGTTTCCACCTTCGCATACGATCTTCGATGCGTCTGAGAAAGCGTTTATGCTGTTGTTTCTCACTGACCTCAAACCAGTACTTGACCAGGATGATCCCGTCTTTCATCAGGAGCGATTCAAATCCTGGACACAATCGGAGAAAGTCCGTATATTGCTTGTCTGTGCAAAAATCCATCACATGCTCCACCAGTGCACGGTTGTACCAACTGCGGTCGAATAAAACGACCTCGCCCCCCGCCGGCATCTCCTTCATGTAGCGCTGTGCATACAACTGCGACCTCTCCCGCTCCGAGGGTGCTGGCAAGGCTACGTGTCGGAAGACACGAGGGCTCACGCGCTCCGTGATGCGATGAATCACGCCTCCCTTGCCCGCGGCATCGCGGCCCTCGAACACAACTACGACTCTGGCCCTCGTTGCTGTGACCCATTCCTGCATTTCGACCAGCTTGGTCTGAAGTTTGCGTAGTTCACCCTCGTAGTTCTTCTTCGAGAGTTTGTCCGTCTTCTGAGTCGTTTCTTCTTCTTTTTCTTTTTGTTTGGGCACTGACGCCTCCCCATGTGTACCGCGTGTAACGGCAAATCTGAAATGACGGGAGTAGTTTGGGAGCCGTCATCCAGTGCGGTAACTGGCAATTCTGTCAGTTCTCGGAAGTTGCATCCCCAGTGGAAGATTCCATCAAAGCGATTGCAGGTCAACGAAGAGTATTACGAGCCGCCAATGGGGATAAGCAATTCCATGCACGCGTCCAACGACCGCGGGAATCACCGAAGGACGGCCGTAGTTTTTCTGGTCTTGCTGTGCTGTCCTGTCGTGTGGGCACAGGTTGCCGCTCCCAAACCGGCAGTCCCTGAAACTCAGGCCGAACCCCCGAAAGACACTCTCGGTCGTACCACCCCGCGCGGCGCAGTCCTGGGTTTTCTTAGCGCTGCACGGAAAGACAACGCTCAAGTCGCTGCCCTGTACTTGAATACTCCATTGCGTGGCGCAGCTGCCGAGGATCTGGCACGCCAACTTGCCGTTGTCCTGGACCGTCGCCTGCCTGCCCGGCTAAACCAACTCAGCGACAAGCCTGAGGGTTCACTGCCAGACCCACTCAGGCCCGATGAAGACATAATCGGAACAATCGCCACTGGTGAAGGCAATCTCGACATTCTGATCGAACGCGTAGATCGCGGAAAGTCGGTGGGAAAAGTCTGGCTTTTTTCCAGGAAAACCCTGGGATCTATTCCGGATGTTTTTCAGGAACTGAGTGCGCCCCCGGTGGAGAAATTTCTCCCAGAATTCCTGGTCAAGACTCGACTGGCGACCGTCCCGCTGTTTCAATGGCTGGCGTTCTTTGTGGGCATGCCAGTCCTCTTTGGGCTGACGGGGTTGCTGAACCGCATTCTTAGCTTGGGTTTCGGTGCGTTGCGGCGCCGCTTCCCAGGACATGCCCATCTGCCGAATCCTCAAATCTTGCCGCCACCGATTCGCCTTCTGATCCTTGCCATTGCAATCCGACAGTTCTTATCGCGGGTCGGCCTGCCGCTATTGGCACGGCAATTCTGGACCACCACGGTGGTGATTATTGTCATCGTCGCCTGCGTGTGGCTACTGATTCTCTTGAACGGCCGGGTCGAACGTTACTTGGTTGAGCATCGCCGTGGCATGGGGGGATCGTCTCCTTCTGTACTGCGTCTTGTTCGCCGGGTGGTCGACGGATTCGTCCTCTTAGCTGGCTTGCTGTTCACTCTTCACCGTTTCGGCATAGATCCAACCGCCGCACTAGCTGGACTTGGTGTAGGAGGCATTGCGGTTGCGCTCGCGGCCCAGAAGACACTTGAAAATCTCATCGCAGGTATTTCGCTGATCGCCGACCACGCCGTACAAGTGGGAGACACATTAAAGCTCGGAGATACGGTGGGAACAGTCGAAGAAGTTGGCCTCCGCTCAACCCGCATCCGCACGCTGGACCGCACGGTGGTCTGTTTGCCCAACGGGCAGATTGCGACTATGAGCCTCGAAACCCTATCCGCGCGCGACAAATTCTGGTTTCATCCAATGATCGGTTTGCGCTATGAAACCACTCCGGTTCAGATTCGCTCAATCATAACTGACGTTCGCAAACTACTTACTCAGCACGCCAGTCTTGACTCCTTTTCGGTGCGCGTCAGTTTTATTCGTCTAGGTGCCTTCTCACTTGACTTGGATATTTTCGCTTACGTATATGCCCGTGACTGGAACCACTTTCTCGAGATTCAAGAAGAAATGCTGCTGAGTGTCATGGATATCGTCCAGAAGGCAGGAGCGGAGATCGCTTTCCCATCGCAGACTATGTATATCGCAGCGGATCCGTCCGACAAGCTTACCCACCCAACTCGCGCCCGTGGCGCGGGACGGGATGCTGGCGCACTCCAAGAACACAATGTCCATCATTAACGTCAACCGCGCATCTGGGAGCGGACATGTCAAGTTTCAAGATTCTCCTTACGGCCATTTCTGCGATAGTACTGTTCCTGTACGGATTGGAGGGCTTCAGCCAAGAAATTCAGCTGGTGGGCGGAGCGGCATTCAGCAATTTGCTCAGACGGTGGACGGAAAGCCGCTGGCGGGGCGTAATGCTGGGCGCGGTCGCGACAGCGATTGTTCAGTCGAGCAGCGCGATCACGTCGCTTGCGGTGGCGCTGGTAGATGCCGGAACGATGTCGTTTCGGTCGAGCTTGGGCGTTTTGCTCGGAGCCAATATCGGGACGACATCGACAGCGTGGCTCGTCTCCCTCAAGCTGACATCGTTTGGGCCATTCTTCATCGTTCTAGGCGCCGTGCTGAGCGCGCTTCCAACTCGCTTCAGAATGCTAGGGAAAGCCGCGTTCTATTTCGGATTCATCTTTTTTAGTCTCGACTTGGTGAGTTTTACCCTCAGACCGCTGGCCCAGAACCCCGTGTTTACCGAAGTGCTGAGCCGATCGAGCACACCGCTGATGGGAACGGTTGCGGGGATGTTGGTCACGGCAATCGTTCAATCGAGCAGTATTACAACGGGCCTCTGTATTCTTTTGGTGCAACAGAATCTCATGCCGGCAACGGCGGCGATTCCGATTGTGATTGGGTCAAACATTGGGACGACGGCGACTGCTCTGGTCGCCAGCCTCAAGATGAAAAAGACGGCACGACACGTGGCCGTGGCCAACCTCTGCTTCAATACCTTTGGCGTCCTGCTGTTCCTACCGTTTCTCGGACGGTTCGCGATAACCGTGGTGGACCGGGCGGGTGACCCCGGAATGGCAGTTGCGTGGGCACAATTGATTTTCAACACAGTAATGGTGGTGACTGTGCTGCTTCTGTTGCGGACTTTCTACCATCGTCTGGAATCCGGCGATGCCAGCGCAGCGCTTGGGGCTAGGGCAGGAGAATAATGTAGTCGTTCCCCTGTAATTGTTCGCACCTTGTGCGGACGTGTCGCCAACAACTCTAAATTTTAGTGTTTTCCGATCTGCTAATAATGCCAGTTCCCGCGCTTATAACCCGCCACTAGCATCACTCCAGGCTCCTTGTCTTACTGCGCCGAGAGCGTGCGTACCCTGATTGGTGCGTAGTTCAGGATCCAGATCTCAATACCGGCTCGCGGATTGGAGGCTAGAAATGAAAAAGGCTCCGCTAATCACAATGCTGGGGTTCCTGCTTGCTGCAGGCGCCGCACTCGGCCAGGATGTTCGGTACAACTTTGACAAGAATGCAGATTTCTCCCAATTCAAGACCTACAAATGGGTGACCATCAAGGATGCCCCGAAGGTCAACGATTTAACCGAAAAACAGATCATTGCCGCTGTTGACGCGGAACTGGCGGCAAAAGGGCTCACCCAGGTTAGTGATGATAGCGCGAATCTTTTTATCGGCTATCAGGCTGGAGTTGGTCAGGAAAAACAGTTCACCTCTTTCAGCAGCGACTGGGGATATGGCGGAGGCTGGTATCGCGGCGGGTGGTACGGCGGAGCGGGCGGAATGAGCACCACCACTGGGCAAACTTCTACCATCTACGTCGGCCAACTGGCCGTGGACATGTACGATCCAGCAAACCACGATCTGGTCTGGCGCGGTGTGGCAAGCAAGACCATTAACCCAAAGGCCAAACCCGAGAAGCAAGAGAAGAACCTGGGAAAGGCAGTGAAGAAGCTCTTGAAGAATTATCCTCCGCCGCGCAAATAGTACCCGGATCGGTGCGGAGTGTCTTGCTCGTCGACGAAGCCGTGTCTATGGGCACGACATTTCTCCGCGCAGGCACGCTACCTCAGCATCACTGTGTTCACTACAGCTTCTGCAGCATTACATTGATGCCCGAATCGATCTCGACAATGCGGGTATGGATGAACCGCGGGTTAATGACGATTCCATAGATTCTAAAACGCTTCACCAACACCCATGCTCCACGTCCATGTGTCCTTGCCGCCAGCGATGTCGGCACGAAGATTGACGTGGTACTTCTTGCTCAGCTGAAATCTCAGTCCTCCTCCGCCGCTCGGCAGGAAATTGCTGGCCTGGAATATTTGCGAGCCGCCCGGTATCACTTCGCCCACTCCGCCAAATCCCACAACTCCGAATCTCTTGGGCAACACAAGGCGATATTCCAATTGCGTCGCGATCATATAACGATCGAGGTATTGACCGGCCGTGTATCCGCGCAACTCATTGTTGGTTCCATAAATGCAATTGCCGTAAAATGGCGGGGCCCCGCCGGTTCCGCAGACAAACAAATTGTACGCAAGGACTTGGTTTTTGCTCAGACTTCCGTATTTGTTAAATGTGAATCTGTATGCTTGGAAGGAATATTTGCTGCCAAGCCCCTCAGAGAAAAAGTCGGACGTTAATTCGAGCAGGGTTCCCGTGGCCGGGTAGAAGCGATTCGGCCTGGTGTCGCGATTCAGCCTGAGGCCCACAGCTCTCAGTGTTGTGTGGAGCCCGATGTCGGGTGGGGGTTCGGGCTCTGGAGGTACGTCAGTTCCGGATCTCAGTACAATTTCCGAACTTCCGGTCCAGAATCGCACTCCGAGAAAGAAATCCCATCCCAATCGTCGCAACGCTTCAAGGCGGAAAACGTGACCCGACTGCTCGAGCGGCAGCTTGTGCCCCGCATTGCCAGCGACAACTCCGATCCCGAACAAATCGTAATTGAGATTACCCTGAACATACAGGCCGGTGATTCGGTAGGTGTCTTGTTTCATGAACAAATCTGCGTAGGTTCCGAAAGCGCGACTTCCGTTATTCGTTACAAGGCCGGCCACTCCGACCACCGAAGGCGGAGACGCAGTGTCACCTTCCTGAAACGGGAAAATGTAGCCCAGCACGGGCACGATACCGGTACCCAAGGCAGGGCTGGAAATCGGGATAGGAGCTACGATGACAGAACCTCGTCGGCTAGGCGGTTTCTTCGTTTCAGATATCGCTTTGGTTTCGGAGCCTGCTGGCGCCTGTACCGATGAGCCGCCCCGCAAACCCGGCAGGGGATCGTCAGGCGCCCCGCTACCCGCGCGGTGCTGTTGCTCTTGG
>WNGI01012740.1_pt1 | contig 12601 bp, 10 predicted proteins | sample 5400621 | NCBI WGS metagenome assembly WNGI01 (sample SAMN13153374, study PRJNA577476) | soil metagenome | isolation source: 20 cm soil or saprolite under Garry oak tree replicate 1 | place: USA:California | collected 2016-06-15 | reverse complement strand
TCCGTGACGTTGAAAGGTTTGAGCAGGTAGCCAGCGGCACCATGGCGTATCCCTTCCATGGCGGACTTTAAGCTCCCGTACCCAGTGATGATGATGACCTCAACACCGGCGTAGTGATGCTTGATGTCCTGAAGGAGATCTATGCCCTGGCGATCTGGAAGCTTCTGATCGAGTGTAATGAGGTCGATCGGCTGGGAGTTCAGCACGTCCATCGCTGCACTGGCTGATTCCGCTATCTGGATATTGAAAAAGGGGCGGAGAATCACTTTCAGTGCGTCACGAGGTCCTGCCTCGTCGTCAATCACGAGCAAGGTCGGCTTATTCCTTGTCGCTACCTGAGTCGCAGGTAAATTCATAGGCGTCCTCTACCGTTAAATGCTTACGTGCGAAGCAATTCTTGTTCCATATCAGTGAGTTAGAGCCCCTGTCTCAACGGAGTGTGGCTAGTGCATGCTCGAGACCCATATGTAGTTCTTTGAACGAAACAATACGTACATCAGCGAGAAAATCCCTTACAAACTGTGCAAAAAAGACGCACTGAGGGAACCTGTCTGTGCTATTCCTGCACTACGGTCGGTGGTTCGGTGCTGACTTCTTGATCGGGTCGGCCGATTCCCAGCGTGTCCATGCGGTACTTGAGCATCCGCCTGCTGATTCCCAGCAGGTTGGCGGCATGGGTTTGGATGTAGTTAGTTCGTTTAAGGGCATCTAAGATAATTTCTCGCTCAAATTCCATGACGGCTTTTTCGAGCGACAGTCGCCCGGCGAGAGTGTCGTCGCGGAGTGAAGAGGATCGGGTGTCATTCTTGAGAATGGGCGGAAGATGTTCAGGGGTAATGCTGTCCGATCCCTTGGACCAAATAAATGCCTGTTCAACGATGTTCTCCATCTCTCGCACATTGCCCGGCCAGGGATAGCGGGAGAGAAGATCGACGGCATCTTTGGAGAACTCTTGGAGCGGTCGATTTTCTTCTTCGATTCGTTTGGCCAGAAAATGTTTGGCGAGAAGCGGAATGTCGTCACCACGCTCCCGGAGCGGGGGCAAATACAGCGCAATGACATTGATGCGGTAGTAGAGGTCTTCGCGGAATTGCCCCTTGCGAACGAGCTCCTCGAGATTTTGGTTTGTCGCCGTCACAATGCGCACATCCACCTTGATGGATTGCACCCCGCCGACTCTGGTGAATTCTCGTTCTTGCAAGACGCGCAGCAGCTTGGCTTGCGTCATGGCGCTGAGGTCGCCGATCTCGTCGAGGAAGAGCGTGCCGGTATGGGCGAGTTCAAACTGTCCGACTCGACGGGCCGTTGCATCCGTAAACGAACCTTTCTCATGGCCGAACAACTCACTCTCGATGAGCGTTTCAGGAAGGGCTGCGCAGTTCAGGGCGATGAAGGGGCGTTCGCGCCTGCCGCTATTATAGTGGAGTGCCTTGGCGACCAGTTCCTTCCCCGTGCCACTCTCGCCGGCAATCAGGACAGTCGTGCGGCTGTCGGCGACTTGCTCGATCTTGGTGTAGATGTCCTGCATTGATGGGCTCTTGCCGATCAGATTGTGGAAGGCGTATCGCCGAACGACTTGTGCACGGAGTTGTTTGACCTCCTGTTGGAGTTCCTGGTCATTGAGCGCCCGCTCGACAATGATGCGGAGTTCTTCCACATCGAAAGGCTTTGAAAGATAGTCGGCCGCGCCGAACTTCATTGCATCGACTGCGGTTTTGACTGATTTCGTTCCTGTCAGCATGATAACCGGTGCCGTACGGTTCTCGGCACGCATGGTTTGGAGTACCGACAGCCCGTCGGTGCCAGGCAGGATGACATCCAGAAGGATCAGGTGGGGGGCTTCCTTGCGAAACAGCTCGAGGCCCTCCTGGGCGTCGGCGGCTTGGATCGTTTCGTAGGTCGGCTCCAGCACCGCTTTCAATGAGGCTCGAACTCGGGCCTCATCATCGATCAACAGCACTCGTTTTTTCATACTGTTGTCCATAGGGTGTTGGCCGTTATGCGGGTAACGCGGGCAGGCTCACGAAAAACGTGGTGCCGACGCCGACCGAACTCTTCACCCTGATCTCGCCGTGATGCTCTTGAATAATCTGATGGACGATGGTCAGACCAAGGCCTGTTCCTTCGTGTTCTCCACTCTCGTGTTTCGTCGTGAAAAACGGGTCAAAAATGTGTTCGAGATTCGTCTCTTGGATTCCTTCACCCGTATCCTCGATCTCGATGTGGGCCCAGACGTTCCCTCCCGGCTTCACCAGCTTGCGTGTCTGAACGCGTAAGCGCCCACCCGCGCCTGGCATCGAGTCCATAGCGTTGAGGAGAAGATTGAGCAGCACCTGCTTGATCTGCTGTCGGTCCAGCATGACACGCGGCAAGTCGGACGCCAACTCTTTTTCAATCTTGATCCCATGGCTGTCTGCCTTGACATCAATGAAATACAAGCACGAGGCGACAACGTCGTTGAGGTTCTCGTCCGTCAGCTTGGGCTCCATGTATCGGGAGTAGTCGAGAATTTCCTCGATCAGCCGTTCGATCCGATACACATCGTCGAGTACCACTTTGCTGAATTCCTGAATAAACTGGGGATCGTCTTTTCGTTCAGGGGCCAGTTGGATAAAGGTTTTAATCGACGTGAGAGGGTTTCTGATTTCATGGGCGAAGCCGCCGGCGATCGTCTCAAGAGATTTCAGCCGATCCGTGCGTTTCATGAGCGTATGCGAGCGTAGGAGGTCCTCGTAGAGCACAATGGTGTATAGAGCATTCGTGGCGGTTTGTGCCAGTGCTGCAAGCAGGGATCTGGTCAGCGCATTTTCTTCGGCCAAAGGCTGTGCCGCCCCGAGCAGTGAAAAGGCGATGAGACGGCCTTTATTATTGAGGTGTGGCACGATGCGTGTGGCCTGCATGGCTTCCATGGCCGCACATGCGGCTGCTCCGTATTCAGTCTCTTGGAGGTCTATAGCCGAGTCGGCCTGCGTCATGATCGAGTTGGTTGTGAGTAGGTGGTGGGGCAGAGGATGGTCCACGGCCAGCGTCGGTGGAATAATGGTGGGGGCGAGCGGACCAACCATACTGGCGCGGCGATAGCATTCGTGTTCGCGATCCAACAGGAACAGAGTGCCATGGGTCGTGGCACCTGCCCGACAGAGCTCTTGGATGATGCAATTCCCGAGTGTCGTCAGGTCGGTCATCGTCCCTAGGTCGGCCGCAAAGCGCGTGACGATGTTCAACAGTTCGTTAGCGGTTGGTGCCACGATGTTTGTACTCGGTGGGCGTGATGTCATAACGAACTGAGAGCGTAGGGACACCCTGCGACCCGCCAGCGGAAATGCGGATGGGGCATGAAACGTTTATGTGTTCAAAGTTGTACGGGTGGGAGTATACACGGCTCTGGCTCGTTCAGCCAGTGGATTGAACTTTTTCAATGACAGCGAAGAGGGCATGCCCGTCGAGCGCAGGAGAGATGCGGAATGTGAGGATGCCGGCTTGCTGGAGGAATGAGGTTAGTGAGGACCGGTCGAAGGTGTGTAGCAATCCATACCGGATGGCCTCCCGGAGTCGACCCAAGTAGTGCAGGACGATCTGAGCTTGCGGGCTGAATTCATCCTGATTCGCTCTCTGAAGATGTCGGCGATAGAGCATCGAGAGGTCGGTGTCAGGGTGAAAAACCGTGAGGACCAGGCGCCCTTGTGGATGGAGCATGGGGTGCAGCTCCCGAATCGTGACCAGTGGAGAGGGGACGAACGGAAGTGAGAGATTGCCGACGATGCGATTGAGGGAATGGTCTTTGAACGGAAGGCCCTGAGTCCAATCCGCGCGCATCCATTCGGTAGTCAGGGGTGGGTGGATGGTGAGGGTGCCTCCGAAGTCGCTGTCGAGTTCCCGATGCAAGGCACGAAGACTCTGTCGAGCCTGCGTCAGCGAGTCTTGGGTATGTTCCAGGCCGATCAACTGAATGGGCCGCTCCGGGCTCCATCCACGCTGTCGCGAGCGGTAGGCCTGGTTGACCATCGTGGCTCGAACGAAATCGCCGTGGCCGACTCCCACCTCCACAAGCATGGAGCCCGGTTCGAGCGGGCTGAGCAGTCTGTAGAGATCGTCCAGGAGCTTCCAGTGCTCATGGAGGTTTCCGAGTTTGAGAAGCTGCAGGTGCGCGACCCGCAAGGCCTCACGCGCGAGTTGCGAGAGATTGTGACGAAGGCGGGTACGCTCCATCTCGATGCGCTGTTGACGAGCCAGCATGCGACGGGTGTGTCTGCTGAATTCAGCCGGAACGGTCGGCAGCGAAACGGTCGCGGCAATTTGTTCTAGGATCTGTTGGAAGGCCGGGGGGTGTTGTTCATTGAGCGGGAGATTCTGGCCGAGTAGCGGTGAAAGGACTGTTGCCAAACGAGTATGGGAACCCAGCGCGGTGAGAAACGCCTGTGGAAGGTCAGCTGGAGGCAATGGCCCGAGCGGGCTGCTGGGAGTCATGAGGATGGCTGAGGGGGAGCGAAGGAGGCGCAGATCCGCAATCGTGGAAGCCAGATCTGTAAAATTGCCTGCGACGACATCGCCGACAAAGCGATCGACATTAACGTTGAGCCCGAGCAGATTAGCGATGCCGCGTCGGAGTCCGTATCGGTGGTCGGCCACGAGGTCATGACCATGGACAGTCATGAGCATGGCTTGAATATCGACGACAGGATTGATTAGGAGCAGCAAGTCCAGTGGGCGAGAGTGCACTGCCATTTTGATCGCGACTCGTGCGGTCATGTCGCTTGCCATGACGATCAGGGGAGCGGTCGGCCACGTATGTTGCACAAACTCCACAACATTAAAAAGATCGGCTTGCATACTCCGCAAAGTTGTTTGCTGCAGCTCACCGTCGCTCAGCCCCACATGGTTGGTGTGGTCATAACGCAAAACGCGGAGCCGGTGATGCGCCAGGTAGTACGACAAGGTACTGGCATCCAAGGCGGTCTGGCCATAGCCGGGAGCGATGATGACGACCGGTGTGTTCGGTTCAAGCGATTGACGAAGATGGTCGTCTACAATCACGATCATTTGGCCGCGTAAATTCCGACACTCTCGTGGCATACTGACGACCGAAGCCTGCTTTGAGGAGGTTTTGGACTCATCCAGGGAAGTTAGATGTTGTTGGACGACACGGTTGACTTCGCGCTCAGCGTAGGGTGTGAGGCCCTGAAAGCGGAGGCCGACCCAGAGGGCAGGTTCGAAGCCTGGATGACGAAATTCGCCGGGCGTTGCGGGGTCTGGAGCCGACCAGACCACCCGAGCGGTGAGTGAAGCGTCCGGCGCGCCTGGCTCATGGGTCCCGGGATGTTTCTGGTTCTGCGTGATGGCGAAATGCAGCGTGGCAATTCCATTCAGGAGTTCAGAGCGAGAGCTGAGGTGAATACAGGCACCGTCTCGGCTGAGGTTGGTGGTTAAAGCTTGGAGGCGGAAACTTCTTCCGACAGAATCTGTGAGATCGAGCCAGACTGGGAGCTGCAAGGTCACACGTACGGCCTCGCGCAGGTCGTAATCTTGCGGCTCGCCAGGCACGATTGGTTTGCTGGCAATCAGTTTATCCTGCGGCTCTGCCGCAAGCAGGACCTCAAGGCTGAAGGACAAAGTTTGTTCCTGCGCAGCCTGGATCAGCGAAGCCAGGACGGCGCCCTCTTCTCTCTTAGGAGGCTCGAATGTCAGAATCAACTGGGCGGCCAGTGGTCTGGTTTGGATGGAGACGAAGCGTTCCTGTGCCCTACCTTGCAACTCGAGAATGCCAGCCGCCGTCTTGATTACAACATAGGCATCTTGTGACGAGACGGTGGGAAAGTTGCCGGGGAGCGTAATACAGGCCCCTCCGAGGCTGAGGTTGGAAATGGTGCCGTCCCACGTCGTCGACCCGACGGTGATCGTGGCAGATAGGGCACTTAGAATTCGAGGTGAATGGCGCCGTTCCTGTAATACTCTGTCGGAATCAGCTGCCGGCACTGGTGCAGTCACGACGCGCGTTATATCAGTAGCAGGTGCGGGCGGGGTAGGAGAGTCGGCCATCGGCAGCGGGACTATCTCGAGGGGGGAACGAGAAACAACCGGCAGACGGAGGATCATACGAAGGGGTCCCTGCATCGGGGCCGACAAATCCAAGGTGCCATCCAGTCGGCGGACGAGCTCATATAACCTGAGGAGATCGAAGGACGGGGATGAAGGGGCCGGAGATTGTGACGGCCAGGCCATATCGGATTCGAGCAGCTCGACTTCGATTTCGGTAGGCGGGGCGAGAGGAAAGAGGGGAGGGGCGTCTGCTGAGATGGAGGAAGTCCCCAACGCGCGCGTGCTCAGGACGAGTCGATGCGCACGGCCGATCGTCAGCAAATAGGTCTGCGCGTAGCTCAGGAAATAGTAGACCAGCTCCTTGGCTTGTTCATGGTTGCCGACGAGAGGAGGAAGGTGTGAGGAGAATTGCCGTATGATACCAGCACTGTCCACGATCGCTGAGGTTGTGGAGGTGAATACGTCTTCAAGGACCTCGTTGATCGTGTGTCCATAGCCCTTGTCCCCTCTCTCTTGGAAGGCCTGCGCCAGCTGTGCTCCGAGATTCCTCGCTTCTGTAGCGTGGCTTGCCAGTGTTTCAGCCTGGTTATCCAGATTTGCGTTGCGAATGGTGGTGAGGAGTTGCTGGGACTGTGTCGACAGTGAGGCCAGTGGGTCGTACAGTTGTTGGGACAATAGTGTCACTTGCTGGGCCAGCGCGAGCAATGCATCCCTATGCTGGAGTTGTTGGCGAAGTTGATGGATCGTGGTGTCTTGTTGTTTGGCTTGTGAGAGGTCTCGGATCAAGCCCACTGTGCCGAGGAATCGGCGAAGGGTGTCATAGAGTCCTCTGGCGTACACCTCCGCCGTGAGGGCCAGCGGTCTCTCGTCCTGCGTGGGTTTCCCTCGCAAGGTCAATTCAAAGCGGCTAGTGCCACGCGATCCGGAGCGCCGTTCATTGAGGCGATACCGAGCCACCGGCTCCTGGTTGGGGGGAACAAGAGCGGTATAGGGCAATCCGATGAGTTCATCGGGCGAGTAGCCCAATAGTGTGACGATGCCCGGACTGACCGCTACAAAACAGCCGCTGGCATCCAGTTCGTAGACGATGTCGCTGAGTGATTCGATGAGCCGACGATGGCGTTCAAGTGCGTGTTCCAGGGTCACACTCAGGTGATGTTTCTCGATGGCTTCCTTGGCACAGAACAGGAGTTCCGTGAGAAAGGCCGAAGATTTTTTCGAGAGAAAAAAATCAACGTCGGCTTGGAGTGCTTGAAGCGCCGAGGCTGAGTCGGAGCGGTCGCTGTACAGAATAATTCCCGCATACGGTGCGCGGCGTTTGAATTCGCCTGGTAGGGAGGTGTGATCCCCGGCGAGGCTCTGTTCGTCGATGAGGATGAGGGGCCATTCGTGCGACGACGCCCATGAACGGGCCTCTTCGGTTGAATAGGCGACGTCCACACGGCAGCCAGGAAAGAATCCACGCAGACTGACCGTGATGAGTTTAATGGATTCAGCGTGTTCGCTGACAATCAGGGCGGTGACCGGCTCACTCTGCGGCATCAAGATATCCCTGTGCTTCCTGGGAATTGGAGCAAGCCCAGTCGCAGAGCGAAATCACAAGGTTCGCCCTCACGTTATCTGAGACACACGAGCCCCTACGCCTCTGTGACGAGCGACTCCGGCCGCATCTAAGGATGCAGATCTGAATAGCACAATGACGAACAAAATTGAACAGAATTGGAGGGAAGTAGGACGTAAAATATGTGAGGGAAAGCAGCGGTAGCCACCGCAGAACATGCGGTGAGTGAAAAGGAGTGTGTGAGTTGTTACTTGGCGAGTGGCGTATTGGATGTCGTCGGACAAGCGCCAGGGGTCATGTACAGCAAATAGTTTCCCATCCCATGCTGTGGCTCTTGTCTCTGCAAGGGATGGTGATGGACCATGACCATCTCATAGTCATCAGCCTTCGTCACGGGAAACCCCTGACTATCGTTATAGACTTGGTGCGGTAGGAACTCGCGGAAGCTCCCGTCCTGGGTAACGTCTGGAACCGTCCGTAGCAAGGTCTGTTTCGTGGTTGTATTGTCCAGCCCGATCATTAAGAGTTCGTCATGGCCATGTGGGTAGGCAAATTTGACACAGCCATCCATCGAGAACTTGAGCGGCGCCCTGTGGACCTGCACTCCGGAGTTAATCTCAATCCCTTCATCCGTCTGGTCTGGGCCTCGCTGGGAGAACTTGCTGAAGCACACAATATTGATCCCCACCTGATATACGTCCATTTCTTTGATGGGAGTGCCTTCGGGGGCCATATACATGGTGAAGGTTGCCATCACATCCTTGGTGATCGGCGCCTTATGATAAAACGCGACGATTGACATCAGGTGATCATCCTTGGCGAGCTTGACCCCATAGCCTTCCGGAAAGCGCGTCTCGGTCATCTCCAACCCTGCTCCCGCAAAGAACAACGGTTCGCCCTCGCATGAGACGCTTGGTTTGTCGTTGTTGAGCATCAAGATGTGATGGAGATAGTTCTTGGGGAGGGGCTTCCCTTCTTTGGTGAAGACTGCAGTCTTGTACCCCACCATATACATATCTTTCGGAAGCTGAAAGTTATGTTTGGGCATCGACGCCGCGAGGTCTCCGTCGTGACCGGCTGGAAGATCGATGGGACCGAACGTGAGGGTGACGGTATTGGCCTCGAACGTCACCGTCGTCGTGGTTTGGTGGGAAAGGGTTGGGACGGCATGGTGATCGTGACCGCCGTCTGCGAGGACAGGGGTCACCAGACAGATGCTGGCGAGCAGAGTGAAGAGTGTCTGACGCATAAAACCTCCCAAGCATGAAAAGCGGTTAGGCGAATATAGAGTGCGATCCTCGTTTACGCCTATCGGGTACGCTCGTGTCATTGGGCGATTGGTGGTGAGTTCAACCGTTTCCAGACATAGGTCCCGCCGTGCTCGCGAGGGGGAATATTCTTCTGGGTGCCGACCCGTGAATACCACCACACACCCTTGGCCTCGGTCCCGTCCTCGGAGAGGAGGAGTTCAAATTCTCCTTCGCGATCATTGTCCGGCTGCTGCCAGGTGCCTTGCCAGAGACGGTCGATATACTTCGTGGTGACAAATCGTCCTCCGTGCTGGGTATAGGGGCCGTTGCCGGCTTTGTCGAGTGTGGCCTTGTAGCGCTTGTCGTCCTCCACCTCCAGAATTTCCCATTCACCACCCAAGTCAGGGACGACAGCTTGGCCGACCGGTGAAGCTACTGTGCGTGGTGTAGCGGTTTTCGTCCGATCATCGACAGGCAGCGCGCCGCCGGCATTTTTGAAGGATTCATGCCAGGAGAGGAGGACCCACTGGCCGTTTCGACGTTCAAGCACACCGGTTTCTCGTAACAGCAGGCCGGCCCGCTGCTGTGCCGGTCCCGGATCGAGGATACGCCCATAGTCCAGCTCCATTGTATACCAGCCGATATCTCCCTTTGACCACACATTGAGTTCAGAGATGCGTAGGTCGAGGGCAGCCACCTGTGCAAACTCCTCCTTGATATCCCGCTCTAGGTCAGGCCATCCCACGTATTTTCGACCTCCGATGGAATAGCTGGTGATATCGGCGTCGTGGGCCATAAGCTCGGACATGGCGGGCAAATCCTTCTCCGAATTGGCTCGCACGAGGGCGCGGACTGTAGTTTCGAGTTCGATGTTATCCGAGGTGCCGCTGATGGCTGGGGGAACCCAGCAGGCGCCTCCGATGACCATGTACAGGATGAGACGGACCAGTACGGACACACGCATGATGATTCTCCTGTCTGGTTCACAAAGAAAACGGGAGGAAAGTCTGCCTGGCTAGAGGCTGAGGCTACAGATCCGATAGAGTCTTGTCAATGGTTATGCCTTCGCAACGGCAGAGGTCATCGATGCCACGACGATCACAGTCACATTATCCTCTCCCCCTCTGTTCAGCGCCTGCTCGATGAGGTCGTGGCAGGCTTGGTTGGGATCGCCCTGTGCGCGGGAGAGTACCGATGCTATGGCTGCATCCTCCAACATTTTTGTAAGCCCGTCGCTACAGAGTACGATCAGGTCCTGTGGGGTGATCGGCGTCGAGGTCAGCTCCGGTTTCATGTCGACGCCCATGCCAAGGCCTTTGGTCAGGATGTGACGCTCAGGATGGGTGAGTGCCGTGGTTGCATCAATGAGGCCACGCTGCACAAGGTTTTCGACGAGGGTATGATCGCGCGTCAATTGCTGGAGCTGTCCAGCCCGATAGAGGTAGGCGCGGCTATCGCCCAGGTGACCGATATGGGCGACCGGCATCGATGCAGGCGTGATCGCCAAGGCGACGAAGGTCGTGCCCATCCCTTTCAAGGACGGTTTTGCCAGAATAAGGTCATGGATTCCTCGGTTGGCGCTCGTCACGAGGTCTTCCACGAACTCGGCGGCAGCGCTCGGGTGATCCTGGAGCCAGGCCGCTCGTTTTCGCGCCCGCTGTGTGGCCACGGTCACGGCGGTTTGGGCCGCGACATCCCCTGCTGGGTGACCACCCATCCCATCGGCCACGATCCAGACACCGCAGTCATTTAGGAGAGCCAGCGCATCTTGGTTCGATGCTCGAACATGACCTATCTCGGTTTGGCCGACCCCTGTCCAGTGCTGGGATTGTGTCACGGAGCGACCTCGGACGGCGTTTGATGACGGGCCGGTGGAAATCCAACAGAAGACGGGCCGAATCGCGTGACCATCTCGTCGTAGAGCAATGCTGCCAGCGGTTCGAGATTTTGAGTATCGGCCGCGTTGTACCTCAATAACAGATCGCGTGCGGCCTCGTCTCCTGCGCACCACTGGCGCCACAGGCGAACGGCTTCCCATCCGTCGAGTCCCACCAGGTCGGCTTCGCGCGCAATCTGGACTTCATGCTCGATGTGTTTGAGTCCACCCTTCATGCCGAGTCTGCGCGCCGCGAAACACAGATCGAAGTGCGGTTTCTTGAAATTCAATCGGGGGAACTTCGCCTGCAAGTATGGAATATCAAAACCGCTGCCGAAAAACGTAATGAAGAGGTCTGTCTGCTCCAGTTCTGCATGCAATCGGTCCTCCGTTAACGTTTCCCCGCGGACCAGGCTCGTCATGTGCCCATTGCGATATAATCCGACTACTGTCACATGCCCCTCGCGTGCAGCCATCCCTGTCGTCTCGATGTCCAGATAGAGCGCACGATGGCGAAACGTCTCGAAGAGGCGCCAGTGCTCTCGACTCTTCAGGCAGGTGCCGAAGAAGTGCGCGTCGCCGTCTTCCAGACGCGATTGGGCGGTGGCGAGTTCGCGGTCATACCACTCTTTTCTGGTCGAGGAGATGCCGGGCAGGGCCGGAGATCGGAGGAACATGGCCCAATCGAGAATGCCCTCCTGCCAGAGACGGCGTTCGGAACTTTGGCCGATACCTTTGAGTAGAACGAAGGATGACGCGAGCATATGATCGTTGAATTGTAGCCTTGATTTCACCGAATAAACAAGCTAAAGTCCGCTGCCTGAGCGGGTTTTCATCTCATGGCTGCCAGGAGGCGCCGATCGTAACGCAATGGCTGATCTCCCCAACAAAATTCGCATCACCGTCGGCTCTGTGCAACTCGACGCGGAGCTCAAGTCGACGAGGACGGCGCAGGAAGTTTATGCCGCCTTGCCGGTTGAAAGTTCGGTCAACACATGGGGTGAAGAGTTCTACTGTACCATGGCTGGGGTGAAGGACCATCGAGAGACGGCGACGAATCACGTCAAAGTCGGCGATGTCGCTTTCTGGGGGGCAGGGCAGGTCCTGGCCATTTTCTTCGGGCGCACGCCGATGAGTATGGGGCAGGATCCGGTCCCGGCCGACCGCGTCAATGTGATTGGCCGCATTCTCGGGGATGCCTCGGTGCTGCGGCGTGTGATGGATATACCGACCATTCGGATCGAACGGATTTAGCAGAATGCTGAAACAGTCCGCCAGCGGCGTTTTCGCATCGTTCAGACCCTCAACGGGGACCCGGCCGCCTCACCACTCGGCGGCGCGCACAGACTTGGTGCTCCTTATTCGTCGCACCGTGTGCCCCAGAGGGTACGCCTCGGCCCTTCACTCGCTGCGGCCTTGCTGGACGTACTGTTTGAGCATCCTGCGGTAACATGTTCCTTTTGTGCTACACGTGCGGACTACCAAAGTTCTCGCGTGCTAGATAGTTTGTTACGGCCTGCTAGCCATGCGACTGTCGAAGGAACGCATTCGCCACATCTCGGAGTCACTTGCCACCAGGCTACAGCAGGACGGGCAGGTGGCGATTGTTGGGGATCGCAGGGCGTTTGTCGAGCAGATCGATCATGCCATTATTGAGGAACTGTCGGTCGAAGACCGCCTGAACGCCGAAGTGCGGCAGCTGTTGAAAACCTACGAGCAGGACATCGAGCAGGGACACGTGGATTATCAGAAGATGTTCACCATGGTGAAGAGTAAGCTGGCACGGGAGCGGGGCATCATCTTATAAAGCGTAAGACGTGAAAGGTAACACGTGAAACGCTGCGGGGATGAACGCTCACCCTCCGTACCTTCCACGTT
>WNGI01016201.1_pt1 | contig 12602 bp, 15 predicted proteins | sample 5400621 | NCBI WGS metagenome assembly WNGI01 (sample SAMN13153374, study PRJNA577476) | soil metagenome | isolation source: 20 cm soil or saprolite under Garry oak tree replicate 1 | place: USA:California | collected 2016-06-15 | reverse complement strand
CGCCTCGTCGATGGCTGCGAGGGCGGCGAGGTGCGTCACGGAGGGGATGACGTCGTTGGAGGACTGGCACCGGTTGACGTGGTCGTTGGGATGCACCGGGTGCTTCGCTCCGCGGGTGCCGCCGAGCAGTTCGTTCGCCCGGTTGGCGATGACCTCGTTGGTGTTCATGTTGGTCGACGTGCCCGATCCGGTCTGGAAGACGTCGATGACGAACTGGTCGTCGTGGTCGCCAGCGATGACCTCTTCCGCGGCGGCGCGGATGGCCCCGGCGATGTCCGCCGGCAGCAGGCCCAGGTCCTCGTTGGCCTGGGCCGCCGCCCATTTCGCAAGCCCGAGCGCCTGGATGAACCGGCGGCCGAAACGCCAACCGGAGATTGGGAAGTTGGCGGCAGCCCGCTGGGTCTGGGCGCCGTAGTAGGCCGAGGCCGGGACCTCGACCTCGCCCATGGAGTCCCGCTCTGTCCGTGTCTCGCCCACCGCGGCATCATGCCACGAGGCCCGTGGTGCTCCCATGGGGCACCCGATTACGGGTACCGTATGCCCATGCTGCTTCTCCTCGTCCGTCACGGCAACACGCCCATGACGGGGACACGCCTGACGGGCCGCCTCCCGGGCGTGCACCTGTCCGAAGAAGGTGTCCGGCAAGCCAAGGACGTGGCGGAGCGCCTCGCCAACCTCCCCGTGAAGGCCGTCTACTCGTCGCCACTCGAGCGGTGCCAGGAGACGGCCGCTCCGATCGCCGAGCGTTACCGGGTGGAGATGCACACGGTCGATGACCTCGCCGAGGTGGACTACGGGCAATGGCAGGGCCGCCCCTACCGCCAGCTCTACCGCCTGAAGGCATGGAGCGAGCTGCAGGCCCATCCCGCCGACTTCCGCTTCCCGGGGGGCGAGACCATCCGGGAGGCTCAGACCCGGGGGATCCGGGCCATCGAGGCCATCCGGGCCCGGCATCCCCGCGCGGCCGCGGTCGTCGCGGTCTCCCATGCCGACATGATCCGGCTGATCGTCGCCGGCTACGTCGGCCTCGGGACCGATCTCTACCAGCGCATCGTCATTGGGGTCGCCTCGGTCAGCGCGATCGTCCTCGGCGAGCGGGTGCCCAGGCTGCTCCGCATCGGGGACTCGGGGTCGCTCGACCAGCTTGCCGAGCGGCTGAAGCCAGCCAAACCCACGGCCGCGACGAAGAAACCAGCCAGGGCCGCGGACCCGTCCGGCAGGGGTGGACGCGGCGAGGTCGTTCCATGAGCGACGCCTACGAGTTCGACGCCGTCGACCGCATCACCTTCGGCGCCATCGGTTCCCCCGGGCGGCGTACGTTCTACCTCCAGGCCCGGGCCGGCCTCGAGATCGTGACCCTGCTCGTCGAGAAGGACCACGTCATCGCCCTGAGCGAAGGCACCGAGGAGATCTTCAAGTCCGCCGGCTATCCCCACGAGTCCATCGAGTGGGATGCCGACTCCATGGCCCTGGAGGAGCCGGTCGAGCCCGCATTCCGGGTCGGCACCATGGCCATTGGCTACGCCGAGGACCGCGACCTCGTCCTCATCGAATGCCGGCCCCCAGCCGAGAGCGACCCCGACCTTGAACCCGACCCCGACCTTGAACTCGACCCCGACATCGGCGTCGCATCCGGCCCCAGCGCTCGGTTCTGGATCACCCGTGCCCAGCTCGAAGCCCTGAGCGCCTACGGCATGATCGTCGCCGCACAGGGCCGGCCCGTCTGCCCCCTGTGCCGGGTACCGATGGACCCGGAGGGCCACCAATGCTTCGCCTCGAACGGCCACCGAACCGAGGTCTGACGGAAGCCCGGCCCTTGGGTCCCTCCGAGCTGCTCGAGGGGGACATGGAGCTGCTGGGCCTGATGCCCGGCGCCTCCAACTACACGTTCCTGGCCCGCCTCCTGGGTCCCGGGGCAACCGGCACCGAGCCCGAGCGCCTCGTCGTCTACAAGCCGCGCCGCGGCGAGTCCCCCCTGTGGGACTTCCCCCCCGGGACCCTCTGCCAGCGGGAGACCGCCGCCTTCGAGATCTCGCGGGCCGGCGGTTTCGGCTTCGTCCCCCCAACCGTGCTGCGGGACGGCCCGGTGGGGATGGGCTCGGTCCAGGCGTTCGTCCACCACGACTTCGAGTGCACCGCCTTCGACCTGTTCGAGTCCCACACGGACGACCTGCGCCGCATCGCTCTGTTCGACCTCGTCGTCAACAACGCCGACCGCAAGGCCGGCCACGTGTTCCCGGACCTCGACGGCAAGGTGTGGGCGATCGACCACGGGATCTGCTTCCACGTGGATCCCAAGCTCCGCACCGTGCTCTGGGATTTTGCCGGTGAGCCCATCGCCGAAGCCGAGCGAGCATGCCTGCGCACCCTCGACGCGGCCCTGCAGGGCGACCTCGCCGCAGTGCTGGCAGAGTTGCTCGACGCCGCCGAGGTGGAGATCCTGCACCGGCGCCTCACGGCGGTCCTGGCCGCCGAGGCCTTCCCGGCCCCGGGTACGGGCCGGTCGTTCCCCTGGCCCCCCGTGTGACGCCGGGTACGATTGAACCAGGACCCATGGACAGCGAACATCGCAACTACATCGGCGGGCGGTGGGTCCCGGCTGCCGGTGGCCGGACGCTCACCAGCCTGAACCCCGCCGACCACGACGACGTCCTCGGCACCTTTCCGGCCTCCGCTGCGGAGGACGTGGCGAAGGCGGTCGAGGCCGCCCGGGGCGCCTTTCCCGGCTGGCGCCGCACCCCCGTCCCCAGGCGGGCCGACTACGTGCTCAGGGTCGGCCTCCTCCTCGAGCAGCGCAAGGAGGAGCTGGCCCGGTTGATGACCCGCGAGATGGGCAAGACGCTGCGCGAGACCCGGGCCGACGTCCAGGAGGGCATCGACTTCTGCCACTACATGGCAGGGGAGGGACGGAGGTTCTTCGGCCTGACGATGCCCGCCGAGCTGCCGAGCAAGTTCTCGATGACCGTCCGCCACCCGGCGGGTGTGGCGGCGCTCATCACGCCGTGGAACTTCCCCATCGCGATCCCGCTGTGGAAGGTCGCCCCGGCCCTCGTCTGCGGGTGCACCGCGGTGTTCAAGCCCGCCGAGGACACGCCCCTGCTCGCCACCATCCTGGTCCGGCTCTTCGAGGAGGTCGGGCTCCCGCCGGGTGTGCTCAACCTGGTCCACGGCCTCGGCGAGGAGACCGGGGCGCCCCTCGTCGCGCATCCCGGCATCGACGTCGTGTCGTTCACGGGGTCCCGTGAGGTGGGCACGATCGTTGCCGAGGTCTGCGCCCGCCTCGGCAAGCGCTGCTCGCTGGAGCTCGGCGGCAAGAACGCCCTCATCGTCATGCCCGACGCCGACCTCGACCTCGCCGTGGAGGCCGCGGCCTGGGGCGCCTTCGCCACCAGCGGCCAGCGCTGCACCTCGACGAGCCGTCTCATCGTCAGCGACGAGGTGCGGGCCGAGTTCACCCGGCGCCTGCTGGACCGGGTCGGCACGATGAAGGTGGGCTCGGGCCTCGATCCCGACGTCGAGCTCGCCCCGCTCATCAACGAGCAGCAGAAGGAGCGGGTGCTCGACTACGTGGGGGTCGGAACCCGGGAGGGCGCCGTCGTCCTCACGGGTGGCCACGAGCTGTCCGGTCCCGGCTACGAGCGGGGCAACTTCCTGGAGCCGACGGTCTTCGACAACATGACCCCCGGCATGCGCATCGCCCAGGAGGAGATCTTCGGTCCGGTGACGGGCATCATCGCCGTCTCGACGCTCCAGGAAGCCATCGACGTCGCCAACTCCACCGAGTACGGGCTGTCGTGCGCCATCTACACGAGGGACATCGGGGCGACGTTCACCGCCATCAACGAGCTGGAATTCGGCGTTGTCTACGTGAACGCCCCCACCATCGGGGCCGAGGTGCAGCTCCCCTTCGGCGGGATGAAGGGCACCGGCAACGGCCACCGGGAGGCGGGCCCCCAGGCCCTCGACGAGTTCACGGAGTGGAAGGCGGTCTCGGTGGACTTCTCGGGCAGGGTCCAGAAGGCCCAGATGGGCGATTAGGGGGGTCCAGGGGGGGAGTAGGTTCCGTAAGTGAGGTAAAAATTGCGCGCAGGCGCGTGATTTTTACCTCAGTTCGGCATGCGGCCCGCCCTCATCCCAGGATCGTCCGCATCAGGCGCACGGCCCCCGCCTTGTCGAGCGGGTCGTTGCCGTTGCCGCACTTCGGCGACTGGACGCAGGACGGGCACCCCGATTCGCACGGACAGTTCGCCACCACGTCGAGCGTCGCCGCCAGGTGGTCCTCGCAGCGGGCGAAGCCCCGCTCGGCGATGCCGATGCCCCCCGGGTACCCGTCGTAGATGAAGACCGTCGGGAGTCCCGTGTCCATGGACAGGGCGGTCGACACGCCGCCGATGTCCCAGCGGTCGGCCATGGCGAACAGGGGCAGGACCCCGATGCCGGCGTGTTCGGCGGCGTGGAGCGACCCCGGCAGGTCGCCGGGGCAGATCCGTGCGGCGGCCACGATGTCCTCCGGCACGGTGTACCAGAAGGCCACGGTGGCCAGCGTCTGCTCCGGCAGCTCGAGCGGCACCACGTCCAGCAGGTCGCCGTTGGCGATGGAACGCCGGGCGTAGGCAACCACCCGCCGCGTCACGTCGACCCGGCCCAGGTGGCACGCCACGGCCCCCAGGCGCCGCTCGCCGGTCGACGCCACGATCCGGATATCGGAGGTCTGCCGGGCCTGGGTGTAGAACGCCGGCGCCCCGGCCTCCACGAGGGCGACCCGCCCGGCGACGTCGAGCTCGACCACGACGAAGCTCTCGCCCTGGTGCAGGTAGACGGCGCCGGGGTGTACCTGGCCGAATGCCCTCGCCCCGTCGACGGTGCCGAGGAGGGCGCCGGTGGCGGCATCGACGATCTGGTACGCCTCCCCCCCGAGCGACCGCAGGTCCAGTTCCCTGCCGGGCGGCTCCCGCCGGCGCCAGTGCAACCGTGCCTGCCCGGTCGCCCGAGCCTTGCGCTCGGCCAGGTCGCCCCGCTCGAGCATCCCGGCCGCGACGGGGGCGGCGCCGTCGCCGAACGTCTCCGTGACCTCCGACGGCGCCATCGGCAGCTCGTGGGCGGCGCAGCCGAGGTGCGGCTCCAGGATGCGGGGGTTGGTCACGTCCACGAGCGCCGCTTCGAAGGGTCTCGCCAGCAGGACGTCGGGGTGCGAGAGGTAGTACTGGTCCAACGGGTCCTCGTGGCCCACCAGCACCGCCGCCGACTCCTGGCGCGACCGCCCGGCCCGCCCCGCCTGCTGCCACACCTGGGCCACGGTGCCGGGGAACCCGTTCATCACGACGGCATCGAGGCCCCCGATGTCGACGCCGAGCTCGAGGGCGGTCGTTGCGGCGACGCCCAGGAGCTCACCCGAGGACAGCGCCCGCTCGATCTCCCGCCGCTCGCCCGCCAGGTACCCCGCCCGGTAGGCCCGGATGCGGTCGGAGGTTCCGGGATCGGCCACGATGACCCTGGCGTGCTTGGCGACCAGCTCGGCAGACTTGCGGGACTTGGTGAAGGCGATCGAGCGGATCCCCTCCCCGGCGAAGGTGGCGAGGAGGCGGGCTGACTCCCAGTTGGAGGATGCCCGGGACGCTCGGGAACCGGTGGCCTCGTCGGTGGGTCCGTCCTTGAAGGGGGGGTTCCAGAAGGCGAACAGGCGCTCGCCCCGAGGGCTGCCGTCCCCGCTCACCTCGGTGAAGGGGACGCCGACGAGGCGCTCGGCAAGGTCGCCCGGGTTGCCGATGGTGGCAGAGGTGAGGATGAACCTCGGGTCCGATCCGTAGTGGCGGGCGACCCGCCGGAGCCGCCGCAGGATGCAGCCGACGTGGCTCCCGAACACCCCCCGCAGCGTGTGGGCCTCGTCGACGACGACGTAGGCGAGGTGGGCGAACAGCTCCGTCCAGCGGGTGTGGGTATCGAGCATCCCGTAGTGCACCATGTCCGGATTGGACAGGACGATGCGGGCGTAGCGGCGCACGAGACCACGCTCGGCGGACGGCGTGTCGCCGTCGTAGGTGGCGGCGCTGACCTGGGGGATGGCGAAGGCCCGGATGGCTCGGAGCTGGTCCTGGGCGAGGGACTTCGTGGGGTAGAGGTAGAGGGCCCTCGCCCTGCGGTCGGCGAGCAGCGTCTCGAAGACCGGGAGGTTGAAGCAGAGGCTCTTGCCGCTGGCCGTGCCGGTCGAGACCACCACGTGGCGGCCGTCTCGGACGGCCCCCAGCGCCTCGGCCTGGTGTGTCCACAGGCCGGTGACGCCCAGGGCCGCCACCCGTGACGCCAGCGGCTCGGGCAGCGGCGGATCCGGCGCTACGGTGGCACCGGCGCGCGCCGGGAGGCGCACCAGCTTGCAGAGGCCACCGCTGGGGAGCTCAGCCGAGGCGGCGATCAGGAGGCTCTCGAGATCCACCCTGCCACGGTACCGTGGGCAAACTCCCCCCTGGACCCCCCTCGCCCTCAGGTCAGGGTGCCTGAGGGCGAACAGCTTCAGGTGAACGTGTGGCCGGTCTGAGTTCGAGACAGAAGCTGAAACGGCCGGGCACCAGCGGCGCCCGGCCGTCTAGCGTCGAAGCGGGCGCTAGCCCTGCGCTGCGGGGCTCTGTCCGAGTACGTCCTCAATGGACATCGACTCGGAAGCCAACCGCTCAGCGAGCTCGCGGATGGGCGCACCGGGGAAGCGGCGGTGCCCACCGAGGGTCCGGACGTACGGAAGCTTGCCCTCCTTGGCCCAACGCGAGACGGTCTTCGGTGAAACGTGGAGCAGACGCGCAACCTGTGCTGCCAGCAGGTATTCGTTCTCCCTTACCTCAGCCATACAACCCCCCTTTGGGATAGCCATACAACCCCCCTTTGGGATATCAATTCCGCGACCTGGACGATCATCCTCAACTCCCTGATACTACCGCACTACGGATCATAGAGGTTTGTCGTGCTCAAGGCACGTTTTTGCAGTCTCCATTTTGGACTTCTTCGACGAGCCGTGCGTTGCCGTACAATCCAGCGCCTGCTCTTGACCGAATCGGGGCCCGATTCTGCCCCAGTCGGGCCAGTCGGCAGGAGCAGGGGGAAATAAAGCCTCGTTACTGTTGAGAGGAACGCGTGACATGACGGTCGTGTCCCATGCCGAGATCGTCGAGAGCTTGATCACTGGCGGCTGTATCGTCCTGCTCGGCGGTATCGACACGGGCAAGACGACCTTCGGCCTGAGCGTCGCCGAGGCGGGCAGGCAGCGGGGCATGCGCGTGGCCTACGTCGACGCGGCCATCGACAACTCCACGGTCGGCCCCCCCGGCTGCGTCGGCCTCAAGTTCTGCGACGACCTGGAGCATGTGGACGAGCAGAGCGTTGCCAGGGCCGATGCGCTGGGATTCGTCGGGTCCATCACGGCGCAGGGTCATTCCTTCGCCCTGGCAACCGCCACTGCCCACCTCGTTGCCATCGCCCGTGAGAACGAGGCAGAGCTCATCGTCGTCGATACCAGCGGGTACATCTCGGGCGTCTACGCCGAGGTCCTCAAGTATCGGAAACTGCAGCTCGTCCGCCCGGACGCCGTCGTCGGGTTCCAGCGGGGCGAGGAGTTGGAGCCCATCCTGTCAACGGCCGCCCGCTTCTTCTCCATCCCGGTCACCGGCCTGAAGGTGGCGCCGGGGGTACGGGAGCGCTTTGTCGAGGAGCGCGCCTCGCACCGCGAGGCCCGCTTGCGGTCATACTTCCTTCCGCCGCTCTCGCGCTGGCGCGTGAAGCCGACGGTGTTCATGCCGACGCTGCCGCCCGAGATCGACCCTGCCCGTTTGGACGGCCTGATGGTGGGGCTCGACGACGGGAAGGGGTCGTGCATGGGAATCGGCGTGCTGGAGTTCGACCAGGAGGAGAAGGTCTTGCGGATGGTCTCCTCGGTGTCGGAGCCCGCACGCGGTCTGCTGCTCGGGACGGTGCGGATCACGACGGAGGGCCAGGTGATCGGCAGGGTGACGGTTCGGGAGCTCTTCGGGCCCGAATAGGAGTGAAGAGGATCTGCAGAGGGAGCCGGGTAGGTTTGCATGGCCCTGAAGAGGGCCGGTGAGGGAGGGTGAGCAGATGTCGTCGGTGGTGAAGAAGCGCCGGAAGAAGATGCGCAAGAAGAAGCACAAGAAGATGCTCCGCAAGACGCGCTGGCAGCGCCGTCAGCTCGGTCGCTAGCTCCCGCGCGCCGCTGGAGCCGTCAGGGGAGTCGGTGAGCAACTACCAGTTTCGCACCATCAGCTTCCTGTCCGACTACGGGCTCGTCGATGAGTTCGTCGGCGTGTGCCACGGGGTCATGCTCCGCATTGCCCCCGAGGTCACGGTCATCGATGTGTGCCATGGCATCCGGCCGCAGAACATCGGGGAGGGAGCAAGCGTGCTCGCCCAGGCGGTCCCCTACCTGCCGACCGGCGTGCACCTTGCCATCGTCGATCCGGGGGTGGGTTCCGTCCGTCTCCCGATTGCCGTCCAGGCGGCGGACGGGTCGTGGCTGGTGGGGCCGGACAACGGTCTGCTGGTCCCTGCCGCGGCGAGGCTCGGGGGAGCGACCAGCGCCCGGAAGCTCGAGAACCCCGAGCTGCGGGCCCCCAACCCTTCGAGGACCTTCCACGGCCGGGACATCTTCGCCCCGGCCGCCGCCCATCTCGCCAGAGGGGTCGCGCCGGAGGAACTGGGCGGTGAGCTTGCCCTGGAGCGCCTCGTCTCGCTGAGGGTGGCCGTGCCCCGCCTGCACGATGGCCACTTCCACGCCGCCGTCACCCACGTCGACCGGTTCGGCAACCTCAGCATCAACGTGGACGCCGTCGCGGCAGCCGAGGCGGGGATCGTGGTCGGCGGCTTGCTGGACGTGGGCGTCGAGGGCCACCGGCTGGTGGTTCCCTTCGGGGAGGCCTTCGGCTCCGTTCCGCCGGCAGAGCCGGTGGTGACGGAGGACTCCCACGGCCAGCTCGCCGTGTGTGTCAACCTGGGGAGCGCCGCCGACCGCTTCGGGGCCTCCCTCGGCTCCAAGGTGCTGATCGGCCCGGCCGGTTCGGTGGGGGGACGCTAGGCTACGGCAGGCCGAGCTGACCCGGCCCCGATCTCCCTAATGGTGGGAGAGGACGTGGCTCACCTGCATGACGCCGAGGACGCCGGCGACGGCGATGGCGGCGAGCAGGAGCACGACTGCGACAATGGTGTTGGGACGCATCGGTGACGGTGACCTCCAGGAGTTGATCCCATGATGCTAGCGGCAGGCGGAGAAGGACTCAGTCTCGTCCTCTTCTGGCTGGTCGTCGGGGGCCTGGCGGGCTGGCTGGCGAGCATCGTGGCGGGTACGCACGCCCGGATGGGCTGCCTGCTCAACATCGCCGTCGGCATCGTCGGTGCCGTGATCGGCGGATGGATCTTCCACGGTCTGGGTGTCAACGCCCCGGCCGGCCACCCCTTCCTGGGGTCGGTCCTCGTCTCGTTCGTCGGGGCGACGGTGCTCCTGCTGTTCCTCCGGTTGCTGACCGGGATGCGGCGGTAGGGCTTCCGGGGCCTGGGGCCGGGGGCGGGAGTCAGCCGAGGCACTCCAACGTGAAGTCCCGTGCCTTGGTGAGCAGGTCGACGAGCCGGCCAGGCTCCGGGATCCATTCCCGCATGTCCAGCTCCAGCGACACCGTCCCGTTGTAGCCCACCTCCGGCAACCGGGTCACGAACTTGCCGAGGGGCAGGATCCCCGACCCGGGGAGGGCGTGGCTGTCCCGGTGGTCCCCCCGGCTGTCGGACAGGTGAATGTGCGAGAGATGCGGCCCGACCTGATCCAGGGCCGCAAGGATGTCCGTCCCGTCGACGCCGCAGTGGCTCGTGTCGAGGGTGATGTTGTGGAACCCGTCGAGATCGGCGGGGGAGAGCCACCGGTGGCCGCGAACCGCCTTCCCCTTCACCCACAGGTGGAACATGTTCTCGACGGCGATGGCAAGGTCCCGGTTGCGCGAGTACTGCTCCATCTCCCCCAGCAGCCACGCCTGGTATTTCAGCTCGAACAGGAACGGGGGATGGATGACGACCAGGCCGGCGTCGAGCTGGTGGGCCAGGTCCACCGACCGGTCGATGATGTTGAGGAAATTGGGCCCCCACACCCGGCGGGTGACCACGAGCATCGGGGCGTGGACGGCGCAGATCGTGAGGCCGTACTTCTTTGCGAGGTCCCGGGGGGCCCTGGCGGACTGGGTGAGCGGGTCCCGGGTCACCATCAGCTCCACGGACTCGAACCCCGCCTCTGCGATGGTGCCGAAGGTGCGCTCCAGATCCCACATCCAGAACGAACCTGTCGAGCACGCGACGGCCGGCCGCTCCAGGTCACTGCTCACCGGCGCATTGTAGTGGCTGGGGAGCGGCCCGAAGTGCGGAAGAAATCGCGCCAATCCACGCGAAAAATTCCGGACCTCGGCGGCGAGGCCGGGCGGGGCGCCCCGCCGGGGCACGACCCGGTAGGCTCACACAGCTATGTGGATCTTCCCGCTGGGCGCAGCACTGGTCAGCGCCACCTTCGCCTTCCTCCTCGGCCGTCAGTGGATCGCTCGGAGGCGCCCGCATACGCTCGCCTGGACCGTCGCCCTGGCGATGTTCATGGTGGCGACGCTGGCGACCGCGCAGGGCGTCCGGCTCGGATGGACGCCCGGGCTGTTCCGGGCCTACTACTTCTTCGGGGCGATGATCAACGTCCCGTTCCTCGCCGTGGGGACCGTGGAGCTGCTGTCGAAGCGGCGGTGGGTGGGTCACGTGTTCGCGGCCCTCGTCCTCGCCGCTGCCGCCTACGGGGCCGCCGCCATGGCACGGGCCCACCTCGACGCTGCGGTCCTCGACGGCGTTCGTGGCATCCCGGAGGCCCGATTCGTCATCACGGGCAGCGCGCTCACCCGGACGCTCTCCCGCTACTACTCCTACACGTCCTTCACGATCGTGGTCCTGGGAGCCCTCTTCTCCGCCTTTCGGCTCAGCCGGCAGCGCTCCACCCCCAATGCGCCCCACCTGCGGCGCCTGGCCACCGGCAACCTCCTCATCGCGGCCGGGACGTTCGTCGTCGCCGCGGCCAGCATCGCCGTACGCCTCGGGAGGGGCTCCGAGGTGGCCATGCTGTTCTCGGTTGGCCTGCTGGTGGGGGTCAGCCTGATGTTCGCCGGTTTCCTGCGGACGAGGCCGAAGCCCGTCCTCGCGGCCGCCGGACGAGCGATCCCGGCGCCGGATCCGGTCCGGGCTCCGGTCCGGGGCGAGACGTGAGCGTCTACCTCTACAGCCGTCCCGGCTGCCACCTCTGCGACCGTGCCCGGGACGTGCTCGAGGCCGCCGGCATCGCCTTCGAAGAGGTCGACATCACGACCGACCCGGCCCTGGAGGCCGAGTACGGCGTCCTCATCCCCGTGGTCGAACAGGAGGGACGGCAGCTTTTCGAAGCGGGCATGGATCCGAGGGAGCTGCCAGCGCTGTTGAACCGCTGAGCTGCGTGACCCGCTACTACCCGGCGCCTTAAGCGGCGCCTCGGGCTCTTACCCGGCGCCTTGAGCGGCGCCTCGGCGGTCAGACGGTCGGGCTCTCCCGGAGCGCCCGGCGCTTCCGCTCGTAGGAGCGCAGGCCCAGCATGTGGATCACGAGCAGCACCAGGGAGATCACCAGGTAGTACATCGCCGGGGTCCGGAGCTTGCCCCGAACCCGGACCGCGACCACGATGATGGGAGGAGCCTGGTCGGGCTGTCCCGAGAGATCGACGGTCAGCACGGGGCCCCCGGCACGCACGCGGTCACTGGGGCGAAGGGGTTCGGCGGCGATGATGCCGGGGTCGCTCGACTTCACGTTGACGTCGCCCCCCTTCGTGGAGACGCTCATGAAGTCCTGGCCCTTGTCGACCTTGTCGCCGACGTTGAGGAGGTATTTGTTCAGGGTCCCATCGGTGACGCCGGGGCCCAGATCGGCATTGACCGACTTCGACGGGGCCCCCTTCGCCACGGCGATGAGGGAGTCCTTGCCCTGGACCTTGACCGGCTTGAGAAGGATGTCGTAGTTCGTGAACTCTGCGGTGGTCAGGCCGATGTCACCCTGGACGATCGGCTTGACCAGATCGACCTGGCCGGGGATCGAGCTGACGGCGTCGCCGACCGCCGAGTCGAGGACAGGTTTCGCCTGCGTGGCCTCGGCATCGGTGTCGTCGGCGCCCTTGAGGTCGGCGAGGCGCGCGCCGACCTTCGGCTTCTGCCACCCGTCGCCGGGGTAGTCGGCCACGTTGTACGTCGTGCCGAATGCCTTGGCCTCGGTGAGGTTCGGCCCGAGGGCAATCGCCTGCCACGCGGTGTCCGCACCGGTGGGCCCGAGGGCCGAGACGAACCAGATGAAGGACATGATCGACAGGACACCAAAGGTGACGCACGCCTCGACCCAGTAGGCGAGCTTGGGACCGAGCACCATCGACATGAGCAGGTACACCATGCCGAACAGCGCACCCATGATGAAGATGGTGGCCAGCACGCCCTTGATGAACACACTCATGGTCTTCTCGGCCTCCTATGACGACGGTGCTGACGACGCTGGTGCAGACGACGCTGCCGAGACCGGCCGCTGGA
>WNGI01004745.1_pt1 | contig 12602 bp, 15 predicted proteins | sample 5400621 | NCBI WGS metagenome assembly WNGI01 (sample SAMN13153374, study PRJNA577476) | soil metagenome | isolation source: 20 cm soil or saprolite under Garry oak tree replicate 1 | place: USA:California | collected 2016-06-15 | reverse complement strand
GTTTCGGTTATCGCGCTGAGTTCTGTTGTTCTCAACTCATGTGATACTCCCGCTGGTACGGGTGCCGGTTATGGGGCAGCCGCAAGCGCAATCATCGGCGGCGCCGCCACGGGCCATATCCGCGGAGCCGCTATCGGCGCAGCGGCCGGTGCCGCGACGGGTGCCTTGGTCGGCCATGCTATTGCCGAGGAACGAGCGCGAGAGTACGGCCCAGTACCACCCGGCGGTTATCCCTACGCGCAGTGGAGCGGCAGACCGGGACTCGTGGTGAGCCCGTACCCACCGCATCGCCTCGTTGACGTACGTGGAATTCCGCGTGGCGCGTTGGTACGTGATCCTTCGACGGGTGGAGTTTTTCGACGTCCGTAACGTTCGGCTACGAATTCGGATTGATCCTTTCCGCGAGGTCAAGCCGAACTTTTTCGGAGCGAATGTTCATCCATCTTCAGCAACTCCGGCCACGGCCGATGGTAATTCTCGCCGGCCAACTTTCGGGTCGCGTCGATCCCCATGTGCGATCCGATGTTTTGCTCAGTCGGTGCGTGATCGAGTGAATCGCTCGGATTACGAATAATCGTACTGTCCCGGGCCGGGTCAGTGTTGGCACACATCCGAAACAGGACCTCACTCGTGTTGTGCACATCGCAATCCTCGTCCACTACCACAATGTATTTGGAAAACATCATCTGACCCATGCCCCACAACCCATGCATGACCTTGAAAGCCTGATAGGGGTACTGTTTGCGAATACTGACGAACACTAAGTTGTGGAAAACGCCTTCCGGCGGCAGCGTCATGTCCACGATTTCTGGAAAATTCATGCGAAACACCGGCAGAAAGATCCGAACGCTCGCGTCTCCCATATAAAAATCTTCCATCGGCGGCGGACCGACAATTGTCGTCGGATAAAGCGCATCCCGCCGGTGAGTGATCGTGGTTAGGTGGAATACCGGGTAGTCTTCGACGGCCGTATAAAAACCGGTGTGATCGCCAAAGGGACCTTCAGCGCGGGTTTCGCCCGGTTGAACAAAACCCTCGAGTACGAAATCAACGTCGGCCGGCACTTCAAGGTCGATTGTTCTGCATTTCACCAATTCGACTGATTTCTTGCGCAGGAATCCTGCAAAGAGGATTTCGTCGAGCCCATCCGGCAGAGGCGCCGTCGCGGCAAACGTATAGGCCGGGTCGCCCCCGAGCGTAACGGCAACCGGCATTCGCTCATCCCGCTCGTAGTAGACTTTGCCATGACGAGCGCCCACTTTATGGACCTGCCAATGCATTCCGGTCGTGCGGCTGTCATAGACCTGCATTCGATACATACCAACATTGCGCGCACCGCTCTCTGGGTCGCGAGTGTGAACGTTTGGCAGAGTGATGAAGCGGCCGCCATCTTTGGGCCAGCACTTCAGGATCGGCAGATCGTGGAGGCTGAAATCGTCGCTGTCGGAGACATTGTGAATTATTTCTTGGCATTCAGCCTTGTTCACATGCTTCGGCCGCGCATGGAGCAAGTGAATTCCTTGCTTCAGCAGGCTCCAGCCTTCGCGCAGGTCTGTGGGCGGTTTCGCTTTGAGGATGAGTTGAACCTCCTGCGCTAGGTCGGCGATATCGTTTACCCCAAGTGCGGTCGCGACCCTGTTGCGCGATCCCATGGTGTTGATGGCCACAGGAAACTTCGAGCGTTTTCCGCCGATCAATGCGTTCTCAAACAACAGCGCTTTTCCGCCACCAGGAGATTTCATTTCCCGGTTTGCCCACTCCGCCAGGACGAGATCGGTATCCACCCGTTGCCCGATGCGCTGCAATTCACCCATCCGCTCGAGTTGTTCGAGAAAGCTTCGAAAGGATTGGAACGCCATCGAGAGCTAACGCGCGTTCCAGTTCACACGGTGGCGCAAGCGCGCCTCAGTAGCGATAAGGGGGAACCAGATGTTGGAAAGCAACGGCTCGACCGTTTACGAACGTCACCGTTTTGGAGGGATACTGCACGCGCGGTGGAATCGCCGAGTAATAAAACGGATCGTAGAACGGATCGCCAAAAATGACGAAGCGCCGGCCATGATGGGCCCGGATTACTCCAACCCCCCCGAACCCAAAACCGCCACCATAGGGGTATCCGTAGCCATACGGGCCATAGCCATAGGGATAGACGTCGGTGTAGCTATAATAGACCCAGGTCTCGGTCGCGTGCCCGCGCATGAAGCCGGGAGCCTTTTCCTCCGGTGAACCCCACGCCAACCAGACCGCCCCTTGTGACATGCCTGGTCGTATTCGACCTTGCGAAACGAGTTGCTGGTCGGTGGGCGACAAACTGTTGAACAGATCGCGATGGGCAGAAATCCGGGATTCTGTCGTCTCACAGCCGAAAAGAAATAACGTGCCAGCTGCGATGCCAAGCGCCAGTCCCCATGAAAGAAATCGACGCTTCATCTCGAAAATCATACAAGTCCCAAATAGTGAGTCAATCTTCCCAGTTCCTTGATTCAACCCCTTTGCAATCGTAACGTTCCGCTCAATGCAAGATCATTTCGGCCATCGCATTTCCTATCTGCGGGTTTCGGTGACCGACCGCTGCAACGAACGTTGCAGCTATTGCATGCCGGACGAATTGCAGGAATGGCTGCCGCGGGCCGATGTTCTCACGTTTCCGGAAACGCTCCGGCTCATTCGCGTCGGAGCGCAACTCGGAATCGACAAGGTGCGTGTCACCGGCGGCGAACCGCTCACGCGAAAAGGTGTAACAGAATTTTTGCGCGAAGTCACAGCGGTAAACGAGATCACCCGTGTCGGTGTGTCGACAAATGGCACGCTCCTCGCGCACCGCACTCCTCACGGCAGCACAATCGCGCAGGAAGTTCGGGCTGCTGGGGTCGATTCGCTCAATGTCTCGCTCGACACCTTGGATCGTGCAGTCTATCAGCGCGTCACCGGTCGCGATTTTCTGCCGCGCGTGCTCGAAGGAATCGAGGCTGCAATCGAAGCGCGCTTCCCGCAAATCAAGCTCAATGCGGTGTTGATGCGCGGCCGGAACGAGGACGCGCTCCTCGCGCTGATTGATTTCGCCTGGGAAAGAAAATTACTACTGCGGTTTATCGAATTGATGCCGGTGAGTGCGACCGAGGTGCTGAATGAGTCGAATTTTTTTCCAATCGGCGCCGCGCGCCGAGTAATTGAAACACGGCTAGGATCACTTATTCCTCAGCCCGATTTTAAGACCAGTGGTCCGGCAACCTACTACCAAATTCCCGGGCGCGATCAGCGCATCGGCTTCATCGGAGCACTGACTAATCTTCACTTTTGCGACACCTGCAACAAGCTGCGTCTAACCTGTGACGGCAAATTGCGGCCCTGTCTCGGCAGTCATCTCGAATTTGATATCATGAAACCGTTGCGAGCCGGGGCGAGTGATGACGAACTCCGCAGCTTTTTCCTGGACGTCGTCGAGCGCAAGCCGGAGCGGCACGAGTTTCGGGAAAATTATCAGCCGCAACGACGCATGGTCGCGATTGGCGGCTGATGAAGCGCGAGCTTAGTCATGTTGCGGCAGACGGTCGCGTTCGAATGGTTGATGTTTCTGACAAACCGCTGAGCGCGCGGGTGGCGATTGCGTCCGGACGAATCAAGGTCAAGCCTGAGACCGTCAAAGCAATCGCACACAATCAGATCGCGAAGGGCAATGTTTTTGCCACGGCGCAAATCGCTGGAATCCAGGCAGCCAAACGAACGGCGGAATTGATTCCACTCTGTCATCCGCTGCCATTGAGTGACATCGACGTCGAGTTTGAAACGACTGTCGATGTAATTACCGCGACTTGCATCGCCCGAACGACGGCGCAAACCGGCGTTGAAATGGAGGCACTCACCGGTGTCGTGATCGCCTTGCTTACGATCTACGACATGTGCAAAGCCATCGACGACTCGATGGAAATCTCCAGCGTGCGATTGCTGAAGAAAACGAAACGCGCCGTCCGATGAAAATGCTGATCACGGTCGGCATCATTACGATTTCAGATCGCGCTAGCGCCGGTGAATACGCCGATCTCGGGGGCCCGGCCCTGAAAACAGCAGCGGAGAAACGCGGATGGGACGTGCTCTGCGAAGCGATCGTCCCTGATGACAAAAAGCGCATTCAGGAAACAGTCCGTAGTTTTTCAGCCCAAGGTTGCAGTTTGATTTTAGCTACCGGTGGAACTGGCATTGGTGAACGCGACGTTACGCCCGAAGCCCTGCGTGAGATTATGCGCGTGGAAATTCCCGGATTCGGCGAACTGATGCGCGGCGAATCAATGAAACTGACTCCCAATGCGATTCTTTCCCGGAATCTTGCCGCTGTGATTGATGATTCGCTTGTCGTTGCTTTGCCGGGCAAACCGAGCGGAGCCGTCGAGTGTCTTGGTTTCATCGAGGGAGCCATCCCTCATGCCGTTGCACTCGCACAGCGGAAACCGACTTCCTGTTGACCATTCCAGCCCCCTCCGGCGCGGACCGAGGGATCTCGCGATCTCCCACCAAGGACAGTCTCTCGCGATGACATGGCGCTACCAGTACTCATTCCGGCCATGTCAGTAATCTCATAAAACGCATACCGCTTTCCGTTAAATGTGCATGCTCGCCTCGGCCGGCGAGCTGGTCGCGCGTGAGATACGCACAATCGATTGCTGACTTCTTAACAAAAGTGAGCGTTGGTTGCGAGATGGGCTCGCCACGCCCCTCTATACTCAAGGGTACTCCGGAGCGCGCGAAGCTCACCTCCCACGATTTCGCGCTGCCCGAGACATCCTTTACCATCCACGGATAGAATTTCTTGAGATCGAAATGCGGGGAATTTGGAACCGTCACCCGGTAAAATGATTCTTCCTCGGCCAAGAACTGCGGCACGGTGAGCGCAGGTCGTCTTTCGCGCTCCAGAAAAAAACGGGCGATATCAATGCCGGCGAGGTTAAGTCCGTTATAGATGCCGTTGTGATTGGGATCGGGAAAATTCCGATCGTGCCAGGCTTCGAAATTCCGGCTGAATATCAGATTCAGTTCGAGGTGCAAATGGGCCCGCGCCTGGTTTATTCCTTCGCCGGTGTAACCCATGCGCGCGATCCGTTTCCCCCGGTTGACCAGCTCGCCGCTGCTGACGTCAATCTCACTAAGATGTCCGTAGAGACTGTAATAAGGGGAACCGTCCCAGAGGTGCTCGATCACGATATAGCGGCCGTAATTGGAATAGCCCGGCACCTGATTGGTGTGCACCACCTTTCCGTCCGCAATCGCCCGGACTTCGTCCAGTGGCTCGCCCCGCGCATCCCGATGAAGACATTTAATATCGATGCCTTCGTGAAATCGCGTGTAGACAATTCCTTCCATCGTCCGGATCGGATCGCGGACGAACCCATAGCGCCCGCCCTCCCACGGGGTTGATTTCACCCCTTGATAGTCGCGTTCGACGTACTGGTAAAAGTCCGGACCACCGCCGCGAAAGAGCGCATCGTTATCGGTCGGAAGGCTGATCTCGATCTTTGTATTTTGAGCGGTCATCGAGACAGAGAACGCGATCGTGGCCAGCGCCATCGCGAAACTCCGACTCATCATCGGCGTTTTTTTTGGCCGATTTGCGGCCAATCTTTTTTCATCAGTTCGATGTCCGCCGCCGTTAGGCCTGACGCGATATAAAGTTGCCCATCGGAAACGCGCCGGTCGACCATAAGCTCAGTCGCCGCCCGGCCGTTGACCACAACAACCAATACGCTTCCGCGATGCTCGATGCTGAGCGTTTCAAGGGCGAGTCGGCCATGCTCATCGAGCTGCAATAGCGCGCCAAAGGTACCGTTCGCCCCCGGGTAGGCGCGGAATGCAACGATATCTCGCTCGGAAACCGTTGGAATTTTTTCGATGAAAATCGACTTACCGGAAATCGGGGTTGTGATGGGTGAAGCGAAAACGTCGGTGTCTTTGGCATTGGCCTGCGCGTAAACACGCACCAGACTATGTTTCGCTTTGGCGAATGCGACTGCCGTCATCATCATGGTAACGAACGCAACCGCCAAAGCGCGAGTCATGCGCGATTGATAAAGGGTTTGACACGTTTTGCAACGTTTGCTGAAACACGCGCACATGAAATTCCGGACCGCTTTAGTGCTGGCGCTGCTTCTCACTTCGAATACGCTCGCACAATCGCCTTCTCCGGGGCGCAGCTTCTTCAATCGAATCCTTCATCCATTTGGGTCATCACACAAAGCGCCCAAGTATCGTGACGCGCGCTTACGCGGTTTATTGCTCGAGTTGGAGGTCTCGGGAGAAGCGGTCAGGCTTTCCGAGGTCCGCCAGCTCCATATCAGAGCCCGACTGATCAATCTCGGTGTCTATCCTGTTTCGCTCGATTTTCCTACATCGCAACGAATCGATATTCAGTTGCTCAATGCCAATGGCCAGATTCTGACTCGTTGGTCGGAAAACCGAGCATTCGGCGAGGAACCGGGCAGTCTCCTGGTCAATCCGCACGAGCAAGTTCTTTATGAGGAAACCATCGCCACCCGCGAGTTACAGGCCGGCAAGGTCTATACCGTTGAAGTTTTTTATCCCAAGTATCCGGAGTTACGTGCTCGCCAAAAATTCATGACCGCACCGTAAGTCGAGCTCACGTCATGACCATTCCGTGGCGAAACGGCTCGATCTTTTCACGTCATCTTCCGCGATGATGCCATTTCAGCTGTTCGCCGATTATCACACGCATCCGCAAGGACATCGGGTGCAGGGTTACACGCGCGAACTACTCCAACCGTGGGTCGATTCAGCCCGTGCTCGAGGAATTATCGAACTAGCTTTTACGGACCACGACCGTTATCACGCCGGCATCGATTTTGACGAAATCAATCGGCTGCGGGAAGACAATCCGGATCTCAAAATTCGGGCCGGAATCGAACTGGACAATGATCCGGAGACAAGTGCCGCTGGCCGGAGCTGGATCGAGCAAAATTGGGGACGGCTCGACTTCGTTTTGGGCTCGATTCATTACCTCAATCGAGCTGATGAGATGTTCGACAACGTGCCGATTGGAGCTGGACAGTTCGCACACCGCGATATCGATGAGATTTACTCTGATTACTTTTGCCGTGTCCGTCAGCTGGCCGAGAGCGGTTTGATTGATTGCCTGGCTCACCTCGATCTGGTGAAAATTCATGGGCATCGGCCGCGTGCGCCGGTCGCGTCCATCGTTAATGAAACACTGGAGACCATTCGCGTGCACAATCTCGCAATCGAATTGTCTACAGCGGGTTGGCGCAAACCCGTGAACGAGCTTTATCCTTCCGACGAAATCATTCTGCTCGCTCTCGAAAAGGGAATTCCTTTTACGATCGCCTCGGATGCCCATTCATGGGCGCAGCTCGGCGAAAACTATCATCGGCTAGCCGAAAAATTGCTCGCCTTGGGGATCCGCGAGATTTCCGTTTTCGAAAAGCATCGGCGGCAAATGAAATCCGTTCAGTCGTAGCCTTCAGGCCTGTTTCCGCTGGCACTCCAAAAGTGTTCGCGAGCAGGCAAGCGGTCACTACAATTCTCTGACCGACGCAAATGCCCCTCTGTCATCCCCCGAGCGAAGCGAACGACTTCAGAACGTCCTTTGTGGACTCGCGAGATCTCTGCCGCCGGAGCTTTCCCTGAAGCGACCGCCGCGAGTCGACCGGGCGGCTCACGATGACGGGTGGGATGGGGCGGCGTTACAATCCTAATCCCGCACCGCCCAGGCCGCCGGTGATCTTGGACATTTCAGAACTCGCCAGTTCTTTTCCTCGTTCGATTGCTTGCTTCACGCCGCTGAGCACCGCCTCTTCCAGAAATTCTACATCTTCTGGATCGACGATCTCCTTTGCAATTTTCAAGGACACGACATCGCCAGCGCCATTCGCGACAACCGTCACCTTCCCCCCCGCAGCCTGCACCTCGACCGTTCTTCCCTCCAGCTCTGCCTGCGCTTTGCTCATTTGCTCCTGCATCTTTTGCGCTTGCTTCATCAATTTGTTCAAATTCATCGCGTCTCCTTGATTTCGCCTTTAAACATGTCCAGCGCCTCGCGCACGATTGGTGGCGCCTCGGCGCACTTCCGGTTTGCCGAATTTTCGATCTGAGGTTTTGGACTTTTGAGCGGCAATCCCTCCTTTGTAATAAACTTTGCTGACAACTGTTTTCCGGTCACTTTCGCCATCAGCGATTCGAGAAATTTCCTGTTGTTCGTCGTCCCTACGGTTTCGATTAAGGATTTTTGATCAGGCGGAAAACCCAGGACGAAATTGCGACCTTCAATTCCCACAAAATGCGCTGAGGCAGCGAGGTTGTGAAGAAAGCCTTTATGTTTCGGAATCCGCGAAATAACCTCGTCCCAAATTTTCTCGGGATTAAGCCTGAGGCGATCGGTATCGGCGGATTTTTTGGCGTCGTCTTCGATGCTGTCGGCCAACCCAGGTTGGACTGTTTCCTTCGCGGTTTTGTCTTCCGTCCGAGCCGATTGTTTTACGGTTGGTCCCGTCTCGATCGGATTGCCATCGCGTAGTGCGCTCAAATTTTCGATGACATCATCGAGAGTTGCCTGGGTGAGCGTTTGGATTGCTTTGATGACCGCGACCTCAAAATGCAGTTTTTTATTCGGCGCCCATTTCATCCGGCCTTCTGTGGCGGCGAATTGATCGATCAACTCCAGTACCCGGTTCGTTTCGATCAATGACGCTTGCGACGCAAACGATTGCCGAATTTCGTTACTGATATCGTCAGCCAGCGCATCCGGCTTCACCTTAAACACCAGCAAATCGCGGAGGTAGGCGATGGTATCGGACATGAGTTTCATCATATCTTTGCCGGCATCGCATTGCTCGTGCAGAAGCCCAAGCGCACCGGGAGTTTCGCCACGCAAAATCCGGCCGACGAAATCGGCCACTACTTGTTCGCTAGTGAACCCAAAAACATTGAGCACGTCTTCTTCCGTCACTTTTTCACCACAAAACGCGACCAGCTGGTCGAGCATCGATTCCGCATCCCGCATTCCGCCTTCGGCGCCGCGCGCGATCGCATGTGCAGCTGCCGGGGCCAGCGTGATTTTCTCTTTCTCAGCGATGAATTGCAGATGTTGCGCGATCAAATTGCTGGCTATGCGGTGTAGATCGAATCGCTGACATCGACTGAGAATGGTCGGCAAAACCTTCTGAGGCTCGGTCGTGGCAAAAATGAATTTTACGTGGGGGGGCGGTTCCTCCAGCGTCTTTAGCAGGGCATTGAACGCGGCCGAGGTGAGCATGTGTACCTCGTCGATGATATAGATTTTGAAGCGCGATTTCGCCGGCGCGTATCGCACATTGTCACGCAGCTCACGCACTTGCTCCACCCCGTTATTGCTGGCGCCATCGATCTCCAGGACGTCGAGGCTATTCCCGGCGGCGATCTCGCGGCAGTTATCGCATACGCCGCATGGGGTGACGGTCGGGCCGTGGATGCAGTTGAGGGCCTTCGATAAAATTCGGGCGGTCGACGTTTTTCCCGTGCCACGCGGACCAACAAAAAGATAGGCATGGGCGAGGCGGTTTTGCGCGACCGCATTCTTAAGCGTCCGCGAGACGTGCGGCTGCCCAACCAGGTCGTCAAACGTTTGTGGCCGGTATTTGCGCGCGAAAACTTCGTAGCTCACCCGAAAACTTTAGCGTTTCCCGAATCGTGCGAAAGATGAAAGTCTGAGATGATCTGGAAATGGAAACGTTTTCGATCGCGCTGCGCGGGATTCATCTCACTCGTGCGGCTGGGTTACCGGCCCAGGAAAGAGCGGGCCGGCTGGGCAGCGAACTTTTTTGCTCAGTAATCGACAGTCAGACGACGCAGAATCTGATCCGCACCGCGATTCAGCCTGTCCCGATGGCCAAAAAGTGAGTTGCGCGTTTGTGGCCGCGATTACTAGCGATCAGCTCGCGTTCTTTTTTCTGGCAGAGGGTGAACAAACGGCCGAAACCGTGATGTCGCGCCTGATTAGTTTTATCGGCGCCGCGAAGCGAAGCCTGAATTTCGCTTTTTACGACATGCGCCTGAGCGATTCACTAAAGAATCAATTTAGTGCTGCCTTAAAAGAACGCGCCGCCGCCGGGGTCGAAATTCGGATTTGTTTTGACGGCGACAAGCCGCTCAAGCCAAATCTCGCCGCCGGCCAAGACCCTGCTTCGCCAGGTACGAGCGCGTTTGTGCAGTCGCTCGGTTATCCCTGGCGGCGGATTGCGGGGATGAAGTTGATGCATCACAAATTTGTTGTCCGAGACGCGGAGTCGGTTTGGACCGGCTCGCTCAATCTGACCGATGACGTCTTCACCTTGATGGAGAACAACGTCGTCGAGATTAATTCGGGAGCCATGGCCTTAACCTTTGCCCAAGATTTCGAACAGCTGTGGCAAAAGGAAAATTTTGATAACACCGGCGAGGTCGGGAGCGGCCCGGTCGCATTATCCTTTTCCGGTCAACCTGCCACGCTACGCGTAATGTTCTCACCCGGTTGTGGACTCACAATCGACAACGAGATCGGCCACCGTGTTGGCTCTGCTCAGCGGCGCGTCCGGATTTGCAGTCTCCTGATCAATTCCGGCACATTAATCGACGCACTTTTAGATCTTTTGCGCAAAGGACAGGTCAAGGTCGACGGCATCTATGATCGCACGCAGATGGGTGATGTTTTTCAGCAATGGGCACAGGTGCCGCAGAACCGCTGGAAAATTCCCGCACTTCAGGAGGTGATCTCACGTGCCGGTCTGGTCGGCAAAAACTCAACCCCCTATAGTCCCACGGCCCGCCACAACTTCATGCATAACAAGATTCTGCTCGTGGACGATACTGTGATTACAGGCTCCTATAATTTTTCCCGGAGCGCACAGTTCAACGCCGAGAACATTCTTTTCATTGAAAGTCCAGCCGCGGCGGAACGCTACAGCTTCTATATTGATCACTTGATGGAAAAGTACGGCAGCAGCGATAAGTGAGTGATGCGTGCTAAGATCCTGACCGCGCTCGCGATCGTATTCGCAGTCGAGATGCTCGCACGTGAGCCTATCTCGCCGCCGCCGAAAATTGCCAACGAGAAACAAATTCGTGCTCGGGATCTGGGAATTCCGTTCGATGGCACGCCGGGAAAATTCAATGCGATGACGGACGTAGCCGGCGTCGAGGTTGGTTATACCACAATCATAAGCGGCGAAGGAAAGCTGGAAGTTGGTAAGGGCCCGGTGCGCACGGGAGTGACAGCGATTCTGCCTCGCGGTCACACCGCAATGAATGATCCGGTCTTTGCCGGATACTTCTCGCTCAATGGCAATGGAGAGATGACTGGCACGGCATGGCTGGAAGAAAGTGGGTTCCTCGAAGGGCCGATCGTTCTAACTAACACCCACAGCGTCGGCGTGGCACGTGATGCCGTGATTGCCTGGCGTCTCGCCCATGGCGGGCCGGATGCTCAGGGCTTCGCCTGGAGTTTGCCTGTGGTAGCCGAGACATGGGACGGCTGGCTCAATGATGTGGATGGATTTCACGTTAAGCCCGAACACGTGGCCCACGCCATCGAGGTCGCCCATGCTGGCCCGATCGAGGAGGGGAGTGTTGGCGGCGGCACGGGTACTTCGTCGCGCGTCATTCCTGTAGCGGCGGTCTCCGATCGCCAATCTGACCATTTGCCAAAGCCCTACACCGTTGGCGTGATCGTACAGGCAAATTGCGGGCGCCGGCCGCAATTGACCATCGTCGGCGTTCCGGTGGGCAAAGAACTTCCAGATTCGGTTTACAAAAAGGATGCCGGTTCGATCATTATTATTGTCGCTACTGATGCGCCGCTTATGCCGCATCAACTGAAACGACTGGCGCGGCGCGCTTCGCTTGGCCTGGCGCGCACGGGGAGCATTTCCGGAAACGGGTCCGGCGATCTGTTTGTGGCATTTTCCACGGCGAATCCTCACGCGGCCGATTCCGATCCAGCCACGCGAACAATCGAGACCATGCCAAATGATGCGATGGACCCGCTCTTCACCGCGACGGTAGAAGGGACGGAAGAAGCAATCGTTAACGCGCTCATCGATAATCACGATATGGTTGGCCGCGATAACCATCGCGTGGAAGCCTTGCCACACGAGCGTCTTCGCGAGCTGCTGAAGCAGCGAAACGTCCTGCGGTAATTACCGCATTAATGCCATCAGCTGGCTACGACTGGTAATCTCCAGTTTACGGAAGACAGAATGCAGATGTTTCTTCACCATCGAGAGGCTAAGACCGCCCTCGTCCGCGACCTCTTGATTGCTTCGACCGTCACAGACCATTCGCGTGATGTCTTGCTCTCGTCGGGTCAAGCGGGCCATATGGGGCAATTGTTCCCGGGTCCGTGCCGAATGAAGGTCTTCGAACTCGACGAGGAAGTGGGGCCGCGCTATGCCGGCAGAACGGATCTGCTGAAGACTGATTGTGGCGCGTAGGTGCGGCTGATTAGGGTGATGCACCATCTCGCCGCCCGGACCTGCGGTGGCAAAGGCGTTCCATGGGAATTCTTGCCATCGGTTTTTTAGCGTGCGGCAACCTTCCAAAATCTCAAGAGGTACGCGATCGTCGGACTT
>WNGI01004407.1_pt1 | contig 12605 bp, 14 predicted proteins | sample 5400621 | NCBI WGS metagenome assembly WNGI01 (sample SAMN13153374, study PRJNA577476) | soil metagenome | isolation source: 20 cm soil or saprolite under Garry oak tree replicate 1 | place: USA:California | collected 2016-06-15 | reverse complement strand
TCGAGCTCGACGAGCGTGACGCCGGGCGGGATGTCCGCCGGACACGGATCGGCGGCGAGCACGCGAGCCTTGAACGGCAGGAGGCGGCGCGCGACCTCGCGCCCCACGGCGCCGAGGCCAACGAGGCCGACCGTCCGCTCCCCGAGCTCGAAGCCGGTGAAGCCCGTGTAGACCGCGAGGAAGTCCGCGGCGCTGTCGAGCCGCACCTTCCCGCCGCCGAATGCCTCCTGGATGGCCGGCAGCCGGCGGGCCAGCATCAGCATGAAGGCGACTGCCAGGTCGGCGACCGCATCCGCATTGCGACCCGGCGCGTGGAAGACCGGAATGCCCTTGGCGGTGGCGAGAGCCAGGTCGACGTTCACGGGATCGCCGCGGCAGCAGCCGATCATCCGGAGCGGACAGGCTTTCAGCACCTCGGCGTGCACCAGGTCCGCTTCGACGATCAGCACGTCCGCACCGACGTCGCGGATGTGCGCCGCGAACTCGGCGCCGTCGAAGTGGATCGCCCCCCGCTCCTTCCAGTCCTCGTGCACGACGTCCATGAGGCGCTCGAGGCGTGCCCGCGCCGCCGGGTCGAACGAGGCCGTGATCAGGGCGCGCATCGCCCCTCAGGCGGCGAGCAGCCGGTGAACGAGCTCGATCACGTGCCGGCGAACCTGGTCGCGGATCGGTGCCGCGTGGACGCTGCCGCCGAGCAGGCTCCGGTAGGCGGTGCTGTCGAGCAGGTAGACGAGCAGCACGGAGTGTACGGAGAGCATGAAGAGCCGCGATTCCGCGTCGGTGAACGGGCGGCCGAGTCGTGCGAGCCATGCCGAGAACTGCTTCCAGCTCGGCGCCAGGACGTCGCGCTCGATGCCGAGGTCCGAGTCCGTATCGTCGATGATGCGCCGCAGGAGGAGCTTCGGGACGTTCGGGTTACCCGCGAAGAAGTCGAACAGCGCGCCCATCGCGACGTCGACGACGGCCCGTTTGTCCCGATGGCGGCCGAGCAACGGCGGCAGTGTGTTCTCGAGCAGGTCGACGATCTGGTCGAAGACGTTCCGGAAGACGGCGAAGTAGAGGGTCTCCTTCGACTCCCAATGGTAGTGGAGGCTCGAGATGTTGACGCCGGCGCGCGCCGCGATGTCCCGGGTGGAGGCGCCCTCGTATCCCCGGGCCGCAAACACCTCCTCGGCCGCGCCGAGGATGCGCGCCTTGGTGGAGCCGGGTGCCTCGCGCGCCTTCTGGAGAGCCGATTTCATCGGGTCGCTCGCATTGATTTAAGCGATTGACCACGCGGCTATGGCGCGCCGGACCGCGGATTGTCAAGTATCGCCTCGTCAGGGTGTCCCGAGCGTGGAACGCGCCGCTGGCGCGATGCTCAGTGGACGATCTTCTTGCGCAGCGCGAACCGCACGATCTCCGCCGTGTTGTGGAGATCGAGCTTCTCCATGATGTGCTTGCGGTGCGTCTCGACCGTGTTGATGCTCACCGTCAGCAGCCCCGCGACTTCCTTGTTCGTCTTGCCCTCGGCGATCAGCTGGAGCACCTCGCGCTCGCGGTCGGTTAGCAGCGCGAGGTTGTCTTCCACGTCCTGTCCGGCCGCATCGCCGAGGTAGCCCTCGAGCAGCACCTTCGACACGGCGGGGCTGAAGAACGAGCCGCCGCGGCCGATCGCCTTGATGGCCTTCAGGAGATCGAGGTCCTCGGAGTCCTTCAGCAGGTAACCACGGGCCCCTGCCTTCAACGCCTGCCGCACGTACACGTCATCGGCATGCATGGTGAGGATCAGCACCTTGGTGCCGTCGTTGCGCTTGACGATCTGGCGGGTGGCCTCGATGCCATTCAGCTCCGGAAGGGCGATGTCCATGACGACGACGTTCGGATGGATCCGCTGGACGAGCTCCGTCGCGCTGCGACCGTCTCCCGCTTCGCCGACGATCTCGATCTCCTCGTCGGACTCGAGCAGACGCCGTAAACCCTGTCGCACCACGGTGTGGTCGTCAACCAAGAGGACTCGAATCTTTCCCATTGATACTTGCCTTCCCGGCTGCTCCTCACCGGTTTCCCTGCCCGGACCCTCCGCCCAGAGGCTCCTCCCCGTCCGGGTCCCTTGTCAAGGGTAATATAGCGGCCGTCGTTGCGGGAGGCTCCCTCCCGGCCTCGCGCCGCGCCTCGCAGTCGGCCAGACGGCGCGCGAGGTCCTCGGCCCGCGCCTGGTGATGGCGCAATGCGGTGATCTCGCGGACGACGCTGGCGAGCTGGCGGTCGGCCTTGCGCCGCACGGCCTCGAGCTGCCGGGCGTGTCGCTGGCGCTCGGCCTCCAGCGTCTTCCGCGCCTCGGCCAGCGCGCGCTCGAGCTGCCGCACGCTGCGGGCCGGCGGTGCCGCCTTTCGTGGCGGCTTCGGTGACGATGGACGGCGCCCCGCCATGTCAGTACAGCCTTGGCGCGCCGGCGGGCCGCGTCTTCCATCGCTTGTGCATCCAGAGCCACTGCTCCGGATACCGCCGGACCATGTCCTCGAAGACGTCAGAGAACCGCTGGGTGTTGCGCACGACGTCGGCCTGGTCGTCGCCCGTACGCTCCACCTGCATGATCGGCAGCACATGCACGGTGTGGCGAGCGCGCCGGCCGTCGCGGACGATGAAGATCGGGACGATCGGCGCGTCCGTCCGGAGTGCGATGCGTGCAATGCCGGCGTTGGTGCTCGCCGCCTCGCCGAAGAAGTCGACGAAGACGCCGAGGCCGCGCGTCGAGTTCTGGTCGAACGGCAGCACGAGGAACCCGTGCTCGTGCAACGCGGCGAGCACCGCGCGCGCGGCATGACGCTTGCGGATGGCGCGGGTGCCGGCGCGCACGCGCAGCGCGTTCAGCCAGCGATCGATCAGGGGGTTCGCGATCGCCCGGTGCACCATGTGCACCGGATGCCCGCGCATCCCGTGCGCGAAGACGAGCAGCTCCCAGTTCCCGAAGTGACCGCTCAGCGCGAGGACGCCGGTGCTCCGCTCCCACGAGACCGCCTCGCGCCACCAGTCCTCGTCGACGAAGCGGACCATCTCTTGCAACCGCTCGCTCGAGAGCCGCGGCAGATGCGCCAGCTCGGCTGCCATCCGGCCGAGGTTCAGAAACGATGCGCGGAGAATCCTGCGCCGCGCCCGCGGCGTTTTGTCGCGAAACGCGATCTCGAGGTTTCGCATGCCGATGCGGCGGTGCGGCCGATCGAGCACGTACGCCGCGAGCGCCGCGAACTCACCCGCACGGAGCGCGACCGCAAGCGGCACGGCAGCGAGCGCGGCGAATGCCGCGCGCAGCGCGAGATACTCGAGCCAGTCGCGCGCGTGGGGCGATCGTTCGTGCCGGACGGCGGCCCGCGGGCGGCCGCGCCGGCGCGGTGCGTCCGTCGAGAGCTTCGGCTCCGCGATCGCCGACATGGCGGCCGTCTATATGACCGTGCCCCTCGCCTGCAAGGAGTCGCGCCATCGGCGAGATCGGGTTGCCTTCCGTCGCAGCACCATGCTATCGGTTTCGATGGTCGCTGGTCGTTGAGGAGAAGGCAGTTCGTCTGACCCTCAAGTTACCGCGGCGCAGTCAGTAATCAGGGAGGACGCAACTGTGGCCCAAGGTAAGGTGAAGTGGTTCAACAGCCAGAAGGGGTACGGCTTCATCACCACCGACGAGGGTGAGGACGTGTTCGTGCATTATTCGGCGATCGGCGGCTCCGGCTTCCGGACGCTCGAGGAAGGGCAGCGCGTGTCGTTCGAGATCACGCAGGGCCCCAAGGGGCTGCAAGCAGCCAACGTCAGCAAGGTTGCTTGACGGAGCCGGCGCGGCGCGTGCGGGCGAGCCGTACGCGTTAGCTAGACGGCTCTAAAACTCGATCAGTACTTTGCCCTGGGTTGTGGGGCGCATGAGCGCCTCGAACGCTTGGGGTGCGTCCTCGACGGTAACCACGTCGGTGACGAGCGCGTCGACGTCGAGCCGTCGCTCCTGGAGCGCGGCCAGCGCCGCGGCGAAATCGTCCTTGGTGTAGGCGAGCGCGAAGCGCACCACGAGCTCCTTCATCACGGCCAGGCCGGGAACGATCTCGTCCGTGCCGAAGCACACGCCGAGGACGACCACGGTTCCGCGGATGCCGGCCTGCGCGAGCGCGTCGTTCAGCGTCCCCCGGATACCGACGCACTCGAACACCACCTCGGGATCGCGGCCCGTGAGACTCTGCAGGCGCGACCCCGGATGCTCGCGCGCTGGATCGGCCGTGGCCGTCGCGCCGAGCCGGCGCGCGAGCGCCGCGCGACCCTCGGCCGGGTCGGACACCACCGTGACGGCACCCATCGCCCGACACCAGAGGAGGGTGGTGAGGCCGATCGGTCCCGCACCCATCACGAGGCAGCCCGTCCCCGCTGCGACGGGTGCCATCCGGACCCCGTGCAACGCGACCGCCAGCGGCTCGACGAGCGCGGCGGCGCGAAACCCGATGCCATCCGGGATGCGGAGACAGCTCTCCGGATGCACGCGCACGTATTCCGCATACGCGCCCGGAAGGTCACCGAGCCCGAGCGAGCGGATGGTGGTGCAGCGGATGCCGTCGCCCGCGACACACGCGGCGCACGACCCGCACGCCATGTACGGCAGGGCGACGACCGGCTCGCCCACGTCCCAGCCCGAGACCCCGGAGCCGAGCGCCGCCACCTCGCCCGCGAACTCGTGGCCCATCACCGTGCCCGGCGGCAGCGTGTGCGCCGCATGCAGGTCCGAGCCGCAGATCCCGCAGTCCCGCACCCGCAGGAGCAGCTCGCCGGGCTCCGGCTCCGGGCGCGGAACCTCCTCGACGGCGAGACGGCCCGCTTCTCTCAGCACCGCGGCGCGCACGGGACACCTCCTCGAGCGCGGCGACGCTATACCGTGGCTCGCGAGCCGGTCAACCCGCGCGCCGCGTCAGCGCGAGAGCGGCTGCCACGAGCCGGCGTGCACCCAGCGCACGTATGCGGCGAGCGCGCCGACGTCGTCCTCGGTGAGAAAACGGCCGAACGCAGCCATCTTGATCGCCTGGCGTTGAATGAAGAAGCTCCCGACGGGATGCTCCTTGAGGCGTCGGCTGTCTCCCTCGGCGATCCACTCCCGCAGCTCGTCATCGCTGCGCACGAGGTCGTCGAAGTCCTTGCCCCAGAACCCCGGCACGTAGCCCTTCAGCGATCCGGGGTTCGGGAAACCGCCGGCACCGAGCGGGCCATGGCACCCGAAGCACCCGAGGTCGGCGGCGAGCTCGGCGCCGCGCGCGGCGCGCGGCTCGTCGGGCACCACCTGGCCGGATGCCGCGCGCAGGTACGCGACCAGATCCTCGAGGTCGCCACCGTCGACGTAGCTGCGAAACGCCGGCATGCGGTGCGCCGCCGCTTCCATGCGGGCGCGATAGTCGGGGTCCTCGCGCTTCCGGCGGGGGGCGCCGTCGAGCACGTACTCGCGGAGCTCGCCGGCGTCCTTGACGAACATCATCTGCGTCTGGCCGGTGAACGCCGGCACGGTACCCTCCTCGCTGCCCGGATTGCGAACCCCGCCGTTGCCCTCGGGACCATGACACCCGAAGCAACCGAGCGCGGCCGCAACCCGCCGACCACGCGCCGCGGGCGTGTCCTCGATCGCGAGCACGTGTCGCCGCACGATCGGGTAGACGAGCCAGGCGGACTCGAGCAGCGCGAGCGTGATCAATGCCCGCGCGATGAGCGAATGGATGCGCGCTCGCCACATTCTCGCCCTCGCTTGACAGCCGGATGCGGCACGCGATGATCACGCGCATGTCGAGCCGGCTCGTCCTCATGGTCATGGTGTTCACCACGACGATCGCACGCGCGGAAGGGCTGCCCGAGCTGCTTGCGGGGATCGAGAGCAACGCCCGCTTCGGCGTCCCCACCCGCGCCGACGTCCGGATCACCCGCGGCACGGCGAGCACCGACGCCGTCCTGCTCGGCCACGGCCGCGTCGTGTACTTCGAGGTGAAGGACGGCGTCCGCGCTCTCCTTCGTCCCGGCAAGGCGCTGGTCCAGAGTCGCGGTCGCGCGGCGCCGGCCATCCTGGGCCTCGCCCTCCCCGGCACGGCCCTGCTGCTCGAGGACCTCGAGGTGTTCACCGCCTCCGCTCTGCGGACGCCGCTCGTGAGCGACGACAGCCCCGCCGGCGTCGTGGTCACCGGCGCGCCGGCGTACGGGTCGGCGTACGCGCTGCTCGTCTACACGATCGACCGCGGGCGGCACGCCGTCGTCCGTACCCAGTACTACCGCGACACGACGAGCAACCTCGTGAAAGTCCGCCGCGACGGCGCGCTCGTCCACGTCGATGGCCATTGGCGGCCGGGCGAGGTGACGGTCGAGGATCTGCCCGGCAGCACCTCGACGCAGCTTCGTCTCACCTGGCGTGCCGTCCCCGACACGCCGCATTCGGTGTTCACACCCGCCGGCATGCGCGCACCATCGCCGATCGAGTGGCCGCCCGGCTAGATCCCCCGTCGCGTGCGCGCCGGGACTCAGTGCAGCGTCTCGGAGCCGCCCGGCCCCCGCGGACCCTCGTGCTCGCCGCGCTCGGGTGCGGCGTGCGCCAGCGCCTCCTCGGTGGCGTAGAGGCGAAGCGCGCCGCGGACGGCGAGACCGACACCTTCCTGCGCCGTGCACGCCGCCACCTCCGGTTCGTCACGGCGCACCCACGACACCAGCGCGCGCAGCTGGCCGTGCGCCACGTCGAGGACCACTTCGCGCGGTTGCAGACCGGCGGCACCGAGCTCGGCGAGCACGAGGTCGGTGAACGCGCGCACGTCCTCGGCCGGCCGCGGGTCCGCGAGCTCACGGGCGCGCACGGGGTCGAGCGGAACCGTCAACGTCTTCCCATCCTCGCTGCGCAGCTCGGCGCGGCCGCGGCCGCATCGCTCGCAGATGCGGACCTGTGCGAGCTCCAGCCGCTTCATCATTCGCTCGCATAGCGTCCGGTGCCCCGACGGTCAACCAAGACGGGCGTGACCTGCTGGTCGAACGACGGTGGATCCGATAGCCGTCGCGCGCCTTGACAGGGTGACGCACCGCCGATAGAGCGGCACCGTCGTGAAGCGGCTTCGCATCGGCCTGCTGATCGGCCTGTTCCTGGTGCCGGTCGTGCTCCACGGCCACCGCCACGACGCCCTGCGCGCCAGCGCGGGCAGCTGTGCGGTCTGCGTGGCGGTGCATCATTCGCCCGCCGTCGGCGCTCCGCCGGTCGCGGTATCGGCGCCGCCGATCGCGGTCCACACCGTCCATGCGCGACCAGCATCAGCGGCCGCCAAGGGCGAACGGCCGCCCCGCACCGGCCGCGCTCCGCCGCGCTCCTCCGTCTCGCTCGACGTCTAGCCGCCGCCGCGCCCTCGCCGGGTGCGCCGGCGGTCGTGAACCGGGGCACCGGGGAGAGGAGGGTGGCGATGGAACGTGTTCACCGAAGATGGGGCGCGGCGGCGATGGCTGCGCTGCTGGCCATGGGCTCGCGTCGGGTCCGGGCCGAGGACGTGCCGCTCGAGGAGCTGCGGCGCGAGCTGCATGACCTGCAGGGGCAGCTCGAGAAGCTCCAGGGTCAGATCAAGAAGCAACAGCAGGTGATCGACAAGCTGAGCGCGGAGCAGCCGAAGGCGCCGCCCCCGCCCGCTACGCCGTCCGGCTCGACGGCGGCGGACGAGGAACGCCTGAAGCGGCAGGTGACCGAGCAGGTCCTCCGTCGGATGCAGCCCGCGCTCGCCGCTGCGAACAAGACCTTCCCATCGCAGTTCAATCCGGCGATCGGGCTGATCCTCGACAACGTGTTCTCGTACAGCGAGAAGGACCGCGGCGACTTCGAGTTCCGCGCTGCCGAGCTGGGGGTGTCGGCGTCCGTCGACCCGTTCGCGCGCGGCTACGCGATCATCACGGGGTCCCCCGACGGCTTCGACGTGGAGGAGGCGGCGATCGTCACGACGTCGCTGCCGTACAACCTGACGCTCAAGGGCGGACGCTTCTTCGCCGACTTCGGACGGCTCTCGAAGTTTCACGATCACGACCTGCCGTTCGTGAACCGGCCCACCGCGCTCGACCGGTTCATCGGCGGCGAGTCGCAGGCCGACGGCGTGGAGCTCAGTTACCTGGTCCCGCTGCCCCAGTACCTGACCCTCACCGCCGGGGCGTACAACAAGCTCGGGGCCGAGAACGACCGGGTCAGCAACACGACGCCGCGCGATTTCTCGCAGTTCACGTACCTCGGCCGCGGGGCGACGTTCCTCAACCTGAACGACGCCAACAGCATCGACCTCGGCACGAGCTACGCCTACACCCCCGAGGTGAAGCTCGACGGCGGCGCGAGCCGCCATCTTGCCGGCGTCGACCTCACGTACCGCTACGTGCCGCTGAGCCAGGCCTCGTACCGCGGGCTCATCTGGGGGAGCGAGCTCCTCTACAACCAGGAGGACCGTCCGGTCGGCGGCTTCCCCGGGGCCACGCCCGCGCTGAGCCTGGCGCGCACCCTCGGCGTCCCGGCCGACGCACCCGCGGTGACCGACCCGCCGCCCCTCGTCTTCAAGCGACGGAACGCGGCCAGCGCCTACAGCTACCTCGAGGCGCGCCTCACGCGGCGCTTCTATCCGGGGTTCCTGTTCGACTGGGCGCAGGACATCGACCACGTGGGCGGCGACACGAAGGCATACTCGCCCTACCTCACGGTCTGGGCCTCCGAGTTCCAGCGCTTCCGGCTCCAGTACACGCGTCTCGATGCCCCGGAAGGCAACGACAACCAGTTCTTCCTGCAATGGACGGTAATCCTCGGGAGCCACGTGCACGGCTTCCGCGATCGATAGGAGTAAAGGATCATGACGCGTTTTCTTGCTCTCCCTCTCGTGCTCGGGGTCGGCCTGCTCGCCGTCTCGGCGACCGGCGCCGCCAAGCTGAAGGTGGTGACCACCATCCCCGACCTCGCCGACATGACCCGGCAGATCGGCGGCGACCAGGTCGACGTGACGAGCCTCGCCACCGGCGTCGAGGACATCCACGCCGTGCCGATGAAGCCGAGCTTCGCCGTGAGGCTGAACCGCGCCGATGCGGTCGTGCTCCTCGGTCTCGAGGCGGAGCATGCCTTCCTTCCGGCGCTGCTCGAAGCCGCGCGCAACCCGAAGATCCTGCGCGACGCGCCCGGCTACATCGACTGCTCCGTCTACATTACGCCGCTCGAGGTCCCGACCCGCATCGACCGGGCGCTCGGCGACCAGCATCCGATGGGGAACCCGCACTACAACGCCGATCCGGTGATGGCGAAGGACGCGGCGCGGGCCATCGCCGACGGCCTGTCGCGGCTCCGCCCCGAGCACGAGGCGGACTTCAAGAAGAACCTCGCCGCCTTCGAGGAGAAGCTCGACGCCGCGATCGCGCGCTGGGAACGGGAGGCCGCACCGCTTCGGGGGAAGAAGTTCGTCAGCTATCATCCGGATCTCATCTACTTCGCCGAGCGCTTCGGCATGGAACCCGTCGGCACGATCGAGATCCGAGCGGGCGTCGACCCGACGCCGGGACACATCGCCGATCTCGAGGAGCGGATGCGGCGCGAGAAGGTGGACCTCGTCGTGCGCGAGCTGCACTACCCCGCGGGCCTCGCCGAGACGGTCGCGCGCGTGACCGGCGCCAAGTTGGTCGAGCTGCCCGTGATGGTCGGCGGCGTTCCCGAGGCCAAGGACTACATCAGTTTCATCGACTACGATCTGCAGACGATGCTGAAGGCGGTGAAGGGCAGCTGATGGGAGGACCGCTCCTGGCGCTCGGCGACGTGAGCTTCGGGTACGACGGGCGCCCCATCCTCCAGCACCTGACGTTCACGATCGAGCGCGGCGAGTTCCTCGCCCTGCTCGGCCCCAATGGCGCCGGCAAGACCACGCTACTGCGCGGGCTCCTCGGGCTCATCCCCGTGCTCGCGGGCGAGCTGAGGCGCGGCCTCGACCGCCGTACGCGCCCACCGGGATACGTCCCGCAGCGCGATACGCTCGACCCGATCTTCCCGCTCTCGGCGCTGGAGGTGGTCCTGATGGGGACCTACGCGCGTCTGTCACCGCTCCGGCCGGTGGGCCGTCGCGAGCGGCGGCGCGCGGCCGAATGCCTGGCCCAGGTGGGACTCGCCGCGCTCGCGCCGCATCCGTTCTGGTCGCTGTCCGGCGGCCAGAAGCAGCGCGTCCTGATCGCGCGGGCGCTCGCCGCCGAGCCGGAGCTCCTGCTGCTCGACGAGCCAACCGCCGGCGTCGACCCCGGCGCGTCGGCGGCGATCATGGAGACGATCACGCGGCTCAACCGCGACCGTGGCCTGACCGTCCTGCTCGTGACGCACCACCTGCGCCTCCTCCGGCCCGTCGTCCAGAGCGTAATCTGGGTCGAGTCGGGGAGCGCCACCAAGGGCCCGCCGGAGGTGATGCTCGCGCCCGAGCGGATCGCCGACGTCTTCGGCGCGGTGGCAGCCGGCAGATGAGCACCCTCACCGAGATCCTGAGCCCCGACTTCCTCCTCCGCGATGCCCTCGTCGGCAGCGTCCTCGTCGGGATCGTCTGCCCGCTCGTCGGCGCGTACTTCGTCCTGCGGCGGATGATCTTCCTCGGCGTGGCCCTGCCGCAGCTGTCCGCCGCCGGCATCGCGGCATCGTTCGTCTTCTTCCAGCTGGTGGTCGGACCGCACGAGCACGGCCAGGTGAGCGAGCGCGCGCTCGCCATGGCGGGCGCGTTCGTGTTCACGCTCGGCGGGCTCCTCGTGCTCGCGGCTTTCGAGCGCCGCGGTCGCGAGACCGTCGAGGCGCGGATCGGCGTCACCTATGCGGTCGCCGCGGCCCTCACCATCTTGTTTCTCGCCGCGGACCCGCACGGCGACGCGCAGATGGTGAACCTGCTGAAGGGCGACATCCTGGCGACCACCTCGACCAGCCTGGCGGTGCTGATCGCCGTGTTCGGTGCGGTCGCTGCCGTGCTCTTCGCGTTCCGGAAGGAGTTCCTGCTCGTGTCATTCGACCGCGACCTGGCGGTCGTCTTCGGCAAGCGCGTCGGCCTCTGGGACGGCCTCCTCTACCTGCTGATCGGCGTCACGATCTCGCTCGGCGTGATGACGGCGGGCCCGCTCGTCACCTTCGGCTTCCTCGTGGTCCCGCCGCTCACGGCGCGGCTCCTGACGCACCGGATGCTGTCCTTCTCGCTCGTCGCGGCGGCGCTCGGCGGCGCCTCTGCCTTCGGCGGCTTCTATGCGGCGTACCGCATCGACCTGCCGCTCGGCCCGGCCGAAGTTGCGCTCGCGAGCGTGCTGCTCGCCGTCGTCGGCGCCGGGGCGGCGGTCGTGCGGGCGGCCGGACGGCCGGCGTGACCGCGGTCCTCGCGGTCTGCTTCGCCGCGTCGGGAGCCGCGGCGCTCGCGCTCGAGCTCCTGTGGATGCGCTCGGCGGGATTCGTGCTCGGTGCCACCGCGCCGACGGCCGCGACGGTCCTCGCGTGCTACTTCGGCGGCCTCGCCCTTGGGTCCGCGGCCGGCTCCCGCGCCTCGACGCGTCCGGTCCGGCGGTACGCGGCGCTCGAGATCGGCACGGCACTCGGCGCGCTATGGTCGCTCGCGATCTTCCGGGTGCTCGCCCATCCGGCGGCGCAGCGCGCGCTCGCGTCGGCCGGCACCGCGGGACGCGTCGCGGCGGTCGGCGTGGCCGTCCTGCCCGCCACCGCGTGCCTCGGGGCGACGCTGCCTGCGATCGGCGACGCGCTGGTGCTGCCCGGCACCGTCGGCTGGCGAGGCGGCCTCCTCTACGCGGTAAACACGCTCGGCGGCGCGCTTGGCATCGCTGCCGTGGGGTTCGGGCTGCCGGTCGCGATCGGCGTCGGGGCGAGCTACGGCGCCGCGGCGGCGACGAGCGCGCTCGCGGGCCTGGTGGCGCTCGCCGTCCGCAGCCGGCCGGCGGTCCTTGTCGGCACCCCGCCGGCGCCGGCGCTCCGCCTGCTCGCCGTCGCCGCGGGAGCCGGGGCCGCCGGCCTCGCGCTCGAGGTGCTGTGGATCCGTCTCTTCGCGCAGGTGCTGCACAACTCCGTCTACTCCTTCGCCGCCGTGAGCGTCGTCTTCCTCGTGGCGCTCGCGGCCGGCGCGGCGCTCGGCGGCGTGCTGCTCCGCCACGTCGCCGGGGTATCGCTTGCGGCGGGAGCGCTCGTCGCGGCGGCGCTGGCGACGGTGGGCGGCGTGCGACTCTTCGTCCATGCCACGGGCGGGCTCGGGTACGTGGGCATGCGGACGGGACTCGGCGAGTACGTCGCGCGGATCGTCGGGCTCGCGGCGGCGACGGCCGGCCCCGCGGCGGTCGCGTCGGGCGTCGTGCTGCCCGCGCTGTGGGCCGTGGTCGGCGACCGCGGCGGCGCGGCCCGGCCGATGGGCGCCCTCGCGGCCACCAATGCGGCCGGCGGCGTGGTGGGCGCGCTTGCCGCCGCCTTCGTGATCCTGCCCGCCATCGGTCTCCGTGCCGGTTTTCTCCTGGCGGCCGTCGCGTATCTCGCGCTCGCAGAAACGGTCGGCGCCGGGCGGCGGACGCTACACGCGCTCGCCGCCGCGGCCGTGATCGCGATCGTCGTGCTCGACCCGGCACGCCTGCCGATCGCC
>WNGI01004406.1_pt1 | contig 12605 bp, 11 predicted proteins | sample 5400621 | NCBI WGS metagenome assembly WNGI01 (sample SAMN13153374, study PRJNA577476) | soil metagenome | isolation source: 20 cm soil or saprolite under Garry oak tree replicate 1 | place: USA:California | collected 2016-06-15 | reverse complement strand
CGGGTGTCGCGAACGTGGGGCTCGGCCTCGTTGCCCTGAAGGCCGACGGCCGCAACGCGCGACAGTATCTCGACGACTGGATCGCCCGCCGCTACCCCCGGGGCGCCAAGACCGGCTGCACGGTGGGCGGCGTCATCGTTCACACGACCATCCGGCAGACCTACACCGACGGGGTCCTGGTGGCGGGCGATGCGGCCCACATGATCAACCCGCTGTCTGGGGGCGGCATCGTGAACGCCATGAAGGCCGGGCGGCTCGCCGGCCGCGTCGCGACCGCCGCGATCCGGGCCGGCGACACCAGTGCGAGCCGGCTGTCGGCGTATCACGCCGGATGGATGGCGCTGCTCGGGGACGATCACCTCAAGTACTATCGGCTCAAGCGGGCGCTCGAGGAGCTGGATGACCAGTTCTTCAACTCGCTCGCGCGTACGGCGAATGCGATCCCGCCCGAGAAGCGGACGCTGGGTCGGATCTTTGCCCACGCGCTGGTTCGGCACCCGCAGCTGATTCCGGTGGCGGCGCGATTTTTCATCTAAAGCGGAATGCGGAATCTCAAGGGGAGGTCGCTCGCAGCGTGACGCAGACATTGATACTCCGCATTCCGCATTCCGAATTCCGCATTAGGGGGGTGGGGAGATGTTGAGCATCGATCTCCGCGGCAAGCGAGCCCTGGTGGCGGGGGTGGCCGACGACGGGGGGTATGGTTTTGCCATCGCCAAGGCCCTGGCCGAGGCGGGCGCGACCGTGTGCGCCGGCACCTGGCCCCCGGCGCTGAACATCTTCCTGAATCTGCTCGAGCGCGGCAAGATCGACGACTCGCGCCGCATGCCGGATGGCTCGCTGCTCCAGTTCGAGAAGATTTATCCCCTCGACGCCGCGTACGACACGCTGGCGGAGGCGCCGGAAGAAATCCGCGGCAACAAACGCTACAAGGACGTCGGCGATTTCTCGGTCGGCGGACTCGCGCAGCGCCTGGTGCAGGATTTCGGCGAGCGGGCGCTCGACATCGTCGTCCACTCGCTCGCCAACGGTCCCGAGGTCAAGAAACCCCTGCTCGATACGAGCCGGGCGGGCTACCTCACCGCGGTGAGCGTGAGCGCCTATTCGCTCGTGTCGCTGGTCGCCCGGCTCGGACCACTCATGCGCCCCGGTGGCTCGTTCCTGTCGCTGACGTACATGGCGAGCGAGCGCGTCGTGCCGGGCTATGGGGGCGGCATGTCCTCCGCCAAGGCGGCGCTCGAGAGCGACACGCGCACGCTGGCCTTCGAGGCCGGCCGCCGGTACGGTCTGCGGGTGAACACGATCTCCGCGGGGCCGCTCGCTTCACGGGCCGCAAGCGCTATCGGGAAGATCGAGCGGATGGTCGAGTATTACGCCGCTAATGCGCCGCTCACCGAGCCCGTCACCGCCCGGGAAGTCGGCACGACCGCGGCGTTTCTCGCGAGCCCTCTCGGTACCGGGATCACCGGGGCTACGATCTACGTGGACAAGGGGTATCACGCGATGGGAGCGGCGGTGGCGACGGGAGGACTGCTGTAGCGCGGTGAGCACGTTCAGCATCACGCTCGTCCCGACCGCACACCGATTAGCTGCGTGCGCCACCGTTCTACCCAGCCAGCCGAGGCCGTCCGTCCGCAAGCCGAACGGCACCCGCCCCACGTCCCACAGGTAGACCGGAAGGCGCGCCAGGGCCAGTGGCGAGCCGTTGCCGCGTACACCCCCAAACCCCATTTCGTATCCGGCGGCGCAGGCCATCCGCTCGACGCGCGCGTCCCGTGCCCCAAACGGGTATGCCACCGCCTGCCCCGCGCCTGGCCCGAGTCGCCGGACCAGCGTGTCGCGCGACCGCTCGAGCTCGTCCCTCGCTCGAGCATCCGACAGCCAGGTCAGGCGGGCATGAGACGCCGAGTGCGACGCGAACGCGAACCCCCGCTCCTGCCAGCGCCCGATGGTGTCCCAATCGAGATGCGCCAGCCGGTGCCAGGTGTAGCGCACATCCCACGTGTTCAGTCGCCCGACGTAGTCCGTGATGAGGAACGTGGTAGCCGTGAATCCCACGTCGTCGAGTACCGGATAGACGTGCTCGCCGAGGGACGCGTAGCCGTCGTCGAAGGAGAGCAAGAACTCGAGATGCGGGATGCGAGATGCGGGATGCGTGACACGTTGGCTGAACTCTGCGAGTGTGAGCGTCCGCCAACCCGCACGCGCCAGCGCGTTCATCTGACGTGCGAAGCTGGACCGCGCAACACGCGTGACGCCGAGCTCGAGGGGCCCACCAACGCGATGGTAGCACAACACCGGCGGAAGCCCAGCGGCCGGGATCTGCCTCATGAAATCCGCATTCCGCAATCCGCAATCCGCATTGTCTAACCTGCCCCCCCCGGCCAGCTCCCGCTCGCCAATGCGGCCCCGGCATCCGGCCAACGCACGCTGGGCTCTGGGGCGCGACAGCGGCGTCCCAGCTCGGCGAGCCAGGCCGGCACCGAGCGGACCTCTTCGAGCGGCTCGGGGTTGCCGGCTGGTGGCCGTCCCGTGAGCATCTCGTGCACGAGGACCCCCACGGCGAACATGTCGTCCCGCGGGGCCGGGGCGGGCTGGCCGGCCCGCCGCTCGGGCGCCAGGTAGTCGGCCGCACACAGCGTCGCCGTAGCCGCCCCGCCGCCGTCGCTCGTGAGGGCCTGCACCAACGCACCGAGAATCCCCGCGTCGGCGACCAATGCCTGTCCGTCGGCGAGCAGCACGTTCTCGGGCTTCAAATCGCCGTGGGCGACGCCCTCGGCATGCGCGTGGGCCAGCGCGGCGAGGACATCCCGCAGCACCTCCACGGCCCGTCGCAGCGGCAGCTCGCCGTGGCGCGCGAGCCAGGCCCGCAAGGTGGTGCCCTCGACGAACGTCCTCGTGTGGTAGACCAGCGATCCCGCCCGGCCGGCGCTGCGGGGCGCTACGAGGCCCGGGTGCTGGAGTCGTCGTCCCAGCCGCGCGATCTCCTGCTCGAATCGGCCGGAGTCGACGGCGAGCGACAACGGGCCGGGCAGCACCTTCACCAGAAGGCTGTCGCCGGCGGACTTTTCGAGCGCCACGAACATGCGGCAATTGCCGACGGGTCGCACCTCGCGCTCCACCCGGTATGCGGGCTCGAGCGCGTGCCCTAATGCCGCGCGGAGATCGGCCATGAATGTGCGAATATGGTGGCGGGCGGCCGTCGCCCGCAACCGTCACAGCGCCGGCACGAAGTTCTCTTCGACCTCGAAGCGCACCGTGACCTGACGCAGGCGCCGATGCACCGGCAGCACCACCCGGAGCTGCGGGTTGAAATAGTCCTTGAGCATCGGGGGGCGGGGATGCTTGAGGTAGAGATCGGGATCGCTCCGCACATCTGAGGAGGCGACGACATCCAACTCGTCGCGCGAAGCCACGTGCTGTACGATGCAGGGCACGTGCGTGACGCCCATCCGGCGCAGCGCAAAGGCCCGATGGCTGCCGTTGTTGAGAATGAGGCGCTTCTCGGCGTAGACGGCATTGAGAAAATTGGACCCGAAGCCGACGGCGATCCCGACGACGCCCACGAGGTTGCCGGGCGGGGGATAGTCCTTGATGTGACTCCCTTGCAGCGGCATGGGGCCGAGGAACCGCAGATCGTTGGACGGCGACATGAAGACGAATTTGTCGCGATGCGCGCGGGACCATTGGACGGGCGGTTGCGGATGGTCGTACGGCAGGCACGTGCGGAATAGCTCCGCCTGGCTGGGCGCCGGCCCCAGCTTCTGCTCGAGCTGTCGGGCGAAGGTCACGTCGATGTGCTCCTGATATACGACCATCCGGTCCAGCTCCACGATCGCGACCTCGGTCGGCACGGTGTTGAACCCGTAGTGGACGAGGGGATCCTTCAGGAACTCGATCAGGAGGGGCTCGTATTCCGACCCCAGCTTGCCGATGGGCGGGTCATCCGCGAGACCGGCCTCTTCCCGTTCGAGGCGGCCGATGACCCGGCGGGCGGCCTCCCACGTGTCGGTCAGGCTTCCCTGGCTGGGAGGACTCACGGCGTGATTCCTCACAAACCGCAGGAACTGCTTCAGCGGGGGGCGCCCGATCAGGTACAGGGTCTCGTCGACCGGCTGATCGCCGTGATTGCCGCGCTCCACCTCGACCCGGGGCGCGTCCGCGGCCGCGGTGTCGGGCCTGGGCCCGGGCGTGAGGGTGTCCCGTGACGTCACCACCACGACCAGAACTCGACCTTGAACGTGTGAGCCAGACGACGCTGGATCAGGTCGAAGACGCGTCGTTGGCCGCCGACGACTTTCGCCAGCCCGGTCATGCCCGGTTTGAGGAGCCCGGAGCGGTTGTCGATCTCCGTCGTGATCACGAAGGTTCTCACACCCGTACTGCTCGTCGCGGCGGTCTTCGCCGCCGCTGCCTCCGCGGTGCCGCTGGACAGTCCTTCCGCGGCGGTGGCGATGGTCGTCACGGTTCCCTGAAACACCATGTCCGGATAAGCGCGGGACTTGAGCACGACCTGCTGGCCCACGCGGACGTCGCCGATCTCCTTCTCGGTAATGACGATTTGCGCCGTGATCGCCTTGACGGCGTACACCTTCGCGATCAGGGCTCCCTTGCCGACGAACTGGCCCAGCATCTCCTTCAACTCCCGGGCGGGGGTGGCGACGACGCCGGTCGCCGGGCTCACGACGTCCAGCAATCCCATCTGTGTCTCGAGCAGCTGTTGCTGGGCTTCCAGCCGGTCGATTTGCGCCCTGGCGGCCTCGATCTCCTCCGGCCTGGTGCCCCGCACGAACACCCGCAGCTGGCTCCGGGCTTCGGCCAGGTCATTCTCCGCCGTCGCGGCCTGCTCCTGGGCGGCCTCGAACTCCTGAGGAGACAGCGCCTGCCCCTCGAACAGCTGCTTGGATCGCGACAGCTTCGCCCGCGCGAACTTGGCCGCATCCTGGGCCCGCGAGACGGCGGCCCGCGCGACCGCGATGCTTTCGGCGCTCGTCCCCGCCTGAAGCTTTCGAAGGTTGGCCCGCGCCTCGCGCACCTGCGCCTCGGTCTTGAGCAGCTCGGCGCGCACGTCCTTGTCGGAGAGTCGGGCGATCACATCGCCCGCCTTGACCTGGTCGCCCTCCTGCACGCGAATCTCCTCGATGATCCCGTCGACGCCGGCCCGCACGTCGGCGTTCTCCTCGGGAAGCACCGTGAACGGACCGGCGATGCGCAGCTGCATGTGGACGAAGAACAGGAGCGCGAGGCCGGCGGCCGCGACCGCGCCCCAGGTGATCTCCCGCCGCCGCGGGCGGCGCCCCTTCTTCTTGCGCTCGGGCGTCTCGGTCGCATCGGCGGCGCCTTCCGGCTGGGCGGTCAGGACGTCGCCGTCGTCGTCCGGGTCCGAGCGGGCGGACCGCTGACCGAACAACCGGCGGAACCGGCGTCCGGACCGGAGCCCCGTGTAGCTCACGAGGAGCAGCAGGGCCATCGGCTGGTGGTTGTCGATCAGGTAACTGCCGACTCTCACCAGGCCGTAGCTGAGGAGCGAGAGCGAGCTGACGGTCGCCACCAGTCCGTAGATCAGGTAGATCCGCCGTTCGCGCCGGGACACCTGCAATGCGAGCCTGCGACCGAACCCGAGCAGCCGCTTGATCCCATCCCCGACGTACTTGAACGACCGCCGTCGCAGGTTCGGGATTTCCAGGTAGTCGCTCAGCAGGTAGTACCCGTCGAGTTTGACGAACGGGTTGAAGTCGACGAAGCTCCTCACGCCCGACAGCGTCATCACGATCAACGCCGTGTAATTGATCCACGTGTCCGGCTCCGTGAGGCGCCAGCCGATGGTGGCGAGCGCCCAAAGCACCAGCTCCAAGTACGGTCCGGCGAAGCCCACCCAGAGGCGCTTGGATTTCTCCGGGAAGAGCCAGGCGTCGCTGACGTTGCAATAGAAGGCGGGCTGGAAGTACATCACCATGAACCCGAGCTCGTGCACCTCGCCGCCGAAATGCTTGCAGGTCAGGCCGTGCGCGAACTCGTGAATCGATGCCACGACCAGGATGAGCGCGAGGAACGGCAGGATCGCCGACGCCTGATACAGCCGGGGCAGGTCGCCGGCGATCTCGCGGGCGTTCGCGAACGTGATCGCGAACGCGAGCAGAATGGGCACGGCCGACAAGACCAGGAACCGCCGAGTAAAAAAGAATCGCAGCCGGGGAACGAGCCGCGTCAACAGCCGGTCGGGGTCGAAGAAGGCGAACCGCAGGTACAACAGACTCCCGCGAATCTGCGGGCCGCGGCCGCGATCCCGCTTCGCCGCCGGCTTGCCGGTTTCGAGCAGACCGATCTTGTCGAGGTTCTGGACGAAGGCTTTCAGCGTGTCGGCGCCCAGCGACGCGCCGAACCGCTCTTCGGTTCGCTCGCGGATGACGTCGAGCGGGGTCTCACCATCGAGCTGCTCGGCGATGAACCGTTCGGCCTCGCGAAACCGATAGAATCGGCCGGAGACGGGATGTTTGACAATGAGAAACCCGCCGTTGGCCGTCTCCAGCCGGCTAACGGTGAGATCGCGCCGAAGTCTGGGTGCGGCGGCAATCACGGCGCCTGTCTCCCCCTCCGGTGAAGAAAAAACCACCAGGCGCCCGAGTTACCCCGGGCGCCCGATGGCGGCTGCCACTAGCAGCTCTTGGACCCGCTCTTGGAGCCGTGGCTCTTGGAGCCCGACCCGTGACTCTTCGAGCCCTTGCTGCCCGAGCCGTGGCTCTTGCTGCCCTTCGAGCCGCTGCCGCCACCACCACCACACGGCACGGCCCACGTCGCGATGCGTTCCTCGAGCTTCTCGAGCTCGAGATTCAGGTGCTTCATACATCCCTCCCGCTGGAGTGAACTCCCACTTCCCCGAAGGCTGATCGTTCCGGAGCCGAGTCAGCCGCGTTAAGCAATTGTGCGTGATGGCAACCCCCATGCCTCCTTGCCGCAGGCTGTTTGGGTGGTCGCGCTATGCTGCGCGGCGGCAACAACGGCTTTTCTTCTTCGTGTTTTCCTGCACGCGCGGTCGATGGGCGGTCTCGACGATCGGTGGCGGTGCCGCGGAAGTGGTGCGGATTCTCTGCGGTCGTGGAGTCGGTGCAGTGGTCTCGTCGCTACGGCTCACCCATTACTGCCTCGGGCGGACGGATGCTGGCGTGAGACTCGGTCGCCAGGTACGCGTCGTAGGCCGCGGCGTCGTAAACATGATCGAGCGTCGGCACGAGATCGACTCCCGCCCCGCCGAACTTGCGCTTGAAGACGCTGATGTCGTGCCACGGGTGATCCGGTTCGTCTTCCGGCGCCGTTCCCCACAGGTCGTACCAGTCATGACCCAGTGCTTTGGCGGCGCGCATGATCTCGAAGTGGAGGAGATACGGCGCCATGACGTGGCGGTGGCTGGAGCGGGAGCCGCCGAAGAAATAGGTCGCCCGCCGGCCGAAGTATACGACCACGCCGGCCGCGACTCTCGTGCCCCGGTACTCGGCGAAGAACAGCGACCCGCAGCGGCGCGACGAGAGCAACGAGAGGAGGGCGTGAAAGTATTCCGGAGGCTTCGCCTCCATTCCCTGCCGAGCCGTTGTTTCCTCGTAGATCTCCCGGAAGTCCGCGAGGCCTTGCTCGGAAACGTCTTGAACGACCGAGACGCCGTGCCGGTGGGCGACCCGGATATTGTACCGACCCTTCGGTTTCATCTGAGCCAGGATGGCCTCTTCCGGCGCGCGCAGATCGACACACAGCGTGTTCCGCGGCTCGAAGAAAACATCACTGAAGGGCGGGACGGGCCGGAACCCGGAGACGAAGCTCGGCAGCCGCTGCCAGCGCGGCTCGATGCGCAGATGACTGACCGTCTCCTGCTCAGTGCGGCGATGGTCTTCGATGGCGTCGAGTGTGGCGTTGAACACGGCGCCGGCGACTGCCGGGTCGCTCGGGAGCACCGGGCCCTCGGGGACGTAGTAGAAGCAGCGGTCGTCCGCCCACGTGAACTTCAGCACGACCGCGCCACCGAGGATCGTGCCGCCGCTTTTCAGCATGACGCCGAAGTGCCCGAAGCCGGCGGTGGTGCGAAACTCCGCCCACCAGGACGACTGCATGAACCCGGTCTCGGGTGTCGCCGCCAGCAAGCGATCCCATGCCTGCCAACGATCCGCTTCGGCTGGAGAAGTTGACATGCGAGCCGCCTCGCCCTGCAGCAACCTCCATGCCCTGAATCGCGGCACTACCAGGCGCCCGGGTTGCCCCGGGCGCCTGGTTACCGCGGTCAGCTGCAGCTACAACCGCAACTGCCGCTGCCGTGCGACCCCGTGCCAGAACCGCCGCCACCAATCGGCGGCAGCGTGATCGGAGGAAGCCAGGTCGCCAGGCGCTCCTCCAGCTTCTCGACTTCGAGGTTTAGGTGCTTCATGATGCCACCTCCCATTCGATACAAGGTCACTTCTTCAGGAATCCCGGCTGATATGGAGGAGTCAGCGCGGGTCAAGCGGCGGTGGACGGGGGCAACCACCGTGCCTCCGTAGGTGACTGGACGGGTGTGACATTGGAGCGGCGCTGCACCGAGGCGACAGCCCGCGGCGAGCGCTACACAGGGCCTGTCGTGGACGGAGTACAAGCTTGTCACGCTTGCCATGTGACCGCGGTCACCGGCGCGCGGTCGACCTCGGCGGCCACGCCGTGACCCGTCTCTCAGTAGCGTGCTCTTTATTACGACCGTGCGCGCCACGTCTAGGCACATTCCCGATCTCGAATTCCGTTCAGGGGAGCCGATGCAAGCCAGTCCCGGAGCCTGTCCCCCATCGACGGACCTGGCACCCGATGCCGTCCTCGTCGAGCGGATCGCCGCGCTCGGCGATCGTGTCGCACTCGCGGAGCTGGACGCGCGGCACGGCATGACGCTGTACGCGATCGCCTATACGTTGCTATTGAATCCGGATGCGGCGGACGTGACGGTCGCGGCGACTCTGCGTGCGGTGTGGCGGCGCGCGGCGTCGTTCAACGCACGGGAACAGACGGTGGGACGGTGGCTGGCCGGGCTTACGCGCGAGGCCGCACAAGACCGGCTACGACGCGCGGTGATGCCCACCAGCGTCCCCTTCTCGCGCGTGCCCGCTCGCGAGCCGCCCGGTCACCGTGCCCGGGCGTCGCGGCGCCTGGCCTGGGTCGCCGCGGCGCTCGTGCTGCCCCTGATCCTTCTCACCTGACCTAGAGGACGTCGCCGCCGAAGCTGGCACGCCCTGCGTCCACCGGATCGCGGTTACGCTCCCTATGGCGAGGTGATCGTGAATCGGATCAGCACACCCTCGACGAACTCCGCCGTGATGCCCCGGTCGCGAGTGCGATAGGTGGAGGTGCTCACCTTGAGGGTACCTTCCGTCCGTTGGGAAATCGCCTCGGGGCGCCCCAACAAGGCGTCCACCTCCTCGACGGTGAGCCCCTTTCGCAGGTCATCGAGCCGGCCGGCCGCAGGCGGGCCCGGCGCCGGCTCCGCACCGAACGATGAGAAGTCGACGTACTCCGCGAGCGCCTGCATCACGCCGTCCGGAGTGAGCGCCTCGGCCGGAACGACCGGCTTGTAGCGGAGGTTGAAGCGCGATCCGCCCTCCACCCGACGCTGCCGGATGTTCGCCTCCTTCGCCTGCCGCGCCTGAGCGGCCTCGGCCTCGTTGCGGGCGTCTTCCCGCTCACGGGCCCGTCTCAGGGCATCGAGCTCTTCGCGCATCGTGCGGCGTCGCGCCGGATCGGTCGTCTTCTCGATATCCTTTTCCAGGTTCTTCTCCCGCTCCGTCTTGGACGCGGCGGGCACGAAAACGTTGGGGTTATCGTCGTCGCCGAACGTCCCGTAACCCCCGCCTGCGAGCTGGAACTCGATTAGATCCTTCTTGACCTTCACCTTGGTGACGAGCACTTCGTCGCCCCGGCGCAAGGCCGTCCCGGCTCGCTTCAGGCGAGTGGCGTGCTTGGGGAAGTCGATCGGATGCGCTGTGCCGGGATAGACGTCCACCCCGTCCTCCGTCCCGGGCATCTCGATCTTCACGCGCACCGTCTTCCCTTCGAAGAATGTCCGCAGCTGATCCTCGGACTGCGCGAACCCCGGCGGCGCCGTGGCGACAAGGACCAAGAGGGCGAAGCTCGAGCGCATGGCCACTCCTGAAGCTGCGGGCACACCGGCGGCGGGCGCAAGGAGGCCCCAGTCTATCGGGCCGTGCGCTCCACGGTGCATAATAGGTCGCTGCGAGACCCGTGCGGTTACCTCAACCCGCGTGACCTTGGAGACGCCGTGAAAGTGAACAACTGCTCGCGCCGTGAGTTCTTGGGCATGAGCGCGGCTGCCGCCGGTGCGTCGTTCGCCGCGCACGCGATCGTCCCGAAGCCCCACAGTCTCATGCCCGTCGCCCAGGCCGTGCCGGCCAGTGACCGCGTTCGCTTCGGCATGATTGGCGTCGGGATGCAGGGATCCGGCCTCTTGTCCGAGTCGATCAGGCTGCCGGGCGTGGAATGTGCCGCCGCGTGCGACCTGTACGACGGCCGGCACACGCTGGCCCGGGAGATCGTGCGAGCGGATCTGCCGGTCACGCGCCGCTATCAGGCGCTCCTGGACGACAAGAACATCGACTGTATCGTCGCGGCCGTTCCCGATCACTGGCACAAGCAGGTGGTCGTGGACGCGGTGAGCGCGGGCAAGGACATCTACTGCGAGAAGCCGATGTCGCACAGCCCGGCCGATGGCGTGGCCATGGTCGACGCGGCGAAGAAGACGGGGCGCATCGTGCAGATCGGCTCGCAGCGGGTCAGCTCCCAGATCTGCGCCAAGGCCAGAGAGCTGATTGCGCAGGGAACGCTGGGCGATCTGATGCTCGTCGAAGGATGGCTCGGACGCAACGATCCCACCGGCGCGTGGCAGTACCCACCACCGCCCGATCTATCACCGCGGACTCTGGACTGGGATACCTGGCAGGGCACGGTTCCCAAGCGAGCGTTCGATCCCAACGTCTTCGCGCGCTGGCGCTGCTGGAAGGAGTACGGCACCGGCGTGGCCGGCGACCTCCTGGTCCACCTGATCAGCGGCATGATGTTCGTGTTGGGAATCAACGAGCCGCCCAAGCAGGCTGCGGCGGTCGGTGGCATCCGGCGCTGGAAGGACGGGCGCAACATGCCCGACGTGCACGCCGTGCTTTACTACTACGGCGAGCTGCCGGTGTACATGCGGCTCAATCTCGGGACGGAGATGCCGGAGTCGTACCGCTTCCAGGGCGCCAAGGGCATTCTGGAGCTGACCGGCTCCAGCCTGAGCTACACGCCACAAACCGGCCAGGATACGGCGCCAAGCTATTACGCCGGCAGCTTTCCCCGGGCGATGCGTGAGGCATACGTCGCGCAATGGCATCAGGAACACGATCCGAAGCTTGGCCAAGCTGCGCTGGCCGAATCGATCTCGTTCAGCGGGCCCGAGTTCGACGACACACGGACACATCTGTGGACGTTCTTCGAGGCCGTGCGCACCCGGAAGCCGGTGACCGAGGACGCGGTGTTCGGTCACAACGCGGCGCTGGCCTGCCACATGGCGAATGAATCGTACTTCCGGAAGAGCACCGTGTCGTGGGACGAGGCCTCGAAGACCATTCGGGGCTAACGCAGCCGCTGAACGAACCGTTCCACCACTCTGTTAAAGCGCTCCGGCTCGTCGACGAACACGGCATGACCGGCCTGCTCGAAAATCTCGACCTCCGAGTCGCGAACACGAGCGCGCACCGTATCAGCCGTTTCGCGCATGAATGCCGTTCCCACGCACAGCACCGGCCGGTCGACCCGACTGAGCGCCGAGCGCCAGTCCCGGCGTCCGACGGCATACGCGCTCGCCAAGATCGTGTACGCCGTCGGTGTCGGTGTGGAAAGCGCAGCGCGCGTGATCCGCTCCAGGTATCGCGGGTCCTGCGGTGTCCGATACATGCCGCGCACGAAGCTCGCGGTAAACGTGCGACGGTCACGCAGGAGATGGACAAGCGCGGAGTCGAAGAACGCCTCCACACTGGAGTTCGGGGTGACCCAGATCAGGCCGTCCACGAGGACGAGGCCCGTAATGTCCGCGGTGCCGAAGCGCTCGACCAGCCGCAGCACCTCCACCACACCGAGGGACCAGCCGACCAGGACCACGGGTTGTGCCCCGAGGTGGCGCACGAGCTCGTGAACGTCCTGGGCGCGACGATCGACGAAATTCCCCTCCCCGACCCGGTCGGACGCGCCCTGCGAGCGCGGGTCCAGGGCGATGACGCGGTGGGACCGAACGAAGTACCGGAGTTGCGGCTCCCAGATCTCAGCCGGCATGGTCCAACCCGGCACGAAGACGATGGTGGGACCGGATCCTCCGCCGAGGTAGTGGAGCCGGACGCTATCGCTGGTGACGAACCACTGATCGGCCAATCCGGGAAGGGCCGCCGCCTGGCCGTCGGCCGGGACGGCGGTGGCCAGCATGAGCATCGCGCCCAGCGGCCCGAGGCGAATCAACGCGGACCGATGCATGGCCGTCAACGAACCCGGCTGAAGGTGAGAGAACGGCGGTGCAGTAACCGGTCGGATGCATCCACGAATTGCAAGGAGATGAAGAG
>WNGI01009989.1_pt1 | contig 12606 bp, 9 predicted proteins | sample 5400621 | NCBI WGS metagenome assembly WNGI01 (sample SAMN13153374, study PRJNA577476) | soil metagenome | isolation source: 20 cm soil or saprolite under Garry oak tree replicate 1 | place: USA:California | collected 2016-06-15 | reverse complement strand
ACGCGGGACGAGTTCACCGCTTTTATTTTTGACCAGTCGGAAGAGCTTCCAGATTCACGAGCGATTCTTTCGGGGCTGGCGCAAGAGGGCAAATACTTTCTTGCAACGATCAACAATGAACCCCTCGAACTCAACATCAAGAGGATCGAACGATTCAATCTGCGCCGGGAGTTTGACGTTTTTTTCAGTTCCTGCTTCGTCCGCATCCGGAAACCCGATGAAGGAATCTACCGGTTGGCGCTCGATGTAACCCAGCGCCGCGCGGAAGAATGTTTGTTCATTGATGACCGGGCGTTGAATCTGGAGTGTGCGCGGCAACTCGGGATGCGTACGATTCATTTTCAAAATGCGGCGCAGTTGAGGCAGGATTTGGAGTCCAACGGCGTGACCGTGGCCGGGAAATAATTCGGAGGCACACATGGAACTCGGAATGGTCGGGCTGGGGCGAATGGGCGCGAACATGGTGGAACGCCTGGTCCGTGGCGGACACCGCCTGGTGGGTTACGATCGTGATCCAGCCGCCGTGGCGCGCGTGGTTTCAGCGGGCGCCGAGGGCGCCGATTCGCTGGCGAACCTGGCGGGAAAACTCGCGCGGCCCCGAGCCATTTGGATCATGGTTCCATCGGGCGCCCCTGTCGATGAAACAATTGCGACGCTCCTGCCCCATCTTGCAAAGGACGATATTTTGATCGACGGCGGCAACAGCAATTACAAGGACACACAACGCCGCGCCGCGGCCTTGCAGGGCCAAGGATTTCCATTCGTGGACGTCGGGACCAGTGGCGGAATCTGGGGGTTGAAGGAAGGGTACGCCATGATGGTCGGCGGTGAGAAGGCTACCGTGGAGCGCCTGCGACCCTTGCTCGAAACGCTGGCGCCCGCAAAGGACAAAGGCTGGGGGCGCGTCGGGCCGTCGGGCTCGGGGCACTTCGTCAAGATGGTGCACAACGGCATCGAATACGGCATGATGCAAGCGTACGCGGAGGGCTTCGCGATCCTGAAAAAGAAAAATGAATTCGCGCTCGACATGCACCAGGTGGCCGAAATCTGGCGGACAGGAAGCGTCGTGCGGTCCTGGTTGCTGGACCTGCTCAGCATCGCGCTGAAAGAAAATCCCGAGATGGCCGGCATTGCTCCTTATGTCTCCGATTCGGGCGAAGGGCGCTGGACCGTTGCCGAGGCAGTCGATCTCGACGTGCCCGCGCCGGTGATTACGTTGTCCCTGTTGCAACGCCTGGCTTCGCGCGATACCGATTCGTACTCGGACAAACTGCTCGCTGCGATGCGAAACCAGTTCGGTGGCCACGCGATCAAGTCGGCGGCAAAAAAGTGAGGACCCCACGATGACGCCAGGCAAACCCAGCACTGCCAAGGCCGGTGAACCCGCAAAAAGGAGTTCGATTTCGCCGGCGGACCCTTGCACCATCGTGATCTTCGGCGCGTCGGGTGATCTGTCGCGCCGGAAGCTGATCCCGGCCTTGTACAGCCTTGCGGCGCAGAATTGCCTGGCCCGGCGGTTCGCAATCATCGGATTTGCACGGACGCCGATGGCGGACGAGGCGTTCCAGCAGTTGGCCATCGATTCGGTAAAGAAATTCGCAGATAATGCCACGGGTAACGATCTCCAATGCAAGGAATTTGCCCAGTCCCTTGCTTACGTATCCGGCGAATATCATCGCCCGGAAGCGTTTGAAAAGCTGAAACATCGCTTGGAAGAACTGGATCACGCTCACAACCTCACTGAACCAAACCGTTCTTAAAGTATTCGATGAGCCGCAGGTCTACCGCATCGATCACTATCTGGGAAAAGATACGGTGCAGAACCTGTTGGTGCTGCGCTTCGGCAACGGGATCTTCGAGCCGCTTTGGAACCGGAATTTTGTGGACCACGTGCAAATCACCGCCGCGGAAACGCTCGGCGTGGAGCAGCGCGCAGCCTTCTACGAAACCGCCGGCGCTACGCGAGACATGATTCAGAGCCACGTGCTCCAATTGACATCGCTCGTCTCGATGGAGCCGCCGGCGGCATTTGACGCCACCGCAGTGCGGAACGAAAAGATCAAAGTGTTGCAGTCGATCCGGCCCTTCACCGAGGAGAGCATCAAAACCGATATTGTGCGCGGGCAATACGGTCCCGGAAGCATGCCTGGAAACTCCTCCCTGCTCGCGGGCTATAGGCAGGAGCCCGGCGTCAAGAAGGATTCGGCAACAGAGACCTTCGTCGCGGCAAAACTCCAGATCGACAATTGGCGCTGGGCGGGTGTTCCGTTCTATCTGCGCACGGGCAAGAGGCTGCCGAGCCGCGTGACCGAAATTGCAATTCAGTTCCGGCGGGCGCCGCACCTGGTGTTTCGCGGGCAGAATATCTCATCCAATACCCTCGTGCTAAACGTCCAGCCCGACGAAGGAATCTCGATTTCTTTCCATACGAAACTGCCGGGCCAGGATATGAAATTAAAAACGGTGACTATGGATTTCAGTTACCAAAAGGAATTTGGCGGCGGCGAACGCAGCGCCTACGCCACATTACTGAATGACTGTATGCGCGGCGACGCCACGCTATTTGACCGCGCCGACGGCGTCGAAGCCGCCTGGGCGCTGGTGAATCCTATTCTCGACTATTTTGAATCGCACAAACCGAAATTTCCAAATTACGCGGCGGGGACCTGGGGTCCCAAGGAAGCCGACGAACTCCTGGAGCGCGATGGCAGACACTGGCGAAAACCTTAAAAGCGTACCGCGAGAAATCCTGCACGGAGTACGCGTGTATCCGAACCCAACCGAGGTCGCGCGGGCGGCGGCGCGGCTCTTCGTGGACTATGCGTGGCAGTCGATTTCGCGCTACGGCCAGTTCTTCGTCGCGCTGTCGGGAGGCAATACCCCGCGCATGACGTATGAGTTGCTTGCGTCGGCCGAATTCCGTGGCCAGGTGGACTGGGCCAAAGTGCACGTCTTCTGGAGCGACGAGCGCGCCGTTCCTCCCGATCATCCGGATAGCAATTACGGGATGGCGCGCCGCGCACTGCTTCTCCGCGTGCCTATTCCACCGGGAAACGTGCACCGCATGGAAGCCGAGAAAGCAAACCTCGGACGCGCGGCGCACGAATATGAGGAAGTCCTGCGAAAATATCTGGAGCTCGACGATCGGGGCTTCCCTCGATTCCATTTAATTCTCCTGGGTATGGGCGCCGATGGCCACACCGCTTCGATTTTTCCCGGCACGCGCGTGACCCGCCAAACATCGCGATGGGTGACCACACCAATGGTTGTGAAACTCAACGCCCGCCGCATGACACTCACGATGCCCGTGCTTGACGCGGCGCTACGCGTCGTTTTCCTGGTGGTTGGCCAGGACAAGGCGGAGACCCTTCGGGCCGTGCTGGAGGGGAAGGCCGAGCCGCCGTACCCTGCGCAGCAGGTCCAGCCTCGCGACAATGGTGTGAAACTGTTCCTGGTGGACGAAGCGGCGGCCGCACTGCTCGAATCAGGACCTTCGCAGCCTGGCGACTCACCCCGTGAGAAACCCGCGGGGACGATACGAGCGAAACCCGGGAGAAGTAAGTGATCCTGGCTGGGGATGTCGGCGGCACGAAGTGCAATCTCGCCTTGTACCGGGTCCGTGAAGATGATTACCAGCAAATTACCCACCGCCGTTATGAAAGCCGCAAGTTTTCCTCTTTTGATGCGATCATTGCGAAATTCTTGGAAGAAATCCCCAGCGAGGCGAAAGCAGCATTTGGCGCGGAAACGATCGAAGCGGCGGGTTTTGGCGTGGCAGGACCAGCCCTCGATAATCGCGTCAAGGCGACAAACCTGCCGTGGACGGTGGACGGAGCCGCATTGGCAGGGCAGCTTGCCACCGATCACATTGTTTTGCTGAATGACTTGGAAGCTACCGGCTATGGCCTCGCGTTGTTGGACCCATCGGAAATTTCAACTCTCAACCGGGGAGTGCCCTCCCCGCGCGCCACGCAGGCGCTGATTGCCGCAGGGACGGGGTTGGGTGAGGCCATCTTATTTTGGAATGGAGATCGCTACGTCGTGGCAAGCTCGGAGGGAGGCCACGCCGACTTCGCGCCACGCACCGAGCGTGAAATCGAGCTGTTGCGTCACATGAAAAAGCGCCACGAGTTCGTAAGCGTGGAGCTAATCCTGTCCGGCCGTGGGTTTCGCACGGTGCACGAATTTCTGGATGCATCTGTGCGGCACCCCAGCTTCGATGGTCCCGATGACGATGCTGCTCCCGAGATCACGCGCTTGGGCCTCGAGGGGCAGTGTCCGGTTTGCGTCCAAACGCTTGACCTCTGGACGTCTGTGTACGGCGCCGAGGCGGGAAACCTGGCATTGAAGGTTCTTGCTCGCGGCGGCCTATGGGTGGCCGGAGGGATCGCCGTCAAGATCCGTAAGAAACTGGAAGATGGCACATTCTTCAGGGCATTCTGTGAAAAAGAAAAATTCGGCGCGCTGCTGGCCCAAGTCCCCATTCAAATGGTGCTCAATGAAGAAGTGCCATTGCTCGGTGCGATGTCTCAAGCGGCTCGCGCGGCTGGACTCCAAAAGTGACCCTGAGCGCGCACGTCCTGCAAGGCTCGCTCCAGTGCCGGTCATCCATCCTATTCAGCCAATCTTAATCTTTGCCTCAGTAGACTTAGAGTAGATTTACCAAAACTGATATTTTGGCACAGCTCCCTTTTGGCACTATGGTGACTAATGGGCTAACGACGCTCATGAGGACATAGCTGAGAATTTTAATTCCGCGTTAAGATGTGTGAAGTAGTGCTTGTGCGTGGCGGTTTCTGAGGTACGGCATAGGGAAAACCGCCGCAGAGAGGGCATTTTGATTGCCTTGACAATGGACCGGGAGGCCCGGATGAATCTCCACTGTAGTTGGAGAGTTCCTGTACTCGTGTTGCTCTTGCTCGGCGTCGCAGGACTGGATGCGTTCGCACAGGTTCCGACGGGCACGATTGCGGGAACGGTTAAGGATTCGCAGGGCTTGTCGATCCCGGGGGCGACGGTCCTCCTGACCAACGAAGGCACGGCGAGAACGCAAGCCGCAACGACAAGCTCCCGCGGTGCCTTCCAATTCACTCACATCAACTTCGGTGTCTATAAAGTCGAAGTTTCCAAAGCAGGTTTCAAGATCTCAGTCGTGGACAAGATCAAATTGGATGCTTCGACGGAATATTCCGTGCCCCCGATTACACTTGAGATCGGCGCGGTTACGGACACGGTCACGATTGAAGCCGACGCCAATCTGGTGCGCACCGCCGGGGCCGAGCTGACGGACACCGTCGAAAGGACACAGATCGAAGAGTTGCCGATTCTTGACCGCAATCCGATGAATCTTTTGGAGTTGCAGGCTGGCGTGAGCCAGAATCGCCACGCTTCCGGCGTTTTTGTCACTGTGATCAACGGGCAGCGCCAATCATTCAGTAATTTCACGCTTGACGGCATCAACATCCAGGACAATTACGTCCGCTCGGCGTCTCTGGACTACACACCCAACAACTTGCTAATGAGCCAGGTTGAAGAATTTACGACGACGACACAAAATGCCGGGCCTCAAGCCGGAGTCGGTTCCTCGCAAGTGAGCGTGGTCACGCCGAGCGGTAATAATAATTGGCACGGGGAAGGCTTCTGGTATTACAGAACAACCGCATTGGCGGCCAACGATTGGTTCAATGACGCAAACGGGATCGGAAAACCTAACCTTTTACAAAATCAGGCTGGCGGGGATGTTGGCGGGCGGATTGTCAAGGATAAGCTGTTCTTTTACGGGGCATATGAACTCTTTCGACGGCGCCATCAGAGTCCCGCAGACACCACAGTCCTCACGAATTCTGCCCGCTCGGGCATTTTTCAATGGCGTGCAAGCTGCACAACGAATTGCCCATCGGGCGTCACTTCTGGTTCCATCCAGTCGCTCAATTTGCTCGCCCACCAGGGTTTGTCGGTTGACCCCTTTATCGCCAACCTGCTGGCCCGCGTCCCCACGACGATCAATAGGCCAGGGATTGGCGACGGTCTGAACACAGGGGGGTACTCGTTCAACCAGCGTGACAACGAAACGCGCGACAACACCAGCATTCGTTTGGATTGGAATCCCGCCGCGCACCACTCCTTTAGCGGGACATATGCATGGAACCGTGACTTACTGGACCGGCCAGGCGCCACTCTGGGAATTACCGACACCTACGACTCTGTCCCCGCCGCTTATAACAACGACAAGGAGAATTTTCTTTCCACAGCGTGGCGGTGGAGTCCGTCCTCCACCTTTACCAATGAAGTCCGATTCGGTTTCGATTTGGCCCCGATCAACTTCCTCACAACGCAACAGTTCGGCGGTTTCACTGTCAGCAACACACTGTTTAACAATCCGGACAATAACCAATTCCCATCAGGCAGAAAAACTAACACGTGGTCGTGGCAAGACAATGCGAGTTGGTCGCGAGGAAATCACACCCTGGCGTTTGGGATGCAGGTGCAAAGGGTCACAATATTTGCGCAAAACTATGCCAATACGGTCGCCAACCTGACGATCGGCGATGACTTCAGCACCCATGCCCTCGCATCGTCTGATTTCGGTAGCCAGGGAGGGATATCTGATGGCGATCTGCAGACGGCCAACGCCCTTTTGAGCAGCCTCGCGGGAATCATTTCCAAGGAGCAGCAACAATTTAACGTGACCAGTCAAACTTCGGGTTTTGTTCCGGGCGCAGCCTCCACCCAAAATTTCCGTTGGAATGATTGGTCGTTGTATGGCGGCGATTCGTGGAAAATTCGCAGGAACCTGGCTCTCACCTACGGCCTTCGCTGGGAGTACTACAGTCCGTTCAATGAACGCGATGGGTTGCTGGTGTTGCCTGTAGTTGCGCCAGGCCAAACGATCCAGCAAACTCTGCTCACCGACGCAACGATCAATTATTTCGGCGGAAAATCTGGACGCCAGCCATATGGCAAAGACTTGAACAATTTCGCTCCCAATATCGGCATCGCCTGGGACCCCTTCGGCAATGGCAGGTCCTCCGTCCGCGCAGGGTATAGCATCAACTACGTCAACGACGAGCTTGTCAGTGCCCCCTATTCTGCTGCTGTGGATAATCCGGGTCTCAACACCCTAGCCGGAAATTATAATCTTGATACCACCATCAGTGCTTCGTCACCCCCCACCATCAGCGCTCCCCTGGTTTCCATACCCAGTACATTTTCCGGGAATCTGGCGAGCCTGGGTGGTTTCCCCGGAGGCAATTTTAGTGAGGCCATTAATCCAAACCTCCGCACGCCATATGTGCAGCAGTGGAACCTGAGCGTCCAGCATGAAATCGGATGGAATACTTCCATTGTCGTGTCGTACGTCGGAAACAAAGGGTCGAAGCTTTATCGCGCGATCGATCTGAACCAAGTCATTATCAACTCGAACGGATTTCTGAATGATTTCGTTGCCGCCAGGAAGAATGGTTTCTTGGCGCTGGCGGATCCCTCAGTGGGCGTTTTTGACCCATCTTATAATTCAACGATCGCAGGCAGCCAGCCATTGCCAATTTTTACCAATAACTTGCTTCTTCAAGGGTGGCTAAGCAATGCGACCGTTCAGGGCTTGATCCAGCGAGGAGAGGCAGGAGAGCTTGCGAATTTCTATCACTCCTATGGATCCGTGTACCAGCAATACACTAACGGACCAACTTTGCAGGTTTCACCCAACCCGCTTCTTCAGACTGCGGACCTATTGGGGAACTACTCCAAATCGGTTTACCATGGCGGGAGCGTTGATATACGGCGGCGCTTCCGCCAAGGACTTAATTTCCAAGCGAGTTATACGTTCAGCAAAGTCTTTACCGATTACAGCGCGGAAACCAACGTCGACGCGATCCGTTTCCGTCCATATCTCGATAACGCTCAGCCGGGCTTGGAGTGGGCTCGAGCGAATTTTGACCTCACTCATGCGTTTAAGGCGAACTTCCTCTACGAATTGCCGTTTGGCAAGGGTCATAGCTGGGCGCCATCGAGCAGGATTTTGAGTCAATTGATTTCAGGGTGGAAGGTTGCATCGATTTTCACGTGGCAAAGCGGCCCCCCGTTCTCAATTCTGTCCGGACGAGGCACGTTAGACAGGGTGACCTACAGGTCGGCCGGATCCAATACAGCGTCTACGATGTCAACACCCCAGCAACTCGCTGGCCAGCTCGGTGTGTACCGCCAGTCGAACGGCGCAATTCTGTTGATCAATTCGAAGTACATCGGTTCGGACGGACGCGGCGCTCCTAATGATGCGCAGGTCTGTGCTCCGGTGGTTTCCGGAGGGTTTTGCAATCCAGATCCAGGGGCCGTGGGGAACCTGCCACGCAATGCGTTCAACGGTCCTGCTTTTTTTGACTGGGACCTCGGCATCTTAAAGAGTTTTCCGATTTCCGAGTCTAAGAGACTGGAGTACCGCGTCGAAATGTTCAACGCCTCGAATCACCCGACATTTGCGGTCGGAGACCCGTCCTATGCTTTCGGGATTACTGGCGCAAATCCCTCGGACATGTACATCAACGACCCTAATTTCGGTGTTGCTACCAGCACGACTTCCACTCCACGTGTTATTCAAATGGGACTGCGCTTCCTATTCTAGGCAGCGAGTTTAACTCCAAGAAATAAGCGGGATGTTTTCTTAGTCAGCCCATTTCTCCGCCGGTCTGAATGGTTGAACCGATCTTTTGACCAAGCGAAGTCCTTTTTCTGGCTGGCTCCACGCCTCGGCCCGGCCGGGGCGTGAAGCGTAAAAGTAGGGCCCGCGCCCGTTCTATTCCGGAGTTTCGTCGGTCACGACCTGTCCCACGGCGTGGATGTCGATTTCCACCTTGTCGCTCGCGCGCAGAATGAACGTGCTCGGGTTCTTCAGTCCCCATTTGATGTAAGGAATCGTGACGTGCATCGTCATTTGCAGTTGTGGGCCGGCCGGTTGGATGTCGATCGGAAGAGTCATATCGTGGTCCTCGCCGTGGAGGCGGATTTGTCCTGAAACTTCCAGCTTCGATGGGCCTTTCGGGTTGAACGCGCCTTTCGCCTCGATGGGCGTGAAGACGATTTCCGGGTACTTGCCACTCTCCAGGATTTCGCGATGCATGCGGCGGTCGCGGCCTCCATTACCGCTTTCTCCGCTGGTTGCGTCCACGATGATCGAGCCTCTCATTTTGCCCGTCGAAGGGTCGAAGCGGATCGCGCCGCTTTTAAGTTTGAATGTTCCTTCAACGGTATGAAGTGTGCTGCCAAGCTTGAACTCGATTTTCGTTTGCGCTGGGTCAAGCTGAGCGGCAACTTCCTGGGCCCGCCCGGCAGGAGTAAGAATAAGTGCGGTGAGCGCTGCGAAGAGCAACGGATAGAATCGCATTCGGGTTCGCTTAGATGTGACAGTCATGGCCGCCGTCGCCGTCATGTCCTCAACAGCTTCCACCCGAAATCGATCATCTCCCCCACGCTCAGCGATGAGACCGGGAGTGCGCCCGTGTGAACCGACAGCAGTTTCGAAAACACGCCCGGCTTGTCCTCAAACAAACGAATGGCTCTCCGGCGGACCCAGGCATTTCTGTCCATGAGGAGCATGAGGCGTGACATCAGGGCCGGCATAAACGCGATCTTGCGGTGGGCAGATTCGTAGTGCGTAAGGTTCCCTCGTTCGAGCGCCTCTGCCAGGAAGTTGGCTTGCTGAAACGCGAGGCTGAGCCCGAGGCCTGTAATCGCGTCGACCGATCCGGAAGCGTCCCCGACCAGCGCCACGCGTCCGCGGGTAACGAACGGGAGCCGGTTCAGCGAGGTCGTGTTTCCCAATTCCCTGGTCGTGGGCGTCGCGCCTCGAAGCCTTTCGGCAAGAGCGGAGAAGAACGGCAGGGCTTGACTGATTCGGAGGCCTGCATCGCGGGAAAGCACGGCTAGGCAGACCTCATGTGCATCCGTGGGCGTCGCCAGCATTTGGCAATGCTCGCCCCAGTACAGGTCTACAAGATTCGGCCAGGATCGCACGCGAAAATGCTGGCGAAAGCCGAACCGTTTGCTGCTCGTGCTCATAGGACCAAGCTTGGCCCATCTTCGCACGGTCGAATTCTGTCCGTCAGCACCCACGATCCACTTGTAAGAAATTCGCATGTCTCCCGCAGTCACAATGCGCGAATCAATCTTTGTAACGCGCGTGCCCCAATGGAAAATCACGCCGGCCTGGATTGCGCGATTGATCAGCAGTTGATGCAGCCGGACCCGCCGCAATGCGAATCCAGCCGAGTCCGGAAATTTTGCATACGCGGAAAGCGCAGCGAGGCAACTCCTTGCGGCAACAATCCCTCTCCGCAAGGTTTGTCAATCGGCGGGGTCCGGGTGTCGAAAACAATCGTTCGCAGCCCTCTTTGATTCGCCGCGATCGCCGTCGCGATCCCCGCCGGACCCGCCCCAATTATGATGGCGTCACTATGTAGGTCCATTTTGAAGTCGATGCCGCGATCATGAGATGCCCGCTCGGCAGGCGGCGTTGTATTTGGCGCGCCCAGACAAAATTGCGCGGTTGAAGCAATTCGTGCCGATGATCGTTACTTCTCGTTTTTCAAAATGATTCGAGCTCTCTTCAGGTCTTTGCGTTTCTCCGCGTCCACTTTAGGAAAAGAGAGATTCAATTTGTCGAGGACGTGGATGAGCGCTTCCGCCACGACGACCCGCGTGAACCACTTGTGGTCTGCCGGCACGATGTACCAAGGCGCGCGCTCGGTGCTTGTGTTCCGGATCATCTCTTCATACGCGCCCATGTATTCATTCCAATGCTGCCGTTCCAGCACGTCGCTCGTGGAAAATTTCCAGTTTTTCTCGGGCTCATCCAGTCGTTCGAGGAATCGCCTTTTTTGCTCCTTCTTTGAGACGTTCAGGAAGAACTTCAGGACAACGACCCCGTTCCGGCTGAGATACCGTTCATACGCGTTGATGTCCTCAAAACGTCCCTGCCAGATTTTTCCTGAGACCAGATCTGGCGGCAATTTCTCCCGCGACAATATCTCTGGATGTACCCGAGCCACGAGCACTTCCTCGTAGTAGGAGCGATTGAAAATTCCGATCTTGCCGCGTTCTGGAAGGGAGCGCGTGGCCCGCCATAGAAAATCGTGGTCCAGATCCTCCGCGGAGGGCGCCTTAAATGAAGTCACGCTGCAGCCCTGGGGGTTCAATCCGGACATAACGTGCTTGATCGTGCTGTCTTTTCCAGCCGCGTCCATAGCCTGCAGGATCACCAAGACTGCCCAGCGGTCCTGTGCGTAAAGCTTTTCCTGCAAATCGCACAGGCGGGCGATCCCATGCTCCAGAGTCTCGTGCGCGTGCTCCTTGGATTTCAACCCCAGTGTTTCCGCGGGGTCGAAATCCTTCAACCGGAAGCTCGCTCCGTCCGCTACACGAAATGGTTTCGCGTATTTACTTGGCTTCATATGTCCAATCTGTCTTTCCGCTCAGGATCGTTCCCAGAACCATCAGCGTTGCCTTGCCGGGTCTTCAACGCAAGCGCGTTCACTGCACTTTCCCCCATACTTTGTGAGCGGTTTCCACCACCAGTTCGAGCTTGCGCCACTGTTCATCGACGGAAAGCAGATTCCCGGCGGCCACGGATGCAAACCCGCACTGCGGGCTGAGCGCCAGATTTTCGATTGGCACATACTTGGCCGCTTCGTCGATGCGCCGCCGCAGCTCGTCCTGGGATTCCAGCCTGGGTTCCTTCGTCGTGACAAGTCCCAGGACAACGCTCTTACCGCGCGGAACCAGGCGCAACGGCTCGAACCCGCCCGAACGGTCGCTGTCGTACTCGAGTAGGAACCGGTCTACATCCAATATTCCGAAAAGTTTTTCAGCGATGGCGTCGTATCCGCCTTCCGTATACCAGCGGCTTCTGCTGTTCCCCCGGCAGACGTGCAACGCAACCGTTACGCTGCCACGCGGAACGCCTTGCAACGCGTCGTTGTCTCCCGCAATCGCGTTCTCGAGTTCCTTATCGTGATCGAGTCCGGCTTGCTTCATCTGTTGACGCTGTCTCGGGTCAAGATAATGAGAGTAGTACGGGGCATCGAACTGGATGTAATTTACCCCTTCCGAGACAAGCCATTGAACCTCGTCGCGGGCGATCTCCGCAAGATCCTTCAACAAATCCGCGTGAGTGGGATAGAACTTTTCCGTGATGCCTGCCTTATAACTGGCCACCATGAAATTCGAAGGCGCCGGAAGCGTGACTTTGAATGGTCCATGGGCATTCTTTTTCAGAAACGGCACCTCATGACCTGTCAGCTTTCGAACCTTTCGCAGTTTCGCGCCCGCTGCCTTGGCCGTGCTCCCTTCGATCCCACCTCCCGGTCCCTTCCACTCGAGTGCCACTCTTTCTGTAACAAAGCCATCCACTGCGTCCGCCATATCGGTGAGCCATGAGCCACGGCGCATCTCTCCATCGGTCATGACATCGATTCCCAGCTGCCGCTGCTTTTCGAGGGCCTGCTGAATGGCGCGGTCTTCCTCAGCTCGGAGTTCCTCCAACTTGAGGCGGCCTTCCGCGTGCGCCGCGCGAGCCCGCAACAGCTCTGGCGGGCGCAGGAGACTTCCCACTTGCTC
>WNGI01005508.1_pt1 | contig 12607 bp, 11 predicted proteins | sample 5400621 | NCBI WGS metagenome assembly WNGI01 (sample SAMN13153374, study PRJNA577476) | soil metagenome | isolation source: 20 cm soil or saprolite under Garry oak tree replicate 1 | place: USA:California | collected 2016-06-15 | reverse complement strand
CGCAGACGGCCTCGACCTGACAGTGCGGATGGCGCGCGAAGTTGCGCACCAGGTTCGGGCCCCAGTAGCCGCAGCCGATCACGCCGACACGGACAACGCGCACGTTACCTCCCTCGTATCGCGCTCAGGCGGCGCGGCCGGAATTGGACAGCACGACGGGAATCGTCTTGAGCAGGATCTGCAGGTCGAGCCACAGTGACCAGGCGCGGATGTAGACCAGGTCCAGCTCGCACATCTGCCGGTAGGTGAGCCGGTTCCGACCCGAAACCTGCCACAGCCCCGTGATGCCGGGGCGCACCTGCAGCCGGTGAAACTGCCAGTGCTCGTACTGGTCGAATTCGTACGCGAGCGGCGGCCGCGGGCCGACGAGGCTCATTTCGCCCCGCAGCACGTTGAACAGCTGCGGCAGCTCGTCCAGCGACGTGCGCCGCAGCCAGCGGCCCACCCGAGTGATCCGCTCGTCGTTCGTCAACTTGAAGACGGGCTCGCCCGCGGGACCGACCTGGGCCGCGCGCCCGTCTTCCCCCGACAGCATTTTCGTCACCAGCTCGCGGTGCGCCGCGTCCGACACGCCGTCGTACATCGTGCGGAACTTCACCACACGGAAACGACGGCCGCCCGAGCCGATCCGCTCCTGACCGAAGAACACGGGCCCCGGCGAATCGAGCTTGATCGCGACCGCCAGGATGGCCATGACGGGCGCGGTGACGATCAGGGCCAGTGACGCCCCCACCAGGTCCACCACGCGCTTCAACAGCAACTGCTGTCCGTGGAGACTCGGTGCGATCAGCTGCATCACCGGCTGCCCCTGGCGCCACTCCAGCGCTGGATGGACCCCGGCCATCTCGACCGCGCGGGGCACCGACATCAGCTGGCACCCGGCCGCGAGGGCGGTGTCGACGACCTCCTGGAACTGGAGATCGGGGAGGTAGCCGCAGATGACGACGGCCTGCGCGCCCGACGCGGCGAGCAGGAGGGCGAAGTCACCGACGTGTCCGAGCGCCCCCCGTGCCGGCGGGTCCTGCACATCGACGAAGCCGATCGCGCGGAACTCGTCATCCGCGGCGAACGCGGCGCTGGCTGCCACCCGAGCGCACTCGGCGGCGGGTCCGATAAACAGCGTGTCCATGCCCGCGGGGGCCGGCGGCTTCAGGCGCGCCACCACGCGATCGATGGTCAGAGCACCGTGACGAGATAATGCACCAGGACCGGGCCGAGTCCACGAGTCCAGACGGCCGTCCAGAGAGGCAACGCAGTGGCCAACGCGCATGCCGCGAGCAGCCGGGCCGCGTCGCGTCGCCGGTCGCCGGTCCCGTAACTGCCAGTGACCAGTAAACCGAGGAACAGAGCTATCGCAAACTGCCAGCCGTTGAGGTAGCCACCGGGGAGAGCGGCGCTGAGCGCGTCGCCCAGCGGATTGCCGGGGACCCCGCCCTCCCGTATCGATCGGATCGCGGCACGCAGGACGGCGAACGCGGTCATGTCCGCAGCCACGAGGACGATGAAGCGTGTAACGGCGCGTTGGGCGTGGTGTCGCAGATTCTCCGGTGCGCGACGCTGCAGGCGGAGACGAACCTCGGCAGGCTTGTCCAACTTGAGATGCCAGGCCTCGGCGGCGATGTCGCGCTCGCGAATCCCCGGCCGGGGGCCGAACCAGGTGACCCCCGCGGTTGCCGTGATGGGCGGCGTCTGCTGTACTGGTTCCACGACTTTGGCCGCCTCCTAGGTGATGTCCGTCACACGATGCGCAAATGTGCGGAGGGGCCTCGACCGTGGTCGCCCCGACCCGCACGCCAGAGCGCCCGTACCCGGCAACGCCTAGTGTGCTACAGCGTTACTGGCGACTTCATGAAAGCCACACGCGGTCAAGTAGCTCACAAGCGACGCGTGACAAGAGCCAATTCCTGCACTGCACAGACTGCACGGGGGCCACCACTAAGAAACCGAAACCCCGCGGGGACGGCTAATATATCCGCGCCCGGCGCGGCCGCTAGGACCTTGCAAGGGCTGATGTTGTGAGGGTTGTCACAGAAGTGCAACAGCTGGAGAGCAGACTTCCTGCATATCCGGTTGACCTCCTCCGCGCTCCCCGTTCACGCGCTATCTTAGACCGGCCACCGGGGAGCGCGGACCATGCCGGACCTAGCCTCACAGCACGCCAGCCTGCCGCACGCCGTCTTCCTGCAGCGCATGGCCGGTGGGTCCGGCCAGGCCGCCTTCATCGTCCTCCGCCTGGTGGACCTGCTCGGCCCCGAGCACGCCACCCTGCATCCCGACGCTTTCCACTATCAGTACGTCGCCACCGCGCGCTGCTGCCGCGACCTCCCGCCCGGCGCGACCGAGACGAGCCACCTGCTGGGCCTCGTGCGCAGCACGGCGGACGCCTTCGGGCAGCAGAGCACCGGGCTGGTGCTCCCCGCCCTGTTCGCCTACGCCCATTACCTCGAGGACGAGATGCGGCTCGAGGAGGCGCTCGACGTGCTCGACACGCTGCTGCAGGTCGGCGGCGCGTCCCTCGCGCCGGCAGACGCCGTCGGGGCGCGGCTGCGCCGCGCCCGGGTGTGCCGCAAGCTCAACGCGTTCGATGCGGCCGAGCGGGCCTATACAGAGGGCGGCGAGATGGCGGCGGCAATCGGGGACAGACACTCCGAGCTGCTGAGCCGGATCGGGCGGGCACTGGCGGTCATGGGCCGGGGGAACCTTGCTTCGGCAGAGCACGAGCTTCGGGACACCCTCGTGAGCGCTGAAGCGTACGCGGATCGCGAAGCGCAGGCGCGAACGCATCATGAGATAGCCGTGCTCTTGAGCACGCGAGGACAGCCGGGCGAGGGGATCCCCCACGTGTGGAGGGCATTCGAACTGTATGATGACGAGGGTGCGCGCCTGCGCGCGCTCAACGACCTCGGGATCATGCTGCTAGTTCTCGGCGATGCCAAGAGCGCCGAGCACGCGCTGACGCAGGTCGTCCGCAGGGGAGCGACAGCACAAGTCGTCGACAGCGCGAAGATCGAGTTGATGAACTGCGCATCGTTCCGTCGCGATCGATTGGGTTTCGAGCGGTGGCGGGAGCAATGCGAGGCACGACTCAATCACATGCCGCCTAGCGTGCTTGCAGATTTCCATCTGAAGCTTGGGATTGGCCACGCCAGGTTTGGACATTTTGATCGTGCCGAACGCGAGCTCCGGACGGCCCTGAAGACTGCGGGGGACGCCTCCTTGCACGAGCTCGAGTTTCGCATCGAGCGAATCAAGAGCGGTCTAGACGAGTGCGAACGATCCTGGGCGGCCTATTCCGAGCCGGAGCCATCTCTTGGGGGCGAAGCGATCCGGGAGGTGTCGGCTTCTCTAGCTCGACTGGAGCTGTGACTCCTCCCGGAATCGCTCCGTCAAGTGGCGTTCAATGGCACGTGTTGCTGCCGACGTAGTCACAGCCGTGCGACGGCCCGGTAGCATCGGCACAGGCTGAGACACCGAAAGCGAGCGACACGACGATCACAGCGAGCAGGATGCGAATCGAGCGCGACATAAATCCTCCACGATGTTTTGGAGTGAGAGTGGGCGCTGCTGCAGCGCCGAAAAAGTCGCGCCTGGTAACGGGCGTCGTTAGGGCGTTTTCGCGACATTGGGGGGCGTTTTTGCGACACTTATGCTCGTTTTAGCCGCCGTCCCCGCCGTCCAGTTTCATAAGCTGCGCCGGGCCGCCGCCCCGCGGTTCCCCGTCGTGCACGCCCGCTCCTGGGATGACGCCCTGGCGACAATTCGCGCCCGCCCGGTCGAGCTGGCCGCCGTCGACCCGCAGCTCGAAGGCGGCCCCAGGCCGCGCGAGATCGAGCGGCTGCGCGTGCTGTTCCCGTCCCTGCCCTTGATCGTCTACACGGCCCTCTCCCCCGCCACCGCGGCGGTCCTCCTCGCCCTCGGCCACTCGGGGATCAACGCCGTCGTGTTCACCCGGCTCGACGACCACCCCGCGCGGCTGCGCGAAGTCCTGGCGCACGAAGAGGCACGCTCCGCCTCGCGCCAGCTCCGGGACCAGCTGGCCGCGGTGCTGGCGCCGCTGCCGACCGAGCTGCGCTGGGTCGTAGAAGAAGTGCTGCGCGCCCCCGCCGAGCTGCAAACCGTCCAGCAGGTGGCGGCACGCGCCCGGGTGGACCGCCGCACGTTCGAGCGCTGGTTCGCACGACTCGGCCTGCCCTCGCCGCGCCATTTCCTCGCGGCGGCGCGGGTGCTCTACGCCCACCGGCTGTTGCAGGACCCGGGGTTCACGATCGAAGACGTCGCCCAGCGCCTCGGCTACGCCCAGACCAAGACGCTGCAGCTCCACGCCCGCGCCTATCTCGGGCTCACCGCCGGCGAGATGCGGCTCACCCTCGAGCCCCGCCAGGCGCTCGAGCGCATCGCCCAGGGCTTCGCTCCGCTGCGCCAGACGCAGGCTTCGGCATGACGACCGGCGCACCGCATCCACCTTCAGCTCCTCCACCTCCTCCACGGCCCTCCACCATCCTCGTGGTGGAGGACGACGCGGCGTTACGGCACGTGCTGGAGCGCGTGCTGGCCCGCCAGGGTTACCGCGTGCTCGCCGCCGCCTCGGCCGAGACGGCGTACGAGCTGCTCGCATCCGAGCCCGCCGATGCCGTGCTGCTCGACGTCCAGCTCCCCACCATGTCGGGGCTGGCACTCTACCTCGCCCTGATTCACCGCCACCCGAACCTCGCCGGACGCATCGCCATCATGAGCGGCGACGCCGAGGCGGACCACGTGCGCACCTGGCTCCAGCACAATCCCTGTACCGTCCTCAAGAAGCCGTTCGACCTGCGCGAGATCGTGGAATGGGCGCATGAACTCCTGGACATTGGAGACCGTCGGACGGGGAACGGCTGAGGAGGATTGACTCGGCGCCAGCGCCGAGCCGACATTCGACTGGGTGAGGACGTCGCCAACGAACTCGTGGATTGGGGCAACGACCGAAGGGAGTGCTTTCAGCGCCAGGTGGACGCCACGTACCGAGCGGACCTGCACGACCTGAACGAGCTCAACTACGCCCGATTCGAGGCAAAGCTCGAGCAGCGGTTGGCGGAGTTCGCCGCCAGGTGGGAGCGCCGTCTTTCGGAGCTCGACAGCAAGTGGGAGATCCGTCTGGCGCAATCGGATGTGCGTTGGGACAGTCGACTGGCCAGGCTCGAGACCGAGGTGGCGAAGGGCCTCGCAGACGTGAAGAGCGGCCTCAAGTGGATGTACGCCTTCTGGGCGCCGACTGCCCTCGCTGTGATCGGTACTGGCGCCGGGGTGATCGGTCTCCTGATCCGCCGATAGGGCCGCCCTCCCTCGGCGGCTGACCCTTCCCTCGCGTGACGGTCATCACTCGCGTGTCGCCGGCGCGACACTAGACTGCTAGAATGCCTCCGACCCATCCCCACCCGCCTCAGCTGCTCGTCGCAAGCCACAACCACGGCGCCGGGCTCGAGCTGCTGGAGCTCGCCGAACGTCGCGGCTTCACGGTCCGCCGCGCCCAGTCCGCCGCCCAGGCGCTCGAGCAGGCGCACGCCGCGCCGCCCGATCTGGTGGTGCTCGACGAGTCACTCACCGAGCTGGAGGCGTTCGCCACCACCCGCGCGCTGCGCGACGACCCGCACGTGGGCCCGGGCACGCCGCTGCTGCTGATTTCCGCGCGGCGACCGTCGTCGCCCCAGCACCACGCCGCGCTGCGCGCCGGCGTGTGGGAATTCCTGCGCCATCCCTTCCACGCCGAAGAGATCGGCGCCAAGCTCGACAGCTATGTCCGGCTGAAGCTCGACAGCGACCGCGCGCGCCGCGACACGAGCGTGGCCGATGCGGCCGGCTTCTATACCGTACGCGGGCTGGCGCTGCGCGCTCAGGAGCTCACGCTGCAGGCATTCCATCACGCCGAGCCGCTCGCGTGCGTCGCCATCGCGCCGGTCACGGTCGACGGGCAGAACGCCGATGCGCTGGACTTGCTCGCCGACGTGCTGCGTGCCACCGGCCGGCGCTCCGACGCCATCGGGCGGGTCGGCCCGTGCGAGTTCGCGGTGATCGCGCCCGGCACCGACCGCACGGGCGCGGTGCTCCTCGCCGAGCGGCTGGCGCGCGGGGTCACTGTGGCAGCCAGGCAGGACGGGGGCACGCCGGCGCCGGGGCTGCGGGCCGGTTACGACGCGGTGGGCAACGCGCGCTATACGCCGATCGAGCCGAAAAATCTCCTGGCGCGCGCCACCACCGCGCTCCGCACCGCCAAGGGTCAGGGGGGGCCGAATTGGATCGAGGGGTTTCGGGGGTAGGGCTCATCCCCGGGTCGTCGTTTCTCCCGTGGTCCCCGGGCTGGCGCCCGGGGTCAGTGAACCCCGGGTCAGCGAACCCCGGGTCAGCGAACCCCGGGTCAGTGAACCCCGGGTCAGTGAACCCCGGGTCAGTGAACCCCTCGAGCCAGCGCGCCGTTTCTGACCCCGGGCTCGCGCCCGGGGTGACGGGACGGTGGCCGCACGATTCGGTGCCTAAGAGCAGCGATCGGATACAGTACACTCACACAGTCGACTGACCTTTTGGTGATCCCCAGGCTGGCGCCTGGGGTCAGTCAGCACGACTTGTGAGGCCTGGATGTCGAATCACCGAGCGTACCAGCTATACGCGCACATCACCTGGCACACCTGGAAACGGGTCGGCTGCATCAACCAAGCCGCGGTCGAGGACGTGAAGCGCGCCGTCGCACAGGCATGTCGCGAAGCGAGTGTGCACCTGTTGCGCGGAGCAGTTCTCGCCGACCACGTGCATCTGGTCGTGAGCTATCGACCCTCGACCAGGCTGAGCGACTTCATACGACTGGCCAAGTCTGGGGCAGCGCTCCGCGCGAACCGCCGCGTGCCGGGAGCTGTAAAGTGGGCGCGTGGATTCTTTGCGACATCGTATCACAGGCAGGACCTGGCCCGGGTCGTGAACTACGTCTCGCGCCAGCTCGAGCGCCACCGGGACCGCATCCCGCGACCTGGAAGAGCCACCAACTGACCCCGGGCGTCAGCCCGGGGATCACGAGAGACAGGTCCCTTCGGCTGACCCCGGGCGTCTGCCAGCGAACCATGAGAGAGAGCTCCCACCAACTGACCCTGGGCGTCAGCCCGGGGATCACGAGAGACAGTCCCTTCGGCTTACCCCGGGCGTCAGCCCGGGGAATACCGGAGGAGGGCTTCGACTGCCCCCGGGCGCGAGCCCGGGGTGACGGGAAGGCGGCCCGCTCCCGTTACTTTTCCCCGATGCCGATTTCTCTCTCCCGCCGCCGATTTCTCGTCGGAACCGCCGGCGCCGTCGTCGCCGCCGCGCTGGGCGACGGCTTCCTCATCGAGCCCACCGCCATCGCGGTCACGCGGCACGACCTGGTCGTTCCGGGCCTCCCGCACGAGCTCGAGGGCTTCCGCATCGCCTGCGTCACCGACGTCCATCTGCACAAGGGGATCCACCACCCCGCCCGCGCGACGCTCGAGCTGCTCGGCCGCGAGCGACCGCACCTCGTGGCCCTGATCGGCGACATCTGCAACCACTTCGACGACCTGGACCACCTGACCGCGTTCGCGCGCGCCGCCCGCGGCAGCGTGGCGACCGTCGCCACGCTCGGCAACTGGGAGCACGACGCGGGGATCCACCGGGCGACCGGCGAGCGCGCCTACGGTGCCGCAGGCGTGGAGCTGTTGTACAACTCCACGACGCGCGTGCAGGTCGGTGCCGCGGCGCTGACGGTGGTGGGGATCGACGATCCGGTGCTGGGACATCCCGACGTCGCCGCGGCGGTGCGCGGGCTCGACGGCAGGGATCCGACGGTGTGGGTGCTGCACGCGCCGGCGTACGTGGACCGCATCTCGGTCGGGAGCGTGCCACGCCCCGCCGCGATCATCTCGGGCCACACCCACGGCGGCCAGGTGCGGCTGCCCTTTTACACGCCCTACACGCCCTACGGCAGCGGCCGGTTCGTCGCCGGGTGGTACCGCGACACCCTGGCGCCGCTCTACGTGTCGCGCGGCATCGGCACGGTGTCTCTCCCGGTGCGGCTGTTTTGTCCCCCGGAGCTACCGATATTCACCTTGAAAGGGAGCAGGTAGCAGGGAGCGCTACCTGCCGCCGCATCGGAGGGTACCGCGCCCTAGAAGCGGATCCTTCGCGCCTCGGCGCTCAGGATGACAGGCTCGCTCGCTCTACGAAAGGGAAAGGGGAGAAACCCGCTCTCCTCATTCTCCCTCTTCTACCGTAGCCGCCCGGTGCTGTCATCCTGAGCGAGCGCGCGGCACGCGCGCGACGCGAAGGATCTATGTGAACCCCTGAATCCACCTCGCTCCCCGCTCCCGGTTATTCGACCGTCACACTCTTCGCGAGGTTCCGCGGCTGATCCACGTCGCAACCCCGTAAAACGGCGATGTGGTAGGCGAGAAGCTGCAGCGGCAGCGTCGTGAGCACCGGCGAGAGCAGCGGTGCCGTCGCGGGAACGCGCAGCTGATGGTCCACCAGGCCGCCCAGGTCGCCGTTGCCCTCCGTGGTCACGGCGATGATGTGCCCGCCCCGGGCCTTCACCTCCTGCATGTTGGACTGGACCTTCTGGAAGATGGCGTCCTTGGGCGCGACGAACACGACCGGCATCTGGTCGTCGATGAGCGCGATGGGGCCGTGCTTCATCTCCGCCGCCGGATAGCCCTCGGCGTGGATGTAGCTGATTTCCTTGAGCTTCAGCGCGCCCTCGAGCGCGACGGGGAAGTTCACGCCGCGTCCTAGATAAAGGAAGGTGGGCCGATCGGCGTAGGCGCGGGCCAGCGCGCGCACCTGCGGCTCCAGCGCGAGCGTCCGGGTGATGAGGCCCGGCAGCTGGCTGAGCCGGCACACCAGCTCGCGCCCCGCCTCCGCCGCGAGCCCGCGGTGGTGGCCCAGGTACAGGCCGAGCAGCGTCAGGGCGACGATCTGCGACGTGAACGCCTTGGTGGAGGCGACGCCGATCTCCGGGCCGGCGTGCAGGTAGATCCCGCCGTCCGCCTCCCGCGCGATGGTGGAGCCCACCACGTTGACGATCCCGAGCACCCGGATGGCGCCTCCGGCACGGGCGGCGCGCATCGCCTCGAGCGTGTCCGCCGTCTCGCCCGACTGCGAGATCGCGATCGCAACCGTGCCGGGCTCGCGGATCGGGCGGCTGTAGCGGTACTCCGATGCATACTCGACCGCCACGGGAATGCCCGCGAGCTCCTGGATCACGTGACGTCCCACGAGCCCGGCATGCCACGACGTCCCGCACGCCACGATCACGATTCGCTGGATCGCGGCGCATTGCTCCGGGCTCAGGTTCAGGCCGTTGAGCCGGGCCGCGCCCGACTCGAACAGCAGCCGGCCCCGCAGCGTGCTGCGCACGGTCTCGGCCTGTTCGCAGATCTCCTTCAACATGAAGTGCGGGTAGCCGCCCAGCTCGATCGCCTGGAGATCCCAGGCGATGTCGTTGACGGGACGCAGCTGCACGTGGTCCTGCGTGTCGATGATGTGATAGCCGGTCGACGTGAGCACCGCGATGTCGCCGTCGTCCAGGTACACCACGGAGCGGGTGTGCTCGAGGATCGCCGACGCGTCGGAGGCGACGAACAGCTCGCCCTCGCCGATCCCCAGCAGCACCGGAGAGCCCTGCCGCGCCACGACCACCGTGCCGGGATGGTCGGCCGAAACCACCGCCAGTCCGTACGTCCCGACCACGTGGCCGAGGGCGGCGATCACCCGCGCTTCGAGGGTTTCCCCGCCCGCGTCCTCGATCAGGTGCGCCAGCGTCTCGGTATCGGTCTCGGTGCAAAAGCGGTGGCCGCTCGCCTGGAGGGCGGCCCGGAGCGCGTCCGCGTTCTCGATGATGCCGTTATGGACGAGGGCGATGCGACCGCTGCAGTCGACGTGCGGATGGGCGTTGGGGGTGGTCGGCGCGCCGTGTGTCGCCCAGCGGGTGTGCGCGATGCCGGTGGAACCGTGCACCGGGTCGCCCGCGAGCACCTGGCGCAGGCCCTGGACGCGTCCGGCGAGCTTGCGGATGGTGATGCCGGCGGCATCCCCGTTCATCACCGCAACGCCCGCGGAATCGTAGCCGCGGTACTCGAGCCGCCGCAGTCCCTCCAGCAGAATGGGCGTGGCCTCGCGCCCGCCCACGTAGCCCACGATGCCGCACATCTCAGGTGCTGCCCGCGGCCGGGTCTGACGGCTTGAGGATCGGGTCCGCCTGATCTGCGAGTCCGAAGCGGGCAAGCTGTGAGCTCTTCGCGAGCAGGCGCCGCGCCAACCCGACGGGCGGGAGCAGTGCGCCGCACTGGGGGCACAGCGCGCCTGTCGGGGCCGGCCGTTGCGCCGCCAGAACCGGGGTCTCGCAGTGTGGACACAGCATCGCCTCGAGCGGGGATACAAGTTCGGGGCCGCCGGTCCCCGCTTCGCCGGCGAGCCCCGGGGCCGCCGGGCCGCGGCAGGTGAGCTACAGCTTGTGAGCATTCTCCCGCGACTTGGCACCGGGTTGCGCCGGACGCGAGAAGAAGCCATTCTCGTCAAACGAGTTGCCGGGGGCTCCCCGGCGCACGCCGTTTGCACGCGCCAACGTCCAGCGAGCGCGCACTTTGCTCACTTCCGGCGGGAGCGACGCCGGTCATCCGTGCGGAAGGTTTCTTCTCATGTCGAGCGCCCGAGTCGCGACCCGTCCCCCGCTGGTTCTGATCGCCGATTCGCACGAGTGGTTTTCCCGCGCACTCGAGACGGTCCTCGTGCCGGGGGGCTACCGCGTCGTGAAGGCGTATACGGCGCGGGGCGCCCTGCAGCAGATCGAGGCGAGCGACCCCGACGCCGTCATCCTCGCCGTCGACCTCCCGGGCGGCGAAGGCCTGAATCTGTGCCGGCAGCTGCGCGCCGATGCGCTGGTCACCCCCAGCACGCCGATCATCCTCACCCAGCCGGCGCCCGCCGCGCGACGCCAGACGCTCGCGGCCCTGCGCGCCGGGGCGTGCGAGCTGTGGGGCCAGCAGCTCGATGCCGAAGAGCTGCTGCTGCGGCTGGCGGCCCGGGTCCGCGCCAAAGCCCACGCCGACCATGCCTGGGCCGAGGGTCTCGTCGACGCCTCGACCCAGTTGTACAACGCGCGCGGGCTCGCGCGCCGCGCACAGGAGCTCGGTGCCGAGGCCCGGCGCCGCGCCGCGCCGCTCGCGTGTGTGGCATTCGCCCTCGAGGAAGACGGCGGCCAGGCCGCGGAGCGGGTCTCCCGGGTGCTGCGCGAGGCCGCCCGAACGTCGGACGCGGTGGGCAGGATCGGACCGCGGGCGTTCGCGGTGATCGCGCCCGGGACGGGCACGGACGCGGCGCTCCGGCTGGCGGAGCGGTTGGCCGGCGCGCTCACCGACCGGCCGCGGCGCGTCGCCGCGGTGCGTGCGGAGTTCCTGGCGGGCTACGACGCCGTTCCCGACGCCGCGGTGCCGAAATTCGATCCGGCGACCCTGCTCGCGCACGCCAGCGCCGCCCTCGCCGCGGCGGCGCACGATCCCGCGGGGGGACGGATCCGGAAATACGAAAACGGAGCCGGGCGCGGGTGATCCTCCATCTGTGGCACCGCTGCAGCACTTTCCAGGGTCCTTGACAATCGTCTCCGAATGGCGTAAATCCGGCCCAGTAAATGCAACAGTAGTGCCACACCTTTGACGTCGAAGAGCGAGTGATGCGCCTGCGACACACCCTGAACGGATGAACCGCACCCTCGCTCCCCTCCCGGCACGGCGTATGCCTACGCTGCCGCCGATCGATTCGGCCTCCCGGTCGAGTATCCGCATTCTGGTCGTGGATGACGAGCGCACGCTGCGGGAAAGCTGCCACAGCGTGCTCCAGGCGGAAGGCTACAACGTCGTCGTGGCCGGGCGTGGCAACGAGGCCCGCGACACGCTGAAGCGGCGTCCCTTCGACATCACGCTCGTCGACTGGTTCATGGGCGAGGTCCCGGGCAGCGAGCTGTTACGGATCGCCCTCGCCACCAATCCGGGCACGATCGTCATCATCATGACGGGGAACCCGTCGGTCGCCTCGAGCCTCGAGGCGCTCCAGGCGGGGGCATGGGACTACCTGCCGAAGCCGTTCTCCGGTACGCAGCTGCAGATTCTGGTCGGGCGGGCCGCGCACGCGGTGCTGGTAGCGCGCGAGTCTCGCGCCCTCGAGGAGCAGCGCGCGCAGCATCCGGTCGACGGCGACCGAATCGCCGTGCTGGGCGACGCGCCGCTGTTCCGCAAGGCGATCGCGCTGGCGCGTCGCGTCGCCGCCACCGACGCGTCGGTCTTTCTCACCGGCGAGAGCGGCGCCGGCAAGGAGCTGTTCGCCCAGTTCATCCACGACAACAGTCGCCGCTCCAGTCGCTCGCTCGTGGCCGTCAACTGCGCCGCGCTGCCCGAGCCGCTGCTCGAGTCCGAGATGTTCGGCCACTGCAAGGGCGCCTTCACGGGCGCGGTGCGCGACAAGCCGGGGCTGCTCGAAATGGCCAACGGCGGCACGCTGTTCCTCGACGAGCTGATCGAGATGCCGAAGTCCATCCAGGCGAAGCTGCTGCGGGTGATCCAGGACGGCGTGGTGCGGCGCGTGG
>WNGI01011476.1_pt1 | contig 12608 bp, 11 predicted proteins | sample 5400621 | NCBI WGS metagenome assembly WNGI01 (sample SAMN13153374, study PRJNA577476) | soil metagenome | isolation source: 20 cm soil or saprolite under Garry oak tree replicate 1 | place: USA:California | collected 2016-06-15 | reverse complement strand
ACCAGCAAGGAAAATTATCGCTCATAGAGGTATTGCTCTTTCCTTTCTGCTACGCGCTCACCTTGATCTAGATAGTAGCAGAATAGGCTTGCTCAAGACAATAGCTCTCTGACTGATTGAAAAGGTATACGGTTGGACGCACATGGAGGTCGCCGAAGGATACCAGCTTCCTCTTGGCACCGTCAAGGCTCGCATGCGCCTCGGACTGCTTCATCTCAAACGAGCCCTGGAGCAAATGGGCGTCAGTGAGGATTAACACGCAACAGGGGGAGCATTGCTGCTCCCCCTGCTGTTCCCTTCAGGAAAGGTTCACGTGCTGAGCTACTAAATATGCCGTTCTCTATAACCAGAGCCTGGGAAGCTCTGGTTAAGTTCCTGCTTCATCCAGAATTGCCTGATTGCACTTACTCAGGCACCCCATTCTGTCCACAGGCGTTGATTCCCGCAGAACGAACATGCGGTACATGTTCCATGCTATATACTAGAAAGGATCATATATAGCTACTGGATATCTCCCCCAAGATATCCTTCCCTGGAACATTTCTTCATCCCCCACGTGTATAATAATATCTTCAGGTGATAATGCGGTTGACATCCTGTTGAGAAATCATGAAGATTTGCCTTAAAACGTATCTATCGGGTTAAGAAGAACAAGCTTGTTTTTCAAGCAGAAAGAAAGGCGATAGTTTTGTTTACTGAGGTTACACAACGAGAATACCTGGGCGCAAAGGGAAGAGAAAATATCTGGCAGGCCAAAGAGGATGCCAATCTTCTTCTCTCAGGGGCGCTGCTAGGTGGCGAGATCATCCGAGTACGCCTGCTCCGTGGGAATGAAGTAACTCAGGTACTGCATGCCCTACAAGACAATAGCGCGAGCCTGCTTCGCTACCAGCTTGCCGATGGAGGTCCCGGAACATTACCCTATCACTCGTGGATCGTTGCCAGGGGTGATGAAGAGTGGACAGGGTCACTCAGCCAGGTCCAGGCGCTCAGCACTATTGAACCATACCTGCAAGGATTTGCCTTCTCCGACTCATCTCTGCGGTTGAAACGCCCGCTCGCTAGCGAAGACGCCCGCTCGCTAGCGAAGAACGCGTCTACGGGTTGGGCGAACGCACCGGTTCGATGAATAAACGCGGCCAGGCATTTCCAATCTGGAATATTGACCCGCACAAGGGACATAATCCAAAGACAGAGAACATGTACACCTCCATCCCCTTCTACCTCGGGCTTTCAAACGCCGAGGGCACCGCCTATGGCGTATTGATCGACCATACAGGGCGTACTGAAATGGATATCGGGAAAACAGACAGGACATCGGTACAAATGACGATTGAAGGAGATAACCTGGTCGTCTATTTCCTGGTCGGGCCAAAGCCACGGGATGTGATGCGCCAATACACGGAACTCACCGGCCACATGCCACTCCCGCCGCGCTGGGCGATTGGGCATCACCAGAGCCGCTGGAGTTATGCCTCCCAGCAACAGGTAGAACAGGTAGCCTCGCAGATGCGCGCTCGCTACGATCCCTGCGACGGCATCTGGCTCGACATTGATTATATGGATGGTTATCGCAACTTTACCTGGAATCGCGAGGCATTCCCCGAGCCTGAAACGATGACGCGCGACCTCCATCAACAGGGTCTACACCTGGTGACCATTGTCGATCCTGGTACGAAAATTGATGAGCACTACTTTGTCTACCAGCAGGGCATGGAGCAAGACTACTTCTGCCGCTTTGTGAATGGAGCAATCTCCGTCGGCAACGTGTGGCCTGGAGCCTGCGTCTTTCCCGATTACTCGCGGAGCGAAGTACGCGAGTGGTGGGGAGATCTGTATAAAATAATGCTCGATCAAGGTGTTGATGCCTTCTGGAATGATATGAACGAACCCGCACTAACGGATATGATGGTATTGGAAAATCCCACGCCGGCGGATACGCCGGGATTAGATGATCAGACCAAACTCTCTCCACCGATAAAGTCGAACACGATGGCCGATGACGTCCTTCACCTTGGTGATGGAGACCACCCCACGGGGCCAGATGGAGGGCCGACGCTGCACAAGTTTTTCCATAATGCCTACGGCATGGAAATGGCACGTTCAACGTACGAGGGCTTACTGCGCCTGCACCCAGGACAGCGCCCATTTGTTTTAACACGCTCCGGCACAGCTGGTGTGCAGCGCTACGCTGCGATATGGACAGGAGATAACACCAGTCACTGGTCGCATATTCCGATGGCGATTACTATGTGCTTGAATATCGCTATGAGTGGCGTGTCCTTCGTCGGCATTGATATCGGCGGCTTCTGGGATTCCTCCAACGGTGAATTGCTTGTGCGTTATGCTCAGGTGGGAGCGCTCCTCCCGTTCTGCCGCAACCACAATGCAATCGGCAACGTGGACCAGGAGCCCTGGGCCTTTGGCGAACCTTTTGAAAGTGCCTATCGCACGGCTATCGAAACCCGCTACCACCTCATGCCTTACCTGTATACCCTCTTCGAGCAGGCAGCACGTAGTGGAGCGCCGATCATACGCCCGCTCTACTTCCACTATGCACGGGACGAGCAGGCATGTGAAGTGGAGGACGCGTTCCTCGTTGGTGAAAGGCTACTCTCAGCGCCAGTGTATGAACAGGGCGCAACCAGCCGCAGGGTCTATCTCCCGGCAGGGACATGGATCGATTTCTGGAATGGTAACGAATACCCGGGTGAAGGCTGGAGCGACATCGAGGCCCCTCTGGGGAACTGGCCACTACTCATTCGTGGTAACAGCATCCTTCCCACGGGACCAGCAATGCAATACGTTGATCAATATCCAACCGATCCATTGACGTTTACCTGCTACATGACGACCGATGGAGAGGCCAGCTATACACTATACGAGGATGATGGTTCTACACTCGCTTATCAAAACGGCACGTTCGCCGAAACGACGATCAGTTGCAGTGTAACGCCAGATGTTACTACAGTGGAGATCGACGAACACTTCAACGCGTATCGCCCACAGCGCGAAACGTACGTAGTGATTGTAAAGGTGGGCAGCAAAACGCTGATGAAGAGCGTAAAGGCGGGTCAAGGGAAAATAGTCATACGGCTATAGGAAGTGCTGATGAAGGCAAGAAACGTTTCTTGCCTTCATCGGAGATTGGATTACTCCCACATAACCACTTTCTCCGTGAGTTCTTTGACAAAGCGCGACTCACTTCCCTTGATGGTCAGCAGGTAGAGGGCTTCGGCGGCCCGCGTCATCCCTACGTAACAGAGCATGCGCTGCTGCTCAAGGTACAATTGCACCTCTTCGGGCTCACTATGTTGCAGGCCCTGGTTGGATGGGAGCACTCCCATCGTCAGCCCTACCAGGAAAACGACCGGGAATTCTAGCCCCTTCGCAGAGTGGATCGTCATTATCTTGATGCGCTCCTCAAGCAGGTCAAAGTCGCTATCTTTATGCAGTACGGTGCGTAAACCGCTGTGATCCAACTCGCGCTGGCACTGCTCGCACATCTGATTGGTGGGACAGAGCACCACGAAATCGGAGAGGCGAAATACCTGGTCGCTGACAAGATCAAGGATACGTTCCCTCACCAACTCAAACTGAGCATGCGCATTGGCTGCCTTAACCAGTACGGGGGATGGTCCCTGGCGCTGCGTCCATTCAGGATCGACGTATTCTTGCGCAGCCAGCATCAGTATATTGTTCCGCAGCAGATGGGCTGCTGCCTCTGCCACCTGGCGCGTATTACGGTAATTTTTCCGCAGAATGACGGTATGTCCCCTGGCCTGTATACCGGCCTGTCTCCAGGAAAAGCCACGGGAGTATAATGTCTGGGCGGCATGAGCCGGCAGAACCCTTCAGCAAGATCAATGGCGATCGCTCCATGTCTACATACTGTTGCTGTTCAGGACGCTGGAGATTGAGCATCAGACGCTTGATTTTTCCCTCACAATAACCCTCGAAGCGATTAAGCGTTGAGCGATAGAGCAGGCGCGAGGAGTCAAACATGACGTCTTCGAGATCGGTGGAGGTACTCAGTTCCTCCAACCAAAGGCGTGTCAATTCCGGAAGCCCGGAAAGTTCAAGGGCGGACTCCAGCGACGCGGCTCTCTTGAGTGGCCCCACCAGGTGTGATGGTACGCCCAGGATGCGCAGATGAGCATTCTGGAAATACGCAAAGGCATTCGGTGTACCTATCTGCATTGCCGCCGAAGGTATGGACACAGGTCCAGCATTTTTGAAGACAGAAGGAGCAAAGGCCGGTTTCTTTGGCTCGTCCAGAGAAGGCTGCGGAGTTGATGGTCCTGCTGGTTGATCCATACGGCTGAAGCGCGTATTTGCGGCAAAACCTCGCAAATGAACATTGTCTACCAAAGAGTGTGGGCCGATATCCCAGAGTTGTAAATTGTTATCTTTGATCTTCGCTCATTAAGACATCCGCAATCATTTGCTCCCTCCACTTACTATTATCTCTAAACATGGTACTTGTTAGTGCAGTTATTGTCAAATTTTTCGCGGATATAAGGATCTTTGGGCGGTTGCCAACATTCACGATGCCGTGCTATATTACGGGACGGAAGCTTCCGTTAATTTTGTCGAGAGGAAGAGAACATGCAATGCCCTCGCTGCGGCCATGAGAATGCAGGCTCACGTGCCTACTGCGAACAATGTGGTACGCCCCTGAACGGTACAGAGGGAACATCGGTGCAAGTAGAATACAAAGTACCCCCTCCACCACCCCTCAACGGACACAAGGTACTGCCTCTACAGTTGCCACATCCACCCCTGTCACCACCACCCAATTTAGAGGATGACGAGGTGACACCCACACTCCTTGCGCATCCAGAAAGCATCGCTCGCCCGCGCGTCGGTGTATTCAGCGGTATACTCTACTTTATAGGCACCGTTATTGCCATCTTTGGCCTGCTAGGGGCGTTAACAACCCCTGGCTCGGGAACAGTAATCGGTCTCACCGGGTTACTCCTCGCGCTGGTAGTCTTGATACTCAGTATCGTCTTTTTTGTTCGCCTGCGCAGGCGAGCGCCCACTCTACGCTGGTGGCAGCGTATCGTTTGGATCATAGGAGCAACGCTGATCGCGGCGCTGGCGCTCATCCTGGAAGCAATTGTCTCCCCACACGGCCTGCTGACGCAGTACTTTACGGCTTTCGTTCAGTTGTTATATGGCCTTGGCCTGGCTGCAATCGCCATCTGGTAGCATTAGAGAGGCGAGGGTTTCTGTTCAGTAGAAACCCTCGCCTTCGCTCATACCTCTATCAAGAGCTCATTACCTTTGAGCATTTGACTACCGCCATCTTCCGCTCCTTCTTCAAGAACAATTTGTTTCGCCCGCGTGGCGCTCTTTAAATCGACCATCGCCATCTCTAAAGAGGCCCGTTGAGCAGGCTGCAAATGGCCACTAATGCGCAGAGATGCCAGCTCCGCGCCGACGGATTGCCCCCGTTCGGCCTTGTAGCGACGAACCTGGCGCAGAAGTCCTAAAAGCGTCTCACCCATGGCCTCGGCCTCCACATCTATCCACTCTGGTTGTTGCGATGGCCAGCTTGCCAGGTGTATGGATGAAGCACCATCCCACTGGCGAAACAGTCCCTGGTAGATCTCTTCCGTGATATACGGCAGGAAGGGAGCCAGCAATTTCAGCACAGCGAGGAGCGCCTGGTAGAGCGTCCACTGCGCGGCGTAGTGTGCCGCACCTGCCTCATTATAGAGGCGTGCCTTTGCCATCTCCAGGTAGTTATCACAAAGATCCGACCAGAAGAAGCGATCAATTTCCGCGCGAGCGGCGGCATATTCATACCTATCCAACTCTGCCGTTGCGCCAGCAATCGTTCTCGCAAGGCGAGAAAGCAGCCAACGATCTGTGGGCAACAAAGCGGCGGGGCGAGCTCCATTGGTGAAACGTTCCAGGCGGCTCTCAGCGAAACGGCTGGCATTCCACAATTTCGTGACCAGGCGGCGCCCCGTAGCGATGTTTTCTGGACTAAGGGGACTATCCGCCCCAGTGCGACCCGTTGTCGCCCAATAGCGCAGGGCGTCAGCCGATTCCTTCTCCATGATTTCCATCGGTCCAACCTCGTTATGCTCCTTCGACTTGGAGAGTTTCCGCCGGTCAGCAGAGAGGCCATGTCCTGAAATCATGACCTCCCGCCAGGGGATGTCGTTCGTATGATAAAGCGACTTGACGATGGTATAAAATGCCCATGTGCGAATGATGTCGTGCGCCTGGGGACGCAGGCTGGCCGGGAAGTGCTGAGCAAACCAGGCGGGATCATCAATCCAGCGTCCGATGATCATTGGCGTGCAGGACGACGTGGCCCACGTGTCCATGACATCCGGTTCTGGCTCAAATTCAGTTGAACCACAGGCGCAAGCAACCAGGGGCTGCGTGGTTTGCGGGTCAACTGGTAGTTGCTCTAGAGATGCCAGCATGGTCTCTCCGCACGCGCGACATATCCAGGCCGGGAATGGAATACCAAAGTAACGTTGGCGCGAAATGCACCAATCCCACTGCAGGTGTTCAACCCAGTGCTCATAGCGGATACGCATATGCTCAGGGTGCCAGCGTATCTTGCGTCCGGCCTCGAGCAATCGCTCTTTTTGGTCCAGGACATGAATAAACCATTGCCTCGTGTGCAGGTACTCGATGGGGGTGCCGCATCGCTCGTGTGTTCCGACATCGTGTTCTATCGTTTCCTCGCTGATTATCTGTCCGGTCTCTTCAAGGTAGGTGAGGATGCGCCTACGGGCCTGCTGAACTGTCAGGCCTGCATAGGAACCCGCTAAATCCGTCATATGTCCATCTCGTCCAATGGCTGCCCGCAGTGGAAGATGGTGCGTGTGCCACCAGCGAACATCGGTTGAATCGCCAAAGGTGCAGCACATAACGGCTCCGCTGCCCCTGCTGGGGTCGGCCAGTTCATCCGCCAGGATAGGAACCGCCAGTTCAGGTGACCCGGAGAAAGCGCCGCTATCTATAGCGGCCGTTTTGCCTATCAGGTGTCTATAGCGCGGGTCATCAGGATGAACAAAGATGGCGACACAGGCAGGTAACAGCTCTGGACGAGTTGTAGCAATAGGTAGGATACCACCACCGGGCAAGCGAAAGGCTATTGTTGAGAAGCGCGTCGGCAGCGACGCGTCGTTGACCTCGGCCTGCGCAATCGCCGTCTGGCATTCCGGGCACCAGAGCGTCGGTGCAAACTGTGTATAGGTCAAACCTTGCTGGTACAACTGGATAAAAGACCACTGTGAAACACGCCGTGCTTCATGCGAAATGGAAGAATAGCGATAGCGCCAGTCAACACTCAGGCTCAATCTGCGCCAGAGGGTCTCGAAGCGACCCTCCGTCTGCTGCGTTAGCTCAAGACAAGCGTTAATGAAAGCGTCACGTCCTATCTCCGTTGCCTTGTGTTTGATGGTCTTCTCGACGAAACGTTCGGTTGCCAGTCCATTGTCGTCAAAGCCCATGGGGTAGTAGACGTGACCACCACGCATCCTGCGGTAACGTGCGATGGCATCCGCCTGTGTGTAGGAATAGCAGTGGCCAATGTGCAATTGACCTGAGACGGTCAGCGGTGGGGTATCGATCGTGAAGTGCTGGCCCAAGCCAGCGGGATCATACCCGTAGACATTGTTTAGCTCCCAGAAGCGAGCCAGGCGCGGCTCCGCCTCGCGGAAGTCGTAACGGTTGGGCAACATAATCGTAGTACTCCTTTATGGTATAAAAAACACTGCCATCTCGCAAGGACGAGGGCAGCGCTCGTGGTACCACCTTGTTTCGAAAGTTGAACCGCCCAACCAATCGTGGGTTCAACTCTCCTCTACGCAGCGCTAACGGGCTGTACCCGGAATGCCCTACCGCTGCACCACTGTGCAACTTCGAGCACTCAACTCACGAGCCACGTTCAAGGGTCGTTACTGAAGGAGGCTCGCACCCGGTGACCTCCACTCTCTGGCAGTTCGCTTCCCTCTACTCCGCTCGTTCCAAGTCCGTCATAGTTTTTTATGGTATATAATAGTAGAACTATACACGTTCATAATGCGATTTGTCAATGGGATTGAGGAGTCCGCCACTGCCATTTGAGGCGTTTTCGATAATCTTCTGAAACTTCTGTGTAGAAGTGAACGTGAACTTGATAAAGGCGACTACTCAACCGGGAGAGTGAGAAACCTATGCCAGACTGGACTCAACACGACCTACATCCACACATGCAGGTCTACTCTGCAGACAACCAGAACCTGGGACATATTGCAGAGGTCTATCCAGATTCTTTTCTCGTACACAAAGGCTTTTTTTTTCCCAAGGACCGCTACATTCCCTACAGCGCCATCAAAGCGGTCGAAGACGACCGGGTAGTGCTTTCCATGTCAGCGGATGAAGCCAAACAGAAAGAATGGGAGAAGCGGCCCAATTATGAAGAGCACGAAGGAGATCCTACGCAGCTCTTCTATGATAGAGGGCACGGCGTCTCTGATCCTTTCGATGAAGAGAATCCCGACCGCACGTGAAATACCCGCTTGATGGTACTGCGGGCGTCATAATTTTACACTATAGGAAAGGTAGCCATTTGTTACCATATAAACGTATATAAATATAGACAACATTTTTTTATGTAGCTGGAAGCTGAGGTGATGGTATTCAGCCTGTTATTATGGGCATAAGCTGGACTGAAACAATGTCATATCCAAGAAAGGATAGCATCATTATCAAATGAAGATAAGGTTAGAACCTGACTTGATTTAAGGTAATTACCCGATGTGACGCCTTTCGCTATTCTTCTAAAATGGAGAAGATAGAAAAATTAGCAAAGAATGGATACGTACACAAACAGCACCAGTCGGCTAGTTAGTGCTGACCACGAGGCCAGGCGGAGTCCGGCAGCTGATTTTGTCGGCAAGTTTCCCGAAGGGAGCGTGGAATTATGGCGATTGTTCATCCTGTCAGCGATGTTCATAGGACTGTGCTGACATCTCGTACTACGACTGCGGCAATGTTTTCCCCCTCCATTTCTCAAGAGTTTGAAATGGATCTGGATACACCTTTTGTTAAGGACATGCCAACGCGTATTACGGAACCACTTACGGAGCTAGATACTCCTTCAGACGAGGTAAGCGACACATTACTTTCTGATGACGCTGATGTTGATGAAAGCAGTGAAGTCGACGTTATTGAAGAGGGGACGAGCCACCCCCGTCGTTCTCAAGGGGCCACTCCTCGCCAGGCGTCAGGCGCTGAAGATGCTTTTCAGAGTTACCTGCGTGACATACGTGGCCTGGGACTGCTTACCCATGCTGAGGAAATTGACCTGGCGAAGCGCGCCGCGGCTGGCGAAGAACTGGCACGACGTAAGCTCATTGAGTCCAATCTCCGGCTCGTTATCGCTATTGCACGTCGCTATACAAGTACGGGCGTGCCCTTGATCGACCTTATTCAAGAGGGCAATCTGGGCCTGATGCGTGCCGCAGAGAAGTTTGATTACCAGCGTGGCTGTCACTTTGGAACCTACGCGACCTGGTGGATTCGCCAGGCAGTTAGCCGCGCTGCGGGTGAGCAATCCCGGCTCATTCACCTGCCAGAGCACGTGGCAACGCGGTTGCGCAAGGTACGCCGGGTCGCGGCACAACTCTCGCAGGAGAATGGCCTTGATCCTCTGCCAGAGCAGATAGCTGAGGCATGCAATCTTGATGTGGACGAAGTCATAGATTTGCTCGGCGTTATCGAACAACCAGTTTCTCTAGATGCCCCCGTTGATGACGAAGCTCGCTATTCTCTGGCTGACACATTGGAAGATAGCACAACGCCTGCCCCCGCTGAAACAGCCTCTCAACACCTGCTTGGGGAAGAGCTCCATCGTGCACTCGCCCTGCTCACACCACGCGAACGCTCAGTAATTACACTTCGCTACGGCATTGGTGATGGTCGTAGTCGCACATTGCTCGAAGTAGGCAAAGAATTAGGCATATCGCGCGAACGAGTACGCCAGTTAGAGGTAGTGGCACTGATGAAATTGCGAGGAATCAGCGGCAACGTTGCCTTGCGAGAATGCGTATAACTATACTACATAACCTTCTGGGTGATGCATAGGATCGCTTTTCGTGCCCTTGTGGCACGGTGAGCGATCCCTTTTTGTATACAGTGTCTAGACATTTGGAGAGAAGATTTCCCGTGAGCGGCCTCGAGCGCTGTCCTGCATGTCATCCTGAGCGCGAGCTTTGGATCTGGCTCGAAGGTCGGAGAGATCCAAAGCTCGCGCTCAGGATGACATGTATTATCTCCAAATGTCTATACAGTATCTTCAAGACTCGACTACTTTGGAAATCTATGCTAAACTGCTGCTTAGGAATTGAGAGCAGTGCATAGAGTTTTTTTATATATAAGGAGAGTCTAGACGTATGGTAACCTGTACTTCTTGTGGTTATGATGTGACCGGCAAAAAGTTTTGTCAGCAGTGCGGAACGCCTGTACAACCCACAGGAGTACCGGCTCCGAGTAATCTGGCCACGCCAGTAAGTAACACCTGCCCACGTTGTAATGAAAAGGTCAATCCAGGGGCAGCGTTCTGTAATCATTGTGGCTCAGCACTACAAACCGTAGCAGTTTCCGCGACACCTGCACAACCTTTAACCCGCCACTGTCCCGCCTGCCAGGCAGAAGTACCAGCCAGTAATGCTTTCTGTAACAACTGTGGACAGAACCTGCAAGCAGCGAGCGCTGCACCAGTAAGTGCCTTCTGTACCAATTGCGGGCAGAAAAACGCTCCTGGCGTGCGTTTCTGTGCCAGTTGTGGCAATCAGCTCGGCATGCCAGCTGCACCAGTACAACCAGTACAGCCTGGCTATACGCCATCACCGGGACAATATCCCCCGCCACAACAACCATACCAGACAGCATATGGTCAGCAACCCTATGCTCAGCAAAACGAGCCCCAGTACCAGCAACCCTATGGCCAGCCTCAGTACCCACAACAACCTCAATATCCACCACAGTACCCTCCGCAGGGACAACCAGGCATGGGGTATCAACCACAACCTATGATGGGCCAGCAACCCATGGTCTTGCGCTGCCCCGTCTGTATGGCTATGGCCCCGTTGGGTACAACAAACTGTGCCAGTTGTCACACCAGCCTTGCAGGGATCGTGCCTACGGCAGCTAACGCACAGCAACAGGGAGGTATGATGGGAGGATTAGGCGGCTTTATGCAAGGCGACGGCGGGAAATATGCAATGGGTGCTTTGGGTGGCGCAGCCGCAGTGATTGGCGGCGAAATGCTCATGCATGGACTCGAAAATAACCTTGGAGGCCGTGACGAAGGATACTATGGCGAAGGTCATCACCATCGCGATGAAGGACTGCTTGGCGGCCTGGGTGAAATAGCCAATGACCTCGGGTTGTAAAGCATAACGTCCGAGGGGTTCAGCTGACCAGGCAAGGTTCAAATAGGCACAACGAGGAGAATGGTCTCGATAGTATCCAAATTGGCTATCTTTCCTGCTATTCTTCCACCATTCTGTTGCGACACCTGAGTAAACCGTCTATAATACTGTGGGATATACGACGAACCGTTTATCTCACGGCATAGCTTTATGCAGAAAAATAGCTGCCTTTTCCGTTCATCTCTTAACGTCTATATGTTTTACCTGGGAACACGAGGAGAAGTGGTATTCTTTCACATATATCAACTTATGCAGAGAAGGCCACACCAAGTAGTTGGATGAATTACGAGCGAACAACCTTACAAAACGGCCTGCGCCTACTTACCACCCATATGCCTGGCATGCGATCGGCGAGCATTGGTTTCTTCTTCACTGTTGGCTCACGCTACGAGGCGGACCCGATTGGGGGTATATCACACTTCATCGAGCATATGCTCTTCAAAGGCTCTCGGCACTACCCTACTGCCCGCCTCCTCTCCGAGGCCATTGAGGGAGTCGGCGGCATTTTTAATGGGAGCACTGGCAAAGAAATTACCAGTTATACAGCCCGTGTCCCAGGAGAGCAGTTGCCTCTTGTAATGAACGTACTGGCCGATATGATCCGCCATCCTCTTTTCGATCCCATCGAGATCGAAAAAGAACGAGGCGTCATTATTGAAGAGCTGAGCGCTACACACGACGACCCACAGGAATGGGCCAACCTGTTAATCGATGAAGTGATGTGGCCCGGTCTTCCTCTGGGACGTGACGATGCAGGTTTTGTAGAGACCGTAGCACAAATCCAGCGCCAGCAAATGCTGGACTATATGGACGAACACTACCGACCCAGTTCGCTAGTTATCAGCGTTGCTGGAAATATTGACCATGCGCAGGTCATCAAAGAGGCTGAGCGTATATTTAGCGACTGGGAAACGCGCGAACATCCTGGCTGGAAAGAGAGCTTCCCACCGCGAGATACACTGCCTGTAGGAATGATTCGCAAAGAGACAGAACAGACTAACATCTGCCTGGCAACGCTTGGCGCTGCCTATTCTTCTCCCGATTATTTCCCAATATTGTTAATCAATGCTATTTTAGGTGATGGTATGAGTTCCAGGCTCTTTCAATCCATACGAGAAGAGCAGGGATTAGCCTATGACATTGGGAGCTATTTTAATA
>WNGI01004405.1_pt1 | contig 12609 bp, 13 predicted proteins | sample 5400621 | NCBI WGS metagenome assembly WNGI01 (sample SAMN13153374, study PRJNA577476) | soil metagenome | isolation source: 20 cm soil or saprolite under Garry oak tree replicate 1 | place: USA:California | collected 2016-06-15 | reverse complement strand
GTGAATGTCGGCACGACGCCGCTCGCGATACTATGGATTTATACCTCCACGGACGTGACCCGAACCTTTGCCGAGACCGGCGAAACCGTCGCCCACCTTTCCGAGCGTGATCTCATGAGTCCAATAGCTCCAACGGCAAAGTAGGTCGTCACAGTGAAGGTCGAGGATTTCGCCGTCACACTTAACTCCCGACTCCAGCGCCAGCCTTGCCGTAATCGCGCAGATCGAGGTCGCACCGAGAACGGCTAGCTCGTTGCCGTCTCCGTCAATTTTTTTTCATGGCTTCCTGAACATAGCCTGATTTTTCCAAGCGATCGATGAATGGGCTGTCGACTAATTCGGCAGCTTTGAGCTTGGCCATGCGCGGATTCGTCCTGAGCAGAGCGTCGATCATATTCTGCACGCCTGCCAGCGGAACGTTCGGCACCTTGGTCTTGGCATGCATTTCCAACGTGGCGTCGTACATGATCTGAATGCTTTGCGGCGAATTGAGTTTCAAGCGCCGGGCGAGCACGCTCTTGACTGCCTTTTCATTGGCTGGATTGGGGAGAAAAGCCAAGCCGTCGATGGTGCCTTTGAGAAAGGACTCGACTTGCTGCGGACTCTCTTTGATAAATCGCCGCGACGCAACGAGCACGGTATTCAAGTAAGGAACATCAGTTTTAGTCAGATCGACGAGTACCGTGAGCCCTTTGTCTTTTGCCGCCTGTCCGAATCCAGGCTCCAAAGGCGTCGCGTCGATCCTGCCGCTTGCCAGCGCCGCGACTCGATCCGGCTGGGTTCCGACCTGCATGATCGCGATCTTGTCTCGCACGGGATCCAAGCCGAGCGAATTCAGCGCCACTTCGGCCGCCAGGTGACTGCCGGAGCCAAAAGTACTGATCGCGACTCTCTTCCCCTTCAGATCGGCGGGCTGACGCACCTGGGGTAGAACCCAAAACTGATAAGGGAGAATATGGATGGTTCCCGCCAGGATCACGAGATCGGCTCCCGCGCTAACGGCGGCCGCGGTGGGACCGACACTGGTAGAAGCCGCTTTAGCCTCTCCGGCGATCAGCGCCTGCGATGTTACGGAGCCGCTACCGGTAAAAACAGATGTGACGTCGAGCCCGTGCTTTTTATAAAATCCCTGATCTTCGCCGAGCCAGACACTCGTGTGCGTCGATATCAATCCCGCATAAGCGACCAGAAGCTTTCTGGAACCATCCTGTGCCGTTGCGGGTAGGGTGACGACCCCGACTAAAGCCACAGCCAAGAGAGTTCCGATGATTTTCTTTTGCCGCATCTTTATCTTCTCCCTTCTCCGGGTAGAGGCAGCCCGCGACGAGACCACTAAGAGGATGTCATTTTGGTTTTCTGTGTTGCGCCGTCGTTTTGCGCAATAGGTGGGTCTACAAGCGACATTTTCGCAAAGGGTTTTCCGTTCGCCCGTGCGCCTTACGGACCGGTGCTCTTTACGCCAAGGATCGCGCTAATCCCATATCCGTTCCGGCAAAGGCAAACCGGCGAGGTCTTCTGTACTGAGCCTGCCGTTCGGCTCGACACCGAAGCGTTCGAGCACGGCGATCAACTGGCGCACGTGCTGCGCCGAGTGCCAAGTGGAACGCTCGAACAGCTGGTGCATCGGCGGTGTGCCGTAAAAGGTCCTGACCTTTTGCTGGCAGGATTTGTCCACGAGTTGGCTCCACCAGTTTTCAATTCGCTGAATAATACCGTCGCCATATCCCGCGATTTCCACTCCGGTCGAGCAGCTCCCGTCTGCGGGCGGCACGTTGGCATTGTTCGCCCAGTATTCTACGTCGTCGATCGCCGTCTCGAGGAAGGCTTCGCCGATGCGAAAGATATGATGGCTCAGCAGGCGGATCGAGCGGTCGCGGTTGTCGATCGCGCGTTCGCTGAGTCGTTGGTTGGGAATCTGAAGGATGTATCGTTGCGCTGCGCGCAGCACCATGGTCCATTTTTCGACAAGCACTTCGGGAGGCAACGGCGTGTGTCCGGTGCCTTGCAAGCCAACAAATTCGGCTACGTCCTCCAGGTTCTGGCAGAAAATATACTGGTCGCCTTTTGCCAACACCGGCACGGTCTGGGCGCCCAGCCTGAGCAACCGCTCTCGTCCTGTCGGGTCGTTCAAAACGTCAAGAGGAAGGAAGTCGATGCCTTTTTTCGAAAGAAACTCTTTCGTTCTAAGGCAGCTGCTTCAGCCGGGCTGGGTGAACAGGACGAATTGGCTATTTATGTTTTCCATCGTCATGTCGCCTCGTAATGAACGGTTAAACTGCGCGGAACCTATCAACCGTAACAGCGGGTGTCAACTCACAAACGTCGTGGGCGTGACTCGCACGTCGCAAGGGCTACGCACGCGTGTCGGAAAAGGATCAAAGCACTAACTTTCACCACGGAGCCGCATGAAGGACACGAAGGGTTCGGATAATTAGTCAGCGTAGGATGCGGTGACCAAAGGGAACGGCATCATTCATGATTTGAGACCCGGCGGCCACCGGCCGATATTTCTCAAGCCGCGGAAATCTTCAGCAACCTGCTCGCGGTGCCTTCGAGAATCGCTTGCTTCTCCGCATCCGAGCAAGACAGCGCTTCGACTTTGTCGACGCACTGCCAATCGCCGAGGACATAAGGAAAGTCAGTTCCAAGCATCAAGTGCTCCGCGCCAACTTTGCGCCGGAGAAAGTCGAGAGTTTCGACGTCGTACACCAACGTATCGAAGTAGAGGTTCTTGAGATAAGCGCTCGGTGTAGCAATGCAACGTGGCGAGTTGGGACGGTCGGCGCGCCGGGTCGCCTGCTTTCCCGTAGCGAATTCGCGATCGAAGCGGCTCAGGTGATAGGGGAAAAATCCGCCGCCGTGGCACGTGCAAATTTTCAAATTGGGAAACCGGTCGAATACGCCGCTGTAAATCAGCAGACCGAGAGAGAACGTCGTGTCAGCAGGATTGCCGCAGACGAGCCGCAGGCCAAACGAGCCCATGAGTTCCGTTCCGGCGGGATTGTCCGGGTGCATGAAGACCAGCACGTCCAACTCCTGTGCCTTAGCCCAAAAAGGATCGAAGTCCTCGCTGTCGTAATAGTGATGATTGACGTTGGTGGCAATGTAGGCACCGCGAAAATCGAGTTCGGTAACAGCGTGATCGAGAACACGCGCTGCGCGCGCCGGCTCTTGAATCGGCACCGCGGCCATTGCGGTAAATTGTTCCGGATATTTATCCAGGAACTCTTTGACGCATTCATTGTAGACGCGACACCAGCTCTCCGCCTGTTCTCCTCTGAGATCATAACCGAGAAGCTGCGTGCTCGGATCGAGCGCCGCCAGCGCGATTTTGCCCTTTTCCATCATCTCCAGCCGCCGCTCCACATCCGTCAAGCCCTGCAGCAACGGATACCGGGGACCGCCATTGAAGGAAAATCGGAAGGTCCCATCCTTATCTTCGGACACTTCAATGCCCAGCGCGTCGCCGTGCCCTTTCGCCTCTCCGATGACCTGTTCCGGAACGTAGTGATGATGAATATCGATCGCGCCCATGTCTTAGTTTTTGCTTTTCTCTTTCTCGCGGCCTGCCTCACGCCTCATGCCTACCGTCACTTGTCAAATACGCCGCTCTTTTCCAGTTCGACCAAATAGCGCCGATCGATCATGTCCTGGGGTTTGATCGATTTCGCCCGTGCATCCTGCGGCGCGATTTCGTCGAGTGAAGCCTGCAGCGCGGCCTCGCTGACTTCGAGACGGCGCTCGAGAGCGGGAATCTCGGATTGATACGCTGCGTCGAGCACCTTGGTATCGGTGATGCGCAGGTATTTGCCCAAAACCTTGTAGACAAAATTTTTGTCGGTATGAAGAATTTTCGACGCTTCGGCCATCACGCGCATGAATCTGCCGAGCACCGCGCCACGTTTGGTAATCACCGAGCGAAGCGTCACGAATTGCGCGGCGCCGTACGGGATGCGCAACTCGGGACCGTTGATCACATAGCGATATCCCCGCGCTGCCGCTGCCGAATCGCCCGGGGCTACCAGCCCCGCCGCGTCGAGGTTACCACTCAGCAGCGCGGCAAGCGTCTCAGGCCCACCGCCGGTTTGTATGGTTTGAATATCCTTGGTCGCGTCCATACCGAGCCGCTTGAGCGCCTGGATGACGAAGTAATGCGTATTGCCGCCGAATCGTCCGACGCCGACTTTCTTACCCTTGAGATCTTCGGGGCGCTTGATGTCAGGCTTGCCAAGCACGCTATGGGTCAGGATATTTTTGATACCGCCGATGAAGACCAAGTCGGTGAAGCCCTGGACGTAGGCGCGAACGTTGCCGACGGCTCCCGTGACGCCGATTTCCGCGTCGCCATTCAGGGTCGCGGCGGTGGCCACCGGCGAAGAAGGAATAAAAACCAGCCGAAAATCCAAATCATATTTCTTAAAAAGCCCCGCTTCCTGCGCGATCCACGGCATCGACTGCGACATGACCTGCGCCGAGTGCAGGCCGACAAGTCTATCGACCGCGAGCACACGCTGCGCGTGGAAAGCCGAAACTCCGACGATCAAAGATACGGCTGCAAGCCGGCGTAGCGAAATACGATGAGCGGTGCGCATGGGTCTTTCTCCTCTCGCCATCGGGGAATCAGAGTTTGCCTTCGGATTTCAGCCGCTGCGTTATTCTCTCCGTTAAATCTCTCTTGGAAACTTTGCCGAAGGGCGACAAAGGAAATTCTTTGACGATTTCCAAGCGCTCCGGCAGTTTATGCTTGGCAATCTCTTCGCTCATGAGGAAAGCGACAAGCTCCGGCAACGTCAAGGTATTCCCGCCGCGCAGAATCGCATAGGCGCACATGCGCTCGCCGAGCACCGGATCGGGCATCGGCACGCAAGCGATGTTTTGCACCGCCGGATGGGTGAGAATGAGATTTTCGATTTCTTCGGCGCTGATCTTTTCGCCGCCGCGGTTGATAAGGTCTTTCTTGCGTCCTTCGACTATATAATTTCCCGAAGGATGGAGCCGCATCAGATCGCCGGAGCGATAATAACCATCCGAGGTGAACGCTCTCGCGTTGTATTCGGCCACGCCGAAGTAACCGCGCAGCGTGTACGGGCCGCGGGCAACCAGCTCGCCGACTTCACCGGGCGCGACTTCGTGATCGTCGTCGTCAACGAGCCTAACTTCATCATCCGGACTCAGCGGTCTGCCGACGGTCTCCATGCGCACATCTTCAGGATCGTCGAAACGCACAAACATCAACATGCCCTCAGCCATGCCGAAATTTTCCTGCACGATAACGCTCGGGATCAATTCCTTAGTGCGACGACGCACCTCCGGCTGGAGCCGCTGGCCGCCGCTCTGAATCACTCGCAGCGACGACAAGTCGAACCTACCGATCGACGGATCGTTGATCAAACGTATCAGTAGCGCCGGCACCACGGCGATATGCGTGACTCGATGGCGTTCGATCAATGCGAAAATGTCTTCGCTCCGTGTGGAGTTTGACAAGACCATCTTGCCACCGTGCAAAAGATAACCTTGCAAGCCCGGGCAGGCGAGCGGCAGATTATGCGCCAACGGCAGCACGTCGAGAAATATCTCTTCCGCGCCGACGCCGGTCACCGCCGAAGCGATTTTTGAATTGTAAATGTAATCGTTATGCGTGCGCGGGATCAGCTTGGGAATGCCCGTCGTTCCGCCCGACAATTGAAACACCGCGGGATCTTCGGGGTCGACGCGAATATTTTTCAGGTCGTTAACCGAGCGTTGGCTCGGCCGCTCGATCATTTCTGCAAGCGAAAGAAAACCCGCGGGCGTGTCGCCCAGCATAATGCCGAACTTAACGGTTTTGTTCGCATCACGAATTCTTCTAACCAGCTCGCAGTAATCGAAATCTTTTGTTTTGTCCGGAGTCACGCACGCTATTGCTCCGGAAAGCTCGGCGAATTGATTCATCTCCCGATAGCGATGCGTCGGCAGCGCCATGATCGGGATGCAGCCGATCTTCTGCAGAGCGAAATATAGATAAACGAACTCCACGACGTTGGGCAGTTGCACCACGACACGATCGAGCGGTTGGAATCCTTCGTCGAGTAGATTTAAAGCGAGACGAGTGGCGCGATCATTCAGTTGGCTGTAAGTAACCGACCGATCACGGTCTACTATCGCAACCCGATCGCTGTAGCGGCTGAACGTCTCGTCAAAAACGTCGCGCAGAGCCCGATCTTCCCAATATCCCTTGGCGCGATATCGCGCAGCAAACTCCGAGGGAAATCGAACAACGCCGTCTAACATCTTGTGTCCTCGCTACGCTCGGACTGTTCCATACGTTCCAACCGTTCCAGTAGTTCCAACGTTCTCGGCGTACTATCTTAGAAACTTCAATCGACTGTTCCGTATTGTCGCGATTGGAACATTTGGAACGATTGGAACGCGTGGAACCAACTTATTGTTACGTCGTGCTCGAGAAGCCGCCGTCTACGATAATGATCTCGCCGGTCACGAAGTGGTTATGCAAAATCAAGCTGAGCATGCTGTCGGCAACGTCGTCCTCCGTGCAGCAACGGTTGAGCGGCGTGTATTTCGCTCGGCGTGCCATCAACCCTTCATAGTTTTTTGCCAGCGTCCTTTTCATCCACTCACCTTCGATCCAGCCTGGCGCGACGGCGTTGACGCGGATCTGCGGGCCGAGCGCGTTGGCGAGCGTCTTGGTCAAGTTGGCCACCGCCGCTTTGCTCGCGGCATAGGGCAAAGGCTGCGCGCTCGGCCGCAGGCCGGCGATGCTGCACGTATTGACGACGCAGCCGTTTGGCGACTTTTTCAGCAGCGGTGTTGCCGCGCGAGTGACAAGAAATAAACCGAGCACATTGACCGAGAAAACTCGATTCCAAGCATCGACGGTCATTTCTTCGAAATTCTTCGGTTCGACGTCGACGGTAGTGCCGGCGTTGTTGATCAATACGTCGAGCCGGCCGAATTCTTTTTCCGCCGCGGCGAGCATCGCGCGCACGCTCGCGTCGTCGCTCACATCGGCGCGGCACAGCAAAGTTTTGGCTCCCGCTGCTTCTGCTTCCCGTGCCGTGACCTTCGCCGCATTTTCACTCCGGCTATAGTTGACGACCACGTCATATCCGTTTTTGGCGAGCGCGATGGCGACACTGCGGCCGATGCCCGTCGCCGCGCCGGTTACGAGCGCCGTGGGTTTTTCACTACTCATTTTACTCCTTCAGAATCCTAACCAGCTCCATGTAAAAATATGTCGGAGTCCTTCGACGCCGCTCAGGACGAACCGAGGGGATTTGATACCGTTGATGTTTTTCCGTTCTGCTGAGCATGTCGAAGCATGAGGCTCTCGAAGCATTCCGAAGTTTCCGCAGTAATCTGAAACAATCAGCCGTCTAATCACGGCAGGTTCAACAGCTTCGACGCGTTGCCGCGCTCGATCTTCGTCCGGTCGCCGGCTGACAGCCCGACTTTATCCAACTGAGGAATCGTATAGCCGAGGCCGATCTCCGGCGGCGAGATCGGATAATCGCCACCGAGCACGATGCGGTCGGCGCTCATGCAATCGAGCGCACAGCGCATCGCCGACGCGTCCGCGGTGTGCGTGTCGACGTAAAAGGCTTGGCAGTATTCGACGACGCGCCTTTCTAGATATTCGGGCATCGGCCGCTTTTCTTGCTCGTAGACGCGGCGTTCGAAAAAAAACTGCTGATCGAATCGGCCCATCGTAAACGGCAAGAAGCCGCCGAGCTGGCAAAAGACGAATTTAACTCCCCACCAGCGGTCAAAAACATTCGCTGTGATCATTTTTATCAGACAGAGCATGTCGTCGAGCAGAAAACCCACTCCGCTGTTGAGATAACGATTGTTGAGGCCGAGCGCTTGTTGCCAGGCCTGCGGCACCTGGCCAGGGTGAACCCAGAGCGGCATATTCCAAGACTTCGCCCGCTCGAAAATCGGTTCGTAAACCGGATCGTCGAGCGCACGCCCGTCGAGATTGGTCGAAAGAGAAATGCCAAAGAGCCCGAGCTTCTCCACGGCGCGATCGAGCTCGTCCATCGCGGCTTCGCCGCCCAACGGATCCACCGCCGCCGCCGGTATGAAACGGCCGGGCGCGATGCGTGAGGCTTCGGCGATGTAGTCATTGACCATCTTTACGACTTCGTCCATCGGCAGCTTGCGCGCCCGCGCCGCCGGTACGAGCAAATTGCCGTAGTTGATCACCTCTTTTTCGACGTCGAAGCGATCCATCAACGCCAGGTGCTTCTCCAGCGAGCTAAAGCCCTCGTCCGCGTAGAGAGTCCGCCCGAGGTAACTTCCGGCGGCGAATTCGCGGAGCGCGTCCAATATCGTCGGCGGCAGACAATGCGCATGGCAATCGATCAAGCTCATAACAGCTCCTCGCTCGATAATTTTGCCTAGGCCCTCAATGCTTTTTCGGAGTGAATTCTCGGCTGCTTATGATACCTGGCAGCGAGCCTAGCTAACACTGCACTACCGCTTCTGTCAATAAATCGCCGCCGAATTCTTCGTGAGCGTCTGATTCCTTGCGGCTCGCGGGATGATCACGGCTGGGGCAATTTTCATTGGAGCCACGAAAGAACCAGTACCAGCAACGCGCCGACGATCATGCCTGTCACCGCGCTTTTCGTCCTGTGCGCGATAACGATCGCGACGGTCAAAGCCAGCGCCCGCCGCGGCGCGGCGGCGGTTTCCAGATGGGCGCCGGACATGAACAGCGTGACCGAGATAATGCTGCAGATCAAACCATAGGAAACATAGCGCAACCAGCGATCCCAAGCTTCGGGGAATTTTTGTCCGGCAAAAAACAGTTGCGGCAAGGCGCGCATGGCAAAAGCCATGAGCCCCATGATCAAAATGATTTGGCTGCGCGTAATTTCCACTGTTCGACTCCCCAACCTAGAGTTGCAACGACAATCGCCATGACGAGCCAACCCCACCCAGGACTGGCGAGCGCGCCAGGCAGCGCCGCGATCAAGCTGCCGACGCAAATCAATGGCATCGCCCAGCCCTTCATCTCGACGACGAGCAATCCGGCGAAATAGCCGGGTAAAATAAATCTCAGTGCTTCATCAAAGTCCGCTGGAAAACTTAGCGCCAGGCCGAATCCCGCGCCGCTTCCCGCCACCCAAACGATAAAGCTGGTCACGCCGACGCCGAGAAAGAAAGCGAGATTGCCGTAGCCGTCGCAGGATTGCGCTGCCGTCGAATTTCCGGCGGCTCCGTCGCGTTCTCTTTGAAATTGTAGATACGGCACAATGAAGCTGCTGGCGCTGACGACGTGGCAGGAGATCAGCAATGGCAATCGCTTCACGCCGCGGAAAAATGGCGCCAGCGCCGTGCTCATCGGCAAGAAGCGCAAGTTCATCAGAAAACCCGCGACGAGAACTTGGAGAGCGGATTTGTTCTCGGCGAGCGGCCCGAGGACGGCGAATTGCGCCGGCCCGGAATAAACCCAAGCGGACATAAGAACGATTTCGTCGAGCGAGAGACCGTGACGCTGCGCCGCGATGCCCCAAGCTATCGAAGACGGCACGAAGGCGATCCAAATCGGAATCGCCGCTTTCATTCCTTGGCGAAATCGCGCAACGAAAGACATCACCTTCGCTTAGCGGAGAGAAAAGGAAAGATCAACTAACCGCAAAGAACGCAAAGTTCGCAAAAGGGCACGGGCAATTACGGGGGTTGACCGTATGTGAGCAAAGGTTGGAAGTTTATTCCTTTGTGATCTTCCCGCGCTTCGTGGCGAAAGATTTTTGCAGAGCAACCGGACCCTACTCCTTACGATTTGAACGACTTGAACGGTTTGAACGATTTGAACTCTTCAACCTTACTGCTTCAGCATCTTCACCAGTTCTTCATTCAACTTGGCGCCGCCGCCTTTGAGATAAAAGTTGAATAAATCTTTGGGCTCCTGCAACTTAATCTTCTGGTCGCGCAGATACTTCGCCATGCGCGAGCTTTCGACCAGATGGGACGAGCGCAGCTCATGTTTCTCGACGAGCGCCTGACCTTCTTTGGAGATCATGAAAGCGACGAAGAGCTTGGCTAGATTGGGGTGACCGGAGTTCTTCGGCACGCCGAGATGAAAGTAAGACGCATCGCCGGGAGTCGAACCGAGCACCGCGACCAGTGGCGCGCTTTTCGCTTGCCACTTCCACATGGTCGCCAGCGCGTCACCGATGTTTGCCATGATCGGAAATTCGCCGCTGATCACGCGCTCTTCCTCGCCGTAGCGCAGCCAGCCGCCGCTGAGCGCCACTAGCTTGCGGGTAAAATCCTTGAGCTTTTCTTCGCCCCAAATCAGCGACAACTCGACCAGCCAGTTGGGATAGGGCGGCACCGCGATCTTTCCCGCCCACGTCTGGCTCAACCGTGGATCGATCAAGTCCTCGTAACTCTTCGGCGCTTTGTCGGCCGCTATCAGATTCGAATTGTAAATAATCCCGCGCGGCGACGAATAAACCAACACGCCTTTTCTGCCAACGATCTCTTCCATCGGCCGGGCGATCCACGGAAATATCCCGGACCAATTGACTTCTTCCAAGGCGTCTTCCCTAAATAAATTGGCGTACTGGCCTAGTGAGCCGAGATAGATGTCGGTCGACGCCTTGCCGCCGGCTTTGAACTCGCTGATCACTCGCGCCGCCATCGCGTTCATCTCCGGTCCGGCGCTGAATCGAATCCGGGCATTCAATCCGAACCGTTTGTTGAAAGCCGCCTCGATTTCCGAGAGCCCCTTCTTGCCGCCGAAAGTGGTCGGTCCCGCGACGAAGAAAAGGTCCTTCTCGTTCTTTGCGGCCGAGATCAATTGCTCCGGAGTCTCCGCCCAAACTGAACAAGGCTCAGCGCTGAGGATTGCCAGCAGACAGAGAAGCCGGCGCGCGTAAAAGTTTGAATGCGCCATGGGAATTTCCCTTACACGCCGCTCGTCGCCACCAACCGCTCGGGGCGCGACCATTTTTTGAGAGGTTTCCCCTCAGCCAACGCGCGCAGCTCGCGCCGCCAGATCTGCCGCATGAGGATAATCGCCGTATCCGAGCGGCCCAAACGCTCAGTTTCCCGGTTGGGAATCGCGCCTTGCCCTTCTTGGGCGACGTGATCTTGAATGTTCACGAGATCCGGACGCTCCTCGATGTCGTGTACGCTCAATTGTCCGGCCAGCGCCGCCGCTGCCATCACGTGGGCGGAGGGAAGCTTCGAGATAGTCTCTTCCTGTAGACGTTGACGGTCGCGAAAACGCAGCGCCGCGTCGCCGCTCACATGCACGAGCGAGATATTGAAGCTTCGATGACTCACGTCATCCACCGGCACCCGCCAGGCGAACGCTTCGCGCCAACCTTCTTTCGCGCTCTCCGGCGAGCCTTTGATGTAAAGAATATTGGGCATGAGGTAATGGTTGACCCGCGCGACGCCGTTGGCGCGCGTGCCGTACATCGCCACGCCGTAGTCGGTCTCCTCGGCGGTGATTTTCGGAACGTCCCAGTTGAGACCGAACTTGGTGAAGTTCGATTTGGCGTGGGTAAACGGCACATGCGCTTGGTCGATGCCGTTCTCCAGCGTGTTGAAATAATTGCAGTGGCGGATATACGTGCCAACGTCGATCTCTCCCGCTTCTTCCAATTCCGGATAGCGTGGGAACGGCGGCGCCGCTCCCGCGCCGAAGTAGGCGAAGATCAGGCCCAAATACTCCTGCGTGGGGCAGCTACGAATGGTTATTTTTTGCGCGAAACTTTCGTTTTCCGCCGGCTGCTCGATGCATTGGCCGGTGCCGTCGTATTTCCAGCCGTGATAGAAACAGCGGATGCAATCGTCCTCGACCCAGCCGACCGATAGCTGCGTGCCGCGATGGGCGCAGCGAAAATCGACGATGTAAGCCCTTCCGCTCGCGCCACGATAAAGCGTGAAGCTTTCGCCCATGATATGGATCGGCACGGCGTAGCCGGTTCTCAGCTCCTGAGAAACGTAGACCGGGTGCCAGAACATTCTCAAATATCGTCCGGCTAACGTTCCCGGTCCGGTGTGAACGAAATCGATACGGTCGCTGGTCACGATCGGCGTTTCTGTCGTTGCCGTCATGGCAAAGTACCTCCGGTCGTTTGCGCTTCCACGTTGATGAATAATGATGCTCGTGCTTCGAGAACCTCAGCACGAACGGAAAAACTCAACCGATTTCAACCGCTCCCCCGTTCGTCTTGAGCTTTGTCGAAAGATGAACGGCTATTTTAGCGAGCTGTCAGGGCTGTGCCGATTGGGCGGCATTTTGTCGCTGCGATTTCTTTTGCCTTACGTCGCTGACGAGGCCACGTGCTGCTGCTTGCGCGCGTAGATCCAGAAGCTCGCCACCAGCGGTGACATCACGGCGATCATGACGATCGCGATCGCCGCCGCGTCGCCGAGTCCGCCGCCGTGCCACTGGCCCCAATTGTACGTTGACAATACCTGGCTTTTCGGTGAGGCCAAAAACACCGCCATCGTGAGCTCGCGGTAAGCCGAAAGCGACGTCCAAATCCAGGTGTAAATCAGTCCCGGCTTGATCAACGGCACGATCACCTTCAAAAGAATGCGCCATGTCGACGCGCCGCCGACCTGCGCCACTTCTTCCAGCTC
>WNGI01038765.1_pt1 | contig 12610 bp, 21 predicted proteins | sample 5400621 | NCBI WGS metagenome assembly WNGI01 (sample SAMN13153374, study PRJNA577476) | soil metagenome | isolation source: 20 cm soil or saprolite under Garry oak tree replicate 1 | place: USA:California | collected 2016-06-15 | reverse complement strand
ATCTATTTCACTGCTTGACAGAACGATCCAATTCCAATAAATTAAATAAAGACCGACAACAGAGACGTAGTAACGAACGAAGTATGACGTATGCTATGTATGACTGTATGATGGACAAGCAAGCACTCCCAGCGTGCGTGCCGATTTCCAATCCCAAGAATAGCGCTACCGCACAACTCACGCTGCAACTCCAAACTTTGCAGAAATCTGCTCACTGGCGCCGCTAAACGCAGGACTGGAAGACCCCCAATACGCATCGAACACGGGATCATGAACGTCCCGCCAGGGAGATACGCTTCCGCTTCGTTGTCTGCTCTTCATCCTTGTCTGTATCGCATATCTGGGCCTTTCCCTTGATCTCAATGGCGGCGAACGTGGTGCCGGCAACGACCGCTCCGACTCTCTCCGCAATGGCGAGCCGAGAACTGGGTGGAAGTTCCATACAGATCTTGACCTGCTTCAAGGGCGACGCCTTCCCCTCACCAATCACTTCGTCATCTCGAACCAACCAGGTACCTCGTCAACAGTGAGGAAGAGGACAAACAACACGCAGCATCCGTTTTGACAAAGACTTTCCAACTCTGGACATGGATGCCAACCATCCTACTCGTCCTCTGGTATTAGCGCCGCAGGCACTGGATCCACACCCACGTCTTGAGCTTCCTCAACCGCGTCGCACCATCCTGAGCGTATCCCGATCAATCGATGGCTTGCCAAGTTTCACATTGTAAAATGTGAGTTCCTCGACTCGCAAGTTGCCCTCCTCTACCGCTCCCCTCCCTTTACACAAACACGTAAGCACGCGGTTCCCGTTCACTTCATTCACTTCCAGGGGTGCCAACACCATCTCTTTCACGCCCGACGTCCAAATCAAGTCGAAAACCGCTCTAGTTTCCTTCAACGATTGGTAATCAACCGCGAGTTTTTGTAAGGACTTTGTCCTTTCCGCTGGCGTTTCCTGCTGACGATGATGACTCTTCTGGAATAGGGCCAGATCCGCTCTTCAATCCCGGGCTAGCGTTCAACAAACGACGAAAATCGCGACGAGCAGGCCGGACTTGGAGTGAATGTGAAGAAAGAGAGAGTGGCTTCAGTCCTGCAACTTGGCTGGCTTCATCGGCATCTGACGGAGCTGGCCAATCGAGGTAAATGATGCCCTTGAGTGTGAGATGCTTCAACCTCGGCAACATGTCCGTCGCGATGGTCTGTACTCGCACCCGTTTTCTTCTTTCCTCCGGTTTTGCCAACTGACGAGGCCGAGACTTGGGCTGAAAGTCACAAACTGTTGCACCGCATCAAAGTGAGAGATTCGAGGAGGGGCGCGCCGAGGGTGGTGATGGAGGGATTAATCATGTTAAGTGCGATGAACATGGGGGCCCAAGTGTCGGTGAAGATGGTGAGAGAACGCCATCGACGGAGGTGAGGGATTAGGAGGGAAAGTGCGCTGTTGATGAGGGCTGGAGCGACGATGGGGTTGAAGGTGCTGCCCGGGTCTACCGGCATGATTCTGTGGGACTGAAGTTGAGACAAAAAAGGCTGGATAGTTTTACGTTGAAACACTTACTCTGGTTCCGTAAAGTCCCATTCGTCGTCTCTCGCGTCGATGAGGATATCGAGAGGACATTTTCTCGACAAGGCGAGACAAGTGCGGATATGGGTCGTATCGATCGCGATTCTGCGATTAAAGACGGGTTTGGAGACGAGAAGCTCTTGAGTGACGCAGATCCTCGTCCAGAGTCTGGGAGTGTTGCGAGCTACGTCTCGCCAGTGTTTCGATACGCTAGAGAGGACGAGGGGCATCTTGACGGTGGCCGAGCAAAAGGGAGTGACCGGGTTTGCCACATTCTCTGGCTCAGCGGAGAAGAGGAAGATGTAGGAGAGGAGCTCGACCGGGAGCTTTGGGAACATGATTTGGCGGTCGGAGAGCCAGAACGGCTGGTATTAAAAAGGGGCCCACAATCGAGAACAAAAAAGAAGAAAAACTAAAGGAGGGAGAACATTAGAGATGAAAAACAATAACTTGACTCTTTGGCCTTTAAGCTTTATTGTTACGTCGACAAAGGCAACCCCATATCAGGCAACTTCTCCGGCCCAATCATTATTACGAATCTCCTCCTCCCATCCTCCCCAGCCCAGGTCCTACCCCGACACTCATCTCGGGCCCAAACAAGCCTACTTCCATACCTAGGGAACTCCCTCCAACCCCCATTCCAAGTTCAACCCCACCCGCAGACCCGTCACCGAAAAATCCAGCCATCACATCCACAGGGGACATGTACACGTCCATACCCGAACCGTCCATCCCAAACAAGGGTCCTCCTTGTCCTGTCCCACCTCCCTGTGTCTGGCCCTGACCTGCCCCACCCCCCGAAACAGATCCTGGCCGTGAGTTTGCCGAATACGTCGACGGCCCAGCCCCAGGATTGCCCGCCTCCCCGAAAAACTCGGAGAACGACTCCGGACTGCTGTGGTGCGACGGCGAATCCCCGCTGTGATTGGGTGATCGGCCATTCGCCGCTGATACAGACGAAGCCTTTTTACGAACAGGCCGTATCCACGGCGGCCGCGAGCTTTGGGAATTGCCCGTATTTTTTCCGCTCCCATCCCCTCGAGGTGGTTGTTAAACTCGTACTTATCGCTGGCACTGCTCACCTCGACAAAATTCCTCCATCAGGTCACCAGACCTCATACCGCACACGTACCTCCCGCTGAACCTCCGCAATAACCCAATACAAGATCGGATTGCGTCCAGGCCCGTGCGTATCAGATGCTGCAACGTCTCAGACTTGCAGCAAAGTAAGATAGCCATCAACGTCCTCCCCGCTTGCGTCAACTGGTGGATAACATGAACTCCATCTGTGCGCGTCCCATCATCAGCAGCAATTCACCAACACGGAAAACCCAACTCACAATACGTCATTAAACCCTTCTTCGCGATATGCACATGCGTCGCCACGATTTGCAGCGCCGAATTATGAGCAGACACAATCGCCTGCACTTCCGCGTCACTCTGCTCTACATCCATACCCCCAACCGTCCTCTCAGCCACCATCTCCGAGAATCGATGTCTATAAATCAGCATCCTGACAAAATGTTCCGCGCAATGAATCCTCGCAGCCTGGGTCAATCTAATCGTATCCTCGCTCGCCAGCGTATCAGCCGAATGGGCCCAAAACACGGGGAGCGTCGCGTGAATCTCGTCCAACATGGCTTCTTCGTCCCTCATATCTCTAAACCCACGCCGACCGGCCAGCAAGACGGACGTCGCCCTTAAGAGGAACGACGAAGAGGATAAATCCCCCGTATGCCTCGCAGGCGGGACATCCAACACCGACTCGAGCACGACCATGACCCTCAACGTCGCGACGAACGCGTTCATCCTGCACTCCGTACCAGGCGGAGGCATCCCGACCCCTTCCTATGTTGTATAGAGTGGGTCGATCAGAGATGGGCAGCGTGCGTAGACGGTTGTATAACTCAAACCAGTGAGTGCCGGCGGTGATGCCTTCGTTGGGGTCTGCCCTGACGCGCGGATCATCCATGTGCCGTGAAGCGAGGCAACAAATGGCGACGATGAATGCTGCAAAGCCTGGTTCTCCCCATTTTTGTGGGTTTCCATAATCCTGCGCGCGTTGGTGAGCTAAACAAAACAAAGGAAGGCAACACCGGACTATACTCACAGCGAGAAAAGTGGGTACATGAAGAAATGGAAGGATATAATATGACGTAGACAAGTAACATTGGACGAGGCTGTGTGTGTGGCAGGGTCAGTTAACGGTCCGACGCGTCACAAGGCAGCATATATATGCACCTGTCCATAAGATCCGGCGCGATAGAAGCGGTAATGAGTCCCCATAACGCCTGAGGGTTCATATCCGTTCTCCTCAATTTTCTATCCGGAAACCAATCGATATCATTCCCCATTTTCGTCGCGGCGGTTCCCTCCGCAGTAGGGGAGGACCCAAACCTTGGCGAGGAAGGATCGTTTTGGTGGTTACCACCACCGCTCAACGAATGTCGCTCAACGAGCAGATCGAGCACGGGCAGTCCAGACGTCTCGCCTTGCCACCGAGTATACCCCTCGTCATCGATATACAAATATGATGCGGTCAGGGACAACTTGGACGTTTCGTCCGTCGCCGCGCAGAGAATGGACCGTTAAGGAAGGTGCCGAAGGACCGGATCGGGCTCCTGCCTCGCTCGTCGTACGGCGACTGCGGATCTCGTTTGAAGTGAGTGGAAGGGTTCGTGAGCGGGAAGACGTGAAGTGAGGGAGGGGGCACGCCAGATGCCGAAAAGCCGGAGGAAGGGTACATGAACGGAGCGACTGGGATGGCATTGGGATCCGTAGGTGGTGGTTGAGTTTGTAAGAGTGGATTGGGAGGGAGAGCACCTCCTGCGGCGAATACGGCTGCGGGGATGGACTGGATTAGTGATTCTAGGTGTTGCATACGGTCTTCTAGCGTTGCCGTTCGTCTACCAATCGTCAGTCAGTTCGCGATCGTTCTGCTACGCTACTACTTGGGCACGCACTTTGACTTGTGCGGATGAGTCCTCTTCCCTGGTTCTTCAAACGTACAGGCCGAGTTGGCAGTCAAACAGGCCTGACATGGATGACCTTCATCGCACTTGATCCTCCTCCGCCTGACAAGACGAGCAAGTTAGAGAGCGCCAAAAAGCACGAAAAATCGCACGCACCGACAGCGATCACATGCCCTGCCAGTGACGAGGTAGATATGGTGAGCGATAACGGTAAAAAGATCGGGGATCGCACCTGCTGAGCTTGAAACGCCTCTCCTTGAGGATGGAGGATGAGGAGGGCTGCTGTTGTTGCTGAGAGAGGTCTTGCGATAGCTGTGGCTCGGGAGGCATTGGTGTGGAGGTGGGGGGACGGGGATAAAGTAATAAATTATAAATTAGACGGCGAATTGTTTCAGTCGACTAATGTTCTTCTTTTCTCCAATCTGACCGTATCCATCCGAGAACTCTCTCGTGCCCTAGATCCTTTCCCTTTCACACCCACGGGAGCGCTCGGCTCTTCCTTTTTCCGTTTGTAATACAAATAGATTGCTTCATATATTATAAATACCATGTAACACGACTCGTATCCAAACTTGGGGGCGCCTGACACGCCTCGTCCTTCTTCATGAGCATTTGGCGGCGGATATCGTCGACTGCAAAGTTAACCTTGCATTATCCTTGATCCTACATCGCCCGCCCAATCCCCCAACCTCCACTCTCCCTCTGGCCCACTATCGTCCTTGCATCATCTTCGTCCTGCGATTGCCGAGCACTCGTTCGCACCTGGCTTTCCCGCCACCCCCGTGCACTCCCAGATCGTCCTACCCCTTCCTCACTTGCAGTCTCATAACTCTTGCCCGTCTGAGGCCCATCCCCGATATCCCCATCATCGTCTGCCGTCATGTAATCGTCGGTCCGATACGACAGTACAGTGTCTGACCGATCTGGATCGTTCACCGACAACTTCGGACTCGTTGCTCTAGCCACCTCGGACTTTTTCCGCACTGGGCCCACCTCGCTCCCCCCTGTGTCATGATATAGCAACGCAGGAGAACCAAGGTCCTGGGACTGCATCATGGGTGGTGGCGACAACCGTTGTCCTATAGGGAGCACCTGCGACGAAGAAGTAACCCCACTGTTTGGCCGATCGTGCGTTCCCGTGACCATTGTAAACTGATATGAATCAGATGGCGGGGGTATGTCGGATGCAGAGTAGTACGAGAATTGAGGTGATGGCAGCGGTCGTCCTTGATGACTTGGCGCTTGCAACTGATCATGTGGGTTGACCAACGGTAGCGGCTCTTCTTGCTTTGCATCGGGTATCTCTCTCTGGCTCATCGGCGGTGTGCCTAGATATGTTGATCTAGTTATCGCGTCCGGTGGCGGCGACGATGACGCAGCGAGTTCATAAGACTCATGCGGGCTCACTGGTTCGGATAACGATCTTGAATGAAGCTCCCGAAATATCGGTTGCGCCTCCACGTTTCTATCCACGTCTCTATTCTTGCGTTCTTTTCTATGCCGTATACCGAGTTGATCCTTGAGATCGCCCATGACCCACATTTCACGGACGATATCTTTGTCTAAGGGGTAATATACAGTGCTGACGTATTTGACGACGAAGCGTGGTCCTGGCGTTGCTGCGTATCAGCATGTTTCCATTCCGTCACATCAGCCACTCACCGAGCGCCACAAAAACAGTCAGGAGTACAGTCGTCCAAAATTGAAGGTTCCCAAATAGGATAACCACCTCATTTGGCATATCCGAGGTTGGCCATGGGATGAACGAATATATCACAATCCACAACAGCATTGAGAGACAGGACTTGAGAACCGCATAGAACATTATCTTCGTCCAGCTACGTCATCTATCAGAAACCGCGCAGACGAAACGACCGAAAAAGACGCACTAGTGGGTATTTATCCCAACATATACATTGGCGGCGATTACCCCTGAAACCGCCACCGTCGTCCCATACTCTGTGAGTCCCTCGATCCCAAGGCCATTCCAGGATATTTGGCTGCAAAACATCCACGCGCAAAAGGGTATGAAAAAGATGACAGCAGACTGGTACAGCCCATCGAACATGTATAGCCAAAACTTGGCGCGGGTATATTCCAGACCACGGATACCCCTGACGTACAGTTGTGGAAACGCGAGCGCTGCTTTTGCGTTGATATCCTGATCATAGGCTACACGTAACATATCAATAACCGGTCGCGTAACGTGCCGTTATCGGACCTACCTCCGAGTATGACAACGGGCAGTGAGGTGAATACAAGATTATACAGCAATATAAAAGTATAATCATACAAATACGTTGCGCTAAATCTGAAAAGTAACGTTAGTACCCCATGTGGTCCTTGGTGTATGATCATCGCTAACGTACGAGTTAAAGGGTAAATACCAAAACATGGCAAATGTCCAAATCACGTTCTAAGAGAGACATCAGCCGAGTTGTCCCGTCTTTTGTGTAAGATTCGCACCTTGTAGAAGAAATTGCTGTGCATATCTGCAACGCGTTGATACGACCACCGACCATGAACGAGGAGAAGTTTCGTCAAGAACCTAAACTGGCCAAATGCGTAATCCGCAGACATGGCCGCTTGCGAGCCTTCAAGGCCATACAACCCGCAACCAATGTTGGCTTCTTGAATCATTGCCACGTCGTTGGCACCATCGCCAATTGCGAGTGTCATTGCCTCTTTACCTTCCTTGACCTACAACGATGCGCCCGTCAACGTTTGATCCAAAGAACCGAGAAAAACCCACAAGGTTGACAGTCAACGCCTTTTGAGCGGGTGACACTCGGCAACAAACCACAGTCTCGCACTGCGTGCCCAAGCTCAAGAAAAGAGGCTTCAACTCGGGCGTCAAAGCGTGAGTCAAGGTATCGCCATCTATAACAACCGCAAATGATGCCCGCGCGCCAACGACGAACCCTCTCTCCTCTTTCTTTGGCCTCTTCGCGCCGACCACAGGGGGACCTAGCACCGATGCAATTTTGTTCAAGCCGCCTTCAATCTGGGAGCGCGTCTCCTCTGGCGAATCCGCCGAGAGAATCATCACTTCCATATCGCTCTTGAGCAGGTTGCAGCTATACCCAATCTCAATCGCCGTCTGCAGCTTGTCACCCGTTAGAATCCACAGCTTGATCCCAGCCCGATGAAGCATTTCAATCGCATCTGGCACTCCTTCCTGCAACTTGTCCTCCAACGCCGTCGCACCGAGAATTTCAAGGTCCCTCTCCACCATCTGACATGCTTTCTCAATTTCCTCGTCCCTATTCTCCAACGCACTCGTCGCAGCGTCATATATCCTCGACCAGACCAAAAACTCGTCCTCTCCCATCTCCCGAAAAGCGATACACAACGTCCTCAACCCGTTGTTCGCAAACATCTCCATATCCTTCGACGTCTGCTCCTTCAGCCACGGGTCATGGTCCTCCTTTAGCCGCGCATAGATGACGCTATCGGCACCTTTACAGAAAAGCACCACCTTCCCATACGGCCTACGCGCGATGACGCTCATCCGCTTCCGCGTACTGTTGAACTCGAGAACTTTGAGAGGCACAAACCGCTCGATCTGACCCATCACCTCAACGTCGATCCCGTCCTTGGTGCGCGCGATGAACGGGAAACCAACGTCCCGCGCTGCACCCACCAACGCAGCCTCGTCGGGCGACTCGGCCTTGTACATCACTTTCCACGGATCATTCTGCGAATCTGGTCGGTCCGGCAGCACGCTATGGCACACCGCCAGCGCCCTGAAAAACGCGGCGATGCGCTCCCTTTGCTCGCCTTCCCTATTCACCATATCCTCTGCCAGCCGCGGTGAGATCAGCGTCAACTTGTCCCGCTGCAAATACCGATTCTTGAAGGAGCGTTCCATGATGGTGATCATATCGTTTTTTAGCTTGTCCAATCTAACGTATTCGATCTGCCCTAGATCATCTGAGATATTCCACGTCTTGGGAACGCAAGCGGTGTCATAGGGTTGGTAGTACATGTCGATGTCTTGGGAGATGAAGTAGGCCTGGATTGTCTTGACGATTTCGATGGAGATGTAGAGCGAGATAGGGACAATGTTTTGGAATGCGATAAGACATGAACTGCACGATGGAAAGTTAGAAGAAGCATTACACGAACTCGGAACAAAGATACGCACGCAAAAGTAATGATGGCATCAACGACATAACTCGATGATGGATCCGAACCCGCCTCAAAGAAATACGCGCTTGTTCCTCGCTGCGCATCCAATATACCATTAAGGATGGCCGAAAAGACACACATGAATGTCAATACACCGAAATTGACAAGCACATTGAAGTTGGTTTCCTTTTCAATCTTGCTCCGTTTGGACGGCGTAGCTCCTCCATTAAGCATGATCTTTGTATCGGCGCCCGTAAACACGACCAAGCCAATGACCCAAGGGGTATTACGCAGTGCACAGCCACGCAAAAGCAGTTCATTGATCGTGACTGCTTCTTGCTTCGGTTCGTTGGTCGCCGGGTCTGTATACCGCAGCACACCGTGGTATAGGTATAGGTTCGCGTGCGGTGGTTCCGAGTCGAGGCAGAAGGAGGAGCGTTCGACGTCTTCCTCCGTTGCGATAGTCGTCGTAGCTTTGACTGCCTTTCTAGGTTTCAAGTTTGTCTCACCATCCAAGTTCTTCGTCTCCAAATAACACATCCCGTCTGGATCTGAAGTGGCCAGCACGACGACATCCGCCGGGACCTGCTCGTTCTCCCGCAAGAGAACGATATCCCCGACTTCTAGCTTCTTCCACAATGTCCGTTCCCACATTGCCGTTCCGCTGGTGTGCTTCTTCCAATCCACAACGCCAAAACTGGCCGTAGAGCGAGTAGATTGTTGGTATCGTGATAGTGAGCCGACATTGACCCAGGCTGTATCATCTTGAGGATTGGACGCGTCGTTATCCACGGTCGCGTCGTAGGACGTTGGGGGGTATGTGTGAGAATCAATGCTGATGATATCGTCTAGCTTTCTCCCTCCTGGCCCTCTGGGAGGAATGTCAAGGCTTGCCGTACTATCGGTGGCGTTGGTGACGTTGCGGTGCAGCATCGTTCTAATCTCCTTTTCTGCCTTGCCTGCTTCCTTATCCCTCAGCTTACGCACGCCGGGCGTAATTCGCCCGGGTTTGTTGAGCCCGAGGACGCGTTGATACCATGGTCTAGGGTCCGTAGGCTGGTTCAGGTTCTTCCAACCGCCGCCGAGACGGGTGACGGCAGATGTATTGACTTCTTCATCTAGTACTCCACGGCGGTAGTCTTCTATGCCGTCTTTAACGGCGGTGACGGCGAGAATGAAGGCGAGGGGGAGGACGGCGGAAGCGCCAGACGCGGCGCCGAAGATGGGAAAGACTAGGTGCGGTTAGATAGAAGATGAAGCTGGATGTGACTAGTCTTACGTTGGAGGACGACTAGGACGAGGAAGAATATATTGGCAACGCTATATACGAAGTCAGATCGGAGATTAGAGTAATGATTGAGCCGACGCACCGACGGAACTGTTCGTACAAATTTTTAGGTATGAAAGTTATGATAGTATACTCTGTTGAGAAACTTAGCGGGGATAGTAGCAGAGTAGACAAAGGGGATGTTTACTAGTGGTGCAGACTTTGTTCCTCTTGTAGCGAACGATAGGTTCGCCATGGGCATCTACCTCTATAGCGGAGAGTGGTTGGTTGACATAGACGTTCCTGCGCCGTCCTGGTATCACTTTGTGTTGTGTGTCGTCTGCCGGGGGTTGTGATTGCTTGTCCTTCGCACTCTTCCTAAAGAAGAAGTGTTTCTGGCGGATTGTCTTTCTTCTCTCGGCGCGTTGCTCTGATCTGATAGATTCTGCAATGACTGAGGCAGCTGTCCGAGATGACCTGAGTCGTAAATGGGGGTCGACGGGGTCGTCGTCGTCTTCATCGTCAGGGCCGGTTTCGGGAGGACGCTTGAAGAAGGAGTGCATGAGAAAGGGGAATTAGGGAGGAGCTATTGTAAGCCGTAGCCGTCAACTTAAGCCTCCCACGACCCTGCACAGCCACACACGCTTCCCCGCTGCGCACCCGCTCATCTCCGTGTTCTAAACGTGGTCCAGGGGCTGAAACAACGCTGCTCCACTCCATCCTGTGCGCTGCAAGTTGTGGCTCAAATATTTCCATGACACAAACTTTTCCATTCTTCGTATTCAGGCTCGCGTGGCAGACGGTCCGGATTAGGGTTGGACCAAGATGATTGTCGAAGCAATATATTTTATCAAACACCTGGCATTGCCTCCGGTTGCGTATACATGTTGGCCCGTGCTGTGCTAGATTATACATAATCCCTCGTTCCCCTGCTACATGGCCATCGATCGTTGGGTGAATTTCTCAACGTCGAGGTTAGTATCGGAATACGCCTATTGCTTCTAAGCATCTGCGATGATGAAATTCATGGTGTCTGCAAAGCGCGATTGTAAAGGCGCGAGGTTTCTCTGTTCTATCAGTACAACTTGATCCTTGACTTCCCACCTCTTCTTTTCATGATCCTCCACTGCAAACTCCTTTGCGAAAGTTCATTGCCTCGTCTCTCTTTCACCCATTATGGATTATGTTTTGCAAACAGGGGAAGGGAGGCTAAGCCTACCAGTCCTTCGAGAAGGAATATGCGTAACAATGGGTTGATGACGTTCTCTCCAGCCGAAGCTCAATGAGCAGGCGGCATTATATTTTCATTTGGCTCGACGATCTTTGGTTTGACGAAATGTCAACCATCATGTATCTCGCATCAGGTAAGCTCGACGACTCGTATGCTAGCCGACAGTGTTTCTGATACGCTTTTCTTACAATATGCTGTGAGTGACGTCGGGTCGCCACATGGATGTCTATCTGCCCAGGCAACATATTGACTGCTTTCGCAACTTTTCACGTCGAATCATCAGATTATGATTATGACTACCAAATGCGCAGGGAATTACAAAATGGACAAAATTTTATTGGACCTTGGTAGCGCTGTACGAGGACACTCCAGTAACTTACACTTAGCCATCTACAAGACCGGTGCCTGGCTCATCGCTCAATACGAACGTAACAAGCCCTTCAAACTATCGGCACCACATCAATTGAGGTTGGAAACATATTTTTGGGCGCTATTTCTCCGGACTCATTTTTTCGTTCAACCAAGGATGAGCCTTGCTTGTATAACCAAGCAACTGCGTAATACGCGACTACGACATGAAGCGTGATGAGCCTAGTGCGCGCTGAGCTGGAAAGCGTGGTGACGCGTTTCGTCCATTCTCGCCCTCCGACTCCGAGCGCCTCCGGCACTGACGAGCCCTTGTCGTTGCTCACCTAGGACCTGTCAAGTCGTTTCCAACCCGCGGCATTGAGTAGGTGTCGAAGGCCGAACAGAATGGCATCCCATCAATACCAGCTTTTGAATGACGACATATTTTGTAGATAATGTCAGAATCAGAACTACCGAGCGTGAATGCAGGGTAGCTCATGCTGGACTCTGAGATGCGCGTCGGCAGCGGTGACCGAGGGCCTTCCTAAATCAGGCAAGCATAATAAGGTGTTCGTCCAAAGAGTGAGGCTTGGGAGAAGTAGCAACAGTTCCCGGGGTCCGACTCCGCACCGCAATGACCAATCTTACTCTCGCCTTGAATCCTGCTTGAGTCGCACACATTCATCCGTCTACCTACTTGTTCGGAAACCTTTCCCCTCGAATCCATCAGCCTCTCAAGTCAAACAAGCCACTTCTCGCTTCACAAGAGACTTGCCACCATCTGAATATCTTCTCTCGTCTCTCAAGCTAAACACATCATTTAGTCCACTGTCCAATCCTTATCCATCCTTGCAATGTGGGATGAATCGGATGATGCACTTGCATCCCGTGAGTGAAGTGTTTGTCTCGAATTGATCAAAGCTTGAGGTGTATGGTGTGACTTTGCTCCGCGAAATTGGACAAAACCCACTGATCCATCGTGATCATCGATGGTCATGATGGAATCAGATGGATCTTGATTTTTCACTAAATGATCATCATGAATGATCATTATAAGTAGTGATCACTCCTGAATCATGAGTGATCATTAA
>WNGI01018687.1_pt1 | contig 12612 bp, 9 predicted proteins | sample 5400621 | NCBI WGS metagenome assembly WNGI01 (sample SAMN13153374, study PRJNA577476) | soil metagenome | isolation source: 20 cm soil or saprolite under Garry oak tree replicate 1 | place: USA:California | collected 2016-06-15 | reverse complement strand
GCGACCAGCTTGCGTTGCGCAACCAGATGATCGACCAGCGGACTGCGGCCGAGCGCTACGCCCTGCCCGTCGATGGCGGCCTGCACCAGCAAGTCGTATTGATTAAAGCGCACCATGCCGGCCGGTCTTGGCTCGGGGACGCCGATCGCGGCAAACCATTGCGCCCAGTTGAGCCAGGGATATCTTCCGCGATCAGCGTCGAGGTTGAGCAGGACGTGGCGGGCGAGGTCTTCGGGCTTCTTCAGCGGACGCGCCGGATCGGATGCCAGCGCCGGACTGCAAACCGGCTGCAGGCGCTCGCCAAACAACCGGTGCGCATCGCGCGGCGCGAGCGACTCCGGGCAATAGCGCACGGCGAGGTCAATGCGCTCCCGATCGAGATCGAGCATCCGATTGTCGGCGGAGATGAAAACGTCGATGTCGGGATGCCGTTCGCGGAACCGCGGCAGCCGCGGCAGCAGCCACAAGGAGGCAAACGGGATCCCGGTCGAAATCGTCAGCGGCGCCGCCGACCGCTCGCGGCGAATCTTGGCCACCGCATGGGTCAGCTCATCGAGCATTGTCTTCGCCGCGAGTTGCAACACCTGACCCGCTTCGGTCAATCGAAGCGCGCGATGCCTGCGCTCGAACAAGGGCACGCCGAGCTGTTCTTCGAGTGTCTGCATCTGGCGCGACAGCGCCGACTGGGTCAGAAACAATTCTTCGCCGGCGTGGGTGAAGCTCAAGTGACGAGCCGCGGCGTCGAACCCCTTGAGCAGATCGAGCGTGGGCAGGCGCCTGGCGGGAGGGTGTTGTTTTGGCATTCCTAATCCGCATGCGTGATATGCGTATATTTCGTTTGTCCGTCAGCTGCACCGAGCCGATACTCCTCTCCATGCGTGCGAAGCGACACAGTTTGGTGAGCCGATTAGCATGCATTATACGCATACCTTAAGGAGCCGATCATGCCATTCGATTTTTCCCCGGTGCTGTCACAAAAGCGGTTTCTTCCCGGCCGAAGCACGCTGCAGCTCGACGATGCCGAAGGTACGGTGATCGCGGTTGAAAGCGGCTGCCTCTGGGTAACCATGGAAAACGATCCGCGCGACATCGTCCTGGTGCCCAGGATGCGCTTCGAAATCGATCGCAGCGGCCGGACGATTATTGCGGCCGAGGAGGACTCTCGCTTCGGGCTGCTGGCGCCCGCCGATTGGGCCGTAGGCCTTCGGGCGCGGATGGCGCGAAAACTTGCCGCCGTTCTCGGCCGGCGGTCGGCACCAACGGCGTTTAGGTTCGTTCCCTACTACTGATGCCAAACGCCTGGCCGCGCGGCTCGGGGCGCGCTTTGCGCGCCTCGACCGGCGCCGGCGTTCGATCGCGCCCACCTCCGCATCAACGCTTGGCGAACACCATCTTCCCGTTCTTGTGCGAAACGTGTACGGAATCGCCGGCGACGAACCTGCCACCGAGGATTTCCTTGGCCAGCGGATTCTCGATCTCCTGCTGGATCGCACGCTTCAGCGGACGCGCGCCATAGACCGGGTCGAAGCCGACGTTGGCAATCGCGGCCAGCGCTTCCGGCGTCAGGTCCAGTGAGATGTCGAGTTTGGAGAGCCGCGCCTGAAGGCCTTTCAACTGGATCTTGGCGATCGCTTCGATGTTCTCTTCCGACAGCGCATGGAAAACCACGATCTCATCGATGCGGTTGACGAACTCCGGTCGAAACTGGGCCTTGACCTCGGCCATGACCGCCAGCTTGATGACCCCATAATCGTCGCCTGACATCTGCTGGATCATTTGCGATCCGAGGTTCGATGTCATCACGATCACCGTATTCTTGAAGTCGACCGTGCGGCCCTGACCGTCGGTCATGCGCCCGTCGTCCAGCACCTGCAGCAAGACGTTGAAGACATCGGGATGCGCTTTCTCGACTTCGTCCAGCAGGATGACGCTGTACGGCTTGCGGCGTACCGCCTCGGTCAGATAGCCGCCTTCTTCGTATCCCACATAACCCGGCGGCGCGCCGATCAGCCGCGCGACCGAGTGTTTTTCCATGAACTCGGACATGTCGATCCGGATCAGATGCGACTCGCTGTCGAATAGGAACTCCGCCAGCGCCTTGCACAGCTCGGTCTTGCCCACGCCAGTCGGTCCCAGAAACAGGAACGAGCCATACGGCCGGTTGGGATCGGAAAGGCCCGCGCGCGAGCGACGGATGGCGTCGGACACTAGCCGCACCGCCTCGTCCTGGCCGACGACGCGCTGGTGGAGCGCATCTTCCATGTGCATCAGCTTTTCGCGCTCGCCTTGCATCATCCGGGACACCGGAATCCCGGTCGCCCGCGACACGACCTCGGCGATTTCCTCAGCACCGACCTGAGTGCGCAAGAGCTGCGGCTTTTTCTTCTGCTCCGTCGCGAGCTTGGTGTCGGCCTTCTTGAGCTGTGCTTCCAGCTGGGGAAGCTTGCCGTATTGCAGCTCGGACATCGCCTGCCAGTCGCCCTTGCGTTTGGCGTCCTCCATGGCGAGCTTGATCTTGTCGATTTCCTCCTTGATGTGCTGCGTGCCCGCGACCTGGGCCTTTTCCGCGCGCCATACTTCGTCGAGGTCCGCGTACTCTCGCTCGAGCTTCGAGATCTCCTGCTCGATCAGCTCCAAGCGCTTTTTCGACGCCGCATCCTTTTCCTTCTTCACCGCCTCGCGCTCAATCTTGAGCTGGATCAACCTGCGATCGAGCCGGTCCATTGCCTCCGGCTTGGAGTCGATCTCCATCTTGATGCGCGCGGCCGCTTCGTCTATCAGGTCGATGGCCTTGTCGGGAAGAAACCGGTCGGTAATATAGCGGTGCGAGAGCTCGGCCGCGGCAACGATTGCCGGATCGGTGATTTCGACGCCGTGGTGAATCTCGTAGCGCTCCTGCAATCCGCGAAGAATGGCGATGGTCGACTCCACCGACGGCTCGTCGACCAGCACCTTTTGAAAGCGCCGCTCGAGCGCGGCGTCCTTTTCGATGTACTTCCGGTATTCGTCGAGCGTGGTCGCGCCGACGCAATGCAGCTCGCCGCGAGCGAGCGCGGGCTTCAGCATGTTGCCAGCATCTATCGCGCCTTCTGCCTTGCCGGCCCCGACCATGGTGTGCAGCTCATCGATGAACACGATGGTGCGGCCTTCGTCGGCGGCGATGTCCTTCAATACCGCTTTCAACCTCTCTTCGAACTCGCCGCGATACTTAGCACCCGCGAGCAGCATCGCCATGTCGAGCGAAAGCACGCGTTTGTTCTTGAGCGTCTCCGGCACTTCGCCATTGACGATGCGCTGCGCGAGCCCTTCCACGATGGCGGTTTTGCCCACACCCGGCTCGCCGATCAGCACCGGGTTGTTCTTGGTGCGACGCTGAAGGATCTGGATGGTGCGGCGGATCTCGTCGTCGCGGCCGATGACCGGGTCGAGCTTGCCCTGACGCGCGCGCTCGGTGAGGTCGACGGTGTACTTCTTGAGCGCCTCGCGCTGGCCTTCGGCTTCCGGCGAATCGACGGCGGCCCCGCCACGCACGGCTTCGATTGCCGACTCCAGCGCCTTCTTGGTCAGGCCGTAATCCTTGAGCAACCTGCCGGTGTCGCCCTTGTCGTCGGCGAGCGCGAGCAGAAATATCTCGCTGGCAATGAACTGGTCGCCGCGCTTGGTCGCGATCTTGTCGGTGAGATTGAGCAGATTGGTCAGCTCGCGCGAGGCGCTGATTTCGCCGCCCTGGCCTTCGACCTTGGGCAAACGATCGATGGCTTTGGTGAGCGCAGTAGTGAGCGGCGTGACGTTGACGCCGGCACGGGAGAGTAGCGAAGCGGTGCCGCTGTCTTCCTGATTGAGCAAGCTCAAAAGCAGATGCTGCGGCTCGATATAGCCGTTGTCGGCGGCGAGCGCCATGCTCTGGGCATCGGCAATGGCCTGTTGAAACTTGGTCGTCAGCTTGTCGAAACGCATGTGGTCGCTCCCGTCCGCTACCGGACTTTACTTCGCAAATGGGGCGCCCCGGGGGCGGTTTCAAGCCAAATTTGCCGCTAAATGCCTGATTCTTGAACGCAGAAAAAACTCCGGGCGCCATCGAGACCGCCCGGAGCGCGCTTCGCAACCTGCCGTTTACTGGCCGACGATCGAAGGCTTCATCGGCCCGAGAATACCGAGCAACTCGCCTTTTTCCTTTTCGGGAACCTTGAACTTGTCCAGCGACTTGACCAGGTCCTCGACCAACGCATTGAACTGTGCGTCGGTGATGCCCATGCCGGCATGCGCGGACCTCATGTCGCGGCCGGTATAAGTGCATGGCCCGCCGGTGCCGGCACAGATTTGCTCGACCAGCAGCCGTTTCAGGCGCGGTATATCGGTCTTGGCAAAGAACTTATTGATGCGATTGTCGGCGGCGACATTACCGACGAAATCGTCGACCACGGCGGTGATTGCGCCCAGACCCCCGAGCCGGTCGTAAAGCGACTTCTGCTGCATCGGCTTCATGCCCATGTCCTGACAGGCGCCAAGCAGCAGCGTCGCCATGAGCACGGCCGGTATTGCAAAGCTGCGGAGCAATGCTTTCATCGGTTCTCCCATTCAACGTTGAAGCAGCGCGTGCGGCTGCACCCCATATACGGGTTGACGCCAGTACCGGATGCGGAGGCGCGAACCCTTCTCCGATGCGGCCAAACCACAAGCGGCAGCGTGCTACGATCAACAGTCCCGAAGCCCTCAGTACTTCAGTACGTACTTCCCCATGTCGCAGCCTGGTTCCGTTCCACCGCCAGTCAGGGCTCCGGACGCGCCGCCGCGGGCCGGTTTTTTCCGCGTGCTGGCGACGGTGTTCGCGAGCTTCCTCGGCATCCGCAAAAAGGCGGCCGGAGAACGCGACGCAACATCGATCAAGCCCTTGCATGTCATTGTCGCCGGACTACTCGGCGCGGCGATCCTTGCCGCTGCGGTGCTAACCCTGGTGCGGTTTATCATCCATCCGAGCTAGCCATCCTGTTGTCGCGGCGGCGCTACGATGGAATGGTCTCCGCGACGGCCCTCGCCGCGAGGTCGAGCTCGTCGGTCGTCGTCAATACATCGGGGCAAAGACGGATGCGGGCACCGCGCGCGTCGGCGATGACTCCCCGCGTGGCAAGGGCTTCGACGCCGCGACGCGCGGCGCGAGACGCATCGTCACCCTTGCAGGTGACGACGACAAAAGCGCCATAGTACGCGCTGCCGCCGGTGGCGCCGATGCCGCGCTCGGCCAGCACCGAGACCAGCCGCTGCTGCTGTGCGAGCGAATATTCGCGCAGGCGCTGCGCGCCGATCGCCTCGGTAAAGACTTGACCGGCGCGCGCCTGGTAGCAGGTCATCACCGGCGGCGTCGATTCGAGAAACGCGTCGCCGCCTTCGGCGAATTGCGGGGGGTCCGGCCGCTGGTAGGCGAAATGATCCTTTTTCGCGAACCAGCCGACGTCGAGCGTCGACAGGCTGCCGTCGAGATGTCGTGGATGCAGATACAGGTAGCCCGCGCCCGGCCCGCCGCGCAGATATTTGTACGAGGCGCCGATTGCGAAGTCGGCATCCAGCGCGACGACATCGACCGGAAACACGCCCAGCGAATGATAGACGTCGATAAGCACGCGCGCGCCTTCAGCGTGCGCTGCGGCAACCAGCGCCGGAAGCTCCGGCAACACCTGGCCGGTGTGGAATAAAACTTGCGAAATGACTACCAGATCCGCTTGCCCCACCGCTGCCAGCAAATCTGCGGCGTCGAAGAGGCCCGAACCGCGCGCTTCGACGAAATGGAGCGCGATGCGGCCACGGCGCGCGTACTGGCGCAGAATCAGGTCGATCGAGTCGAATTCGCCGCGCGTTGCGACCACGCGCGGAACTTTGTCGTAGGTATTCAGGATCGCCCGCAGGCCCTGACCTGCGCTCGTCTTTGGCACCACGCAATCCGCGCGCGGGGCGCCGAGCAGCTGCGCGAGGCGCGCACGGTAGGCGCCGATCTCGGCCAACCAATCGTCCCAGGCGTCACCCAGCTTCGATTGCCAAAGGCCGATTGCCTGCGCCAGGTCGTCGGCAGTGGCATCGAGCGGCCTCCCGAGCGAATGATTGGCGAGGTAGGCGCGGTTGCGGTTGGCGCCGAGCACGCGCGAAAAAAGCGGCGCGATGTGCTGCCGTATGCCGCCTTCGGTCAAGCAGCTTGGGCCGAGCGCGGCGATGGCATGCGCGATCCGGGCCGGCGTTTCCATATTCGCGTTCATCGAATGCCGATCACGGTGCGCACGTCAATGAGCTCGGGAAAAAAAGTGTGCCCCAGTACGTTCTTCAGGAAATTTACGCCCGACGATCCGCCGGTTCCGGGCTTGTAGCCGATGATACGCTCGACCGTCTTGAGATGGCGAAAGCGCCAGAGCTGCTCGACCGTCTTGAGATGGCGAAAGCGCCAGAGCTGAAAACTCTCTTCGACATCGACCAGCTTCTCCGCCATTTCGTACGCGTCCCAGTACTTCTCCGGTTGGTCGTAGATGAGCTTGAACACCTGCACCAGCTCGGCGTTGCGCTGGTGCGGTTGCGACCAGTCGCGCTCGACGCAGGCCGCGGGAACGGCTAAGCCGCGTCGCGACAGGTGGCGCAGGCATTCGTCGTACAGGGACGGCGCTTCGAGCAGCGCGGTGAGCTCGGCGTGAATGGCGGAATCGTAGCGAAAGACATCGAGCAGGTCACGATGCTTGTTGCCGAGCAGAAATTCGATGGCGCGATATTGCGCCGACTGGAAACCCGACGAGCTTCCCAGCGTCGACCGGAATCCTTCGTACTCGGAAGGCGTCAGCGTCTCCAGCACCGCCCACTGCTCGAACAACTGCTTCTGGATCAACTTGACCCGCGACAGCGTTTTGAAGCTGGCGTCGAGCTGGTCGGCGCGAACAAAGCCGATTGCGGCCTTGAGCTCGTGCAGCATCAGCTTCATCCACAGCTCGGAGACCTGGTGCTGAATGATGAACAGCATTTCATCGTGCCGCGGAGCCCCGGACGGCGTCCCCGAAAGCGGTCGTTGCGACGAAAGCAATGTGTCCAGGTGCAGGTATCCCGCGTAAGTCAATCGATCGCTGAAATCGGTGACGATGCCGGGCTCGAGCGGATGCTTCACCATGGCAGGAAAAGAGATTGCGATGGAGGAGTATAGGAACAGGGTTGGGGTGTGTCCACCGGACGGCTGCATGACACTGCGAAGTGTGCAGGGCTCCACCGAGCGCCTGCCTGCGCCTCTGCTACCATTCCGAGCATGGTGAAATGGTCCGTCTCGATGCCGAGCGCGATTCATCGGCACGCCTGCGCCGTATCGGTTCTTCTGCTGTTGCTTGGCGGCTGCAGCGACAGGGCGGTGACTCGGAAGGTCGCATTGCACGAGTGCCGATTAGCCAAGCTCGCGTCGGCCGCACAATGCGCCATCGTCAACGTGCCCGAGGACCGGTTGAAGCCCGACGGCCGCACGCTGGCGCTGTTCGTTGCGGTTCTGCCCGCCAACACGCTCAGTCCCGATACGGACCCGCTGTTTATGCTCGCCGGCGGACCCGGTCAGTCCGTGGAGGCACTCGTTCCGGTTGCGGGCGCGCTGGCTGGCGTGCGCCGCACGCGCGACATCGTGCTGATCGATCCACGCGGCACCGGCAAATCGGCGCCGCTGAAGTGCGCTGCTTTGGCGCCGCGCGACCCCTTCGATGAATTGATCGACGCCGATCTGGCCGCGACCGCCGCACAGCGATGTCTGGCCGAGCTGCGCGAATTGCGCGTCCCGGACAATATCGACGTCTCGCGCTACATCACCCCGGAAATCGTCGCCGATGTCGACGCGGTACGCGCCGCGCTGGGCTACCAACGCATCAATCTTTGGGGCGGTTCTTATGGCACTCGCGTCGCGCAGGAATTCGTGCGCCGCTACCCGTCGCGCGTCCGCAGCATGGTGCTCGACGGCGTCGCGCCGCCGGCGATGCGGACTACGCTCGACGTCTGGCCCGCGCGCGAGAAAGCGCTCGCTGACGTTCTGGCCGCATGCGCCGAAAACGCGGATTGCAAACGCGCGTACCCCGATCTGAACGCGACCCTGGAAGAGATCAAGACTGCGCTCGGCGCGTCGCGCCGCGTTCGCGTCGCCGATCCGCGCACCGGTGCGCTGCGCGAGGTTTCGCTCGGCTTCGATTCCGTGGTCGCGGCGCTGCACGGGCTCGTGTACGCACCCGAGCTCGCAAGCCTCATACCGCCGCTGCTCAGTCGCGCGCAGGCGGGCGATTTCGCGCCGCTGCTGGCTGCCGCCATGCCGCTTACGAGCGATCTCGAGCAAACCATGAATCTCGTTCTGTACTTTGCGGTGACATGCGCCGAGGACGCGCCGCGGGTGACGGCGAGCGACAGCAGCAGGCTACTCGCGACGCTGCGCGCGCCATCGTTGGCGGCGCGCAATCTCGCGGCCTGCGACGGCTGGCCGCGCCCGTCCTTGCCGCCAGACTTCTATCAGCCGCTCAGCAGCGCCGTGCCGACACTTATCCTCTCCGGCGGTCTCGACCCGGTTACGCCGGCGGCCAACGGCGAGCTCGTTGCCAAGTCGCTTTCGAACAGCCGCCATGTCATCGCGGCAGGTTACGGCCACATCGTATCGCCGCAGGCATGCACGCCGCGGCTGATCGAAAAATTCATCGATACCGCCGGTTTCGCGACGCTGCCTCAGTCCTGCCTCGACTATCTGGCGGCGAGCAGGCGACCGCCGACGTTCTCGTCGCTGCTGGAGCCCAAATGATCGAGGTCGATGGTCTCGAGAAGCAGTTCGGCAAGCGCCACGAGATCAAGGCGGTGGCGGGCGCCACGTTTCGCGCCGAAGACGGCGAGATCACCGGCTTGCTCGGCCCCAACGGGGCCGGTAAGACGACGCTGCTCCGCACGCTGGCAACCTTGATTGCCCCGGACGCCGGCAGCGCCACCGTCGATGGGCTCGACGTAGTGCGCGACCGTTACGCGGTGCGTAGCCGCATCGGCGTGCTGTCGGACGCGCGCGGCCTCTATGCGCGGCTCACCGCGCGCGAGAACGTACGCTATTACGGGCGCCTGCACGGCCTTGGTGGCGCCGCGCTCGACGCGCGCGTCGAGGCTTTGCTGACGCAGTTCGGCCTCTCCGCGCTTGCCGACCGCCGCGCCCACGGCTTTTCGCAAGGGGAGCGGATGAAGGTCGCGATTGCACGCGCGCTGGTGCACGATCCGGCAACGATTCTGCTCGACGAGCCGACCAACGGACTCGATATCATGAGCATCAGGAGCCTGCGTGATCTGTTGCGCGGGCTGCGCCAGGCGGGCAAGTGCATCCTGTTCTCGACCCACGTGATGCAGGAAGTCGCCGCGCTGTGCGATACCGTCGTGATCCTCGGCCACGGTAGCGTGGTTGCCAGCGGCAGCGGCGTCGAATTGATGCGTCGTACCGGCCGTGCTTCGCTAGAGGATGCGTTTGTCAGCCTGCTCGGCTCCGGAGAAGGCCTGGCCGCATGAGCGGCGCCGCGCGCATCCTTACCGTCGCCGGCAAGGAAGTCCTCGATACGATTCGCGACCGTCGGGCGATGCTGGTCACTCTGCTGACAGCGATCGCTGCCGGGCCGGTGTTCCTGGTGCTCATTTTCAATATGACGGCGAGCCAGGCGGACAAGGCACGCGAGCTCAAGCTGCCGGTCATGGGAAGCGAAAACGCGCCAGCGCTGATCGCATTTCTGGAACGCTCGCAGGTGGTGATACAAGCGGCGCCCGCAGACTACGAAGCGAAGATTCGCGCCGGTGATCTCGACGTCGCGCTCTGGATCGACCCGGCGTTCGAGGCCGATGTCGCGGCCGGCAAGGCCGGCACCGTCCGCCTCGTCTACGACCGCTCCCGCGATCGCGCGCGGGTGGCGATCAATTCCGCGGAATCGCTGCTGGCCGCCTATAACCGGCTGTGGGGCACTCAGCGGTTGCTGTTGCGCGGCATCGCGACCGAAGTCGCCCGCCCGCTCAAGGTCGAGGATGTCGATCTCGCGACGCCGCAGCAATCCGGTTCGCTGATTTTGTTCCTGGTTGCGTTCTATGGTCTGTTCGCATCGATGATGGGCGGCATGGCTCCCGCGCTCGACGCGAGCGCCGGAGAGCGCGAGCGTGGCTCACTCGAACCCTTGCTGGCCACTCCGCTTACGCCGTTGCAACTCGCGCTCGGCAAGTGGGCCGCGATCGGCCTCTTCGATGCGGTGGTGGTGGTGCTGACGCTGATCGGCTTCTATCTGACGCTCAATTTCGCGCCGCTGCCCGCCATCGGTGTGCCCTTTCTTTTTGGCGCAACTGAACTGGCGCGATTTCTGTGGATCCTGGCGCCGCTGATAGCGTTGTTGTCCGCGTTGCTGCTCTATGTCGGGATGCGCGGCCGCTCGCTGAAGGAGGCCCAAGCCAACATCGGCGTGCTGCTGTTCGTCTTCACGATGCTGCCGTTCGTTCAGCTCATGGCGCAGAAACGAGAGCCTGCATGGCTGCTCTGGGCGCCGATTTCGGCGCAATACACGCTTCTCTCCCGCGCGTTGCGCGGCGATGCGATACCGGCCATCGATTGGCTGCAGAGCGCACTCGCGCCGGCACTGGTCGCCGTGATTGCGCTGTTCGCCGTCGCGAGGCTGTTGAGCCGGGAGACCGTGCTTGGCGCGCGTTCGTAGCGCGCCCGCGTGGCGCCGGTCACGGCCTTTTCAGGCCAATTGCCGCAGCACGGCGAGCGGAGGCGCCTTGAGCGTCGCGCGGGTACCCAGCCAGCCGGCGGCGGCGACACCGATCGCACCGCCTGCCACACCCAACAGCCACAACCAGGGATTCCACCCGAACGGAATCAGAAACACGCGATCGGCGAGCACATAGCCAATCGCCGTCGCGCCGGCGGCGGCGACGAGGCCCGCCAATCCGCCGAGCGTGACGAATTCCGCGACTTGCGCCGACGACAGCTGTCGTCGGCTCGCGCCCAGCGTGCGCAAAATGGCGGCGTCGAGGCGGCGCTCGTCCTGCGTCGCCGCGATTGCGGCTTCGAGCACGAGCACTCCTCCCAGCAGCGTAAAGAGGAAGACGAATTCGACGGCGCGCGCCACCTGCTCGATGATGGTCTGCACCTGCTGTAGGATCGCCCCCACGTCGATCACCAGCACGTTGGGATATTCGCGCAGCAACGGAGTCAGCCAGGCGCTTCCGCTGTTGGCGCGCACCGCGGAAATATAGGTTCTAGGCATGGCGTCGATCACGCCGGGCGAGAACAAGGCGAAGAAGTTTACCCGGAAGCTGTCCCAATCGACCTTCCGCAGACTCGTGACCTTGGCGCTGACGCGGGTGCCGACGATGTCATAGGTGAGCGTGTCGCCGAGCTTGATGCCCAGCGTCTGCGCGATGCCCTCCTCCAGCGAGACGCCTTCGCTTTCACCCGGCTTCCACCATTGGCCGGCGACGACGCGGTTGCCGCGCGGCGGCGTATCGGCCCACGAGAGGTTGAATTCGCGCTCGCCGAGGCGCCGGGCGCCTTCCTCGGCCAGCCGCGTCGTATCGAGCGGCTTGTCGTTGATCGCGACCAGGCGGCCGCGCACCATCGGCGACAATTGAGCATCGACGGAGAGCTCGCGCTTCAGCATCGCGCGCACGCCGTTCACCTGATCGGGCAGCACGTTGACCAGAAACGCGTTGGGTGCGTCCGCGGGCAGGCTCGCGCGCCAATTGCGCATCAGATCGCCGCGCACCAGCGTCAGCAGGAGCAGTGACATCAGCCCCAGACCGAGGGCGCCGATCTGCAGGCTCGATCCGAGCGGCCTGCGCCGCAGATTGGCAAGGCCATAGCGCCAGCTATATCCGCGCTGCGGAAGCAGCCGCAGGAGCGCGATCATGGACCACGCCATCACTGCCGCGGTTATCAGCATCGCCGCGATGCCGCCGACCATGATGGCACCGGTCTTGACGTCCTGCGCCTGCCAGCCGATCAGCAGCGCCACTGTCGCCGCGCCCAGGGTATACGCGAACGATCCTCCCGCGCGCGGCATGCCGATATCGCGACGCAGGACGCGCAGCGGCGGCACCTTCGACAGCGCGAACAAAGGCGGCAAAGCGAAGCCCAGCAGCATCAGCAATCCGGTGGCGATAGCGGCGACGGCGGGAGCGAGGCCGGGCGGCGGCAGATCGGCGCTGACCATCGCTCCGAGCAGCATCACGAGTAATTGCTGGCCGCCCAGCGCGACGACGCAGCCGACGACGCTGGCTGCTAATCCGAGGGCCAGGAACTGCAGCGCGAACAGCGCGAGCATCTGCCGTTGCGGCGCCCCGAGGCAGCGCATCATGGCCGCGGCGTCGAGGTGCCTGCGCAGATATCGCGACGCGGCCAGCGCGACCGCCACCGCAGCGAGCATCACCGCGACCAGTGCCGCCAGCGCCAGGAATTTTTCCGCACGCTCGAGCGTCTGCCGCACTTCGGGACGCAGATCGCGAATCGACTCCAACCGCTGGCCGCGATCAAGCCGCGCCTTGGCCCAATCGCGAAACGCGTCGGTGGCCGGCCCCGCCACGAGCAGCCGATACGACGCGCGATTGCCCGGCTGCAGCAGCTTGGTT
>WNGI01014185.1_pt1 | contig 12612 bp, 10 predicted proteins | sample 5400621 | NCBI WGS metagenome assembly WNGI01 (sample SAMN13153374, study PRJNA577476) | soil metagenome | isolation source: 20 cm soil or saprolite under Garry oak tree replicate 1 | place: USA:California | collected 2016-06-15 | reverse complement strand
ACGTCGCCCTTCGGCGGCTTCAAGTTCCCCGGCCTCGGCGGAGGCCCCGGCGGTGGCATCTGGGGCCCGGAGCCCACGGGGCCGGGCTTCACCGCCAACTGGACGGAGTCCACCCGAACCCTCGTCGCGGCCGGCGCGGGCGCCCTGATCCTCCTCGCGCTCGGCCTGCTGGTCTTCGGGCTCCTGCAGGGTGGCACGGAGAAGACGCCCGTAGCGGTTGCCAAGGCCACCGGGATCACGAAGTTCGTCCCCCCGACAACATCGGCCGGGGCGAAGACCCAGATGCCCATCACCTTCACCGACGGCACGACCGCCGACCTGCTCTACGAGCCGAGCCTCGACCTGGCGAACCTCGGGGTGAACGTGTACGACTCGGGAACGCTCGGCAGCTTCAAGAGGGCGGGCCGGCAGTTCCAGATCGACCATGGGGGCGCCAGCTTCATCGCCGGCCAACCGACTCCCGCACCGCAGGGCCTCCCGGGCGCGGCCGGCGGGGCCTCGGTGCCGGTGCTGCCGGCTCCCAGCCCGACCCAGGGCAAGTACCTCGACTTCAAGTTCGGCGACTGGCGCGTCGGTGTGTGGGAGGGGTTGGGCAACGACCTGATGACCTCCTCCGACGACCAGGCGTGGGCGGCGAACCTCGTCGGGACGCCGAACGCGTCGGGTTTCCTCGTGCTCACCGCCAAGGATCCGCTCAAGCTCACCCCCTTCGGTATTCCGGGCGGGCCCTACATGAGCATCGGCGACATCTTCTCGACCGGCATCCTGCTGACCCCCGGCGCCTGCAACCTGCCGTCGGGCAACAACGTCTCCAACAATGCCAACGGGGTGCCCGTCCGGATCTCCCAGAACGCCCCGAACCACTACGAGGGCGACCTCTGCCTGCAGAACCAGAAAATGGAGGCCCTCATCTACGGCAGCCAGGAGTTCGTGCGCGGCGTCAGCGACAGCCTCGAGCTCACGAACGTGAAGCCTGGCCCCCCCCGCTAACCACCGACCCCGCATTTACTTTCTCCGGGGAGCAACTCCCCCGAACCCCCTCTTTCTCCGGGGAGCAACTCCCCCGAACCCCCTCCAGCAGCGCCTTCGCATATGCGGGGCCGATGCCGCCGCCCTCGTGCTTGAAGTAGCAGTAGACGTCCCGGCCCTCGTCGAGCAGCGTGCGGACGAGGGCACCCCACGCGGCGATCTCGTCCACCGCATAGTCCTCCTTGCGAAGGCGAAGGTAGACGTGCGGAGCCGTCACCTGGACCGACGCCAGGGGCTTGGCCTCGGTGTCCGCCGCGCACACCGCCACCCCATGCTCCTCGAGGAGCTCGGCGACCTCCGGGGCGGCCCACGATTCGTGGCGGAACTCCATGGCTGCCCGGACGACCGGGGGAAGGCCCGACAGGAAGCCTTCGAGGAGCTCCCGGCGGTACACGAGCGTCGGGGGGAGCTGGAACAGGACGACGCCGAGCCGGTCCCCCAGGCTCAGGGCCCTGCGGACGAACTCGTCCACGTCGCTGGTGGCGTCGACCAGCCGCCGGATGTGCGTGATCCGCTGGGAGGCCTTGAGCGTCAGACGGAACCCCTCCGGCGTCTGCGTCCGCCACCCCTCGAGCACGGCATCGGAGGGAAGCCGGCGGAAGGTGTAGTTGATCTCCACCGACGGGAGCACGCTCGCATAGTGCGCCAGCATCTTCTTGGCGGGAAGGTCGGCCGGGTAGAACGACCCCTTCCACTCCTGGTAGGCGAACCCCGAGGTGCCGGCGTAGAGGGTGCCGGGCCCGGCGGCCGGCGTCATACCCGTGACGACGGGCAGATGTCGCTCAGAACGCACTCCTCACAGCGCGGCACGGGAGCCTTGCACACCTTGCGCCCGTGTTCGATGAACAGGTACGTGACGTTCAGCCACTTGCTGCGGGGAATGAGCTTCATGAGGTCGTCCTCGACCTTGACCGGGTCCTTCTCCTTCGTCAGGCCGAGGAGGCGGGCCAGCCGGCCGACATGGGTGTCGACGGCGATGCCCTCCACGACGCCGTAAACGTTGCCCAGCACGACATTGGCAGTCTTGCGGGCGACTCCGGGCAGGGTGAGGATCTCCGCCATCGTGTCGGGCACCTTGCCGTCGTAGACCTCGAGGAGGCGGCGGGCAGAGCCCTGGATCGCCTTGGTCTTCATGCGGAAGAACCCTGTCTGATGGATGTCGGCCTCGAGGGCCTGGGGGTCGGCGTTGGCGTAGTCCTCGAGCGTCCGGTACTTGGTGAACAGCTTCGCCGTCACCTTGTTCACCGTGGCGTCGGTGGACTGGGCCGACATGATCGTGGCGAACAGCATCTCGTAGGGGGTGGAGAAGTTGAGCGCCGTCTTGGCGCCGGGATACTCCTTCTCCAGGCGGCGGTAGATCACCGGGAACCGCCGCTCCGGGGGGTCGTCCCGGGAGATCCGCCGGCGGCGCTGGGGGCCGGGGGCCGCGGGAGCGGACGGTGCAACCTTGGGCGCAGCAGCGGCCTTGGGCGTCATGCCGAGCATTCTACGTGGGGCGCCCTGAAGGAAATTCTAGGGGTGGGGCGACACCATCGTGGACACCGGGAACGGCGGGGTCCTCGCCACACGGGCGGGGAGCCTGGCCAAGGGGTTTGCCGAGGCGGGGGGCGTCGGGAACGGTGTCCTCGTGAGCAGCGGGTTGAGCGACGGCGTGGGCGAGAGCACGGACGGGCCCACGTCCGTCACCCGCGCTCCCGGCCTCGCCAGCACGGCGAAGAAGTCTCTCGTGGAAGCGCCGAGGTAGCGTCCGGCATCGCCGGACATCATGGGCAGCAGCTTGGACCCGTTCGCCACGCCGGGACCGGCCCCCAACACCGGCTTGAACGAGACGAACGAGACCCACGTGGAGTTGATGTCCAACTCCATCGCCCGGACCGCGCCGGCGTGCTTGAGGACGTCCGCGAGGGATTCGATCGACAGCCCGGCTCCGGCGGCGTAGACGAGGGCCCCGTTGGGGGTCACGCCGATCCCCGAGCGCCAGACGAGCACCTCGTTGCGCAGCGTCGCCCCCCAGGAGCGCATCGAGTTGATGAACACCTCCGGCGTGACGAGGCCGCCGTCAAGAATCAGTGACAGGTTCTGGCGGACGGCGGAGACCGAGGCGGTCATGGTCACGTCCCGGCCCCACTTCGCCACTGTGGCCGAGCTGTCCTTGTCGATGACCAGCGATGCTGCGCCGTCGACCAGCGGCCGCCCGGTGCGCCCGGCCTCGTAGTAGCCACCCCAGCCGTCGGCCAGCCGGAAGCCGGCGTTGAACGTGGCGAGCAGCCGCCGGCGCTCGTCCGCAGGCAGCGGGGCCTGGTCCGCCCACCCGGTGCCGCCGGGCTGCTGCGACCCGGCAACGAGGCGCAGGTCGACGACCCGCGGGTCCATCCAGACGAGGCCGGCGGTCAGGCTGGTGTGGACGGGGTCGGGCCGGATGAACGCCGCGTACATCGCGGTCGCTCCCCCCACGGTTCGCCCGAGCGGTTCCCACTGGCCCTCCGAGGGAAGGCGAGGGTCAGCGATGGCCGGGACGTTGGCGGGTCGGCCCAGCGGCGACAGCGGAATGACGGGTGCCTGCGGATCCGCCGAACGCTGATCGACGCTGCGGGAGCCGTTGATGGCCCCCGCCGGTGCCCCGCCGGCGGGGGGTGCGTTGTGGCCGTAGTACATGTTCTCGAACCACGCCACCAGCCGGGAGCCACCCATCGACCGCACCCAGTCGACGGTCCGGGCGCCGAGCGCGCCGCCGCCCGGCACGGTGAGCGCCCGGAGGTAGGAGACGCCGAGGGGGCCGCCGACCACGACGGCGACCACCGCCACGATCGCCACCCAGCGCCGCACCGAGAAGGTCCCGATGCGCACCTGTGGCTTTGCGGGGACCTTCTTCTCGATCCAGGGCCGGTCGTCCAGGATGTTCGTCATCCCGGCAGCCGCCGGAACACCGCCCTGGGGAGCAACTTCACTGCTGCCATCACCCACCGCAGCACCGGCGGGGCCCACACGAGGTCCTCCCCGGTCTCGAGCCCCCGGACCACGCACTCGGCGACGTCCTCGGCCGTCGTGGCGAACGGGGCGGGCTTGAGCCCCGCGGTCATGCGCGTCGCCACGAACCCGGGCCGCACCACGACCACCCGGGCGCCGGTGCCCTCGAGTTGGTACCGGAGGCCTTCGAAGAAGGCGTCCATGCCTGCTTTGGAGGATCCGTAGACGAAGTTGGAGGAGCGCACGCGCACCCCGGAGACCGACGACAGCGCCATCAGCGTCCCGTGACCCTGCCGGCGCAGGTGGCCGGCGACGGCGATGCCGGCCGAGACCGATCCGACAAAGTTGACCGCGGCCACCTCGGCAGCCCCCATCGCGTCGGTGGGGGCGCCGGCGGCGTCGCGCTCGGGCATGCCCCTGGTGCCATGAATCCCGAGCGTCCCGAAGGCGAAGAGCACGAGGTCGATGTCGTGGTGGCGACCGAAGACGTCGTCGACGAGGCCCTGGTGGCTCGCGGTGTCCGTCGCCTCGAACGAAAGCGTCTCGACCACCTCGGCGCCGAGGGTGGACAGCTCGGCCGCCGCCTCCTTGAGGCGCTCCGGGTCCCGGCCGGCAAGGATGACCGTCCGGGCACGCCTGGCGACGAGCCGCCGCAGGATCGCCCGGGCCAGCTCCGAGCTGCCTCCGAGCACGAGGACCGACTGGGGGGCGCCCAGGGCGTCGTTCATGCCGCCCTCCGCGCCACGGTGAGGCCGAGCCGGCGCGCCAGGTCCGATTGCAGCACCCCGTCGGGGTCCACCCGGTCCCGCACCGCCATCCACTCCCCGAGGCGGGGGTACATGCGGGCGAGCAGATCGGGGCGCAGCCTGCCGTCCTTCGCCAGGTAGACCCGGCCGCCGGCGCCGGCAACCAGTTCGTCGAGGGCGTCGAGCACCTGCGCAAGGCCACCGAGGCGAGCGGGGAGGTCGAGGGCGAGGGTCCAGCCGGGCATGGGGAAGGAGAGGGGACCGGGATCGGCGGGGCCGAACCGCTTCAGCACGCCGAGGAACGAGGGCAGCCGCAGCGCGGAGAGCCGCTGCAGTGCCGCCTTCACGACCGCCTCGGCGCCGAACGGTACAACGAACTGGTACTGGACGAAGCCGCCGGGGCCGTAGAGGTGGTTCCACCCACGCAGCGCGTCGAGGGTCGTGGCGTGTGCTCTCGCCTTGCGGAACCAGGCCTCGTTGAAGAGCCGCACGGTGGTCCGGTTGACCAGGCCGGGCAGGAAGGCGGGCACGGACAGGCGCGTGGCCGCATTGAAACGGAGGGGATCCCGCCGGGCCGCCGCGGGCAGCTCGTCGACCCGGGCGTGGTCGCCCCGGGTGAGGACGGAGCGGCCCAGGTTCCTGCCGCTGGCGAGGCAGTCGATCCAGGCCACCGAGTAGCGGTGGTCGCCGTCGCTGGAGGACATCCTCGCCATCACGTCGTCGAGGTCGGCCGCTCGGTCGGTGACGACCCGAACCCGGGAGGTCTCGACGGGCAGCATGCGAACGGTTGCGCCGAGGATGATGCCGGTGAGCCCCATGCCCCCAGCGGTTGCCCAGAACAGGTCCGGGTCAGCGTTGCGGGAGACCTCCCGGGTCCCCACCGGGGTTGCCAGCGTGAGGGACGTGACGTGGGAGGCGAAGCTGCCGTCGGCGTGGTGGTTCTTGCCGTGCACGTCCGCGGCGATGGCGCCGCCCACGGAGACCGACCGCGTGCCCGGCGAGACCGGCACGAACCAGCCCCGCGGCACCAGCGCCCGAAGGATGGCGCCCAGGCTCGTCCCGGCGCCGACCGCCAGCAACCCGGCCCCCTCGTCGCTCCAGGCGATGTGGTCGAGGGAGGCGGTGGCAACGACGGTGCCGCCGGCATTCTGGGCGGCGTCGCCGTAGCTGCGGCCCAGCCCGCGCGCGATGGCGCCGCGGGGCCCGGGCGACGCGAGCGCGGCTGCCACCGACCCCGCGTCGGCGGGCCGGACGACCTCCGCCGCGCTGCGCGCGGTTCGCCCCCAGCCCGTCAGGACCTCACGTCGCATAGACGCCAGCAGCGAACAACGCCGCCCATACCACCCCGAGGGCCACGATGGTCCGGTCCCTGAGCACCACGTCCTCCGGGGCACCCCCGGCTCCACCTTCGAGGAGGAGGGCATAGCGCAGGATTGCCAGCACGAATGGCACGATCGTCAGCTCGAAGTAGATGTCGCCACGGGGGACGAGGGACGCCTTCTCGAAGGCCCAGAGGCAGTAGGCGGTGATGGCGATGCCGGCCGACATGCCCCGGATGAACCGGAGGAACTGCTGGGAGTAGGCCCCCAACGCCCCCCGGTGCCCGATACCCGCGAGCTCCAGCTCCCGGTGCTCCACCTGGCGCTTGCCGGCGACCATGAACAGCGACCCGAACGAGGCGACGATGAGGAACCAGTTCGACAGGGGCACCCCCACCGCCAGACCCCCGGCGATCGCCCGGATGAGGAAGCCGGACGCCACCGCCGCGAGGTCGAGGATGGGCTCGCGCTTCAGCCAGACGCTGTAGGCGAGGTTGATGCCGGCATAGACGCCCACCGCCAAGGCGAACTCCCGACCGAGCAGGGCCACGCCCAGCCCGATGGAGCCTGCCAGCAGGAGGGCAGCCGACAGCGCCGCGGCCCGACGCCCGACGACGCCCGCCGCCACGGGGCGGTGACGTTTGTCCGGATGCAGCCGGTCCACGTCGCGGTCGAAGACGTCGTTCATGAAGTAGGTGCCGCTGGAGGCGAGGCAGAAGACGGCAAAGGCGACGACGCTCCGGCCCAGCGCCGTGCCATGCGTCAGGACCCCGGCGGCGCCGGGCGCCGCGAAGACGAGGAGGTTCTTGATCCACTGGCGTGGCCGGGCCGTCCGGACCAGTCCGGCGGCGAACCCTATCGGGGGGGCCTCGGCGGCGGGGTGGGGATCGGGAACCGGCTCCGGCCGAGGCCTCGGCTCGGCCCCGCTCATGCCCCGATCCCCGGGCTCTTCCTGGTCCTCAAGTCGATTGCCAGCCTTCCCTGAGCCGTTTCCGCTTCTGCCACATCAACCATCTCGACTCTGAGTGGAGGCGATGCGTTCCTCGCTTGTGGAAAATCCCGCATCCCTGTCTACTAACGCTGCCATGAACTCGTTGAGCACGTTGCCGGCCGGGATCTTCTGCTGGCATCTTCTGAGGGAGGCCTGGTGATGGATGCAGCGACGGAGGAGACGCTGGACCAGCTCTACGCTGCGCCACCGGACCGGTTCACCGCCGAGCGCGACGCCCTCGCCAAGAGCCTGAAGGCCACCGACAAGGCCGCGGCAGCGGCCGTGAAGGCCCTCCGGCGTCCAACGGTGACCGCCTGGGCGCTGAACCAGGTGGCCCGCGATCATGCTGCGGACCTCTCGGCCCTGTTCGATGCCGATGCCGCGCTGAGCCGGTCGCAGCGGGAAGGCGCGGGACGGGACGCCCTGGCCGAGGCGGCCCGGGCACGACGGGAGATCATCGGGCGGCTGGTGGCGGCCGCCACCCGCACGCTGGCAGCGGCGGGGCATCCGGACTCCCCCGCCAACCGGGACCGGATCGCCCAGACACTGACCGCAGTCGCCGTCGACGCCGAGGGGCGGGACGCCCTGGCCCGGGGCCGCCTCACCGGCGACCTGACACCCGGTTCGCTCTGGGAGACGGGCAACGCTCTGGCTGGGGCACCCGATTCCGCCGGGTGGCCCGGGGAGCCGGACGATGCGGCCGGGGAGCGCCGGCGGGAGCTCCAGCGCAAGGCGGAGGAACTGGCAGCGGAGGCGAAGCGGCTGCGGTCCGAGGCCTCCCGCCTGGAGGCCGATGCCGCCAAGGCCGAGGCGACGGCCCGGGTCGCCCGGTCGGTGGCAAACGAGGCCCGGCGGAAGGCCAGCGACGCGGCGGCGAGGGCCGAGGCCGCCGCCGCCCAGGTGCCTTAACGGCTCACCGTGGGCCGGGTCGCGCGCCGGCGTGGCTTCTTTGCACGCCACGTTGCGCTTTTCGCAACACAGTCCCCAAAGAACCGCATGCGTGCCCTTCAGCAGGCCGAGAACCAGGGCTGCGCGGCGGGCTCGACCACCGGGGGCCCCGCCGGCAGCAGCGGGTTTGCCGGGGCGGATGCCTTCGGGAACCTCGCGTTGGGGGAATAGTCCATCCCGAGCACGACCACGGCGTCGCCGTTGCTGACGTTGAGGGCGGCGGGAACCGGCTGGACCTGCGCTGCGCCGAGGAGCTGCGTCGCCAGGAACTGCGCCTTCTCCTGGTTGCCGGGGGTGTAGTAGACGACGGTCGCGGCGTAGTCGGAGCGCTCCGCGTTGCCCGTCCGCAGCACCGTGTACCCCTTGGCCGACAGAGCCGCCGACGCCTGGGCAGCCACGCCGGCGAGCTTTGTTCCGTTCAGGATCGTGGCAGCGACCTCCGAGGCGTCGACGGGGCTGACGCCCTGCTTGCCGTAGTCGGGGAGCTGGCGGCCGGTGCGCAGGGCGGTGAACAGGGCGGTCGACTGGGCGGTGTTGGCGACGACGTAGCCGTCGGGCTGGGGCAGCGACGGCACGACGCGGAAGTCGAGGTCGGTGCTCGAGAAGTGGCGGAACCGCAGCGCCAGGGAGCTCATCGTCGACAGGCCGAGCCCCGTGTCATGGCCGACGTTGCCCGCGCCGAGGTTGATGAGGCTCACGACCTTCTGTGGGTTGAGCAGGGTCCCGGCCGACAGGACCTTTTCCATCATCAGCTTGATGAAGAGCTGCTGGCGGGCAATGCGCCCGTAGTCGCTGTCGATGTGGCGGACGCGCACGAACGCGAGGGCCTGGTCGCCCGTCAACAGGTTGCAGCCCGCTGGCTGATTGAGACCGGAGTCCGGATCGACGACCTTCCTGGTGAACCGGACGTTCACGCCCCCGAGTGCATTGGTGATGGTCCGGAAGCTGTTGAAGTTGACCTCGACGTAATGGTTGACCGGAAGGCCCGTGAAGTCGTGGACCGCCTTCACCATGGCCGAGACGCCCTGGTTGTAGAAACTGTTGATCTTCTGGAATCCTCCGCCAGGAGACCGGACCTTGAGGTCCCGCGGGAGCGCGAGGGCCACTGCCCTGGCGGCCGTCGGGTCGATGTGGAGCAGCACGATGCTGTCCGCCCGTTGGCCGCTGCTGCGGTCGGCGGCGGTAGGGTCGTAGTGCTGGAGGTCCTGGGGGTCGAGGACCGCACGGGAGTCAGACCCGAGGACCAGCACGTTCATCGGGGCCTGGGCCTGCTCCGGCGCACAGGCGGGGCACGAAACGCCGGTGCGGTCGACCAGCGCCCGGGTGTGGAAGAAGAGTGCCACGCCGGCGATGATCACCACGAGCGCGATCAGCGCCAGGGATCCCAGCACTCGCCGGAGGATCCTGCCCCGCCGGGTGGTCCTGAGCGGGCGGCGCCCCGGGCTCCCGGGCTTGACCGCGGGCCGTGCCGGCCGGACGGGCGTCTCGCTCCTCACGGCTCATTCCTCACGGCCGGCTCCCCGAGCTCGTATCCGGCGCCTTTTGAGGGGCGCCTCTGCGGTGTTCAGCACGCGGCGACTTCCAGGGCGCTCGCCGGCAGCGGCGCGGGCGGACCTGCCGGCAGGAGCGGGGAGGGTGCGGCACTCGGCACGGCGGTCACCTTTCCCTGGGCGTAGTCCTGGCCGAGGACGACGACGACGTCGCCGCCGGCATGGATCTGCGGCGGGAGCGGCTCGACCTGCGCTTCCCCGTAGACCTGCGCCAGCAGGCTCGCCTTGTCGACGTTGCCCGGCGTGTAGTAGACGATCGTGGCGGCATAGTCGGTTGCATCGGCGGTGCCGGTTGCGGTGACAACATACCCGGCAGCCTGGAGCTCGGTCTGCGCCTCGGTGGTGATGCCGGGCGTCGTCGTGCCGTTGAGGATGGTCGCCTTCACGCTGGCGGGGGTGATCACGGAGTCCTGCTTGCCGTAGTCCGGCAGCGTGGTCCCGTTCTTGATGGCGTCGAACAGCGCCGCAGACTGGGCGGCGTACGGGATCACGTAGGAGACCCCCTGGATGTCCTGCGGCTGGGAGGGCACGACCCGGAAGTCCACGGCCCTGGCGGTGAAGTTGCGGAGCTGCACCGCCAGTTTCTCGATGGTGCCGGCCCCGAGACCGCTGTCGGTCGTGACGTTGCCGGCGCCCGCATTGACGAGATCGATGACCTTCAGTGGATTGAGGAGCGTGCCGGCCGAGAGGACCTGCTTCATCAGCAGTTGCACGAAGAACTGCTGGCGGGCGATGCGACCGTAGTCGCTGTCGACGTGGCGGACCCGGACGAAGGCCAGCGCCTGGTTCCCGCCGAGCGTCACGCAGCCGGCCGGCACGTTCAGTCCGGAGTCCGGATCGTTGACCGCCTGCGAGAACCGGATCCGCACGCCGCCCAGGGTGTCGACGATGTTGCGGAAGCCCGAGAAGTTCACCTCCACATAGTGGTCGACCGGCAGGCCCGTGAACGAGTTGACCGCCTGCACCATGGCCGCCGGGCCCTGGTTGTAGAAGCTGTTGATCTTGACGAACTCGCCGCTGGGCGCCTTGACCCGCAGGTCGCGCGGGAGGCTGACCAGGATGGCCTTCGACCCCTTGACGTCGATGTGGAGCAGGGCGATGGTGTCGGCCCGCTGGCTGCCCGCGGTGCCCCCGGGCCGCCGGTCGGAGCCGAGCACGAGGACGTTCATCGGCCCGGTCGCGCCGTCGGTCGACCGGCAGGCCAGGCAGGCCACCATGCGGTGGCGCCCGAGCCGGAACCGGGCATAACCGACGAGTCCACCGGTGGCCAGGACGAAAATGAGCATGAGGATGCCCGCGTACTTCAGGACCCTCCGCAGCCTCCGCCTATGCGGGAGGCCGGGAGCAGAAGGTGCCTCGGGTACGTCGTGCGCTCTGTCGGGGGCGAACTCGAACAGCTCCTCGCCCCCAGGGACTTCGGTCCCAGTCGGGGCATTCCCGCTCATGGAGGGAAAGTATCTCGCAATGAGGGTGGCGCGTGCGTAATTTCACAGCTGGCGTTATTCAGGCATTCTCCGCAGGGGTCAGTTCAGGGGTCAGTTCGTGGCCTGATCGGGCCGATCCGGGGCCTAGTCGGAGGCCCGTTCGTAGGCCCCGAGGGTGAGCCGGGCGGTCTCGGCCCAGTCGTAGCCGGCGACCCGTGCGTGGCCCGCCGCCACGGCCCGGGCCCGCAACGCGTGGTCGGTGACTGCGGTCCGGATGGCCGCCGCAATCGACTCGACATCGAGGGGATCGCACCAGAAGGCGGCATCCCCGAGCACCTCCGGCAGCGATCCCGCCCGGGCGGCGACCACGGGCACCCCTGCGGCCATAGCTTCGAGCGGCGGCAGGCCGAACCCCTCGTAGAGGGAGGGAAAGACGAACGCCCGGGCCCCCGCGAGCAGGGCGGCGAGGGCAGGGTCGCTGAGGTAGCCGGGGAACTCGACCCTCTGGGCGATGCCGAGCTCGACGGTGCGCGCCCGGAGGTCCCGGCTCCCCCAGCCGGCGGGGCCCGCGACGACGAGGTCGAGGTCGAGGTCGCGGACCTGGGCGAACGCCCGGAGGAGACGGTCGAGGTTCTTTCGGGGCTCCCGGGCCCCGGTGAAGAGGAGGTAGCTCCGGCCATCCGGCCTTGCGTCCGGCGTTGCCGGCGCGGCGGGGAGGGCGCTGCGGCGCACCCCCTCGGGCGTGACGACGATGCGGTCACGGGGGAACGCAAGCTCGGAGCTCACCTCCTCCGCCACGGTCTCGGAGGGGGTCAGCACGACGGCACAGCGCTTCAGCACCTGCGGCAAGATCCAGCGGTACCGCCGCACCTGCGGGGTGCAGAACTCCGGGTACAGGAGGAAGGTGAGGTCGTGGACGGTCACGACCCCGTTGGGGCGGCCGAGCGGCGGGACCCAGAAGTTGGTGCCGTGCACCGCGCCGGCCCGGCCGAAGAGCACCTCCCCCCTGGGATACCGGGCCAGTTCCCAGGCCGGCACGACGAGGCGGGCGGGGATCCGCAGCCGGCGCAGCGTCGCCCGTCCGTCGCCCCAGGCGCCCCCCAAAGGGCCGGATACCCCCGTCGTGGTGGCCGGCGCCGGCTGGCGCCCCACGGCGAACAGCGAGACCTCGAGCTCGGGGTCGGCGGCCAGCAGGGCCTCGAGCAAGGCGGCGGCGTACTGGCCGACCCCCGTGCGGGGGTTCAGCACGGGGGCGGCGTCGTAGGCGATCCTCATGCGGAGAAGTATTGTTCTTCGCCATGCGCATCGGCGTGAACCTGCTCTTCCTCGAACCCGGTGAGGTCGGGGGCTCGGAGGCACTGCTCACCAACCTCGTCCGGGCCGTCGGGACCTGCGGCCACGAGCTCGTCGTCGTGGCGATGCAGGGCTTCCGGGCGGCGCACCCCGACATCGAGACCGTTGCCGACATCGTCGAGGCCCCCTGGAGCTCCAACCTGCGCCCCTTGAGGATCGCAGCCGAGCACACCTGGCTGGCCGCGATGGCGCGCCGGCGGCACCTCGACGTGGTCCACCACGGCGTCGGCACCGCACCGTTCGTGAAGGTGCTCCCGACGGTGGTGACGATCCACGACATCCAGT
>WNGI01004401.1_pt1 | contig 12615 bp, 11 predicted proteins | sample 5400621 | NCBI WGS metagenome assembly WNGI01 (sample SAMN13153374, study PRJNA577476) | soil metagenome | isolation source: 20 cm soil or saprolite under Garry oak tree replicate 1 | place: USA:California | collected 2016-06-15 | reverse complement strand
AGACCACCTCGCTGATCAGCGCCTTGACGATCTCGTGCAACACCGCGTTCGGCCAGCTCGGCGTCGACCTCGGCCAGCAGGCCGTCGAGGACGAGGCGAACCTGTTCGGCATGGACGGCCAGGAGCGCAACGTGCCGCTCACCGTCGTTCGTTCCACGACCGGGCAGATCGACAACGGGTCGCAGCTCGCACAGAGCTCGATCGGGCAGTTCAACGTGCAGATGACGCCGCTGCAGGCAGCCATGATCGCCGCCGCCGTCGAGAACGACGGCGCGCTGATGCAGCCCTACCTCGTGCAGCAGGAGCTGGCGCCCAACCTGTCTGTCCTCGACAGCACCTCGCCGCAGAAGCTGAACGACGTGCTGGACCCGACCCTGGATCAGCAGCTGAAGCAGATGATGGTGAACGTCGTCCAGCACGGAACGGGCACGGCGGCACGGATACCGGGCGTCACCGTGGGCGGCAAGACTGGCACAGCCGACAATGATGACGCAAAGGGGCACCATCTCGCCCCGCACGCGTGGTTCACCGGATACGCCGAGGATCCGACGCATCCGATCGCCGTTGCCGTCGTGTTAGAGAACGCGGGGGTACGGGGAGACGAGAGCGCAGGTGGACTGGCCGCGGCGCCGGTCGCCCAGAAGGTAATGCAGGCATACCTCGATGACATGAGGGGCCGTTGATAGTGGTGGCACGAAGATGAGTGAGGGACGTTCGATGACCAGGTACCTCCGCCCGCGTTCGAGTGTGGTGGCCCAATGACGACTAGCCCGCGCCTGGTCGGCAACCGGTACGAGCTCGGCGAGCTCATCGGTTACGGCGGCATGGCCGAGGTCCATCGGGGGCGCGACGTCCGGCTCGGGCGAGCCGTCGCCATCAAGGTCCTGCGTGCCGACCTGGCACACGATCCGGCGTTCCTGACCCGGTTCCGCCGCGAGGCGCAGTCGGCCGCCGGCCTGAACTACCCGGCCATCGTCTCGGTGTACGACACGGGCGAGGACGTCAGCCTCAGCGCGAACGGCGCGGGCGGCGCGGTGCCGTACATCGTCATGGAGTTCGTCGAGGGGCGCACCCTGCGCGACGTGCTCAAGGCCGAGGGCCGGCTGCCCATCAACCGGGCGATGGAGATCACCGCCGAGGTGTGCGGCGCGCTGGATTTCAGTCACCGCAACGGCATCGTGCACCGCGACATCAAGCCCGCCAACGTCATGATCACGCCCGCCGGCGCAGTGAAGGTCATGGACTTCGGCATCGCCCGGGCGCTGTCGAACAACGCCGCGACGGTCACCCAGACCGCCGCCGTCATCGGCACCGCCCAGTACCTCTCGCCCGAGCAGGCGCGCGGCGAGCCCGTCGACGCGCGCTCGGACGTGTACTCGACCGGCTGCCTGCTGTACGAGCTGGTTACCGGCGGCCCGCCGTTCAGCGGTGACTCTCCCGTCGCGGTGGCCTACCAGCACGTCCGCGAGAACGCTCCGCTGCCCTCGTCGGTCAACCCCGAGGTGCCGCGATCGCTCGACTCGATCGTGATGAAGGCGCTCGCGAAGAACCCGCTGAACCGCTACCAGTCCGCCGGCGAGATGCGAGCCGACCTGCAGCGGGCGATCGCCGATCGTCCGGTCGAGGCCGAGACGGTCATGACCGATGCGGAGCGGACCCAGTTCATCCCGCGCGGTCCCGTCCCGCTCGGCCTCGGTGGCACGCCGCCGGGCCGTGGCGGCGACTACGACACGGACGGCGGCGACTACGACGGCCAGCGCCGCCGGCGCCGGCTGCTCTGGACGGCGATCGTGGCCGCGCTGCTGCTCGTCATCGGGGTCGGCGCGTACGCGATCGTGCTGCTCGGCAAGTCCGACAAGCCGAAGACGATCACCGTGCCCACGCTGGTCGGCCGGACGATCGAGGCGGCGAACCAGGCGCTCACCCAGCTTGGATTCCTGCCGGACAACGATCCAGGCACGACGAGCGGGCCGTGCACTGACGGTGCCGGGCAGGCGCCGCCACCCGTCGTCAACAAGGTCTGCACGCAGGATCCGGCCGCCGGGACCGAGCAGACGAAGGACACCCACATCACGTTCAAGACCTACAAGAAGCCGACCGTGCAGGTGCCCGGCGGGCTCGTCGGCCTGCAGTATTCGGAGGCGGCGCAGGAGCTCACGGACAAGGGACTGAACCCCGTGCGCAAGGACGTCGACAGCGACAAGCCCGCCGGACAGGTCATCGACACCAATCCGAAGCAATTCACGCCGGTCGCCCCGGGCGCGACGATCACGGTCTTGGTCTCGAACGGCAAGTCGGGTGTGCCGAACCTGGTCGGCAAGACGCTGCAGGACGCGAAGCAGGCGCTGAGTTCCGGCGGCTGGACGGCCCCGCCGAAGGTGACGTCGCAGGAGACCAACGATCCTGACCAAGCCGGCATCGTGCTGGAGCAGTTCCCGACGGCCGGGAGCAAGTACCAGAAGGATCAGCAGATCTCGCTGACCGTCGGCAAATACGTGGCGCCGACGCCGAGCTGCACGACGGCGTCCACGGCGCCGACGACGCCGACGACAACCCCGCCGACGACGCCGACGACGACGATCACGCCGCCACCGATCATCTCGACACGGGTTGTGCTCGGCCCGCAGACCAAGCCGACAACGACACCACCGGCCAACGATCCGTCGACGCCGACCTGCTGAGCCGTCGGCTCAGCTCGGCGACGGGAGCGGCGGCGCCTCGGCCGGCGGCTCGTCGGCCACCGGCAAGGTGACGATCGCGCGCAGGCCGGGCTTCTTGTCGGCCAGCCGCACGGTCCCGCCGTGGGCGCGCACGAGGTCTCGGACGATCGACAGGCCGAGGCCCGTGCCGCCGGAGTCGCGCGAGCGCGAACCGCCGACCCGGTAGAACCGGTCGAACACTCGCGGGCGCTCGTGCGCCGGGATGCCGGGGCCGTCGTCGGCGACTTCGAGATGGGCAGTGGCCTGCCCGCCGGTGTGCGCCCCGGGCGTCAGCGTGACCTCGACGGACGTGCGCGCGTATCGCACGGCGTTGTCGATGAGATTGACGACCACCCGGCGCAGGCCGTCCCGGTCGCCGTCGACGATCATCGGCGAGAGGGACGCGTGCACCGGTACCCGAGCCTGGGCGTAGTCGGCGACGGTGCACGACACGAGGTCGTCGAGGTCGAGCAGTTCGCGGCGGCGCAACGCCCCGCCGGTCTCGTCGAGCCGGGCCATCGCGAGCAGGTCGTCGACGAGCAGTTCGAGCCGGCCGACGTCGACCAGCGAGTCCTGTACGACTGCCGGCCAGTCGGTGGACGCCTCGAGCCGCTCGGCCACCTCGAGCTGCACGCGCAGCGAGGCGAGCGGCGAACGCAACTCGTGCGCCGCGTCGCCGACGAACATCCGCTGCCGCTTCGTGGACGCGTCGATCCGGTCGAGCATCGCGTTCAGGGTGGCGGCGAGCCGATGCACCTCGTCCTGGGCATCGGGCAGTGGCAGGCGGCGGTCGGCGAGTCCGGTGGCGGCGATCTCCTCCGCGCCGAGGCGCAGGCCCGCCACCGAGCGCAGCGTCCGGCCGACGATCCAATACGTCGCGAGCCCCATGATCAGGACGGCGAGCGGGCTGCCCAGCAGCGCGATGTAGCGCATCACGTGCACGCTCTGCTCGACACGGCGCAGGCCGGTGGCCACCAGCACGGTCTTGTCACCGACCGGAACGGCACTGATCCGCAGGCGGTCGTCGGTGCTCGCTCGCGCACCGTCGATGGTGACCTTGTGCCCGTCCCGGGCGCGGGCAAGCTGGTCGGGTCGCAGCATCGGGACGATCAGGTCGGCGAGCGGGGACTTGGCGATCACCTTGTCGTTGCCGTCGACGACCTGGATCAGGTCGACGCCGCTGCCACCGAGCACCGTGGCCGGTGAGCTGTCGCGTTGCACGAGGCTCGCTACGTCGTTGCCGGTCTTGCTGGCCGAGGAGTCGATCGCCCTGATCAGCGATGCCCTCAAGACGGCCACCAGCACGACCGTCCCGGTAACCACGGCCAGGGCGAACAGCGTGGTCGAGACGATCGTGATCCGCGCCCGCAGCGAACGGGTGCTCCACCAGTCCGGCAGCCACCCGAACCGGGGCCAGAACATCGGGCTACTCGGCACTGAGCCGGTAGCCGGCACCGCGCACCGTCTGGACGCTCTGCCGCGCGAACGGGGTGTCGATCTTGCGGCGCAGGTATCCCACGTACACCTCGACGACGTTGGCATCACCGTCGTAGTGCGCGTCCCAGACGTGGTGCAGGATGTCGGCCTTCGAGACGGCCTGGCCGGGCCGGCGCATCAGGTATTCGAGCAGGGCGAACTCGCGCGGCGTCAGGTCGACGCTGCGCTCGCCGCGGACGACCGTGTGCGCCGCCGGGTCGAGCACGAGATCGCCGACCGTCAGCGCGGCCGGCCGGGGGGTGACGCCGCGGCGCAGCAGCGCGCGCAGCCGGGCCAGCAACACCACGAACGAGAACGGCTTGGTCAGGTAGTCGTCGGCGCCGAGGTCCAGGGCGTCGGCCTCGTCGTACTCGCCGTCCTTGGCGGTCAGCATCAGGATGGGCACCCAGTTCTTCGCGCCGCGCAGTCGCTCGATGATCCGATAGCCGGACAGCCCAGGCAGCATGATGTCGAGAATGACGGCGTCGTACTGGTTTTCCTGGGCGGCGTGCAGCCCGTCCGGGCCGGTGTGCGTGACGTCGACGCTGAATCCCTCACCGATCAGGCCACGCTGCAACGCCGACGCCAGGCGCACCTCGTCCTCGACAATCAGCAACCGCACGATGATTCCTTCCGAATTGCGCAACATTTGGCGGCCTCAGACCGCCTCAGGTTGCGCGATCGCCAGCTACGCAAGGGTGCCATCACGCTGAGTCGCCTATCAGGAGCGCTCAGCCTGGTCACAGTGCCTCCAGCGCATCCTCGTCCAGGTGAGTGTTAATGCAATCTTCCTCCGCAACCACGCCCTTCGTTGGATCGTCCCAACCGGCGTCGCCGGCATAGTCGCCCTCGCGGCCAGCGGCGTGCTGACCGCCGAGGCCACGCCGAACCTTCCCGCACGCACGGCCGCCCAGCTGCTCGCCGACGTCGAGAGCGCCCAGATCGACGGCCTGTCCGGCACCATCGTGGCCAACGCGTCGCTCGGCCTGCCGGCATTGCCGGGCGGATCATCGGCCGGAGTGGTCAGCCTGCTCAGCGGTTCGCACACGGCAAGAGTCTGGTACGCCGGGCGCGACAAGCAACGATTCGCGCTGCTCGACACGCTCGGAGAGACGGACATATTCCACAACGGACGCGACGTCTGGACGTACGACAGCGCCAAGCACGAAGCCAGCCACACCGTGCTGCCGCTCTCCTCGGACGAGCGCCACGCCGCGCCACCGAGCATCCCGGCCGTCACGCCCGAGCAGGCCGCCGAGGCCGCGCTCAAAGCAATCGACCCCACGACGGTGGTGACGACCGACTCCGCTCGTCGCGTGGCCGACCGTGCGGCCTACGAGCTCGTGCTCTCTCCGCGCGACACCACTTCGCGGATCGGCTCGGTGCGTATCGCCATCGACGGCAAGACGAAGATCCCGCTGGGCGTGCAGGTGTATGCGCGTGGCAGCGGGTCGCCCGCGATCGACGTCGCGTACACCCGGATCAGCTTCGACGTACCCGACAACGACAACTTCACGTTCACGCCGCCTGCGAGTGCGCACGTGACGTCGGGATCTGCCGACCACCACGGCGTTTCGAGCGTCCCCGACGCCGCCACGATCGGTAAGGGATGGACGACGATCGTCAAGCTCAGCTCGTCCGACCTGCTGAAGAACGGCGAGCTGGGCGCAGTGATCGGCTCGTTGCCCGAGGTCACCTGGACGGGCGGCAGCGGGCGACTGTTCGAGTCCAAGCTGCTCACCGCGCTGATCTCCGACGACGGGCGGGTCTACATCGGCGCCGTCGACAAGAACGTCCTCATCAAGGCGGCTGAGCGCGACAAGTGACGCTCGTCGAGACGCAGTCTGCCGCGCCACCGTCCACAGTGGACGGTGGCGAGGTCGCGATCGCCTCGTCCGGCCTCACCAAGCGGTTCCGCGGCGGACAGGTGGCTGTCGACGAACTCGACCTGCATGTGCCGGCCGGTGCCGTCTACGGATTCCTCGGCCCGAACGGGTCCGGCAAGACGACCACCATCCGGATGTTGTTGGGCCTGATCTTCCCGACGTCCGGCACGCATACGCTGCTCGGGCTGCCGTTCGTGTCGAACGCGGGGCGCGTGCTGCCACGGGTCGGATCACTCGTCGAGGGGCCGGCGTTCCACCCGTACCTGTCCGGGCAGGCGAACCTGGCGCGTCTCGATGCCGCTGACCGATCCGTCGACCCCCGTACGGCTCGGCGGCGCATCGGCGAGGCGCTAGAGCGGGTCGGCCTCGCCGCCGCGGCGGGGAAGCGTTACCGCAACTACTCGCTCGGCATGCGGCAGCGCCTGGGCATCGCGGCAGCGTTACTGCGTCCGCGCGACCTGCTCATGCTCGACGAGCCGACGAACGGGCTCGACCCGCAGGGCACCCGCGAGGTACGCCACCTGATCCGTCAGCTCGGCGACGAGGGCGTCACCGTGTTCGTCTCGTCGCACCTGCTCAGCGAGGTGTCGCAGGTGTGCTCACACGTCGGCGTGATGAGCGTCGGGCGAATGGTCTGGCAGGGGTCGCTGGCCGAGCTGTCCGCGCAGCAGCAGGTCCGGGTGCACGTGTCGACGTCGTCGCCCGCGGCCGCCGCGTCGGTGTTGGGCCGGCTCGGTCTCGCCGAGGTGTCCACAGTCGACGGTGGCGCGTCGGCGGTGCTCGGTGATGTGCTGCCGGAGCATGTGGTCGAGATGCTCGTCGCGGACGGGGTCGGCGTGCGAGGCCTCGCGGTCGAACGTCCCAGCCTGGAAGACGTCTTCGTCGGGCTTACCGGGGAGGGCTTCGATGTCTCTGGCTGAGGCCGTGCGGGCGCCGCGGTCGCTCTACCCGTCCGCGCGATTCCTGCGCTCCGAGCTCGGCATGGTGTTCCGCCGCCGGCGCAACCAGGCGCTGCTCGTCGTGCTCGGGTGCGTCCCGTTGCTCATCGCGATCGCGATCAAGGTCAGCGGTGGCGGCAACGGCGACAACGGCAACGGCCCTGGCGGCACGCTGTTCGGCAGCATCACCGAGAACGGCGTCTTCGTCGCGTTCTCAGCGCTGTTCGTGGTGATCCCGCTGTTCTTGCCGATGGCGGTCGCGGTCGTCGCCGGCGACGCGGTGTCCGGTGAGGCGAACGTCGGCACGCTGCGCTACCTGCTCGCGGTACCGGTCGGGCGCACCCGGCTGCTCGCCGTCAAGTTCGCCGGCGTGCTCGTCTGGTGCCTGACATGTGCCGTCGTCGTGGCGACGGTCGGTGTGCTGATCGGGCTGGTGCTGTTCGGTGGCGGCGACGTGACGTTGCTGTCGGGCACGTCCGTGTCCTTCGGCGCCGGCCTGTGGCGGCTGGCACTCGTCGTCGGCTACGTGGCCGTGAACATCGCCGCGATCGGCGCGATCGGGCTGTTCGTGTCGACCCTGACCGAGGTGCCGGTAGCCGCCATGGCCACCACGCTCGGCCTCACGATCACCAGCCAGGTGCTCGACGCCGTGCCGCAGATCAGCGCGGTGCATCCCTGGTTGCCGAGCCACTACTGGCAGCAGTTCATCGACATCCTGCGCGACCCGATGGCCCTGGACCGGGTCGGCCACGGGCTGCTGGCGTCGGCTACCTACGCCGTGCTGTTCCTGACGCTCGCCTGGGCCCGATTCAGCAGCAAGGACGTCTCGAGCTAGGGCACCCCTCGCGCCCCGACCGCGCGCTGACCGCGCTCAGCCAGCCCATGATCACGACGCGTTTGACTGCGCGAGATGCGTCCGAGGAGTGGTCAAGCGCGACATGATCATGAAAGCGCCTGCGGCGACGCACGTGCACGCCCGGTCTGATCAGGCTCAGCCTGCCGCCGCCGTCGCTTTCGCCGGCTCGGCCAGGTCGGCGAGCGCGAAGGACTTCTTCGGGACGTGGATCCAGCCCTCGGTGGCCGCCCGCCGGACCTCCTCGACGGAGCGGGGTCGCCGCGTCTGGCGCAGCGCGACCGCCCGCGCGACGAGCGCGCAGACCATCGCGTCGAACGCATCGTGGCTGGTCTCGCAGAGCTCGCGCGACCCGTCCGCGAACTTGAGCGGCAGCGCGTCGCTGATGTCCGCGACGAGTGAGCGCAGCAACGTGTGGTCGCCCCGCCGCTTGTAGCTGCCCCGAGCTTCGGGCAGCCAGCGGCGAAGCGCGGCAGCCGGATAGACCTCGGCGACGACACCCAGACCGTCCCGGCGGACGGGCTTGCGCCGAGCGGAGTACTGATCGAGCAGCAGCGCGCAGCGGAGCGCCACCACGCCGATCAGGTCGGACGAGACCGACAGCGGTGAGTGGCCGTCGCGCTCGGCGATCACCAGGTCGGTCAGCCGATACTTGACGACCTTGCGGTACTCGTCCGGATCCAGGCCCCGGCCCGGCCACGACCTGAGCTTGCGATGCGACACCAGCGCGTCGACGAACGGTTCCGGCCAGCCGAGCGGGCAGTCGATACCGATCTTGTCCCACGTGTCGCGCATCAGCGCCAGCAGGTTCTGATCGTCGTGCCCGCCCGGCAGAACCTCGACGAGCGCGGTGTCGTCCTCCCAGGTCACCGAGCAGACCGCGGTCCGCTCCGGCTGGGCCGCGAGATCGATGCCGAGCGTCCTCATTGCAGGTAGCCCTCGACGTCGCTGACCGTCCGCTCGCGCGCCGCGTCGGGATCCTCGCCGTATTCCTCGCGTGCGCGTCGCTGACGCAGCAGGTCCCAGCACTGGTCGAGCTGACGCTCGATCGTCTCCAGGCGCTGCCGGTCATCTCCGGTGAGGCCACGGCCGCGGTGCGTCGCGCGCAGCGTCTTCTCCTCGTCGACCAGTTCGTTTATATGGTGCAGAAGCGTCGAGTCATCCACGGAGACGTCATCCTTCCTGATCAGCAGTAACAACAACCCGTGCCGGGTTACCCACGGTCAGCACGACGACGAGCGCGGCAACTCCGAGCAGCACCGCGGCACTGATCGCGACCACACGGTAACCGTGCACCATGACCGACACCTGGCGATACCCCTCACCATGCAGTCCGGCAAGCGGCGGCAGCACCGCGACGGCCAGCAATGACGCCGCGCGAGCCACTGCGTTGTTGATGCCGGACGCGACTCCGACCTCGTCAGGCGGCGCGCTGCCCATCACGGTCGCCGTCAGCGGGGCGACGAACGTCGCCAACCCCAGGGCGAAGACGAGGATGCCGGGCAGGACGTCGGTCGGGTAGAAGCGGTGGTGCGAGTCGATCCGCGTGGTCATCAACAGCCCGACCGCGCAGATCAGCGGGCCCGCCGTCATCTGCAGCCGGGGACCGATCCTCGCGGCCAGCGCCCCCGAGCGCGCCGACAGCAACAGGAGGACGACCGTGATCGGCAGGGTCGAGATGCCCGCGGCGAGGGCGCCGTAGCCCGCCGAGATCTGCAGGTGCAGCACGAGCACGAACAGCAGTGCGCCGAGTGCGCCGTACGTCATGAACGTCATCACGTTGGAGCCGCTGAACGAGCGGTTGGCGAACAGATCGAGTGCGACGAGCGGTTGCTTCGTGTGGCGCTCGACCACGACGAACACCGCCAGCAGGACGAGGCCGCTGAGCACCACCGATGTCGGCCCCGCATTCCAGCCGTCCGATCCCGCGCTGGTCATGCCGTACGTCAAGGCGCCCAGCCCGGTGGCGACGAGCAGCGTCCCGGGCACGTCGAGGTGGGTCTGGCGATGCTCTGACCGGCTCTCCGGCACGTACTTCAGCCCGAGCACGATGACCGCGACCGCGAACGGGACGTTGATGCCGAACGCCCACCGCCACGACACGTCCTGCACCAGCCATCCGCCCAGGAACGGCCCGATCGCCGTGGCGACGCCGCCCAGACCAGACCAGGCTCCGACCGCCGCGGCGCGATCCTCCTGGGCGAATGCCGATGAGATGATTGCCAGGCTGCCGGGCGTCAATAGCGCGCCCCCGATGCCCTGCAAGGCCCGTGCCGCGATCAGCGTCTCGACGTTGGGGGATATCGCGCACAGCAGCGACGCCGCCGCGAACCATGCGACGCCCACCAGGTACACACGCCGCCTGCCGAGCCGGTCGCCCAGCGACCCGCCCAGCAGGATCAGGCTGGCCAATGGCAGCAGGTACCCGTTCTGGATCCACTGCAGCGCTCCGAATCCGGCATTGAACTCTTGGCCGATTCGCTTCGTCGCGACGTTCGCGATCGTGCTGTCGAGGAACGCCATGCCGCTGCCCAGGATCGTGACGGCCAGTACGCCGCGTCCTTGTGTGGTGCGAAGCCTGATCGGTGCGCTCACCCGCGACAGTCTGCCCGGTCAGGCAAGTGTCCGCTCGCGGCGTCGGCTCGTGCGCGCGCAGCCGGTACGGTGATCGCGTCCTAGGAGGGCTCGCCTAGTGGCCGATGGCGGCGGTCTTGAAAACCGCTAGGGCGCGGAAGCGTCCTCGTGGGTTCGAATCCCACGCCCTCCGCTCAACGCCCGGGAAATCGCCTGCTGCGCCGGCGAATCCAGGGGTCTGCGGGCTGTCCGGCGGACAAGATCGTGTGTATGCAACGTCTTGTCGCTCCGTGGCCCCGGGCGGTGTGACACGTCGGCCCCCATTAACGCTGAAAGAAAGAGGGCACAAGCACCCGCCACCCCCGTTCCATAGGTGCGGGGGTGGCGGGCCCCGTTCGGCGCAGAACCGGCTACCGACTTCGGGGTTGATGCGGATCATTGCCGGCCTTGGGCAAGCGTGAAACGTTCGCCTTTGACGCCGAAGCCTGTCTTACTCCTCGACGTCCTGGACGTCCAGGACGTCCATGGGCTGCGTTTGGGTCCGTCCGATGTGACACATCCGCTTCTACCGACGCTGAAGGAAATGAGACACGAACACGCCCCGCCACCCCTGTTCATGCCGCAGGGTGGCGGGGCGCTCCTACGTGGCCTGTCTGGCGTCAAGAAATTGGCGCTACGCCGTCCGCTTGGTTGGACCTCACTCATCCGCTCGCGAGATGCATGGGCAACCGCTCCAGGCCCATAGGGTCATGATGCCGGCCACGATGATTTCGGTCGCCACGAGCGCGCGCTCGACGAGGCCGCCGATGCGCCACAGTGGCCTCGGCAGCGCCGCGGCGAACTCCAGGACGCTGCCGACGAGTAGCACGGTGAACCAGCTGGCGGCAGTGACCGAGAGTCGTCGCGCGACCAACGGCAGCCGTGAGCAGCCGGGGCCGCGGCCGTGGTCCAAGAGGGTGGGAGCCAACGCCAGGCCGCCGAAGGTCAGCATCGCGACGGCCCAGTGCATCCGGCCGGTCGCCGTCAGCCCGCCGTGGGACGTGCGATCCGGGAAGATCACCAAGGCGACGAGCCCGACGCAGCAGGTGCTCATCACGGCGAATGACGGCGACGATGTTGCCAGGCAGCCGCTCCGCACGAGCGCGGAGACCAGCGACACCAGTCCGACCGCCAGCCCAATGACGCCGAGGTCGAACAGCCAGCCGTCCCGAGTCAGCGCGTAGCTGCTGATCGGTGACGACACGGGATTCAGTGGCCGCCCAGCGGACCGCACGTGCAAGAGGGCGAGGACGACCGCTCCGAAGGCGCCGGCACCGGCCGCGACCGCGACTCGGCGGCGCACGCCGACCATCAGACGCGGGTCTCGGTCGCCGGTCCTGGCAACGCTCGGTCCATCGAAGCCGGCCAAGCCGGGTAGCGCCGTCACGGGGCCGTCCTTTCGAGATCGGGCGCGACCGGCTTCGTCAGGTCGGCATGGTCTGGACCGACGGTGTCGTTACCCGTTCGTTATCTGACTCATACCCGAAACGAGGCAGTTCAAACCCCACCGGACCGCCACGCGGCCCCAGCGTCAGTGCGGCAGCGGGCGGCGGAACGTCCGCATCGCGATGCCGACGCAGATCGCAATCAAGCCGACGACCGCGAGCAGTTCGGCAAGGTGCCGGCGGTGAGCGACGGCGTCCTGCGGCAGGTGTACCCCGGCGCGTCGCAATTCGCCGAGCGTCGGGTTTGCGGGCAGCGGCTGGTACGTGGCGAAGCTGAAGGCCTTCGCGTAGTTGGGCCACAACGCGCTGCCCGACACTCCGTTGGCGTGCAGGGGCCAGACGGCGACCGCCACAGCCCATGCGATCAGGACGATCCCGACCGCGATTGCCCACCGCATCGGCGACCGCATGTGCACGTTCTACCAGGACGCGTCGGCACGATCGGACATGGATTTCCCGAACGCCGGCTGGCTAGAAGTTGAAGACCGGCGTCATCCACTCGGCTCGGACGACACGGTATCGGTACAGACCGCACGCCGGACACGGTCGCCTCGATGATCTGCACACGGGAGATGGTGGCACCGCGAGCCTGTTTCAGCCCAGGTCGAGTGGCTGCGGCCAGCCGTGAGCTGGCAGCAGCTCGCGCAGCGATGCGGAGCGGTCCAGGTCGAGGATCACCTCGGTGTCGAGATTGGCCGGGTCGAC
>WNGI01011726.1_pt1 | contig 12616 bp, 12 predicted proteins | sample 5400621 | NCBI WGS metagenome assembly WNGI01 (sample SAMN13153374, study PRJNA577476) | soil metagenome | isolation source: 20 cm soil or saprolite under Garry oak tree replicate 1 | place: USA:California | collected 2016-06-15 | reverse complement strand
AAACCGGCGCGAAGGGCTGCCCCGTCGCCAACTTGGCGTAACGCTTCAGTAATTCTCTGGTTGTGTAATCCATTATTGCCTCAAAAGGATTCTAGCATGCTAGGTCCTATAGGTCGTATACGTCTTATACTGCCCTATCGCTCACCCTCTCGCACTAAGCCCCAACGCCCGCATCCGCCGGTACAAATGACTGCGATCGATGCCCATCAAATCGGCCGCGCGCGAAACGTTGCCGCCGGCTTCGTCGAGCTTGCGCTGGATAAATTCGCGATGATAGGCATCGCTGGCTTCTTTGAAGGAAGGAAAACGATAAGACGAAGCCGGCGGTTCTGCGTCGCCGAATGCCGGCAGGTCCTTAACGCTGACGCGGTGATTCTGGTGCATGATCATCACACGCTCTACGGTGTTTCTCAACTCGCGGACATTGCCCGGCCACGAGTGACGCTGCATCGCTTCAATTGCTTTGGCGTCGAACCGCTTCGGCTTTTTTCCGTGGGCTTTGGCGAAGCGTTGATTGAAGTGATCGATAAGCAAAGGCACGTCTTCCAGACGCTCGCGCAGTGGCGGCACCTCGAACGGAATGACGTTCAGCCGGAAGAAAAGATCGCTGCGGAAAGTTCCCTTCTCGATCTCTTCATCCAGACGTTTATTGGTCGCCGCGATCACGCGCACATCCACACTGACCGGCGTGTTGCTGCCGACCGGTTCGAAGCGTTGCTCTTCCAGCACACGCAGGACTTTCGCTTGCACGTTCGCGCTCATGTCCGACACTTCGTCAAGGAACAGCGTGGCCCCGTCAGCGATCTCGAACTTGCCTTTCTTCGCCGCGGTCGCTCCCGTGAACGAGCCTTTTACGTGACCGAAGAGTTCCGACTCGATCAATTCTTCGGGGATTGCGGCCGAGTTAACTTCAATAAAAGGAGCGGCAGCGCGCCGAGACTGTGCGTGAATAGCGCGCGCGACCAATTCCTTTCCGGCGCCCGATTCTCCCGAGATCAAAACGCGGCCATCAGTCGGAGCCACCACGGTGATCTGCTGGCGCAGCGCGCGCATCGCCACCGACTCGCCGACCATTTCATACTCTGCTTTTAACTCGGCGGACATTTCTTCATTGGCGCGCTCGAGTTGTCTTTGCCGCAGAGCGTTCCTAACGGTGAGCACGGTCTTCTCGATCGACAAAGGCTTTTCGATAAAGTCGAACGCGCCGAGTTTTGTGGCGCGCACGGCAGTTTCGACGTTGCCATGACCCGAGATGATCACAACGGCGGCGTCGCAGTTCAGATCGCGCATCTGACTCAGAGTTTCCAACCCGTTGATTCCCGGCAACCACACATCGAGCAACACACAGCCATAACCGCGGCGCGCAATCGCCTTCAGACAGTCTTCCCCGCTCGCGACTGCGTCGGCGTTGAAGCCCTCGTCGCGCAGCACGGCACTCAAGGTTTCGCGAATGCCGCGCTCGTCGTCAACAATTAGGATTGATTCCATAAGGAGTTAGGTCGGATAGCGCCTATTGGACCTATTTAGATAAAGACTACTGACCACTGACCGGCAGTTCAATAATAAATCTCGCGCCGTGCGGTACGTTAGCTTCGGCATATACACGCCCGCCGTGTTCAGTGATGATGCGCGCGACGATGGCCAGACCCAGCCCGGTGCCCCGTCCGCGCGTCGAAAAATAAGGTTGGAACAGTCGCTTGAAATCTCCGGCAGGAATACCTTCGCCCGTGTCTTCGACTATCGCTATTAATAGATCGCGCACCGAGTCGTGTCTGGTCCTGATCGTGAGACGCCGCTCGTCCGGCGAGGCTGCGAGCGCCTCCAGCGCGTTGTCAGTCAAATTCACGAACACTCGTTTCAGTTGTTCGGTATCCAGGTTGGCCGACGGCAACTGTTCCGCCGGCAATAGTTGCAGTTCGACCCCATCCAAGCGGTCCGCGTACAGCTGCACCGCCTGCCTGATGACTTCATTCAGATCACCGGGCTCCATTCGTGGCGGTGGCATGCGCGCGAAACGAGAAAACTCATCCACCAGGGCTTTCAGGCCGGCCACTTCGCGAGTGATTGAGGTCGTACATTCCTCGACCACTCGCGTCAGTTCTTCACGATTCTCCTCAGTGAGAGCGAAGCCATTATCGCCATTGGTTGAGGCTGACTCGGACATCTCACTTGAGTTAGCGTACCCGGTCGCTCCCGCTCCCGGTTCTGACCCGTTGACTCGGACTCGGAAGTTGCGCGCGATCCGTTCCGCCGAAAGCTGAATCGGCGTCAACGGATTCTTTATCTCATGCGCGATCCGTCGCGCCACTTCACTCCAGGCGGCGGCGCGCTGTGCGGACAGCAATTCCGAAAGGTCTTCGATCACGAGCACCACTCCGCGACCGTCGCCCGCAGGTCCTCTCAAAGCAGTCGCGGTTAACGCCACCGGTACCGCCCCGCCAACCGTGCCACGGGTCAACTGACTCTGCTCGGCGGCCCGGCCGGCGCGACGCGCGCGCCGCATCAGGCGCTCAAGCGCGACCCGATCCTCACTTCACGCAATCGTTTTGATCGAGCGACACGACCCCGGTCGAAAGCGACTCGAGCACCGTCTCGATATAATTCCGACGCTCTTCCAGCGCCAGGTTCTTTTCCCTCAGGGCCGTCGCGCCCTCGTCAATATGCTGCCGGTTTTCATCGAGTTCGGCGGTCATTTGATTGAACGATTCAGCCAGCAAGGCTAATTCGTCATCGGCGACAGTATCAACGCGGTGTGAAAGGTTTCCGCGCGCAACTTCTTTCGAAGCCTCAGCCAGTGATCGGATGGGAGCAGCCAAACCACGGGCGAGGTGTATGGCCACCCACGTCGAAGCAAACAACAACAACAAAGTCATAAGTCCGAGCGTTGAGAGTCCCAGCAGTCGGACCTTGCGTTGTCTTTGCAGCAAATGCTGGTATTCACGTTGCGAGCCTGCAATCGTGTCGTTCACGTCGGTGTCGCCGAGACGATGCGGCACAAGTAGCAAACGCAACGACCCGCTAAGCGGGACTGCGGCCAGATCGAATCCTTTGCCGTCGGCGAGTGTTTCACTGGCCTGCGCGTTTGGATCCCGCCCGCGCTGCAAAACTGCGTTGAGCTCATCGCGTTGAGATTGAGGCAGCGCTCCTTCGCTGTGCGCTAACACCTGTCCGCTCTCTGAGATGATTTCGATCGCCGATAACTCGCCGGTTGCGGCCAACTGGTCCAGCGTCGCCTGCCACTCAGACTGCGGCCTGGCCTTGATCGCGGAAGCCAACAGAGCGGCCGTTTCGCGCAGCTTTCCGTTCTGCGCGGCGAGGCTCTCGCGTTGTTGTTCGCGCACTCGCTCAACGACGACCTCAGGCAATCGGCCCATCCACTTTTCGATCGAGCGATTGAGGAAGAGGTAGGAGAACGCTGCCATGGCCGCGATTGGCAAAAGGCTCAGTCCGATAAAATAGACGAGCAGGCGGGTTTGAATTCTTGATCCAAGTTGACGCTCGCGTCGTTCGCGCCGCAGCTTCAACAAGTTGCGCAGCAGGATGAAACTAAAGACGATGAAGGCCGCAAAGTTGAGAGAAGAAAGCGCGTAAAGCAGGAGAGTATCTGATCCGGTTTCCGGCGTTACGACCGATCCACGGTTGAGAAGTTGCTGGGCGACGATGAGCGCAAGCAGGACCGCGACGATACCGGCCAGGATCCAGGGTACGGTTCGACGGCTGCCGCGCATTGGCGTCGCATCTCCGGCCTTAACGGTTTGATTGCTGCTTTTGTCCACTTAACGGTTGGCCAAACAATGGATTTCGCGGGTGAAAGTTTAGCACACCGTAACCCTGGTAGCTCGCTCATACTGATCGCTAAAACTCATTTGATTTATCCGCAGATTACTCAGATTACACAGATAGGAAAGAAGGGAACTGAGGTCGCAATGATTGAGGAGTCTCTATTCTGGGTAGTGGGGTAAGAGTGTGTCGCTAATCTCCGGGGCATTAGCCCGACCGTCAGGGAGGGCTCCGAAGTGCGTTAATTGAGCCCTCCCTGACGGTCGGGCTAGTGCCCCAAATCACGACTCGACTGGTAGCACCACACAATTACCCCATTACCCCTATTCTGCGGAATCTGTGTAATCTGCGGACAACCCGCGAAATGCTAGAATGCGGCGACCCGATGGAAGCTCGAAACTTTTTCATCAACGAAGAGGGGCATCTCCGCAGCGGATGGCGTCTGGCCATCTTCGCGGTCGCTTTTCTTATCTGCGTCCAGGTAAGCCAGGCGCTCTTGTTCTGGGGATTCGCAGTTGCTCTTAATCGAAGCGTTATTGAGCTATCTAACAGCAACTGGGCCTTTGCCGCGGGGCATGGAGCGATTCTGATTTCCGCGACGCTGGTCGGCTGGGCGTGTGGGGCACTGCTCGAAGAGTTGCCGTTTCGCGCGTTGGGATGTTCTCTGCATCGTGGTTGGCTCAGGAATCTCGGTCTTGGATCGGCCCTCGGCGCCGCGACGCTTTTCGACACTGCGGGCGAGCGGGCAATCGGCGAAACCCTGGCGATGTCTGCCATTCTTTTTGTGTTCGCGGCGGCAGCCGAAGAGATTCTGTTCCGCGGCTATCCGTTGCAGACGTTGACGCGCGCGAATCTCGCCTGGCTCGGCGTATTGCTCACTTCGGTACCATTCGCCGCGGTCCATCTAAATAATCCGCACGCGGTTCCCGGTTTCACGTTTGTGAACACGGCTCTGGCGGGCGTGTGGCTGGCAGTTGCCTACCTGCGCACGCGAAGTCTTTGGTTGCCGCTGGGCCTGCATTGGGCATGGAACTGGGCCCAGGCATCTCTGTTGGGTTTGCCGGTCAGCGGCATTGAGCGAATTGCGCCTGCTCCCTTATTGCACGCCATGAACGCCGGACCCGACTGGCTGACTGGTGGGTCTTACGGTATTGAAGGCGGCGCGGCTTGCACCATAGCGCTGCTGATTTCGACACTCGTCATCTGGCGCACGAAACTATTCACGACCGCGGACGTAACAGGCGACCAGGCGCGAAGCAAAGCGATCTCTTCGTAGTCGGCTCGGTTTATTAGCAGGCTACCGTTCGGTTTAGGAGCGGGCTACCGCCCGCTCAGTCGGGCAGTAGCCCGACTCTAAACCCCTCGTATTTGTTAACACTCTCTCCACGCATCCCGTCTTAGCCATGTCAGACAAACGCAAAGTCCGACACCAAGTCCGACAAACTTCAGTTTGTCGTGTGACGCCGCCGAACAAAGACCGCGACAAACTAAAGTTCGTCGGACATCAAGCCGGAGATTTCGAGAGAGGCGCAGGAATGTTAGAGGCTGAAGCAACCGCAGACATGCTGTTCATGACTCAACCATTCACTGCGCCCGCAATAACGGAAAGCACGGAGCAGCCGGTGGAGGTCCTGCTGGTAAAGGCGGTGTTGAGCGGCGAGCGGGATCGGTTCGCCCGGCTATATGAGATGTACGCGCCGATGGTGCATGGGATTCTGCTGGCGCGCGTGCCCCGTGGCGAAGTCGACGATCTGGTGCAGGACATTTTTCTGCACGCGCTGAGAAAGCTGCACACGCTGCGCGATGCGGCTGCCTTCGGTCCGTGGATCGCGATGATTGCGCGCAACCGCGCGATGGACTTCTATCGCAGCTCGCGCGAAACGGTCGAAGTCACCGAGCAGATGGCAATCGAGCGGCCACCGAATCGAACCGCGAAAGAGATTCTGGATATGATTTGCCGTCTGCCGGAAGCGTACCGCGAAACTCTGGTCCTGAGATTCGTTGAAGGAATGACCGGCCCGGAGATCGCCGCGCGCACGGGATTAACGCCGGCCTCAGTGAGAGTCAATCTGCATCGCGGAATGAAAATGTTGCGCGAGAAGATCGGAGCAACTCCGGCAGCAGGTGCCGTTTAAAGGCGGGCTACTGCCCGCCGGTGCGGACAGGATGTCCGCGCTCCCAGCGAGGAGATCACTATGGAAGACAATTATCTTTGGGATCGTTCAGGTGAACCTGATCCTGCGATTCAAGAGCTCGAAGCGATTCTCGGCACGTTGCGATATCAACCGCGGCCGCTGGAGATTCCGCACCACATCCAGATGGGACGCCGACGAAGTTTCTTTCCGGCGTTGGCGATTGCGGCAGCAATAGCTCTCTTCGCGGTTCTTCTGGGTTTGTGGTTTAGCTTCAGTCGCCGCCAGGCTCCGGCGCTGCAAGCAAAAGACGGCAGGCAGATTGAACAGCAGATCGTCAAACCGCAGCCTCTGGCCAGTTCCAACGACACGCCTTCCGACACTGTAGTTCAGAGCCCGAAGCCAAAGGCTATTCAAAACCGTAGCGAAGCGCCACGCGTGATACTGGCCGGCTATAAGAGAGCCCCTCGGACTGTGATTCGACAGCCCCAGTTAACGCCCGAGGAACTCGCTGAAAAGGAACAGGTGCTGGTGGCCTTGCGTCTGGTCAGCGCCAAGCTGAACCTCGCGCAGCGGAAGGCGCAAGGCCTGCCTCAGCTCAACACAATTCGCAATCAACATAAGATAGGATGAACGAACTATGAAAAACCTTTTCCAAAGTACATCGAAACTTGCGCTGGTCCTGTTGCTGCTGCTTGCCGGCACCGTAATCACGGCCAGGGCGCAGGGGCCCAAGTTGCAGATGGATCAACTCGATCTGCTCGCCAACAGGGCAAGTCAAACGGTGGACGTCAAACTGGACGAGAAACTCTTGCAAACGACCTGGAAGTTCTTCGCAGGCAAAGATCCGGGCGACGCCAGGATTAAGGAAGTGCTCAAAGGCCTGAAGGGTATCTATGTCAAGAGCTTCTCGTTTGAAAAGGAAGGCGAGTATTCGCAAATCGAAGTTGAGTCAGTCATGTCCCAGCTTAGCGGGAGCACCTGGAGCAAGATCCTGACAGTTAAGAGCAGGAAGGACGGCCAAAACATCGGCGTCTATCTGAACATGGTGGGCGATCAAATCACGGGCCTGGCCGTGATTAGCCTCGAGCCTAAGGAGTTAACGGTCGTGAACATCGTGGGACCAATCGACCTCGAGAAACTCAGCGAGCTGGAAGGTCAGTTCGGTGTTCCCGACCTCGGCATTGAGCAGGAAAAGCCGAAGAAACCATAGGCAACTGCCATGAAGACAAAGATCACAATCAGCGGATTAGTCATGGTATTGCTGCTTAGTGCCCAGCCCGAAGGCGTGCTGGCAAGTGGCGATGGCTTCAATGATGCCGTGAAGATCATCGAGCAGTTCTATCATGTGAAGCACCGAAGCATTCCGCTGCTGGCGCGCGCCGGAATGAAAGCAGTGCGCACCGCCGCGAAAATCAAGGGCGGCGATTACAAGCGACTGGCCGAAGCCGGCAGCGTGCGCGTGGCGTTCTTTGAAGATCAGACTTTTGATTCGCGGGGCCAGATTGCCACCTTCAAGGCATCGATGTATGCAGCCCTGGCAGGAACCTGGTCGCCGTTAGTGCAAACACTCGCGCCCAGGGACGAAGAACAGACCTACATTTACATCCGCGATGCCGGTAACAAATTTCATGTGCTCGTCGTCACGATAGATCGACACGAAGTCACCGTGGTCCAGACCACTATCGCGCCGGAAATCCTGGCGCAGCTAATGAAAGATCCAAACGACATGGGCAAGGCCCTGACCGAAGACGCAACTATTAACGACAACTAAGCCCGGAGCGCGGACATCCTGTCCGCATTTGTAGGAGCAAACATCATGGACTCGTCAAACCAAAATGAAACTCACGCAAAGGCGCAAAGGCGCAAAGGCAAAATCATCGAGAGGGCTGCTGTTATCTGGCTCGGTCTCTTTCTAACTCTGTTCGCGCCCTCAGCCTCGGCCCAGGAAGTCGCCGACACCATTCGCGTACGCACGCGAGTAGTCTTCATGGACGCACTGGTCAAGGACAAGAAGACCGGCATCCCCATCTCAGATCTCAAGCCGGAAAATTTCGAACTGTTTGACGATGGTCAGCCGCGCGCGATCTCTTACTTCACGCGTGACGGCCAGGCCCGCAAGCCTCTGGCAATGGTGATCATCCTGGATTGTCTCGAAGACGGCGCCGGCCGGTTCCTGAAACGGCCCGAGATTCTGAAAGCGATGACAGACGAGTTGGCCAAGCTGCCGCCCGGCGACGAAGTCGGCATCATGGCCATGAACATCGGCGAGGATGAAAAGCGCGTTTGGCTTACCTCCTTCACCAATGACCCGGTGAAAATTGCCGCGGCGCTGGCGCGCGTGCCCGCCTTTGTAGAACATCCGGATAACGCGCCTGGTCTTCCCAGTGACGCTGAGAAACGAAAAACCGCCGAAACGGCCCAAAAACAAGGGAAAGGCCGGTTCACGGTGAGTACCACGACCGAACCGAACAAGGCTGATGAAGCGAAAGACAGCAAACCCAATGAGACCGCCCAAGCCAAACCGAAGGCGGAAGATATCGTCGAAACAGAGACCATCAAAGGGAAGAATGGCGCGGTCGTAACGCGAACCGTTTTGAAAGACGGATCAGTTAATTTGAAACGCGTGAGCAGCAGCGGCAAAGTCACAATCGAATTGGACGACGTTTATGACATGGCCGCCGCCGTTCGTGACGCGACGCGAACGTCGGAAAAAGAGCGGCCCAATTCACAGCCGACAATTGTTTGGGTCTCTGACGGTATCGCTCCTATCTTTTATGAAGACCGCGACGCTACCGAGCAGATCCTGATCCGCTCGAACGCGATTTTCAATTCCCTCACTGTCGACCTGACGACCTTATCCAAATTCCTGTTGCCGATCGGAAAACCGCTGGCCGGGTGGATGGGTGTAAGTCTCTACGGCAGTGCCAGGCATCTGGCGCAACAGAGCGGCGGCGAGGCCGTGCGGGTCAATCGCACCAGCGACTATGGCGCCGGTCTCGCAAAGATCGTCGGCAACCTGACCGCGCGATACAGCCTCGGTTTTGCGCTCCGCGAAGAGGAGAAAGACGACGGGCGCATGCACGAACTCGCTGTCCGTGTAAAGGCACTCGACGCCAAAGGCAAACAGCGCAAATTGGACGTGAGTTCAAGGCGCGGCTACTACGTGCCGAAGGTCCATACTGACCAGGCAGCAGCTAACAAGTAGCGCCGACCTCATCAAATAAGTAGAATGGAGCTTCGTCAGCGTCCGGGTGACCAGCGTCTCGATAAGGATGTGCTGGTCATCCGGAAATCGTTATGAAGCTTTTCACCATCGAAGAAGCCAATTCCCTACTCCCAAGCGTACGACCGATCGTAAAGTCGATTCAGCGGTCTCATCGTCGTGTGGCCTCGTTTCAAACAACAGCTCAGCACGCCGCCGAAGGAGCCGAGAGTGGCGGCGGCGGCATGGCGCAGGGACCCAGGTATGCGCGTCTGCTGGTTGATTTGTCGCTGGGGGCCGGGCAATTGGAGAGCCTGGGCGTGCAACTGAAAGACTATTCACAGGGTCTGATTGATTTTCCATCGATGCGAGAGGGCCGCGTCGTGCTGCTCTGTTGGAAGGCCGACGAAGGCGATCAACTCGAATGGTGGCACGACCTCGAAGCCGGATTCGGCGGCCGCCAGCCTCTCTAGTAGCATAGACTTCAGTCTGTGATTCCTTCTCCGTCATCGACCACAGGCTAAAGTCTGTGCTACTCCAACCTCAAGCCCTGCTATATTTTCTCGTTGACGACTTAAAGTAAAGTCTGATACCATCCGGCTCGATTCGCGTGAAGGGCCTGGGCCGCTTGGATCGTTGCCCATTCCCACGGTTCGACTTACTGAGCTGACCTGGACGCTTTTGAGTTTGCAAGGCTGCCACGTCGCTCATGATGCCAACTTAGATACTGCCCCGTATCTTTTCACGATCCACAATGCAAGAACCCCTACCGAATTCATCCATCGAAAATGTCATTACCGACAGTGGCCTCGTCGAAAGTCTTTGCGACGAACCATTGAATCCGTCTGTGGCGAGGCAACAAACATCGACGCTGATCGAATTCCCCGGCACGACGCGGGCGTTGCCGGAATGGCGAAAGCAATTGAGTCAGCGCGTGCGTGAAGTCCAGGAGCGCCGCGCGCGCGAAGCTGCCGAAGAAGCCGCCGCGGCCCAGGAAGCCGGCATGGTTTCGTGTGCGCTGCCGTCAGCTCAGCTTGAGCTGGTTCCCGATCTGGAACAACAGGTGATGAATCCAATCGTCTCGAAGGCGTTGGAACGGATCGAGCGGGCGCGTCGCGCCGATCGAGACGGGGGCGGATTCGCCGGCGCGGCCACAGCGCCGGCTTACGAGCCGGTTGAGGAGATCGTCGCAGAACCGGAAGTCCGCAATTTGGCGCCGCTCGAAACAAAAGCGAAGCTTACCGTCGTCGCTCCTTTACAGCCCAAGACTGTCGCTTCAGAGCCTAAGCGCGAAGTAACCGACCGAAAGCCGGTACGCGTGATATCCGATAGCATCAACGACGTCGCGCTGTCTTACCTCGAGACGTGCCTGTCTGTCCCGGCACTCGCGGCCGATTGTAACAACGAGAGCGCCGGCTTCGGCCGCCGGTTTATCGCGGGCAGTTTCGATCTGTTCCTGGTGGCGCTGATGGCGGCACCGGTGGCCGCCGCAATTGAGTTTTCGGATGGTGACTGGTCGGACCCGCGAGTGATCGGCTTGATGACCGGCCTGACAGTAGTAACGATGTTCGCTTACCTGACGATCTCAATCGCTCTGACCGGCCGGACCCTGGCCATGCGAATCTTTTCGCTGCGAACCATCGACATCCGGACTGGCTTGATTCCCACGGGAGGTCAGTCGATTAAGCGCGCCATCGGTTACATCTTCGGGCTGGCCGTACTTGGTCTGGGAGTGCTCTACGGCCTTATCGATCCTGACGGCCGTACAATCTACGACCGTTTTTCCAAAACCATCGTCATCCGCGATTAAGTGGCACGGGCGTCCCGCTCGTAATTCACTGGAGCGCACGCATCCCTGCGTGCGGTTCGCCGGCATCCTGCCGGCAATGTGTTAATTTCTCCACGACACCATGGACGACCAGGCAATCAAAGAGATCGTCGCAGAGATCCAACCGCTAATGATTGGACGCGCGCCCGGAAAGATATTTCAACTCTCGCCGCTATCGCTCGTGATCGATTTTCGACTGCGCGATCATGGTGATCTTTTTATCAGCGTCGAGCCGGCCCGTCCCAGGCTCTATCTCGTGAAGCGCCGCGTTCGTGATCTGGAAAAGCAAAGCATTCCGCTAACTCAATTCGGTCAGGGTTTACGTAAAGCACTCTCGAATACAACGCTGCGATCGATCGAGAAGGATCCCCGCGATCGAATCGTTTGGTTTCATTTTTCTGGCGCAGACGAGTTAGGACAGAAGCAGGAGCGCACGGTAGTCGCGCAGTTGACCGGACGCGCGGCAAACTTATTTTTGATCGATCGCCAGGGCGTTATTACCAATCAAGCCCGCGAGGGAAAGGGCCCCGGTCAAAAGATCGGCGAATCGTATCAGAAGCCTTCGGCAGCAGGCGGACGATCTTCGACGGCCGGCAATAGCGAGCTAATCAAAACCATTCGCAGCGGTCAGTATGCTTCGCGTTCCGAAGCCGCGGACGCTTACTTCAGTTCCCTGCTGGTCCGGCAAGCTTTCGACAACCGTGCCGGCGCCGCGCGCGCCGAGTTGCGAAAGAAGCTCGCGCATCATCAGAAGTTGCTCAAACAACTCGAACTGGATCTCAGCAGTCACGCCGACGGCGAGCTTCACAAACGCCTTGGCGATCTTTTGCTGGCCAATCTAAGCACAGCCCAGAGAGAAGGAAACAGGGCCATACTCATTGACTATTTTGCCGATGACGCTGCCCCGATTGAGATTGAAATTGACGAGCACTCGACGCTGCCCGAAGAAGCCGCGCGGCGCTTTGCGCTCTACTCACGTTCAAAGCGGGCGGTGCGGCAGATCACTTCACGGATTGCCGCTATCCGCCCTGAGTTGGACATACTCAATTCACAGTCCGAGGCTTTGGAAAAGATAATCGCTGAACGGGATGAGGAAGCGCTTGAGAAATTTACGGCGAAAAAATCAGCACCAACCGCGCGTGGTTCAAAGACCGAGAAAAAGATCCCCGGCACGCGTAGTTATCTTTCTTCAGATGGTTTTGAAATTCTGGTGGGCCGGACCGCGCGCGACAATGACCATCTAACCTTCAAAGTGGCAAAGCCGAACGACCTATGGATGCACACCGGCGATTATTCAGGCTCGCATGTGGTCGTCCGCAATGCAACTCGCAAAGACGTTCCCCATCGCACGATCATCGAAGCGGCCCAACTGGCCGCCCACTTTTCCCAGGCTCGCAAAAACTCCAAAGTCGATGTGCATTACACCCAGCGCAAATTCGTTTCGAAACCTAAAGGCGCCGCGCCGGGTCTGGTGCGGATGACGAGGTTCAAGAATATTACGGTCGAGCCTAAGGAAGGCGTCGAGCGAAGTCTAATGCAATGATGCTGTAGTTCCAGGGTGGGCTGGTGATAGAATGCGACCCATGAAAAAGATTATCCAGGTGCACATTCACAAGGGCGAGAAGTACTACGTGGCGGAGTGTCTGGATCTCCCTGTGGTTACGCAAGCCG
>WNGI01004398.1_pt1 | contig 12617 bp, 13 predicted proteins | sample 5400621 | NCBI WGS metagenome assembly WNGI01 (sample SAMN13153374, study PRJNA577476) | soil metagenome | isolation source: 20 cm soil or saprolite under Garry oak tree replicate 1 | place: USA:California | collected 2016-06-15 | reverse complement strand
CTATTCAAGCCCTTCGAGATCAAAGCGGATTTAGCGTACCCGCGACCATCGGTTACCGCCGTCCGTAGACAGCAGCCTTTTCTTCGACCAGAAATCCGATCTTCCGTTTCTTCGTCTCCGGCGGCGCCATGAGCTGGCGAATCGCGTCGAATACAACCTTGAACTGAGCGTCGTACTTCTTTTCCAGTGCGTCCATCTTCCGTGATAGCTCCGCGTTTGAAGCCAGCATCTGTCGGAGCCGCACAAAGGCGCGCATAATTTCTATATTCACTAGGATGGCGCGTTCACTGTTCAGGACCGTCGATAACATGGCGACACCCTGTTCGGTGAAGGCATACGGTGCATAGCGTCTGCCTCCGCGCCCTTTGTTTGAGGTCGCAAATTGCGACCTCAAAGACGTGGCTTCTTCTGCTGTCAGTTGGAACATGAAATCTTCTGGAAACCGGGCTCGGTTACGTCTGACCTGCTCGTTGAGTCGTTTGGTTGGCACGCGGTACAACGCCGCTAGATCGACATCGAGCAACACCTTATGACCACGAATAAGCAAAATCGATCTTTCGATGCGCTCAGTTGGAAGTGTTGTCGCCATCGGATTGACTCCATTCGACAAGATCGGTGAAATGACAGCGGATCTTACGGGACGATCGGGTTTCGGGCAAGAGGGAATTATAAAAAGGATAAGGGCAAAGGGATAAAGGATAAGTTAAAAACCCTCAAGCTGCCCTGATAAAGCCGTTATCCTTTATCCTTCAGCCTTTATCCTTTCAACCTGCGTCGTGATCGTGGCGATTGGCCTTGCGGCTTGTTCAAAACGTTCAAGCCGTTTAATGCCTTGCGGCGGTTCAAAAGTTCCAACGTTCAAGGTTCAAAGTAAGACTCACGCAGCGCGGTTTGGTTGACAAGCAGCGCGTCTCGGAGGTTAATGCGAAGGCGAACGCTTTTTACCGCGGAGGCAAAAGCGGACATGATGAGAGTGACGAACTCGATATTATTGCTGCTCCTGTTTTCGGCAACGGCTGTCGCTCAGGAAAAATATATCGCCAGCTACGCCGGCTTTGCCGGTTTTCAAGCGCCTTTGTGGGCAGCCAAAGATTTCGGTTTCATGGCCAAATACGGTGTCCATACTGACCTCGTCATGATCCCCGGTTCGGCGCGGGGAGCTCAAGCTCTGCTCGGCGGCAGTATCCACTTCGGCCAGATCGACGGCACCGCGCTGATCGCGGCGATCAATCAAGGCGCCGATCTCGTCTTCGTCGCTTCATCATTAAACAAATTTCCCTTCAGTCTGGTGGCGCAAAAAAATATCCGCCAGCCGAAGGATCTCATCGGAAAAAAAGTCGGGATCGTGGCCTTGGGTGGCGCGCACGAGGTTTCGCTGATTCTCGCGCTTAGAGAATGGAACATCCCGCGTCAATCGGTTACGCTGCTTGCAAGCGGGCCGGCGGCGAATCGATTGGTTGCACTCTCGTCCGGCGCGCTCGACGCGACTTTGCTGGCGCCGCCGGAGACCGGCGAGGCCGCGCGCATGGGACTGCCGACGCTGGCCAACATGACCGAGCTCAAAGCGGCCTATTTTCCGATGAACGCTGTGGCCACGCGGCGATCGTTTCTAGAAAAGAATCGCGAGGTGATCAAGCGATTTTTACAGGCTTACGCCGAGGGTATTCACGAGTTCATGACGAACAAAAATAAGGGGATGGCGATGCTCACGCAGAGGATGAAACAGAAAAATCCCGCTGTCGTGGAGGAAACCTACCAGTACTTCAATTCGATGTTCTCGTCGCCGCCGCGCATGTCGCAGGAAGGTATGCGCGCCGCCATCGACATGCTGCAGCAGCGCTCGCCGGAAACGAAGTTCGACCCCAATGTCAGTAAGTACGTCGACGAGCGCTTGATGGACGAGCTGGAGAAGGAAGGGTTCTTCAAGAGAATGGGTGGAAAGAGCTGAGCCACCTATCCAGGTCATTTGCGATGTCAGCGCACGATCAAACTTTGGTCTCACTTCATCGTCATCCGGACACGCCCTGTACGGCAGTCGAGAGTATCAAATCATTCCTGCGCTGGCACAAGGGCCCGGTTCTCACGGTCAACTACGTGCTCAGCGGAAACCTTGAGCTCCTGCGGATTCCGCCGTATCGATCGGCTCAGAGAGGAGATGGTTTATGGCGTCACACCTGTTGCGAAGCATTTATCGGTGCAAAGGACGATTTTGAATACTACGAATTCAATTTTTCTCCATCGGGTGAATGGGCGGCTTACAGCTTTCGCGATTATCGCGACGGTGGGCCGTACAACGGCGACGGGCTTGAATCGAAAATCACTGTGGAGCGAGGCGCCGCGTCGTTAGAGTTAAGCGCGGTCATTCGCTTGGATCATTTGCCGGGCCTACAGCCAGACGTCTGTTTAAGGATCGGACTTTCCACGGTAATCGAAGATCTCGATGGTTCACTCTCGTATTGGGCGCTCAAACATCCGCCCGGGAAGCCAGACTTTCATCATTTCGACAATTTCGTTCTAGAATTCGAGCCTAAAGTGGTCGACGGCGCCGCTGTCGATTATACTATCCAGCCATGAATTTCGGCATCGATCGCCTGCTTGAGGACGCCAAACTACGAAAGCCCCTGGCGGGAAAGCGAATAGCGCTACTTGCGCATCCGGCGTCCGTAACCCGTGGCTTGGTTCATTCGCTCGACGCGTTGGCGGCGCTGAGAGATGTCAATCTCACTGCCGCTTTTGGCCCACAACACGGACTGCGCGGCGACAAGCAGGACAACATGATCGAGTCGTCAGATTTTCCTGATCCGGTACACGGTATCCCGGTTTTCAGCCTTTACGGCGAAGTGCGCCGGCCGACCGCGACGATGATGGACAGCTTCGATGTGCTGCTCGTCGATCTGCAGGATCTGGGCTGCCGGATTTACACGTTCATCACGACACTGCGCTACGTTCTCGAAGCCGCGGCTCAGCATAAAAAAGGGGTTTGGGTGCTCGATCGGCCCAATCCGGTCGGACGCCCGGTCGAAGGGCTTCAACTTCGCCCCGGCTGGGAGAGTTTTGTCGGCGCCGGGCCGCTGCCGATGCGGCATGGTCTGACCTTCGGCGAGTTGGCGAAGTGGTTTGTGACCACGCTTCGGCTCGACGTCGAATGTGAAGTCGTAACGATGGAAGGGTGGGAGCCGGCGCGCGCGCCGGGTTATGGTTGGCCGCTCGGCGAACGCGCATGGGTAAATCCCAGCCCGAACGCGTCGAATCTCTGGATGGCTCGCTGTTACGCTGGCACGGTAATGCTGGAAGGTACGACTCTCTCCGAAGGGCGCGGGACGACGCGGCCGCTGGAAATTTTCGGAGCGCCGGATATCGAGCCGCACGCGCTGCTCGCAAAGATGAATTCGCTCGCTCCCGAGTGGATGCGCGGCTGCCACCTGCGCGAGTGCTGGTTCGAGCCGACCTTTCACAAGCACGCCGGCAAACTCTGCGCGGGAATCCAGATCCATATCGATGATCCGAGCTACGATCATGAAAAGTTTAAGCCCTGGCGATTGATAGCGCTCGCGCTTAAGTCGTTGCGCACATTAAAACCGGACTATGATCTCTGGCGCGACTTCGCCTATGAATACGAGCGTGATCGGCTCGTCATCGATCTGATCAATGGCACCGGACTGCTGCGCCAGTGGGTCGACGATAGTGACGGCGCGCCGGCTGATCTCGACAGCCTGGCGAACAAGGACGAGGATTCGTGGCGCCAAGAGCGGCAATCTGGGCTACTTTACCGATAGTCGCTGAAAGTGGTCGTGCAAGCTTTGCACGGCGCGGTCAAACAGGGAATCCCGCAAGTCAAAGAACCAAAGATCGTCGATAAGGCGGTGGCGGATTGCAAAGAAATACTCGACGAAATCATGGCGGGACATGTGAAGGAATGGCTGAACTGAACATCGACCCGCGTTCCCTCACAGCATCGTGCTCATCAACGGAATCGGACCTGTCCGGCTTCCATTTGGCAAATAGTTTCGGGCAGATCGCGATGAGCTTCGCTTTGGTATTGGGGAGCGATGGCAACCCACGCCAAGGGCATCGATTTGCCGTCTTTCATTCGGGTGAACAATTCCTTGAAGAATCGCGGAAAGGCATCGCCTCGCCGATTTAGTGTCCACACCAGATTGGCTCGTTTCGGACCTGACAATTTCGATGCAACGATACCGTGTTCGGCGGGATTGTTCGAGGCGAGGACTGCAATGGAGGCGCCTGCTCTTTCAGCTAAATGGCGGAGTGTGAGCTCCTTGCCAAGCCCCAGCAATCCGTCCGACGCGATCTCGGCATAGACGAAGAGGACGTCGCATTTCGGTATCTGATAACCGGTTCCCGTTTCCAGCTTCGAGAACAACGGGCTGAGAGCGGCACGGTCTGCGGCGATAAGAGACGCGAATAACGCGTCACCGAGATTCAAAAAGCCGAGGGTGGGATCGGCGATGGCTCGGTCGCGTCCGCGAAAAATCAGATAGAGCGCATAAGCCGCCAAAGACCCCATGAACACATAGATGAAAAATATTTCCACGCGCGTTGCCCCTGGTTACAAGAATTGCTTCCGGCGGGATAGTATAATGGATTGGGGTTGGCGCGGCACGAATATTTTTGCCTCTCGGTTTATTGACATCGTGCCGAGCATGTAACAAAGATTTAGAATCATTTTTCTAAAGAAGGGAATCAGATATGGCCGATCACGAAAGCAACGAAAAATGGTTCGAAGGAAAAAGCTCGTTATTCAAGTCGCGCGCGGAACGGGTCAAAGCGGATATCGCGCGGCGCAAGGCGGGCCGCAAGGGGATCAAGGGCGAAGACGTCAAGGTCGAATGGGAAGAGCAAAATGGCGTGTGGATGGGACCCTTGGTTTCTCAGGAGCTCGGCTTTGAAAATCGCATCATCGAGGTCGACTGTCACATTTATCCACCGCAATCCCATTCGGTGACCCATAAGCACAACGAAGCGATCATCATTGTTTTGCGCGGCCAGGGTTATAGTATCCTCGACGACGAGCGCATCGACTGGAAAGCAGGCGACACGCTTTACATCGGTCAGGGCGTCTGGCATCAACACCATATTCCGGGCGACGAGCCGGCAATGGTCTTTGCGATCAAACCTCTGCCGATACAAGAATACATGGGCGAGCTTAATATCGTTTACAAAGGCGACAAGCCGAAGATCAATCCGACCTATAAGGCAGGCACATTCCTCGAAGAGTTTGCCAAGATCGGCAAGAAGTAGAGCGACGGGTCGATCATAAAAACTCGGCGGCGACAACATTAGAGCGGGTTTTTAAACCCGCTCTGTTTATGTTGGCTCGGGGTACAGCAATTGCCAGCGTTCGTCGCCCGTGAGTTTTGGCAGCCTGATGATCGCTTTCTCGTAGGCGGGCTCACGATAGCGAAGCGCGGCCCGCCTGAGGAGCGGCGCGAGTATCTCGGGTTGAAAAGTCGAGATCTGGCTGTCGCTCCACTTTTTCGCACCGGTTGAAAAAGGCAGCAACCAATCCAGCGCTTTACGGATGCTTCGCTGATCATCCGTCTGGTAATTCCACAGATCGATTCTCAACTGATCGGCAATCGATGCGGCGTTGATGAGAGCCTCGAGATTGAAAATGGAATAGTTCCACGCCTGCGTGCGCGCGAGCTCGCGTGGCTGCCGGCCGTCGGGCTCAATCTGCCGCGCGATGCGTTTGGTCGAGAATTCAGTTAAAACTTTCTTCGCCAGTTCGTCGCGCCCGACAAAGACGGCGAATGCGGCAACCTGCACATCGTACCAACTGCCGTGGTTGTTTTCCGCCTTGGCTTCGGTTTTTCCTTCCGGACTTTCGACGAGCCACGTGAGGTAGGACCTGAACCATCCCAGGAGCCGTTGCCGATCGGTTTTTGTCCAAGAATTCGCATCGCTCAACAAGCTAACCGCATCGATCAGTTCGGGCAGATTGTGCGTTTCGATTATTCCTGCGCCGCGGCCATGATTTCTACCGGGAACCGATTGGGCGAATCGGAGATGCGGACTCATCCGAGTGGCGTCGTCGAGAAACCAAACGCGTAGAAATTTCGCCGCATGACCGGCGTACTCCTCTCGTCCGGTAAAAAAGTAAGCAAGCGCGAGAGTCTTAACGTTCTGGACGAGATATTCGAGACGCTTCCGATCTGACGTTTGATCGCGCTCCGGATTCACTTCACCGTCGCGGCGAACATAAGGGAGTCCGTTCGGCGTGTTCGGATTCGGCCACCAGTAGGGCGCGATGCTCATGTAGTCGTGTTTGTTCCGGCTCGGCGGGAAAATATCCTTATAGGTAACGGAAAAAGGCGCGACGGTGAGCGCGCGATCGGCATCCCGTTTTAGCCGAGTAAGCGGAGCGATGAGTGCGGCATCGTTGGCTTGGATGCGCCTTTTGGTCTCGATCAAATTATCGGAGTCGAAAAGCAATGCATGCGGAGTCGCCTGCGCCGCTGCGAGCGAAACCGCAAACAATACTTTCAGAGCAAGCGCGCAGGTGAACAAGCCCCATGATTGATGACCGATATGGGTTCGTCGGCGCTTCATGCGACTGGCGAGGTCAGTGAGAAGCGGTGACGGCGAGGGTTAAAATGCGCTGGATCATTCGCGGATAATTTAGACCGGTCTTCGTCGCTGATTGGGCAAATTCATCATCGCGGTCGAGATTGGGATTAGGATTCGCTTCGAGGATAACGATCTCGCCCTCGGGTGTTACCCGGAGATCGATGCGGCCGTAGCCGCGTATGCGCAGGGCGCGGTAGACCGCCTTGCAGATTTTCACGATCCGCTGGTTGGTGCCGTTGGCGAATGGCTCGGCGAAAACATTCTGGATGCCCCAGCGTTTCCGGTAAGCGTCGTCCCACTTGGCTTTAAACGTGGAAAACTTCGGCTGGCCCTCGGGAACTTCGGTGAAAATGACTTCCCGGAAAGGAAACACGCACAAACGGTCATTGCCCAAGAGACTTACATAGATTTCTCTTCCCTCAATGTACTCTTCGACGAGGGCAGTCTGATTCATCTTGTCGTGAATGAAGCGGACTCGTTCCTCAAAGGCATCGTCGTTTTCGACGAAGGAGTCCAGCGATATGCCGTATGAGGCTTCTTCTTCCACCGGTTTGATAAAGAGCGGAAATTTGAGGCGATTCGGTCGCTTGATCGTCGCCCCCGGCGAAAAGATCGCGAAATTGGGCACGCGAATTTTATGATAAGCGAGGAGCTCCTTCGCCATCCCTTTATTCTTGCATAGAGTGAGACCGGTGGGACTCGAGCCGGTGTAAGGCACGCCCAACATTTCGAGCAGGCCGGCGACATTGCGGTCATAAGCCGACACCTCATTGAAATGCTCGGTCAAGTTGAAGACAACATCAGGCGGATTGGCCTTGATCTCGTCGATGATCATGCCGGGCTCATCCCACACGCCGATGGTGCGCACTTCGTGGCCGAGTTGTTTGAGCGCTTCGATGACGTGAGCTTCCGCGGCCCAATCGTCGGTCTTCAGTTCCTTGGTGAAATCCTGGTCCGCCGGCGGTGTGCCGGCGGTATCAAAGAGCACAAGGACTTTGTATCGCTTCCGCGCCTGCTTCATCTTCAAGATTCTTTGAACTTGCCCGTGAGGCGGTAATGACACGCTAAGGTCGCCAGGTACGCGGCGATTTCGACCCCGGCGGATTCCGCTTTGAGCCGCAGATCGAGCTCGGCGCACCGTTCGGTCAGCGCGCGCAGCAGGCGGTTGATCGTGAATTTCGGCTCGCCGGTCCAGGCGGACACGGCGTTGAGTATGAGCTTGTTCGATCGCCGCAAAAACACCGAAGCGCGTTCGCCATTGGGCGAAGCTGCCGCGTCAACGAAAAGCTTCTTTAAATCGGCGTCGAAAAAATCGGGAAATTCCTGGGCGTAGATGCGCCGCCGCCTTTTATAATGAGCTTGCAGCCGCGAACGGAGGCGGGACGCATCGCTGATCTTGGCTTTCGAAAAAACTAGGGGCGGTTTTGCCGCGAGCTTCTGCATCAGCTCATCGACGTACTCGAGTTTTTCCAGAGCTTTCCAATCACGATACTGCTGCCGCCATTCCAGGTCGGGAGTCAGCCAGATCGCAACCGTTTCGGCGAAATCCTCTTCCGGATGGCTCTGCGCATAGTAGCCCTCCAAGTGGCGCACGAAGCGGCGGCTGTACGGCCGCGCGCGAAAGCTCTCGGAATATTCGAGCGATGTGGGTCCAAATATTTTTTGCCAACGTTTATCTTTCTCCAACAAGTAGGCGTGATTGAAGACGTGACCCATCTCGTGGCGCAAAAGTCGGAGACACCAGGATTCCGTGCCGCCCTCGACTTCCATCATCATCTTTTCTTCGAGCTTCTTGAGGCGTGGGTGCGCGAGATAGAACGGAATGGCGATGGTCGCGCTGCCTTCGGGGCAAAACCATTCATCGCCAAGATAGCAGACGGGTTTGATCGAGACGCCCTTGGCGGCGAGCTCCGCGTAGAACTTTTCGATGCGCGACTCGAGCTCGGTGCCCGCGATCTTGAGTTTTAAGTCGCAAATGCGGGTATGCAAAAGCTCATCATCGCTCATGCTCGCAAGATCGGGCGGCGAATCCGGCATTTTCTGCGATGCCGGCTTTTCCGCGGCTGCTTCCGCGTCCATGTGGGCTATTTTAACAGAGTGGCGTAGTGGCGGCCAGGACGAGGAATGGAGTGATGGAGTGATGGAGTATTGGAGTGTCGGGACCTGCAGCTACAGGTCACTCCTGGATTTGAATTCTCGCTGGAGTAGTTAAGGCGCGACGGTGCCGGGCTTTTGCGGCACTTTGCCCGCCAGCTCGTCTTCGATGCTGCCGTAGTTGTAGTAGGGGTTCGACACTGATTTGCGGTATTCCTCGGGGGGCACGTTGCAATAGACCTCCAGCAGGTTGCCGTCGGGATCGTAGAAATAAATGCTTTTGGCGACGCCGTGAAAAATCATCTGGTGAAATTTGACGTCGCGCGCTTTGAACTTGCGATAAACCTCCTGCAATTCGGCGAAGGTCGCGACCTCGAACGACACATGCTCCATGCCGATCTGCTCCGGGTCCGGCATCGATGCACCGGGTTTGGCTTCCCGGATCGCGAGCATGTGGTGGTTGTCCTTCACGTCGGTGCTGAAGAACAACATGCCGCGATCGTTTTCGCCAACCTGGGGAAAGCCCAAAACTTCGGTGAAAAACCTACGTGAACGTTCGAGATCTTTCACTCTGAGAACCAGATGGCCGACTCTTTTGATTTTGAATGACATGGCAAACCTCCAATCGAGTTTCCCGTCTCAAAGATTGACTATCCCCGCAGTGGCCTTGTTATCGTCATTCCCGCGTCCGCGGAAATCCAGGTTTATCCCTCCTGGGTCCTGGATTCCGGCTCGCGCTAGCTAATGCCAGCTTGGCCGGAATGACGGGAAGGTCTGTCAGATTTATGGGGCGCTGCTCGTTACATTGTTAGAATAATCTTGCCAAAATGCTCGCGCCCTTCGAGATGGCGCTGCGCCGCGCGGGTTTCCGCCAAGGGGAAACTTTTGCCGATGACGACTTGGAACTTTTTCTCCGCCACGAGTTTGAGAATTTCATCGAGTTGCTTGAAATCTTCCGGCTTGGCTTTCAAATAATTCGTTATCGAAAAACGAGTCGCTTTCCTTCCTTCGGCCAAAACCGGCGGCGAATCAGGAACAGCGCCGAACGCGCCGCCAATGGAAACCAACCGCCCGCCGGGCGCGAGCGCTCGTAGACTTTTTTGATAAACTTCGCCGCCGATCATTTCGAGCACCACATCGACACCGCGGTTGTTTGTCACCCGCATGACTTCCGGCAAGAAATCTCCTTGAGAAACGTCGATGGTCACGTCGGCACCCAGTTGCCGTAGCCGCCGAGCTTTTTCTTCGCTGCCGGTGGTGGCGACGACTTTAGCGCCCCAATATTTTGCGATTTGAATCGCCGCTGTGCCGACGCCGCTGCTACCGCCCTGGACGAGCAGCCATTCGCCGGCCTTGAGATTGCCGTCCGTTTTTAGGCCGAACCACGCGGTGAGAAACGCTGTCGGCAGCGCAGCTGCTTCTGCCGAGGTGACGCCGTCGGGAATGGGTCGAACTTCGTTGGTCTTCGCAACGGCGTATTCCGCGTATCCACCTAAACTCGGATAGCCAACGACTCTTTGACCAATTTGGAATTCACTGACGTTCGCACCGAGCTTTTCGACGGTGCCCGCGAATTCTCGGCCCGGAATGATCGGAAGCGCATCAGTTGAAATACGATAGGTTCCTTTGCGCAACCCGAGATCGGCGCGATTGAGCGACGCCGCTTCGACTTTGATTAGGACTTCGCCGGCTTTCGGTTCCGGCACCGGGACGTCTTCGTATTGAAGAACGTCTTCCGTTGGGCCAAATTTGTGGATGCGAATCGCTTTCACTGGTCGCTCCTTTCTCCGCTTGTAAAGCGAGATTATCTAAATTGCCGGCTCAGTGTCAACGTAATCGAGGCGTGATGATCACGACGATAGTAGCGTGCTCATTTTTTGCCGCGGAGGCGATAAAGTTCCACAAGCTTTCGCCTGACCGCTTCTTCGCCGCCTGGTAGCGAGTCGAATTTCGTCGTATTATCGGTTTTCCGAAGAATGGTTTGTCCCTCCTCGTCTCGATGCATGCTCAGAAGGATTTGTTCGACACCCAGCCGAACCGGCTCCGGCAGATCCTTGCGCACCGAGACGAGATGCCTGGGCACCGATTCGCTTTCACCGAGGATCGAGATCAACGGTTTGACCTTCTCATCCAAATTCGCGCGGTCGTCGTTGCTAAAGGCTCCCGCCGCGACTTTCTCCTGCATCACGAGATTGACGATGTTCTTGTCGGTATCGGCAAAAATGTAGCCGATATCGACGGGCGAGACCTTCGCCGCAGGACTCGCTTTTTCCACCACGGAAAATCCTTTCTTGAGTAGAAATAGCTTGGGCAGCAAATAACCGGACGTCGATCCCGGGTCTTCGAAGGCGATGATTTTACCGCGCAGATCTTCGAGCCGTGTGATGCCGCTTTGTTTGCTGGTGAAAATGACGCTGCGATAGTCGGCGATTCCTCCTTTCCAACGTCTGAGCAATAGTCTGGCGGCGCCAAAGCGGTTGATGAGGTACGTTGCATAGGGGCTCTCCATGTAAAAATCAACGCGCTTCTCTTCGAGCAGTTTCATCATCTGCCCGACGGTAGGCGCAACGACCACCCTTCCTTTGGTATCCGCTTCTGGAGCGAGCTTGCGGGCCACGTAATCTACCAGAGGGCGAAAGTGTTCTTCCAGCGGCTCCCGTGGGTCTTGGAAAACAATGCCCAGTGTGAGCGTTTTAGTGTTTGGGTTTGTCTGCGCTTCGGCTTTTAGACCACTAATCAGCAGGAGCGTGGCGATGAATAAACCAATGGAGATGCGACGCGATGGCTCTTTCATGCTGGCATCCTCACATTTCCGGCCCTCTAATACCGCCGATAAGTGGAAAACGTTTCGCGTTTGATAAGAAAACGCCGCGCCGAGATTAGACAAGATTGAGTCGTTCTGTCAATGAAAAGAGATCTACGGCTCACGGGCTAGATCCGTTCTCTTTCCGTGGAATAGAGCAGGCCGGCCGCTTCAGCGGGTCAACTGCACTCTGTTGTTAGGCATCCATTCCCTTGGTTGATTTGTATTTCGACACCGATACGTCTCTTCTTGGTATTCACAGTATTTGAAACGTCCGGTTTCCAACCCGAAAAGAAAATCTGCTCCGCTCTTGACGCTGATCAGTAATGTCTTTTGATCTTGTCTGATGTAAGCGGGACCGTTCCTCCAATGAATTGAAGAAACACTTCGGCCGAAGGCCTTGATTTCTTCGTCTTGGAACAGATCGCTCAGCTCGTATGACTGAACGATTTTTCCACGAGAGTCATATATCGCGACAATCTTTCCATATCCGACGTTATGCCAATTGTCGATGGTCGCAAGACGCCCGTCGTTGGAAACGAAGAACTCGACCGGCGCTACGGGATTGAGAAGGACGGCCTCGGCTACGAGTCTATAAGAACGATCCTGATGGCGACGATAGAATTCGCCCGCCGCATATTTTCCCTTCTTTTCCCCGGCAAAGCCGAACGTGTCGCCTAGACTTTCGCCCGGAATCACCCGCACGAAATATTCGCGCGATGCGCTGAACATTTCCTTCGTTTGCGGTCCGGGCCAATCATCAGCCCTAACCGCCAACGTCGTGACCGATAACAGCGTAACGAGGAGAAAGCCCTTGAAATGTACGCGGCGCATCGTGTGGCGCAATGTCGCGTGAGATTCAGCTGTCTTCGCTATCCACGACCGAGAACGCCTGACGCTTTCGCCGTATGCGTCGCGATGGCATCCATCAACGCCGGCGATAGACAGTCGTAGGGCTCAAGCTTTAGCTCTCTCAGTCTCGCTCGGACGGCACTCATGTTTGCGGGATTGGCGCCGGATTCGATGATGGACGACACAAACGCGGCGAATTCCGGCGGTGCCCAGCCTTGGTCGGGCGAAAGTTCGGTGTGAATAAAATCGAAGCCAAAAAGGGGATGCTTTTCGTTTTCGA
>WNGI01004396.1_pt1 | contig 12619 bp, 14 predicted proteins | sample 5400621 | NCBI WGS metagenome assembly WNGI01 (sample SAMN13153374, study PRJNA577476) | soil metagenome | isolation source: 20 cm soil or saprolite under Garry oak tree replicate 1 | place: USA:California | collected 2016-06-15 | reverse complement strand
ATTACCGGGCCATCAGTGTACATTTATCGTCCCTAATCTGGAGTCGCATTGGCATCTGTCAAGCCCGAAAACGGATCTGTATTTGGCCCAATAGCGGAGCGACTCGCCATCCTGCTGCGGGTGTTTAGCCCTTGGGAAGGCATCTCGTTGACCTATCGGCAGTTCGCCGCTGAGCTCGGGAAGCCGGTCACCGAAGCCGCCGTGAAGAAGTGGCCCCAGCGCAAACACTTCCCGGCGGAGGCCGCGCGCTTGATCGTGATAAGGGCGCGGGATCGCGGAATTGGCGGCGTCACCCTGGAATGGGTGCTGTTCGGGGACGGACGTGGACCGCAGACGGAACGGCTCGCTGAGCTGGAGGCGGATCGCGCGGCCTTCCCAACCGCCGGCCAGGAGCCCCGGGCCCGAGTCCCGGCGGCAATCGCCGAGGCCCTGCAGGCGGACTTGAGCCATAACGAGTTCGGCCAGTGGTCCTCGATCGAAGTGCAGCGGACGGTGCTCTGGGGGCTCAAAGACCTGGCCCGGCGACTCCGCACGCTGCACTTCGATATGGGGAAGACCTTCGAGCTGACGGACGCGTGGGCCGGGACCATCGGCCTGCCTGTGCGTTCGGCGGCGCGGTCATCGGAGGAGCCAGCCTAAACCTCCTCACGGTGGAGATTGCTCCGTAGCCCAGCAAGCGTCCCGCCCGCCGCGCCCCGTCTACTCCGAAGCGTGACAACTCCTGCATCTCCCAGCACCATGACGACACTAAGCGGCCACTGATGGGTGGCCGCCCCCGGTCGATTGCGAGGCCCCTCGCTCGTCGCATAGCAGCACGGACCTTCATGCGACTGCACCAGCCGCACTGGCCGGGGTGGGAAGGGGAGTGCGAGATTCGAGGGCTGGTGTTCCTCGCCCCATGAGGGGGCACGCCACGAAAGGAGTGCGTCATGAGCGGTGTACGAGTCCTGGTCGGCACGCGGAAGGGAGCCTTCCTCCTCACGGCGGATGGCAAGCGCAAGGACTGGAAAGTGAGCGGCCCGCACTTCGCGGGCTGGGAGATCTATCACTTGAAAGGATCCCCCGCCGATCCCAACCGCCTCTACGCGTCGCAGTCGAGCGGGTGGTTTGGACAGGTCATCCAGCGCTCGTGCGACGGCGGCAAAACGTGGGAGACGCCCGGGGGTGGGATGGGGAAGACGCCGGACGGCATGCCGACCGGCGAGAGCAACAAGTTCGTGTACGACACGGCTCCGGACACCGGCAAGCCCCTCACCACCCACCAGTTCTACGACGGCACCCAGCATCCCTGGGAGTTCAAGCGCGTCTGGCATCTCGAACCGTCCCTTACCGATCCGGACATCGCGTACGCTGGGGTCGAGGACGCGGCGTTGTTCCGAACGAGTGACGGCGGCAAGACGTGGCAGGAGCTCGCCGGGCTGCGCGGCCACGGCACCGGGCCCAAGTGGCAGCCGGGCGCCGGCGGGATGTGTCTCCACACGATCCTGCTCGATCCGACGAACGCCCGGCGGATGTACGTGGCAATCTCGGCCGCGGGTGCGTTCCGCTCGGACGACGAGGGCAAGACGTGGAAGCCGATCAACCGCGGCCTGCACTCGCAGTACATTCCCGACCCCAACGCCGAGGTGGGCCACTGCGTGCACCGCATCGCGCTGCACCGCTCGCGTCCCAACGTCCTGTTCATGCAGAAGCATTGGGACGTGATGCGTTCGGACGACGCCGGTGACTCGTGGCACGAGATCAGCGGCAACTTGCCCACCGACTTCGGGTTCGTGGTCGACGTGCATGCGCACGAGCCGGAGACCGTCTACGTCATTCCCATCAAGAGCGACTCCGAGCATTACGTGCCCGACGGGAAGCTGCGCGTGTACCGCAGCCGCAAGGGCGGAAACGAGTGGGAGGCGCTGAGCCAAGGCCTGCCACAGCAGGACTGCTACGTGAACGTGCTGCGCGACGCGATGGCCGTGGACTCGCTCGACAAGTGCGGCGTGTATTTCGGCACCACGGGCGGGCAGGTGTACCTGTCGGCCGATGCCGGAGACAACTGGACCCCCATCGTTCGAGATCTCCCGGCCGTGCTGTCAGTCGAGGTCCAGACCCTGCGGTGATCCGGGTCGTGCTGCCCCCGCATTTGCGGACGCTGGCGCAGGTTCGCGACGACGTGCTGCTCGACGTCCCGGGTCGCGTCACGCGGGCGTCGGTGCTCGACGCGCTGGAGGCCCGCTATCCCGCGCTTCGCGGCACGATCCGGGACCATGTCACCGCGCAGCGGCGGCCGTTCCTGCGGTTCTTTGCGTGTGAGCGGGATCTGACCCACGAGCCGCCGGACGCGCCCCTGCCCGACGCGGTCGTGTCCGGGGCCGAGCCCTTTCTCGTCATCGGGGCCATCGCCGGCGGGTAGGCCTCACCCATGTCCCTCTCTCGTCGGTCCTCACCCCCTTTCCCCCTCCCCGTTCCGGAGAGGGGGGACGCATGACGTTCCCCCTCTCCCGAAGGGAGAGGGGGTCAGGGGGTGAGGACGGCTCACGAAAAGGGATTCACGGGTAAGGACGCCCGCTGTCGATCTCGCCACCCCTCGCTCGTCGTGTAGGTAGACACCCACGAGGAGAGAACAATGCGATTCATGATCCTGGTCAAAGCCAACAAGGACTCCGAAGCGGGAGTCCTGCCCGACGAGAAGATCCTCACCGAGATGGGCAAGTTCAACATGCAGCTCGAGAAAGCCGGCGTGCTGCTCGCGGCGGAGGGACTCCAGGCCAGCTCGAAGGGCGCGCGGGTCAAATTTTCGGGGAGCAAACGCATCGTGACCGACGGACCCTTCGCCGAGACGAAGGAGCTCATCGCTGGCTTCTGGATCTGGCAGGTGAAGTCCAAGGACGAGGCGATCGCGTGGCTCAAGCGCGCGCCCTTCGACGACGGCTTCGAGGTCGAGATTCGCCAGGTTTTCGAGGCGGAGGACTTCGGTCCCGCGCTCGAGCCGGAGTTCAGGGAGCAAGAGGAGCGCCTGCGTGCGCGGGCGGCCAAGAAGCGCTAGTCGGCTCCGTCACTACGTCAACTAGAGGAAGACCTCAATGCAGAATAGGCTCTGGGTCGGACGCATCATGAGCGGATTGGCCGTGCTGTTCCTGCTCTTCGACAGCGTCATACACATGATGAAGATCGCTCCAGTTGTCGATGGATTCGCGCAGCTCGGGTATCCCGTGAGCCTGGCTTTCGGTCTCGGCGTGCTCGAGCTCATCTGCCTTGTCGTCTACGTGATTCCGCGCACTTCCGTTCTCGGTGCGATTCTCTGGACGGGCTATCTCGGTGGCGCAATCGCAGCCCAGGTGCGTATCGGCAGTCCACTCTTCTCCACTACGCTGTTCCCGGTCTATGTCGCCCTGCTGATCTGGGGAGGACTGTACCTCCGCGAGGACCGGCTGCGGGCACTTATTCCTCTGCGCGCCTAGCGAGGGGGGACCATGCGATTCATGATCATTGTGAAGGCCACGAAGGACTCGGAAGCGGGCGTCATGCCGCACGAGCAGATGTTCGCCGAGATGGCCAAGTACCACGAGGAGCTGCAGAAGGCCGGCGTGCTGCTCGACGCCTCCGGGCTCCAGGCCAGCGCGAAAGGCTGGCGCATCCAGTACTCCGGACACAGGCGCACCCTGGTCGACGGTCCCTTCACCGAGGCGAAGGAGCTCATCGCCGGCTACACGATGATCCAGGTGAAGTCGAAGGAAGAGGCGATGGAGTGGGCGCGACGCTTCCCGAATCCTGCGTTGGACGGCAAGGAAGGCGAGATCGAGGTGCGGCAGCTGTTCGAGCTGGACGACTTCGGTACCAGCGAGGCGGTGGAGCGCTTCCGGAAGATGGACGTCGGATGAAACACATGAAAAAATTCGCCTCCGTGACCGCCTACTTGAGGGCGGTCCCACCCGCGCCGCGGGCCGCTCTCCAGAAGCTGCGCAAGACGATCAAGGCCGCCGCCCCCAAGGCGACCGAGGGCATCAGCTACGGCATCCCGATGTTCAAGCACCACGGCATGCTGGTGGGCTACGCCGCGTTCAAGGAGCACTGCAGCCTGTTCATGAGCACCGCGCTCGCGCAGGCCCACAAGAAAGCCCTCGCGCCCTACCACACGTCCAAGGGGACCATCCGCTTTACCGTCGACAAGCCGCTCCCCGCGGCGCTGGTGCGCAGGCTCGTCAAGGCGCGGATCGCGCAGAACGAAGCCAAGCGGTGACGACGTCCGACACCCACCGCGCGATCGAAGCGGTGTGGCGGATCGAATCGGCCAAGGTCATCGCCGGTCTCACGCGCATGGTGGGCGACGTCGGCCTGGCCGAGGACCTGGCACAGGACGCGCTCGTGGCGGCGCTCGAGCGGTGGCCCGAGTCAGGCGTCCCGGATAACCCGGGCGCCTGGCTCATGGCCACCGCGAAGCACCGCGCCATCGACACGTTGCGCCGCGGTAAGCTGCTGGAGCGCAAGCATGCCGAGCTCGGGCACGAGCTCGAAGCCCGCCAGGAGAGTCCCGAGCGGGAGTTGGCCGCGGCGCTCGACGATCACGTCGGCGACGATCTGCTGAGCCTCATGTTCACGGCCTGTCATCCGGTGCTCACCACCGAGGCGCGCGTGGCACTCACGCTGCGCCTGCTCGGCGGCCTCACCACCGACGAGATCGCACGGGCCTTCCTGGTCCCGAAAGCCACCATCGCACAACGCATCGTGCGGGCCAAGCGGACGCTCGCGGCGGCACGCGTCCCCTTCGAGGTCCCCCCACCCACCGAGCTCGCTGCCCGCCTGTCGTCGGTCCTCGAGGTCATCTACCTCGTCTTCAACGAGGGCTACTCGGCGACGGCCGGCGACGCCTGGATGCGACCGGCGTTGTGCGATGACGCGATACGACTCGGCCGGATCCTGGCGGAGCTCGTCCCGCACGAGCCGGAGGTACACGGCCTCGTCGCGCTGATGGAGATCCAGGCGTCACGCTCGGGCGCCCGCGTCGGCCCAGCGGGCGAGCCGATCCTGCTGCTCGAGCAGGACCGGGGGCGATGGGATCACCTCCTCATCCGCCGGGGTCTGGCGGCGCTGGAGCGTGCCGAGGCGCTGGGCGGCGCCTATGGCCCCTACGCGCTCCAGGCCGCGATCGCCGCCTGTCACGCGCGCGCCCGCACACCGGAAGAGACGGACTGGACCCGCATCGTGGCGTTGTACGATGCGCTGGCGCAGCTGGTCCCGTCCCCCGTGGTGGAGCTCAATCGGGCGGTGGCCCTGGGGATGGCGTTCGGTCCGGCCGCCGGGCTCGAGGTCGTCGACACACTGACGTCGGAGCCGGCCCTCGAGGCGTACCACCTCTTGCCCGCCGTGCGTGGCGACCTGCTCGACAAGCTCGGCCGCTTCGCCGAGGCGCGCGCGGAGTTCGAGCGCGCGGCGTCGCTCACCCGTAACGCCCGCGAGCGCACCGTGCTGCTCGAGCGTGCCGCACGAGCGCGCGCGCGCCCATGATCGTTCATCTGGTGGACGGGACGTACGAGTTGTTCCGCCAGTTCTACGGCCGCCGCCACGCCACCAAGGGCAAGGACGCGCCCTTTGGCGCCGTGGTCGGGGTGTTGCATTCGGTGTTGGAGATGATCGAGACAGGAGCGACACACGTCGGTGTGGCCACCGATCACGTCATCGAGTCGTTCCGCAACGGCCTGTGGCCCGAGTACAAGACCGGAGAGGGCATCGAGCCCGCACTGCTGGCGCAGTTTCACCCGCTCGAGGAAGCGCTCATGGCGATGGGGGTGGTAGTATGGCCCATGATCGAGCTGGAAGCAGACGACGCCCTGGCCTCGGCGGCGCGGATTACCTCCGAAGATGAGCGGGTGGAGAAAGTGTGCATCTGGACGCCCGACAAGGATCTGGCGCAGTGCGTCCGCGGCGACCGGGTCGTGCAGATCGATCGCAAAAGCCAGCAGGTCCGCAATGCGGCAGCGGTTCGCGCGAAGTTCGGAGTGGACCCGGCCCTGATTCCCGATTTCCTCGCCCTCGTGGGCGACGCCGCCGACGGCTATCCGGGCATTGAGGGCATCGGCGCGGTCACGGCGGCTCGGCTCCTCAACCAATACGGCGGTATCGAGCACTTCCCCGCGACGGTGCTGGGGGACCACCGCGACCGGGCGTTGTTGTTCAAGCAAGTGGCGACGCTCAGGACCGACGCGGCCCTGTTCCGTAACGTGGACGAGCTCGAGTGGCGCGGCCCCACCGGAGCGTTCGCCGCATACGTCGAGCGGCTGGGAGATGCGCGTCTGCTGGAGCGCGGCCTCAAGGCCCCAGTCGCGTGACCCCTCGGGCGTGGTGGCTGTTCGCCCTGAGCTCGGGCGTATGGGGCGTGCCGTACCTGTTCATCCGGGTCGCGGTGGACGCGGGCGTGCCGCCCGGATTCATCGCCTGGGCTCGGGTGACGCTCGGCGCCGCCCTGCTCCTGCCCTTGGCCCTGCGGCGCGGGGCGCTCCACGGTTTGTGGGAGCGCGGCTGGGCGATCGCCGGCTACGCAGCATGTGAAATCGCCGTGCCGTTCGTCCTCATCGCGATGGGCGAGCGGTACATCTCGTCGTCGTTAACGGCGATTCTCATCGCCACGATGCCGCTCCTTGTGGCCTTGCTGTCGGTGTCGTTGTCGCCCGCCGACAAGCCGACCGGACTGCGGCTGCTCGGGCTCGTGATCGGGTTGGGCGGGGTCGTGGCGTTGCTCGGCGTCGACGTCGCCGGTCGCCGCGACGAGCTGCTCGGTGCCGCTCTCGTGCTCGTCGCAACGCTGGGGTACGCCGCGGCACCCATCATCGTGAGCCGCCGGTTGGCCGATCTCGACCCGCTCGGCCCGGTGGCCGCGAGCCTCACCCTGTCCGCGATCGCACTGCTGCCCGCGGTGTTCGCGAGCCCGCCGCACGCCGTCCCGGCGTCCGCGCTCTGGGCCATTGCCGTGCTGGGTGTGGTCTGCACGGCGCTGGGGCTCGTCGTATTTTTTCAGCTCATTGCGGAGGCCGGGCCGAGCCGCGCGAGCGTCATTACCTACATCAACCCGGTCGTTGCGGTCCTGCTCGGCGTCGTGGTACTCGACGAGCACCTGGGGGCCATGTCGCTCACCGGACTGGCACTGATTCTGGGAGGCTCGTGGCTATCCACCGGTGGTCGGGTCCCCTTCCACTCCGTTAATCGAAAGTGAGACGCGTATCATGACCGCTCCAAGCATCCCCGCGAAATGGCCGACGTGGGCGCCCTACTTGCTCAGCGTCCTCCGGATCGTCGCCGCATTTCTCTTCATGCAGTTCGGGACGGCTAAGCTGTTCGCCTTTCCGGCGGCCATCATGCCGGGCGGGGGCACCGCCCCAGTCGTGTCGCTGGTGGGCCTTGCCAGCATCCTCGAAACGTTTGGGGGTCTCCTGCTGCTGCTGGGCCTCTTCACGCGACCAGTCGCCTTCATCGTCGCAGGCGAGATGGCCATCGCGTATTTCTACGGCCACGCGCCACAGGGCTTTTGGCCGGTGCTGAACCAGGGGCACCCGGCCATCCTGTTCTGCTTCATCTGGCTCTATCTCTCCGCCGCCGGGCCGGGGCCCTGGAGCCTGGATGCCAAGCGCGGGAAGTAAGCCGCTCGACCGCTCCATTGTCGATGGTCCGCTGGCGCGGGCCGTCTGGATGCTCGCCTGGCCCACCATGCTACAAAACCTCATCGCTGGGCTGCAGGGCGTGGTCGATCACGCCCTGGTGGGACACTTCGTGGGGTACGCCGGCAACGCCGCGATCGGCGTCGGGATCCAGATTTTCATCGTCGTCATCGTGTTCGTGATCTCGGTGTTCGGGGGGATGGGTGTGCTGGTGGCCCGCTTTGCCGGGGCCAACGAACCCGACAAGGTGAATCGTACCGTCTACCAGGCCTTCCTCGCCGCGGTGGCGCTGTGGGGACTCGTGCTGGCGCCGCTCGGGTGGGTGCTGGCGCCGTCGCTGCTCCGGGTGGTGAACGCAGCGCCCGCCGTGCAGGTCGAGGCGCTGCCGTTCCTGCGCATCATGTTCGTGGGCAGCCTCGGGATGCTGCTCTTCTTTATGGTGAGCGGCGCCTTGCGGGCGGCGGGCGACGCGCGTACGCCGCTGCGCCTGGGCGTCCTGCTCACCGCGCTGAACATCGCCTGTAACGTGGCGTTCATCACCGGCCTCGGACCCCTGCCGCGCTTGGGCACCGCCGGCGCCGCCGTCGGCACCACGGTGGCGGGCCTCGTCGTGAGCGGCATCGCGGGGTACTTGCTGCTCTCAGGACGGCTCCCGGTGGCATGGCACCGCGGCATGAACTGGCGGCCCGACTGGGGCGTCATCCGCGAGCTGTTCCGCTTCGGGCTGCCCACCGGGGTTCAGGGGATCGCGATGAACATCGCGGGCGTGCTGCTGCTCCGTTTCATCGGTTCGCTCGCGCAGAGCGCCCAAGCGCAAGCCGCCTATGCGGTGGGGTACACCGAGCTGTTCTCCTTCATTACCTGGACGTCGGTGGGGTTGATGAGCGCCGCCGCGACCGTAGGCGGCCAAAACCTGGGGGCCGGCCGTCCGGAGCGTGCCGTACACGGCGTGCATGTCGCGGCGGGGGTCGGGCTCGGCCTCGCGGCCGCGATCGGCATCCTGTTCGTCACGATTCCGCGCGCGCTGCTCGGGCTGTTCGGCATGACCGACCCGGTGGTCGTCGGCCTGGGCGTCCAGCTGCTCGGCTTTCTCAGTGTTTCGGGGCTGTTCGTCACCGTCGCCCTCACGTACACCGGCGGACTCCAGGGTACGGGTGACACCCGCTCGCCGCTGTACATCTCGATCGTGTCGCAGATCGTGGTGCCACTCGGTCTCTGCGCCCTGTTCCAGGCGACGCGCGGCCTGCGCCCCGCCGACATCTGGACGGCCATCTTGTTGGGTCACATCACGCGCTGCGCGTTGAGCGTCCTGCGGTTCCGCCAGGGAAAGTGGCGCAGTATCAAGGTGGCGGTGGAGCCGGCGTGACAGCACCCAAGGCAACGCGCCGCGAGTGGATCGGGCTCGCCGTGATCGCCCTGCCCTGCCTGCTCTACTCCATGGATCTGACCGTGCTGAACCTCGCGGTGCCGTCGCTCACTGCGGACCTGAAGCCGAGCAGCACCCAGCTGCTATGGATCATCGACATCTACGGCTTTTTCGTTGCCGGGTCGCTGATCACGATGGGCACGCTGGGCGACCGGATCGGCCGCCGCCGGCTGCTGATGATCGGCGCGGTCGCGTTCGGCGTCGCCTCGGTGCTCGCCGCCTTCTCCCGCACGCCCTCCATGCTGATCGCGGCTCGCGCGGGGCTCGGCCTGGCCGGCGCGACCCTGGCGCCGTCGACCATGTCCCTCATTCGGAACATGTTTCTCGACCCCACGCAACGCTCGGTCGCCATCGGCGTGTGGATCGCCAGCTACTCGGCCGGCGGCGTGATCGGCCCGCCGCTCGGTGGGGTTCTGCTCGAGTACTTCTCTTGGGGATCTGTGTTCCTCGTGAGCGTCCCGATGATGGTGCTCCTGCTCGTGCTGGGACCGATTCTCCTGCCCGAGTTCCGAGATCCCGAGGCGGGCCGGCCCGACCCGCTCAGCGCGGTCCTGTCCGTGGCGGCCGTGCTGGGCGTCATCTACGGGCTCAAGCAGATCGCGGCACACGGCATCGGGCGGCTGGCGGCGCTCTCGATCGTCGCGGGGTTGGGCCTCGCCGGTGTCTTCGTCCGCAGGCAGCGGCGACTGGCGGACCCGTTGATCGACCTGCGCCTGTTCCGAGCACCCGGGTTCAGCACCTCGCTGGCCACGTACATGCTCGCCACCTTCGTCGTGTTCGGGCCCTACGTCTTCATCGCCCAGTATCTGCAACTGGTGCTGGGTCTCTCGCCGCTCGAGGCCGGCCTGTGGTCGATGCCGTTCGCCGTCGGGTTCGTCGTCGGGTCCGTCGTGTCCCCGATAATCGCGCGCCGTGTTCGCCCCGCCACCATGATGGCCGTCGGCCTGGTCATTGCGGCCGCCGGTTTTGTGACGCTCACGCAGGTCGCCGGCTCCTCAGGACTGGCAGTCGTCGTGACCAGCACGGTGATCTTCTCCCTGGGCCTTTCTCCGGTGTTCACTCTCGCAAACGATCTGATCATCGGGGCGGTGCCACCCGAGCGGGCTGGGGCGGCTGCGGGGATCTCGGAGACGTGCTCCGAGTTCGGCGGCGCGCTCGGCATCGCCATCCTCGGCAGTATCGGGACCGCGATCTATCGCCGAGCCATGGCCGATTCCATTCCCGATGCGCTTCCGGCTGCTGCCGCTGCCGCCGCGCGAGACACCCTCGGCGGTGCCCTGGCTGCGGCCCGGCAGCTGTCCCACCAGCTCGGCACGGCGCTGCTCGACACGGCTCGCGACGCCTTTACGCGCGGGCTGCGGGTGACCGCCATGACCTGCGCGGTCATCGCCATCGGCCTGGCCGTTTTGGTGATGGTGCTGCTGCGACACGTACGCTCGCCGTCCGAGCCCGAGCGGCTATCGCGCCGAGCGTCGGGGGCAGTCCGGACGATCCCCTGACGGAGGGAGGAGGGTGCTGGGGGAATGCCCTGGCCCGGATTCGAACCGGGATGCCTTGCGGCGCTGCCCCCTCAAGACAGTGTGTCTACCAGTTTCACCACCAGGGCGGGTGAAGAAAGGTAGAATCGCCCTCTAGGGGGGTCAACCGATGCGGCGCAGCGCGCCGGTCTGCACTAGATTGGTGCCCCATGGAACTCTGGGTGGCGTTCGGGTTCGGGGCGCTGGTCGGCGCGTTCATCGGGACGATCATCGGCCGGCAGCGCGCGGCGGCGCGCGGCGCTGCTGCGCCGCCGGTCGCCCCGCCTCCCCCCGCCGCGCGTTTCGCTCCCCCCGAAGTGCAGCACGTGGTGCTCGACGAGGGCTCCGCGAACGTGCTGAACGCCCTCAACAACCGCCTCGCGGCGATCGGAGCCCTGGCGGATCTGCTGCACGGCAGCCCGCTCGATCCCGAGCGCGCCCGGGCGCTCATGATGCTGCACGGCGAAGTGCGTCGGGCGGCGGAGATCACACAGCACTTCCTCGAGCTGGCGCAGCACCCCATCGGGGCCGCGGAGCCGTCCGACTGCTCCATCGTGCTGAACGGCGTGCTCGCCGAGCGCGAGGGCACGCTCAAAGAGCTGGGCGTGAAGCTGGTCCGGAGCATTCCCCACGAGCTCCCGATGGTCGCCTGCCCCATGGCGCAGCTCACCGAGATGCTGATGAAGCTGCTGGATTTCGCGCTGCGCCGGCTGCGCGACAGCCAGCCGCCGCGCGAGCTGCGCATCGCGGTGACCGAGGCCGGGCCCTCGCTCACCATCTCCTTATGGGACTCGGGCACTCCGCTCTCGGTCGAGGCGGAGCAACGGCTCGTGACGCCGTTCCGCTTCACCCAGAGCGCGGGCGGGGGTGAGATCGAATTCGCCCTGGCGCGCGCCCTGGCCCAGTCGTCGGGGGGGACGTTGCGCCTGCGTCCGCGCCCCGGAGGCGGCGCCGAAGTGGTGGTGACGCTTCCCAAGAGCGTGCTGGCGCCGTTGGCCCGCGCGACCGCGGCCACGCCGTCCCTCCCCAAGCTGCGCATCCTCGTGGTCGACGATGACGCGGTGAACCGCCAGGCGATGCGCCTGCTGCTCGAGCGTGAAGGTCACGAAGTGGTCGCGGTCGAGAACGGCCTCGAAGCGATCGAGCGGCTCGGCCCCGCGAGCGACCGGTTCGACGCGGTGGTGACGGACCTGCAGATGCCGCGGCTGGGCGGCCGGGCCCTGTACGAGCAGCTGCGCGAGCAGCGCCCGCTGCTCGCCGAGCGGTTCGTGTTCGTCACCGGCGACCGCGCGCGCGACGAGACGCGCCGCTTCCTCGAGGAGTGCGGTCAGCCCGCCGTGATGAAGCCGTACGACTTCAACGACCTGATCAGCGCGATCGGGAAGGTGGCGGGGAAGGCGGACTGACCACCTCCGGCTCGTACGCGAGCCGGATGCCGAACTGCCGCTCCACCCCGGCTCGAACCTGCTCCGCCAACTCCAGCAGGTCCGCGCTCGTGCCGCCGAGATTCACGAGCGCCAGGGCGTGGCTGGTCGAGATCCCCGCCCCGCCCCCGCTCCTCCGGTATCCCTTGGGGAATCCCGCCTGCTCCACGAGCCACGCGGCCGGCACCTTCACACCCCCGTCCGCCGGAAACGAGGGGATCCGTTCCCAGCGCTTCTGGAGGTCGGCGAAGGCGTCGGCCGACAGCACCGGGTTCGTGAAGAACGAGCCCGCCGAGCGCGTGTTGGGGTCTGCGGGATCGAGCACCATCGACTTGCGGCGCCGCAGCGCGAGCACGGCCGCGCGCACCAGGCGGACCGCCTCTCCCGCAGCAACGCTGTCGAGCCCGCCGAACTCGGCCACGGCGCGCTCCAGCTCCGGATAGCGGATGCGCGGCCGCCGATCGCGCGCCAGCCGCAGCGTGACCTCGAGCACGACGTAGCGCTCGCGGTCCGCGCGTTTGAAGCGACTGTCGCGATAGCCGAAGGCGCACTGCTCCGCGGTGAACGTGCGGCGCTCGAGTGTGGTGCGATCGAGGCAGGGGACGCTCACCAGCG
>WNGI01004395.1_pt1 | contig 12620 bp, 10 predicted proteins | sample 5400621 | NCBI WGS metagenome assembly WNGI01 (sample SAMN13153374, study PRJNA577476) | soil metagenome | isolation source: 20 cm soil or saprolite under Garry oak tree replicate 1 | place: USA:California | collected 2016-06-15 | reverse complement strand
TCGATGCTCTTGCCAAGAAATTGCACGGATACCGCGTAGACCAGCGCGCCCGGCAATACCGCCACGACGACGAAGAGGAACATGAGCCGCACCGCGAGCCGCGAGCCGAACACCCCGGCCTTGAGATTGCGTCGGAGGCGCATCACCTGCCAGCCGACCACCAGCATCAGCAGTGCCACGAGCACCGCGTTCAGCACGACCAGCGCGTCGTAATTTCCAGCAAAAAGGGCCGTATTGGCCGTCGCGGTGGCGAGCAGAAACAGCGCGATTCCCGAAAGGCACGCGAGGACGAGCACCACCCACCGAACGGCGCGCGACGACAGAATACTCATGGGTGAGCGCTGACACTCATGGCGTAAAGCCCCATCGGTGCCAATCGGAGGCGAGCTGCCATTCGCGCAGCGCAAGCGCGTTTATTTGAAACGGTTTCGGCAATTGCGTGACATCCAGTCGGATGCGGAGCGCAGCTTCATAGCGTGCGCCTTTCGTTAGCATGTCGGTGCGCGCGACGGGTCGCGACGAAACGCGGCCGAGAAAACGTTCGACGTCGTCCAGCGACTCGAACGTCTGGCCCAGCGGTCCGCTCGCCACCCGATATTGGCGCGTCAACGGCGAATACGATACCCGATACGTAACCGACCACTCGGCGACTTTTTCGTCCAGCCAATACCAGCGGGCGCGCGTCAAATCGAACTCGACGACGAAATGGAGCGCGATACCCTTTTGCAGCGCCTCTTCCAGAGTCGGAGTCAACGCAAGATCGAATTCCGCGGAGAGCAACACCTCGCCTTCATCGATCCGCAGCTCGGCGGACTTGACCGGTACAACATCCGCGCGGGCAGCAGGCGCCGGCAGCGCGAGCGCAATCATGACGACAGCGATGAGCCGCAGCAACATGCGGCGGCCGCGCGCGGGGGCGGTGGGAAAGGAACGAGAGCGAAACAGCATGCCGGCGGGGAGCGCACGAGTCTCGCGTCGCCGTGACGGCTTCTAGCCGCGCCACGAAGGTGCCGGCGGCGAATCGCCGCGTCAGGCTTTGCGAAGCAGCGCGTAGAAAAACCCGTCTTGATTGTGGACTGCTGCCGAAGACGAAGGCAAGAGCTGTCCCTCGATGTGCACGGCCTCCGCCGGAAACATGATGGTTTCGCGCAACGCATCGGGTTGCCGGCCGACGAAATCGACGATTCTCGCCTCGTTTTCCGCCTTGAACACCGAGCAAGTCGCGTAGAGAAGCTTGCCGCCGTGGGCGAGGAGCGGCCACAGCGCGTCCAAAATCCGGTCCTGGTCGCGGACGAATGTAGCGATGTCCCCTGGTCGACGCAGCCATTTTCCGTCGGGATGCCGGCGTATGACCCCCGACGCGCTGCAGGGAACGTCGGCGAGGATCCGGTCGTATGGGCGCGCGTCCCACCACTTCGACGGATCGCGCGCGTCGCCTTGGAGGACTTGCACATCGCGGCCGTCAAGCCGCAGACGCAGCAAATTGGCTGAAAGACGCTGGAGCCGGCCCTCATCGCGATCGACCGCGGTGAGCGCCACATCGGCAAGCTCGAGCGCGTGGGCTGTCTTTCCGCCCGGTGCGGCGCAGGCGTCGAGCACGCGCATGCCATCCGACATGTCCAAAAGCGGCGCCGCGAGTTGCGCCCCGAGATCCTGCACGGAGAACGCGCCTTCGGCGTAGCCGGGAAGCTCGGCGACCGCCCGCGGCGGATCGACGATGACGCTCCAGTCGCCCGCGGACGTGCAAGTGATCGCTTGCTCCGAGAACTTCGTCATCAAATCGGCGCGTGTCGCAACGCGCCGATTGACGCGCAACGTAAGAGGCGGCCGGGTGTTTCCAGCGTCGAGGATCGACGCCCATTCCGCCGGGAAATCGGCCTTGACGCGCGCGATCCACCAGCGCGGATAAGACCAGCGCGCCACTGGATCGCGGCGCACGATCATTAGGAGCGCATGTTTCTCGCGCAGGTATCGCCGAAGCAGCGCATTGACCCAGCGCTTCGCTGCAGGCCGCGACAGACCGGCAGCCGCCTCGACTGCGCGGTCGACAACCGCAAACGCCGGCGCGCGAGTATGGTCGAGTTGATAGAGCGCAACGGACACCAACGCATGAAGCAGGGGCTCCGATACCGGCTTGACGGCAAGACGCCGCGCCAGCGCGTCGAGCGTTCCCCAATGCCGCAGCGTCCCGTACGCAAGCTCCTGGACGAGCGCCCGGCCTCGCAAAGGTGAGCCGTCGTCCACCGCTGCGAGCGCGGCATCGAGCGCAATTCCGCGGTGCACGCTGTCGACCACGCGCGCCGCTTGCTGCTGCTCTATGTGCATCGCGATTACGCTCGCCGTGCCGAAGGCGGCAAAAGTCGGGAGCCGATGGGCAGCGCACGGCCGGCCAAAAACGCTGTGCTGGACATGCGTTTGCTGCCCGCGGGCTGGAGCTCCACAATGCGGAGCATCCCCTCGCCGCAGGCCACGTCGATGCCTTCGGCCCCGGTCGCTATGACAGTGCCGGGCGCTGCATCGCTCCTTTGTTCGATGACGTTCGCCGCCCAGAGCTTGACGCGATCTCGGTTAAGCCATGTGTAAGCACCCGGCGCAGGATCGAATGCGCGAATCTTTCGCTCGATCGCGCCCGCCGGCTGCTGCCAGCCAATCGCAGCCTCGTAGGCGTCGACTTTGCGCGCGTAGCTCACGCCTTCGGAAGATTGCGGTATCTTTGTGATCGCGCCCTCGCGAGCAAGGCGCGCGAGGGTTTCGACGATCGTCTTCGACCCGGTGGCGGACAGCTTCGCGGTAAGCGAGCCTGCAGTCTCGCTTCGGTCAATGGGGATTTCGGTCGCTGCGACGATGGAACCGGTGTCGAGACCGGCATCCATCTGCATGATCGTGATCCCGGTCTTCGTGTCGCCCGCTTCGATTGCGCGCTCGATCGGTGCGGCGCCTCGCCATCGCGGCAATAGCGACGCATGGACATTTAGGCAACCGTACCGTGGCCACCCTAGGACACTTTGCGGCAGCAGCTGCCCATACGCGGCAACAATCAACACATCGAGCGAAACCGCGAACAGCGGAGCACGGGCTTCCGCGGTTTTGAGTGTTGCCGGTTGAACGACCGGTATGGCGCGACTGTCCGCAAAGGCCTTGACCGGCGAAGCGGCTCGCTGCAAGCCTCGGCCCTTTGGACGATCGGGCTGCGTAAGGCAGAGCGGTATCGTGTGACCTGCGTCGGCGATTGCCGTCAGTACGCGAGCGGCAAATTCCGGCGTGCCGGCGAAGCCGACGCGCATGGGGATAATCGCTCGCGTCAGCCGGCCAGCTTTTGCTTCTTGCGGAGCTTCGCGGCCAGACGGGCGCGTTTGAGTGGCGACAGATATTCGACGAAGACCTTACCCAACAAATGGTCCATTTCATGCTGGATACAAACGGCGAGTGTACCTTCGGCGGCCAGCTCGAACGGTTCGCCGCGCTCGTCCTGCGCGCGGACCGTCACCTTGGCGGCGCGGGTCACTTTGTCGTAGTAGCCCGGAACCGAGAGGCAGCCCTCCTCGGTTTCCAATTCGCCGTCGCGGGCGATGATTTCGGGGTTGATGAAGACCCTGAGATCATCCCGCGTCTCGGAGACATCGATGATGATGACGCGTTTGTGGACATTGACTTGCGTAGCCGCCAACCCCACGCCCGGCGCCGCATACATCGTCTCAGCCATGTCGCGGACAAGCTTCTGGATGTCCGGCGTCACAGCGGCAACGGGCGCCGCGACCTTTTTAAGGCGTGGATCGGGGTATTCGAGTATGTTGAGCTGCGCCATCGGTCGCGTCTAGCTTGCCAAATGCAGGTATCGGATGCAGAATCCTCTTTAAGTCCTTATTTTGCGGCGGTTTAGGACGTTTGCAAGACCCGCCCACGCCAGAGAGGCCATATGGTTCAACAGTTTATCACAGCCTTGCGCCGGATCTCCGCCGTCGCGCTATCCGTACTGTTGGTCGCAAGCGCCTACGCCGCGCAAGGCGTTGCCGTCGCCGACAACGCGCCGTCGAGTTATACGGTGCAAAAAGGAGACACTTTGTGGGGCATCGCCGGGAAATTCCTGAAGGACCCTTGGCGCTGGCCCGACGTCTGGCAAATGAACCGCCAGCAAATCAAGAATCCGCATCGGATTTATCCAGGCGATACGGTCGTCCTTGATTACGTAGCTGGCCAGCCGCGCTTGTCGTTGGCGGCTCGCGAGACGGTGCGCGTCACGCCGTCGGTTCGCGTGAGCCCGATCGAGGCCCAGGCCATTCCGGTCATCCCACCCGGTGACATCGAACCCTTTTTGACGCGGCCCCTCATCACCGGTCCGGACGGACTCGTTAATGCAGCGGAGATTGTCGCCGGCCGCGACGATCGCGTCGTGCGCGGGTTGGGCGATCGCGTGTACGTGGCCGGGATCGATCCGAAGGCCGGCAATTTCTGGTTCATTTACCGCCCCGGCGAACGGCTGGTCGACGACAACGGCGCGCTGCTCGGCTACGAACAAAGGTTTCTCGGCACGGGTCGAGTCGAACGCTTCGCCGACGTGTCGACGGTGCGCATCGACTCCGCGAAGGAAGAGATCATCATCGGCGATCGCCTGATTCCCGCACCACGCGAGTCGATGCAGAACTACGTCCCTCATGCGCCCGATAAGGACATCGCGGGACGCATCCTGAAGCTCGCTCACGACGACGACGAGACCGGACGGGGTTACGTCGTTACGCTCGACAAGGGCACATCTTCGGGTCTCGAGGTCGGGAATGTGCTCGCTACGTATCGTGTCATAAAGCCGATCCTCGATCGGCGCCCGAGCAACGAGCCGGCGATCCTGCTGCCGACTTTCGATCAGACAACGTTCTTCAAGCCGCCTAAATATTTGCAGGTGCCCGACGAACGCACCGGGCTGCTGCTCGTGTTTCGCGTGTTTGATAACGTCGCTTACGGCATCGTCGTCAATTCGACCGAGGCGATTCGCGTCGGCGATTACTTCCGCACGCCTTAGCCAAACTATCCCCCGTTGGCCGGACGCCCGTTCAGGACGCGGAACGTCCGGCGGCGACCGCTTTAGCGAATCGAACAATTGGCATGCCAGTCGACGCGCGCGTCGATGCGTGGGCTACGCTGGCCCTCAAGGCGCTTCCCTATCGCGCGCTGTTCGAACTGTTGCGTGCGTTGGGCGATCCGGTCGCGGTGCTGAATGCCTCGCGTGCGCGGCTACAATCGATTGTTCCCAAGACTACGGTCGATCGACTGCTGAGTCCGATCGACTCTGAGCGCCACGCCGCAACGCGCGCCTGGCTCGAGGCGCCCGGGCACGAGTTGATCGCCTGGGACGACACCGACTACCCCCGTGCACTTCTCGACATCGCCGATGCACCGCCGGTCCTGTTTCACGTTGGCCGTCGCGATCTATTGAATCGTCCATCGGTCGCCATTGTGGGCAGCCGCAACGCGACGCCGCAGGGCATCGAAAATGCGCGTGCGTTCGCCGCGGCGATTGCCGAGGCCGGCATTACAGTCGTCTCAGGGCTTGCGGTAGGTATCGACGCGGCCGCGCACGCGGGCGCCCTCGCGCACGACGCGTCGACAATTGCTGTCGTTGGAACCGGACTCGATCGCGTCTATCCGGCGCGCCATCGCGAGCTCGCCCGCGCGATCGCGGCACGCGGCGCGCTTCTTTCTGAATATCCGCCGGGAACGCCGCCGCTCAAGGAAAATTTTCCCCGCCGCAATCGGCTGCTGAGCGGAATGGTCCGCGGCGTATTGGTCGTCGAAGCGACGCTGTCGTCCGGTTCGCTCATCACGGCGCGTCTTGCCGGTGAACAAGGGCGCGACGTATTCGCGATTCCCGGCTCGATCCATTCACCGTTCTCGAAGGGACCGCACAAGCTGATTCGCGAGGGCGCAAAACTCGTCGAGACCGCGCAGGATGTCCTCGCCGAGCTTGGCGGCGTCGGCGCGGGAACCGATGCAGACGCAAACACGTCGGCGAATGACGGTGTGCGCGAGCCCAAGCAAGCAGCGCTGCTCGATGCGATCGCGCACGATCCCGTCGACATCGACACGTTGATGGCGCGTACGCAGATGCCGGCGGACGAAGTGCAAGCCGCGCTGACGGCCCTCGAGCTGGATGGGAAGATTGCACCGCTTCCCGGCGGGCGCTGGCAACGGGTCGACCGCGCCCCCATCTCTCGTACGCGCGCGTGACGCGCGAGCGCGGGCACGCGCGTTGGCTGTGCTCATCCGAACGATTTCTTGCCGCAGGTCTCTGACCTTCGGTAGTATCGGCGTCCTTTTCTTGGAAAACGCGTGCCGAAGAGCCTGATCATCGCTGAAAAGCCATCCGTTGCCGCGGATATCGCGCGCGCACTGGGCGGCTTCACGCGCCACGATGACTATTACGAGAGCGATAAACACGTTCTCTCGTCCGCGGTCGGGCATCTGCTCGAGCTCGGCATGCCGGAGGCTGAAGAAGTCAAGCGCGGCAAGTGGACATTCGCGCATCTGCCAGCCATTCCGTCGAAGTTCGAACTGAGGCCGATCGAGAAGAACGAGAATCGCCTGAAAGTGCTGCTGCGTCTCATCAAGCGCAAGGACGTCAGCCAATTGATCAACGCCTGCGACGCCGGACGCGAAGGCGAGCTCATCTTTCGCAACGTCGTCCAATACGCGAAAGCGTCAAAACCGATACGCCGCCTCTGGCTGCAATCGATGACGCCCGCCGCCATTCGGGACGCCTTTGGCGCATTGCGCACCGATGAGGCGATGCTGCCGCTCGCCGACGCAGCCGTTTGCCGCTCCGAATCCGATTGGCTCGTCGGTATCAACGGCACGCGCGCGATGACCGCGTTCAATTCCAAGGCAGGCGGCTTCCAACTGACCACCGTAGGACGCGTACAGACGCCGACCCTCGCGATCCTGGTCGAGCGCGAAGAGAAAATTGGCCGCTTCGAACCACGCGATTATTGGGAGGTAGTCGGCACGTTTCGCGCGGCCGGCGGCGAATACACGGGCCGCTGGTTCGACGAGACGTTCAAGAGGAAGGACGATGATCCGGATCTTCGCGCTGAGCGCTTGTGGAGCGAATCGGCTGCGCGCGCACTCGCCGCCAAGTGCGCCGGCAAGCCGGGCATCGTCACCGAAGAGTCGAAGCCGTCCACGCAGATCGCGCCGCTGCTCTACGATCTGACAAGCCTCCAGCGCGAAGCCAATGGCCGCTTCGGGTTTTCAGCACGCACCACGCTTTCGCTCGCGCAAGCGCTCTACGAAAAGCACAAAGCGCTCACGTATCCGCGCACCGACTCGCGCGCATTGCCCGAAGATTATCTGCAGACGGTCAGCGCGACGATGGAAGCGCTCACTGACAGCAACGCCTATGGCGGATTTGCGCGCGAAATCCTGAAGCGGAAATGGGTGAAGCCGAGCCGCCGCATCTTCGACAACGCCAAGGTTTCCGATCACTTCGCGATCATCCCGACGCTCGTACGTCCGAAACACCTGAGCGAAATCGAAGCCAAGCTTTACGATCTTGTCGTCAAACGTTTTCTCGCCGTGTTCTATCCGGCGGCCGAATATCTCGTGACGACTCGCATCACGCGCGTCGAATCGGAGCCGTTCAAATCGGAAGGCAAGGTGCTGGTGAGCGCCGGTTGGCTCGCCGTGTACGGCCGCGAAGCACTCGGTGACGAGCCGACGCTTGCGCCCATCAAACCGAGTGAACGTGTTGCGACCGAAAAGATCGACGTCGTTGCGTTGACCACGCGGCCACCTCCGCGCTTCACCGAAGCGACGCTTCTTTCCGCGATGGAAGGTGCGGGAAAGCTGATCGAGGACGAGGAGTTGCGCGAGGCGATGCGCGAGAAGGGGCTCGGCACGCCGGCGACGCGCGCTCAGATTATCGAGGGCCTGATCTATGAGCGCTACATCCTTCGCGAAGGCAAGGAGCTGATCCCGACGCCGAAAGCGTTTTCGCTGATGACGCTGTTGCACGGCCTCGGCGTCCCGGAGTTGTTCGCGCCGGAGCTGACGGCGGAGTGGGAGTTCAAGTTGGCGCAGATGGAGCACGGCAAGCTGCCGCGCCGCGACTTCATGCGCGAGATCATCAAGATGACGCGGCATATCGTCGCGCAGGCGAAGAACTACGAGAGCGACACGATCCCGGGCGACTTCGCAACGCTATCGACGCCCTGCCCGAAGTGCGGGGGCGAGGTTCACGAAAAATACCGCAAGTTCCAGTGCATGAATCCTGCTTGCGATTTCGCGTTCTGGAAGATCATGGGCGGCCGCCAGCTCTCGCCGCCGGAAGCTGAGATCCTTCTCCGTGAGCGCCGGATCGGACCGCTCGACGGCTTTCGCAGCCGGCTTGGACGGCCGTTCACGGCGGAGCTCAAGTTGAACGATGCGAACGAGGTCGAATTTGATTTCGGCGAGCGCGCGATCGTCGGCGACGACGGCGAAGCGCCCGATTTTTCGCAACTGACACCCTTGGGTCCCTGCCCCAAGTGCGGTCATCGCGTGTTCGAGGTCGGCAACGTTTACGTCTGCGAGCGCGCCATCGGTACCGATCGAAGTTGCGATTTCCGGTCCGGTCGCACGATCCTGCAGCGCCCGATCGATCCCGCGCAGATGCAAAAGCTGTTGACGACGGGCAAGACCGATTTGTTGCAGTTCGTTTCTTCGCGTACGCGTCGCCCTTTTTCGGCCTACCTAGTACGCCAGAAAGATGGCAGCGTGGGCTTCGAATTCGAACCCAGGGATCCATCCAAAAAGGGCCGGCCGCAACGCGGCGGCGCGAGTCCCGTTCGTGTCCTCGGCATGCATCCGCGCGACAAGCATCCGGTCGAGTTGCACGCCGGGCGCTACGGCCCCTACATCAAGCATCGCGACATCAATGCGACGTTGCCCGACAAGGACACGATGGATTCGGTGACGCTCGCCGAAGCGGTCGCGCTCGTCGACGCCAAAGCCGGCCGGCCTGCAAAACCGGCAGCGCGCACGTCCACGAAAGAACGGCGAGCGAAGCCATCTGCCCGGCAGAACGGCGAACAAACGACGGCACCCGCTGCTCGCGTCAGCGCAGTTGCGGTCCGCGCAAAACCAAACCCGCGCGCGACTTCGCGATCGAAAACGGCGAAGCAGTCGCAAGCGAAACGTCCGCGTCCGGCGGCGGCACCCACGGCGGCAAAGCGACGCAGCGCAAAGTAGGCGATGCAGCGCTTTCTGGTGATTCTCGGCGCAGCGCTTCTTGTCGTGGGACTCGCCTGGCCATGGCTCGCCAAGCTCGGGCTCGGCCGCCTACCCGGCGACATTCACATCGAGCGGGACGGGTTCTCGTTTCATTTCCCGATCGTCACCTGCGTGATCATCTCGTTGATTTTGTCGTTTCTCGTTTCGCTGTTTCGCAAATAGGCCTTCGTCACGTTTCGCCAAAGCGAATGCCTTGCGCGAGCGGGAGCTCGCTGCCCCAGTTGATCGTGTTCGTCTGACGGCGCATATAGTTTTGCCAGGCGTCCGAGCCGGACTCGCGACCACCGCCCGTCTCTTTTTCACCGCCGAACGCGCCGCCGATTTCCGCGCCCGACGTACCGAGGTTCACGTTGGCGATGCCGCAATCGCTGCCCGCAGATGCGAGGAACGCCTCGGCGCTGTGAACATCGCGGGTGAATATGGCCGACGATAATCCCTGCCTCACCGCGTTGTTCTGCGCGATCGCCTCATCGAGCGAATCGAATGCGCTGACATAGAGAATCGGCGCGAAGGTTTCGCGCTGCACGAGCTTTGATGCCGTCGGCAGGCCAGTGACAATCGCCGGCTCGACAAAATGACCCGGCTGCGACAACGCGCGCCCGCCGCATTCGATGCGCCCCCCCGCTGCGCGCGCTTCGTCGATCGCTCGTCGATAGTTCGTGACGGCGTCGGCGTCGATCAACGGCCCCATCAGCGTCTGATGATCAAGTGGATCGCCGATGCGGACCTGCGCATACGCAGCCGCGAGCCGCGGGACAATCGTGTCGATTAATGACCGATGGACGATCAACCGCCGCGTGGTTGTGCAACGCTGCCCGGCCGTGCCGACTGCACCAAAGAGCACGGCAGGAACGACGAGATCGAGGTCGGCGTCGGCGGCGATGATGACCGCGTTGTTGCCTGCGCATTCGAGCAGCACCTTGCCAAAGCGTCCGGCGACGCTTTGCGCAACATTACGTCCGACGGCCGACGATCCGGTAAACGAGACGAGCGAAATGCGGGCATCCTCGACCAGCGCGGGCGCGACGGCGTTTTCGCAAACACAGAGCACAAAGATAGGCGGCAAATTGAGCGTTTCGACGATCCGGTTCGCGAGCGTTTGCACGGCAAGCGCAGTCAGCGGCGTCTTGGGCGACGGCTTCCAGACGATTGCATTGCCACAGACGGCTGCGAGCATCGCGTTCCACGCCCACACCGCGACGGGAAAATTGAAGGCCGTGATGACGCCAACGACGCCGAGCGGATGCCACTGCTCCATCATCCGATGTTGCAATCGCTCGGACGGCATCGTCTTGCCATACAGCATTCGTGATTGGCCGACGGCAAAATCGGCGATGTCGATCATCTCCTGCACTTCGCCGTCGCCTTCGGCTTTGATCTTGCCATTCTCGAGCGATACGAGCGTTCCGAGCGCATCCTTGTTTTCTCGCAGGAGTTGGCCGAAGCGGCGGATCGCCTCACCCCGTTGCGGCGCAGGCACAGAACGCCACGCACGCGCTGCCTCAGATGCCGCTGCGATCGCGGCATCGACGTCCGCCGCGCTCGCGCTCGCCAAACGTGCGAGGAGCGTCTCATTCGCTGGATTGATTGACGCGATCGTCGGCCCGCTTCCGCTCCAGCGATCGGGACCGAGACACACGCCGGCATTTTCCGCGCGGAGGCCGAATGTTTCGAGCAAGGGGAGCGCGCGCGCGTCAAGTTTCATCTGAAACCCAAATGTTTAACGGTGCGTGAATGAGTATAGCCAACGGTCTTCATCCATGAGCGCCGATGGGCCGTTCGGAGGCGCGAATGCTCCCTTCCGGGGCAGCGCAGCGACCGCATTGGCCACATCGGCCGCAAGCGTGGGGGCACATTCCTACGATCCACGAGATTGATGGTCGTCATCGCAACATTTGATTGGAAACGCCGCGTTCATATCCCTATTCTCTTTGTGCGATGCAACAAATATTGGCTGAAGCGCTATGAAATACAACGGATCATCTCCTCGAACCCGCAAACCCGTGGGTCTTGCGCTGCAAGGCGCGGGGTCATGGGGTGCGTATACGTGGGGCGTTCTCGACGCATTGCTGGCCAGCCGAAGCCTCGCGATCGGTCAGCTGAGCGGAACAAGCGCGGGCGCGATCAACGCGGCGATTGTCGCCGGTGCGCTGACAACTGGGTCCACCAAGCGGGCCCGCGACGCACTGCGATCGTTCTGGCTCGATGTCGCCTATCCGACCAACGCAACGCCAGCCGGCGAAGTGTGGGCGCCGGTTGAACGCGCGTGGCGCGAATCGATCGGCGCGTGGCTGCTGTCGAGTGGTACCTCACCGTATCAGCTGAATCCGCTCGGGATCAATCCGCTGCGGGAACTGATCGCACGCCACGTCGATATCGACGCGTTGCGCAGCCGCGAAGCGCCGCGGCTCTATGTGACGCTGACGAACGTGAAGACCGGCTTGCCGCACGTAGTTGGGAACGATGCGATGACAGTCGATGTGCTGGTCGCATCGGCATGTCTGCCACAACTTTTTCAAGCCGTTGAAATCGACGGCGAGCCGTATTGGGACGGCGGTTATTCGGGCAATCCGGCACTCTGGCCGATGATCCATGGTGAAGGCGCACGCGATCTCATCGTCGTGCAACTGGTGCCCGATGAAGTGGACGCCGCACCGACTGACGCTACCGGGATTCGGCGGCGGGTCAGCGAAATCGTCTTCAACTCGAGCCTCATCGCGGAAATGCAAGCGATCAGCGCGATGCGCGCGCTCGCGGAACGCAGCGATAACGACGTTGGAATCGTCGACACACGCCTGCATCGGATCGGGCCGCCGTCGTCAACGCTCCTGATGAGCGGTTCGGCATTGGAGCGTTCGCAGCAATGGCTGCTGCAGCTCTACGGCGAAGGCCGCGTGGCGGCCCGACGTTTCATCGCGCGCCATTCAGCGCACATCGGCGTTCGCGAGACGCTGGATATCAAGCGTGTATTCGCCACTCAGCAACGGTTGAAAACGGAGCAGCCCGCGAACGAGGACGCGTTCGATGGACACAATCATCCGCTTGCAGTGATGAAGTAGCCTCGATGAGAACGCACCGCACGAGCGGGATCCGCTTGGTGGGACTGGACTCTGCGTGCTAGGTCCTGCGGTTGCTTGAAGCGCTTCGCGTCGTCCGCGACGTAAAGCGCACGATTTCCGATAATATTCTGCGCGAAGGTCGAATCGTGCGGTAGACGCACGTCAAACTTCGCTCGCGGCTGGTATTGTGAGCCTTCACAATTATTGAACCAGCGCGTTCCGGGTGAGTCGCGTGAGGCAGATCATTTACCTTCTCCATGCCGTCTGGAAAGGATGACCATGAGTACCCACAAGCCTCGCCGC
>WNGI01004699.1_pt1 | contig 12621 bp, 13 predicted proteins | sample 5400621 | NCBI WGS metagenome assembly WNGI01 (sample SAMN13153374, study PRJNA577476) | soil metagenome | isolation source: 20 cm soil or saprolite under Garry oak tree replicate 1 | place: USA:California | collected 2016-06-15 | reverse complement strand
ACAGTGGATTGGTGGATTCTCGTGGTTTCCTATGCCTAACGTATGTTATGATCAGAATTGTCAAACCCACCAGAGCTAGTGGTATTCCTACAAGACTAACGCCGGACGAGAGAAAGAGGAAGAAAACGGAGAAACCGGTGAGGTAGACACCTATCATGGCAGCTCGTTCTCGGAAGCTCAGTTTGAGAAGTTCTTCCTGTAACTGGGCCCTGTATCGGAGGAAGAGTGTTGCGATTATTACGAAAGAAATGGCCGCGATAAAGAACAGGTATGTGAGCTCGGACTGGTAGTTGTTGAAGGTCAACAGCAAACCGACCTCGTCTCCGACGAATCCTGCTCCTAGTCCATACAGTACAGCATAGAGCCTGTAGAGCCTCTCATTCCTCCAGGCAATGGTGGAAATGGATAGTTCCTTGCGAACTACTTGCAGTTACTACAGTCGTGGGGAACAGGGTGGCGAATAGTCTAGAGCCGAAGAAACTGACTACGAAGGTGAGGGTTGCGATGAAGGTAAGTCCATGCCTGAATTGGTTCCCAAGAGATTCTCGCGACATGTTCTCGGAACTATGGTCAGGTGTATTTCGCGATTGTGGCCCCGGCACTGTCGTCGCAGTGATTGATAAGTCGAGGTCTTACGCAAAGACGTGTTTTGGTGGCCATGGGTTATAGCATGCCAACCAGTGTCCGGGTCGAACCTCGATTAGTGGGGGCTCCTCTTTGGAGCAGATGTCTATTCGTCGAGGACAGCGAGTGTGGAATCTGCAGCCTGACGGTGGGTTGATGGGGCTCGGGACTTCCCCAGGTAGAATGATTCGGTGTCTCTTCTGTTTAGGGTCAGGAACTGGAATCGCTGACATTAGGGCCACCGTGTAAGGATGCAGGGGACTCTCGAAGAGCTCGTTGGTCTCAGCGATTTCTACAATCTTTCCAAGGTACATGACCGCTACTCTGTGGCAAATGTGTCTGACTGTGCTGAGGTCGTGGGAAATGTAGAGGTATGTTATGCCGAGTTTCTGTTGAAGTTCCTGTAGGAGGTTGAGGATCTGGGCTCTCACCGAAACGTCGAGTGAGGCGACAGGCTCGTCAGCTGCAATGAACTTCGGGTTTACTGCGAGCGCTCGGGCTATGCAGATTCTCTGCCTCTGGCCTCCGCTGAACTCGTGCGGGTATCTTTCGGCGTGATAGTCTTCTAGCCCGACCATTCTAAGCAGTTCATACATTCTCTCAAGCCACTTGTCACGTGGTATGTGTCGGTGGACTTCGAAGGGCTCTATGATGATATCGGCGACCGTCATTCTTGGGTCGAGGGAGGCGTATGGGTTCTGGAAAATGTACTGCATCTGTCGTCTAAGCGCGAGAACTTGAGTCCTGTTTGCTTTCTTAAATGTCTCAGTGATATTCTTTCCCTCGAAGAAGACTTCTCCTGACGAGGGCGGCTCTAGATACAGCATACATCTGGCGATCGTCGTTTTCCCGCATCCGCTCTCGCCAACTAGGCCGAGGGTCTCGTTCCGTCTTATCTGGAAGGAGACTTGGTCGACTGCATGCACGTCTCCAATCTTACGTCTTAGAATCACTCCTCTTTCATAAACGGGAAAGTGTTTTGTTAGATCTTTGATCTCAAACTCTATGTTATCCGTTCTGAGTCAGCTCGCTACAGCGGATTTTAGGTCGAGTTCCTTCCATCGATGGCAATGCACTAATCGTCCATCTCCTATCGGCTCGAGCTCGGGGTCCTTGTCAATGCAGACCTGCTTAGCGTACGAGCATCTTGGATGAAACCTACATCCTGATGGGGGTTGGATTAGGTTCGGAACATTTCCAGGTATAACCGAAAGCTTCTCTTTTCTCAAGGCTAGACTCGGGACAGACGAGAGGAGCGCCTCCGTGTAGGGATGCTTGGGATTTTCAAACACTTGTTCAGTTGTTCCAGTCTCGCATACTTGTCCGGCGTACAGGACGGTTACTCTGTCACACGTGTCCGCAACGATGCCCATGTCATGTGTGATGAAGACCATTGCCACGTTGAACTTCTGCTTCAGGTCTTTCAGCAGTTCGAGAATCTGAGCCTGGATCGTCACGTCTAGAGCAGTTGTAGGCTCGTCGGCAAGGATCACACTCGGGTCACAAGATAGCGCTCTTGCTATAGCTATCCTCTGTTTTGTCCCACCGCTCAACTCGTGTGGATACTGGTTGATCCTAATCTCGGGGTCCGCTATGCCAACGCTGTGAAGCAGCTCCACTGCTTTTGCGAGGGCATACTTTTTTGATACTGGCTGATGCCTCATTATCACTTCCGTGAGCTGGTTGCCGACGGAATAGACAGGGTCAAGAGTCGTTGTCGGGTCTTGGGGAATGTACGCGATTTCCTTGCCTCTAATATGCTGCATTTCGGATTCTGTTAAAGCGAGAAGATCTCTTCCTTCGAATTCTATTGTTCCGCCGATAGTCTTTCCGGGAGTCGGAACAATTCTCATTATCGACTGTGCCGTGACAGTCTTGCCCGATCCGGACTCTCCAACGAAACCAACCGTCTCGCCCTTCTTCACTTGAAGGTCGATACCATCAACTGCTTTCACCACTCCCGCAAATGTGTAGAAGTAGGTTCTGAGCCCGTGAACATGTAGAATCGGCCCGGACGACGTCACGCCTTACTCCCTCAGTCGGGGGTCAAGGGCATCCCTCAGACCATTCCCAAGTAGGTTGAAGCCCATTACCATGATGGTCACAAATAGCGCTGGGAATAGGGTGGCCCACCAAGCTTGAGCGATGAAGTTCGCGGACGTGTACATTTGTTGTCCCCATGTGTTCGAGCCGGGTGCACCGAATCCGAGAAAGCTCACGGCGGCCTCTGTCAGTATAGACGCGGCAATTTGTAGCGTCAGCAGAACTATTATGATGTGCAACACGTTTGGGAAAAGGTGGCGGAATAGGATTCTTGAGGAGGAGGCGCCGATCTGGCGCGAAGCGGCAATGAATTCAAATTCACGGACTTTCAATATTTCCCCACGGATTATTCTTGCCGCTCCCGGCCAGGAGAATGCCCCTATCACAAACACGACGATCCATAAACCACCCGTCGACGCTGGTGTAAACTTCAGTGTGACTTGGAGAAACACCAAGAGAAGTAGGAAGAATGGGATGACGAGGAAGACTTCGGTGACGCGCATTAGAAGATTATCGATCCAGTTTCCGAAGTAGCCAGCGACGAGACCTATCGTCACGGCGATCAGAATCGCTAGGCCGGTGGCGCCTAGGCCTATGAGGAAGGCGGCGCGGGTGCCGTAGACTATCTCGCTGTACACATCATAGCCGGTGATATCGGTTCCAAACGGATGGGAGAGGTTTGGAGGTCCGTTAGATATGAAATCCGGAGAGGGGCATTCTGGGCTAATTCCAACGATGCATTTTGGTGGATAGAGGGCCACCAATCTGTCAAACGCTGCCATCACGACGAAAGCGCCGACTATCGCCAGACCGGCGATCGCTGTCTTGTTCTTCTTGAGCCGCCTCCACGCTAGCGCCCACTGGCTGACTCCTCTGGGACGTGTCGGTACTTGCTTGGTCGTCTGGGACATTTCTCGGCTCAATCTCTGATCCGAATTATTCCAACCTAATTCTAGGATCGATGTAGGCATAGGTTACATCTGTGATAAGATTTGCAACGAGAGTCATTAGCGTGATTATTACCACGACAGCCTGGATGACCGGAAAGTCCAATTGAGTGGTGGATTCTACGAATTGTCTTCCTACCCCTGGCCAGTTGAAAACGGTCTCGGTCACAGGTGCCCCTGCTAGCAAGCCTCCGAAATAGAGGCCTACATACGTGACGATTGGAATCAGAGCGTTGCGTAATCCATGTTTGTAGATCACAGTTCTGTCCTTTAGCCCACTCGCTCTTGCGGCAAGGATGTAGTCTTGTCTCAAGACTTCTAGCATACTAGATCTGACGAGGAGAACTACCGGAGCTAGAATTGCAAATGTGTATACAGTTGTGGGTAGTACGAGATGCCATAAGTGATCTAAAACCAGATTGCCGAAGGGGTACTGTGATGAGAGTGTGGACTCGTAGCCCCCGGAGGGAAACCAGTGCAGGTTATATCCGAAAATCAGAATGGCTGCTACTCCAAGGAAGAATATCGGTATCGAGGTTCCAATCAGGGACGTACTTGTTATAGTGACGTCAATAGCGGAGTATCTCTTTCTGGCTGAGAGTACACCGATCGGAATCGCGATGAGTAGTGATAAGGTCAGTCCGAGGAGTTGAAGCTCTAGGGTAGCCCAGATTTTTTGCGCGATGAGTGTTGCTACAGACCCACCCTTAAAGGAGAATCCGAGGTTGAGGCTGAAAAGGTCCGACAGCCAACTGAGATACTGCACCTGGATCGGTTGGTCAAGGTGGAGAGACTGACGGAGGAGTTGTCGCTGCTGTTCAGTGATATGGGGATTGAGCGCGGTGTAAAGTTGCACTGGGTCGCCTGCGAGTCTCTCGATCGTGAAGACAAGTAGCGTTATTCCGAAGAAGACGGGTATGAGATATAATGACCGTCTCAGAACGTACTTGATAATCGACAATCAGGGTCCTCTCCTCTGCTTAGAATCCAGGGCAAGCTGTTGCTCAGGAAATGGTGGATGATCAAGGTCGCATTGTCCCTATCTAAGTAGCTGACTTTTTCTTAAAAAGGGAAATCTCAGAGTAGCGTTTGCCCACATCAAGGTCTATTCCCATTCTATTTAAGGGCCGTACGTGTCTGATCCTTGCGATTATGAATAACGCCACAATCAATATAGGTTCGAGAGAGTAAGATTCCTTCTTTAGAATGTCGTTCAAGTTTAGAAGTCACAGTTCAGTCTCCTTAGTTCTTACTATCAGCGCCCTAATGGTCATGGTGCCTCCGGGTGTGATAAGTGTCCATGCAACAACCTGTGCAGGAGGACTAACCCCAAGCCTGCACATAACTTTGCTCAATCCGACCTCGAATCCCGCGAGACGAGCATGGGCAGCGATCGTCCAGAACAGTCTTCAATGCTTGGGAATGGACGTTGCTAGGGACGAAGAACCCTTTAGTCCCAACATTTACGATCGCGCCCTGACTCCCACAACCAACCTTGGGAAGACTTTTGATCAGGGCGGATACGACATATTATTCGTAGGGCAGAATCTACTCATTGATCCTGACCCATACTCGCTGTTTCACAGCAGTCAGTTTGCGCCAACCGGTCAGAACTACTACTTGTGGAATAATACTCAGAACGACAACCTGACAAGTCTGATCAAGACAACGCTTGACCATGACACGAGAATAAACTATGTCAAGCAATGGCAAGTTCTCGCCTACAACGAACTCCCGACGATCCCTATCTTCTATGACAAGGAGATAGTTGCGTTTGGGAACGCCTTTCCCAATGCTCAGGCAGTCTTTAACACATACCACTTTCCTGCTTGGCCCCCAATCGAACATCTGAGTGCCTCGGGCACCTCATCATTCATTCTAGCAGAGACCGGTCAAGCGCCGGGCGAGGGAATCGTCCCTGAACTCAGCACATCATATTACGACTTGGCTGTGTCAGGCGAAATATTCAGTGGTTTGGCGTTGAGAAATGACACTATCTTCAAGACAATGATCCCTGCTCTTGCCGCGGGGACACCATCAGCTCCAGGCTGGACATCAAGCCCGGACGGTAAGACATGGGATGTCACTCTTCGTCCAGGAGTTAAATGGCAAGACGGACAACCGTTCAATGCCACCGACGTAAAATTCACCTTCGACTTGTATCAGGATTCGACGTTCGCGTCTCCAACGCGTTCATTTGTGTCAGCCATCGTTGGAGGCAAGAATAACGTAACGATCACAGGTCCAATGTCAGTCAGGTTCAATCTTCCTGCTCCATACGCCTACTTTGTCCAAAACATCCTGACTACGGCGATACTTCCTGCACACATCCTCAACAGCGCTAGTTTCTATGGCGGGCCTATCGATTATTCTAGGATAACGAACAGCCGATTCAGCCACCCTGATACTGGGACTTTCGGAGTGCTGCCTGTAGGAACGGGACCTTACATGTATTCCGACTACAACCCTGCTACAACGACAAACCACCTCGTACGCAACGATGCGTACTTCAACTTCAGCGACTGGGGCAGAAGCGCCCTATTGGCAAAAGGTCAGTTCCAAATCAAGGACTATTACGTTAGAACGATCATTGGCGGTGACGCGGCAGTCACAGCATTGAGCAATGGAGAGGTCAACTTCCTCGACAGTCAATATCACTTAGAGACACAGACGAACTTTCTCAGCAGTTGGCCGGCGTCCCAACAAACCTCCTACGTGGCCTACGGCGTCCAGGAGATGGGAGTAAACATGCAACATCCCATCTTAGGCACTGGGACCGCTACCCCCTACGCCCAACAGCACCCTGGAAATGCTACTGCAGCCTCGGCCGCGGCCAGGTGGATTCGGCAGGCGATTAGCTATGCTGTTCCTCGTGACCTGATAATAGGCGGCTTGCTTCATGGATATGGAAGTCCAGCAATCACCATGCCTATCGTCGGGGATTACGCGACAAAGACAGCGATAACGGACGGATTCAATACGGATCTTTCACCGTACCCGTATGACTTGACGAAGGCCGCACAGTTCCTAGCGCAAGCGGGTTACCAACAGACAAGTGCCTCCACAAGCTTCTTCAACCAGTATGGAGTTTACTCAATTAGCGCGATCGTCATCGTCGCCGTCGTAGTGGCTGCGACATTCCTATTGCGAGCGAGAAGAAGGACCGCCGCAGGGACCATCCCGGCGACTGTGACCAGTCCACCCCCGCCACCTCCAACGACCACACATTGACGCAAGGGTCTGCTCCGCTTCTCGACTCTTCAAGGCGTCATTACTTTAGGTTGCGGACAACGCAAATCCCGCGAGAATCAGAAGCGTTGAAGCGATCATCCACTTGCCCGCCACTCTCTCAGCGTTTCTCTCTCCCTCTCTTGACCACGGTGCTCTCTCAAACATGATCTCCCCAGCTTTTGAGATCGAGGGGGTCGACGATAGTGCTATCGCTGAGCCAACGATGAGTCCCGCGCCGCCCTCAAGCAGGAGGACAAGCACCCAAGTCGTCTTGGACGGAGATCCGAGAATGAGTTGCAGAAAGAAGAGATCTAGCAAAGCTACGACGGATGACCCTAGCGTGGGTGTTTTCAGGTAATTCAAAACTCGATCTAGACTCTTGCCGGAAACCCGACTCTTCGAGCCGTTATCGGGTGACGTAGAGCTTGCCGTCATGTGCGCAATAATCCAAACACTATTGGAATCAGCCCGAGGCTTACCGGCAACAATAGACCTGGCGCTTTTCCCCTGCTCTTCGTCATCTTGAATGTGACTGCAATTCCTGATAGGATGAGAATTGAGGTTTCGGTCGCACCGTAGAAACCTAGAATCCGCAATGCCGCGGATGATAGAATGGAGTAGGCGAGAAAATCGCCTAGGCCTATAACAAAAGTATCGAGTGGTAGCGTGACGACTGAGACGACTTGGTCATAGCTTGCCCTTCCCATGATGGCTGGAATAGTTTCAGATTCCACGATGATCACATCAAGAACGGTAAGCACAACTAAGAACGTGATTGCCACTATTGTCGCAAGTGACGTACCTATTAGAGCTCCGAGAAGTGTGGTTGACGTTAAGATCAGCCCTGTAGTCTTTCTACGCGATAGAGACCCGAAATATCCTCTGACCGACCAGCTGAGTCCCAAATAGCCTAGTGGCAATGTTACGAGGAAAACGGTGGGCGGTGCACCCAGAGCCTGCAGTGAGGTTCTGAGGAGAATCAGCCCAGATATGGTACCAACGATCGCCACTGCCGCAACTATTAGACGGGCGGACTTCTCAGGGTAACGTTTCATCCCGTAATAGAGGATGCCAAGGAGGATTGCTGAGAGTAGGATCGCGCTTGTCCCATCTACCGTCCTTGCCTCTGGTCCAAAGGAGAATCCGGCAGCGCGCCCATAGAGAGCGGCCGACCCTGCCGCGATGGCTCCAAGGATAGGAATAGCAAGATAGAGAAGGTCTCTAAAGGACCTCGAACGGTTTGGCCTTACCGTTTAGTCTGCCCTGTGTTGGCCTTCACTTCCCAGACTGATAAAGGTCAAGGTCTCCGAGAGAGAGTCTCACGTTAGACATCTTATCCTTGCACGAGGCCAAGCCAACCATCATAACTGGTCAAAGTCCGATTGACAAACGGGCCTAACGCAGAGTGATTCTCGGCTCGAGCGGGCTCTCAAGCTCTCATTCGGGTCTGTTAGTAAAACCTATAGCTTCCAAAGTCAACGACACGTAACTTGCAGGAGGCATAAAACGGCATGAAGAAAGTCATTTTGGCGGTCATAATTACCGCCATAGTCGCCGCGGCGGCCTTAATCACAGTCACCCCCGTCGCGCTGGCCGGAAGTTGGACCGTGAAGATAACCACAATCACGTTTTCCGAGAACATAGACACCGCCCTGAGACCGCAAGTGTCGTTCGGCACTGCCACTGAGTATTTCTGGATAGTTACTGCCCATGATTATTACTACACAATGCGTTCGGGTGGAAGCGCAACCACGAACGACATTAGAGTTAACGGTGCCGCGGGAAACTTTACTGGATTCATCAGCTGGTTCTTCATCAATCCCTCAAACCAGACAGTAAGTCAAGGGAATTACACGTTTTCAGGTGGATTCGGAAACCATACTCACACTTTCACGTTCTCAGCAGATCAGGGAGTACGAGACTCAGGCCTCTACAAGCTGAATCTGCTCCTGTCAGGGAGTGCAAAAGCATTGGGCTTCTCGCCCGCCACTGTGGCAAACGATCAGCGATACAGCTGGAACGTCCCATAGTTGCTTTAGAACCTCTATTTCCTACCCCGCCAGATATTCCGAGCCGATCGAAAACTCACTCAATGATCGGAGGTAACAATTCAGTCGGTCATGTTCCAGTACGTTAGCCCGTTGTTCGAGAGCGATTTTCTGGAACTTCGACGAACCTAGAACGAGGAGAGAACCATAGGAGTAGAATCAGAATGGTGATTTGGTCCGCCGATCAAAACCATTTTCTCCCTCCGAATCCGCTAAGACTTATATCGTCACTGACAAAATTCTGGTTCATGCCAAAGTTCATCGATGTGCACAAGATGAATCCTCTCACAGAACAGCAAATCAAGCAGGCTCAGAACGCGGCAAAGGACGAGTTCGGCGTCACTCATGAGAACATGATATACAGTGAAGCGGATAACAAGGTCTTCTGCGTTCTAAACGCTCCCAACAAGGAAGCCGTGGAGAAACACCACCGGAAGATCGGCCTCAAGCCAGATGGATACACGAAGTTAAGACTACAAAGTAACCATCCGGTTCGAAACCCATCCAGTTTTCTTTACCAGTTGCCTGTTTGTATGGCAGTCCAGGCGCTGAATATTTGAGATAGACTAGGTCTTCAGCGGGGACCTAACTAGATCTTCCAGAAATCTCCTGTTAATCCGAGGGATTGGAAGTGGGCAATGGTCTGCTCCCTTGAGGGTCTTGCATAGTCAAGCCTCATCTTTTCCTTGTAGATCGGAACGCTGAGTCTCAACGTCTGGTCAACCGTCAACGCCTCGCCTCCAGTGAAAGAGCCTGTTCTCATCCATTCCGCAAGATGGTCCTTCGAGCTGAAGAACACCATATTGTTCGAGCATGTCAACACGATGTTTTCCCACCATTTCGATGCTGGTAGCGCCAGGTAGATCAGTGGTTGGCTATGGGACCCTTGAGCGACCAACCTCTGGTCTCTGAGATGGATCTTGATGTCTTCCGCGCAATAGTGACAGTAGGAGGCTATCCACTGCTCCCTCCCTAGCGCTACATGAATGGCCACCGCGTCCCATGCACAATTCGCAAAGTAGTCCCTGTCCTTCCCTGCGGTTCGGACCCTGAAGGGCGTCACTATGCTTGAGAAGGGAAACGCCATCAGGATTCTCTCTGTACCGGGCAGTAGCGCGACGTGTCGAGCCGATTGGAGTTCGACCAGGACGTTGAACGCAGATGCTCTGTCTAAACCAAACTTTTGCATGATCTGCTCCAGAACTGGAGCGATCGCGTGTTCCTCGAAGTGTTCGAAGATGTACTTTCTAACGTTCTTCAGTAGATTCATCGCGGTATCTGGCGTGGGCATAATGGGGTCGCCTAGGCTACAATTCGCTTGGGTAGACTAACGGGAGGCAGGTTCTTCTCAATTTCCGCCCTGGATTGTTCGAGCCAGGGCGGGAGTGCGAGGCGTGTCCCTAACTGCTCGGGAGATTCGTCGATAGCAAATCCGGGCTGATCCGTGGCCACTTCGAATAATACTCCACCGTGCTCTCGGAAGTAGATGGAGTGGAAGTAGTTCCGGTTGATCACCGGGGTCACGTTTAGGTCAGCCTTTGCGATCTCCTGACGAAGCGCCTTTTGGTGTTTGTCGTCCGCGGCGCGGAACGCAACATGATGGACTGTTCCGACGCTCACAAATCCACGCTGAGCATTCGGCCTAGAAACAATATCTACAATCGTACCCGCGGCTCCCCTCCCTGCTTCATACCTGAAACGGTTCTCCTCCTGGCCTACTAGCCGAAAGCCTAGGGTGTCTACCAATACTGACTCTGTCCTCTCCAACAACTCCTCCGAGAGGGTAACGCTATGAAGTCCCCTGATTGCACGCTCCCTCGGAACAGGACCGTGCGTCCATCCAGTTCTCCCTTCGTTTTCCTTGTTTCCGACCAACTCCAAGCCCTGTCCGTCCTGATCTTCAAAAGAGAGCACAGTCTCGCCGAAGCGCTTCCGAGTAGCTTCCTGAGAAACACTATGCGATTTCAGTCGATCCTGCCAGAAAGGTATCGATTCTTGTGGAATGGAGAAGGAAGTGTTTGTAGCTTGCCCGGCTCCCTTGCGACCCCTCGGTTGACCGGGCCATGGGAAGAACGTTAGAACAGATCCAGGATGTCCTATCTCGTCACCAAAGTAGACGTGATACGTGCTAGGGTCATCATAGTTGACCGTGAGCTTGATGAGACGCAGGCCCAGAATTTTGGTGTAGAAGTCAAGCGTCTTCTGCGGGTCGCTGGATATCGCGGTGACGTGGTGTAGACCGAGAACACCCTTGACCATGATGATGCTGATGCTGTGAAGCGGTATTACGTCTTTATTAAGCGACAGGGCGACGCGAGAAAGGCACCAAATACTCACCGTCTCAACCACGACCTGCTACATTTTGAGCAAGATTGAGGTCAGAGCCTCTGGCCAATGGCGAGCAGTTGAGATTCTAGGTGGTCTCATAGTTATCGCCCTAGCGATCTTCGCACTGGCTGATCCTCAGTTTACAATACAGACCCTAGTGATTGTAATTGCGGCAGGCCTAATCCTCGGCGGTCTATTCAGGATCACCGTGGGCGCCTTCGCGACAGTCTTGCCCTCCCCATTGAGAAGTCTCAACGTAACCGGAGGCGTCATCGCCCTGGTTCTCGGAACTTCAGCTTTGCTCGATCTGCAAGCCGCTGTGGCTACTCTAGTCGGAATTCTCGCCGTAGCCCTGCTCCTTGTTGGAGCTGTCGAGATTGGGGTCGGGGTTGCAAGACACCCGCCAATCTGGCTCAGACTTGTGATTGTAGCGATTGGCGCTCTGACAATCATCCTATCGGTCTATGTCATCCTCAACATGTCAATAGGGCAGAGTATCATTGCTGCCATCCTAGCCTTCGCTCTACTCTTGGTGGGGATCAGAAACACCGTACACGGAATCACGGGACATCACCCCATTCCTAGGTCCGTCGATGCCGCTGTAATAGCAGCATGACCAACGCTGGGAAGAGTCCCGCTAACAGTGAGTGACCGATTCGTTATTCACAGTAAGAAAGGGGCGGTGTGGAGCAATATGTCGTCTGAAAGTTATGGATCAGTGCCAAGTTCAGCCTGAGCACGTTCAGATATCCGTCGCCGAAAAATAATGACGTCCGTTCAATGTTTTGACTAACAAGGCTAGAAAGGTCGCCTTGTGTGATATTGGTGGCGCCCGATATTCGTGGGATCTGCGAGAGTGCATCTGCAAGGGTGATGTCCGGGTCCACGCCCGAAGCTGACAGCGTTGCGTTTCGAGAGTGGAAGAAGAACGGGAAAGAGAAGTTCTGAGCTACAAGATATGAGCCTACTTTTCTACCATTACTTCCGTTGAGATGGGCTAGAGAGCCATTTGCTTGATCATGTAACAGGACTTGAGCAAATCCCGTTACGACCAATGGGAAGACTAGCCCGCAGAGCAGCATTGAGATGATAGCTAGTTTGAGTGCGGGTCCATAGTTTCGTTTGACTTCGTTTTTGACGCTCAACCTGTTTCTATCCTCCCATGGATAAGAGCGCGATGTCAATGAGCTTGATTCCGATGAAGGGCACAATGATTCCTCCGGCTCCGTAGATGAGTGCGTTCTTGATGAACAGAGCCATGGTGCTGGTGGGCTTGAATCGGATTCCCCCCATTGCGAGAGGGATCAGAAGTGGGATGATGATTGCGTTGAAGATGAGTGCTGAGAGGACTGCAGTATTTAGTCCAAGTCCGAGAACGTTCAGAGCCTTCAGTTCTGGAA
>WNGI01004392.1_pt1 | contig 12623 bp, 10 predicted proteins | sample 5400621 | NCBI WGS metagenome assembly WNGI01 (sample SAMN13153374, study PRJNA577476) | soil metagenome | isolation source: 20 cm soil or saprolite under Garry oak tree replicate 1 | place: USA:California | collected 2016-06-15 | reverse complement strand
GGATTATCGCCTTTCACTAGGCTCAGCGTGTCGCCCGGCTTCTGGACGGCGTTACCGAACGCGTCCACGGTATTCGTCTCAAGGATGTCGCCGCTCTTCAGCCGAGCCACTGGCTCAGCCGCGCCGTAAACATACTTCACGTCGTTGATGGTGGCATGATACTTGACGATCTTACCAGCCATGGTTTGCGCCAGGGCATTACTTATGCCACCCATAAACAGCAGTATGGCTGTCACAATGTAGGCAATCACCTTTTTCTCCTGATCTTTACTTATCCAAACTGCCACGGCTGCCTGCGTTTCTTGGTGTTGGTGTTGGCTCTTCTTAATCGTCAATCGAAAATCCGGCAATCGTAATCCTAGAATGAGGCCCGCACGCCCAGCTGCAATTGGCGTGGCGGGGAGATGATATCGCTCGGCTTACCGAAAGTTGGTGAGCTAATCACGCCGTTGTACGATTCGGGATCGAAGTTCGGGTGATTGACCACGTTAAACAAATCCACGGTGGGGCTGATCTCCACACGCTCGCCGATCTTGAAGGGACGGGACAAACGTGTGTCCCAGACGTAGGTAGGCGCGGCCCTTCCCGCGTTGCGGCCGACCCCCGGCGGGCGGTCCTTTAGGTGACCGTCGCCGTTGTCATCTGTTCCTGTAGTGATGTTAAAGGGTCGCCCACTCTGCAGGGCCACGATGTTGGCCGTCTGGAAGCCCAGCGGCAAGTTAACGATCCCACTCAAGACGAAGCGATGGCGTGCGTCGCGCAGGGTGGGGCCTTTGTCAGCGAATATGTTGTTGCTGTCCTGGGGCACGCCTGGCTCGAATATGTCATCGGAGAGGCCGACTGCCTTGGAGAGTGTGTACGAAACCTGAAACTGTATCCGCTTGTCGAGGTTCTTTCGCGCGCTTACCTGTAGGCCGTTGTAGTGGCTGATATTGGTGCTCTGGAAGCTGGTGAATAGTCCAAGGGACGGGAAGGGTGCTACCCTGGTTGCACTTTGGGGATTCAGTTCCCGGCTCATCCAGCCATGGATACCCAGGATATGTACGTAGCTGGCGTCGAGCACAATGCCCCAGGGGAGCTGCTGTCCAATACCGCCCGACCACTGGTGCGTATAGGGCTGGCTTACTTTGCCGTCGACAGCGAACCCTCCTGGCGGGGGTAACGACCCCTGGAAGGCCGGGTCATTCACGTCTGGCTGGGTCGGCACAAATGCATCGATGAAGTACTTCACTCCGTTGAAGGTTCGATCTATGTAGCCAATCTCCCAAGGTGTGGAATCGTAGTAAATCCCATAGCCTCCACGGATCACTGTTCGGCCATTACCGCCCGGGTCGTAGGCAAAACCGATGCGTGGACCAAAGCTCAGCTTAGGGTTCTTGCGAGTGCGGCTGTCGAAGAAAGGCGCCAAGCTTTCCAGAGGCTGGTGGAAGCCAGCGTCGATGAAGCCACTTTCGAATTCATAGCGCACGCCCAGGTTCACCGTCAACCGCCGGTTGATCTTCCAATCGTCCTGAACGTAGTAGGCCATCTGCCAGGCGGTGGTGCCGTTTTCCTTGGTCGAGCCGATGCCACGCAGAGCAAAAAAGACAGGAGAGTTAGGATCCTGTATCAACGTGGTATGGCAACTTGTGGAAGACGAGCAGGTGATCCCCGGATCATCCACACTGAAGAAGAACGATGTGTTCTTTACCAAGTCGAACAGCGCGTTGTACTTGATACGCGGGTTCAGATCGACACCGAACTTGAGGCTGTGCAGCCCGTGCCAGCTACCCTGCGTGGAAAAGTCGTCGCGCAACTGTAGCCGGTCCTGCTGCACGTTCTGCGGAGTGGAGGAATTTCCTCCGAATACGACGGATGGGAAGCGTAGGTTGATTCCGAGACTCGTGGGTTTCAGGTTGTTAATGAAGCGGTTGAATTGCACGGTGAACTGGTTCAAAGTGCGGGTCGAAAGCAGAGAAGTCTGGGTCGCCTGCCAGGAGAGATTTTCGTTGGTCGCGACTTGAAAGGCGTTCTCCGCTGGCGGCCCCCCAAAGAGCAGGTTGGGGTCGATGCGCAGTCCCTCCCGCGAAGTATTTCGCTGAAAGGACGCCCGAAAACTCAGGCTTTCGGCCGCTGTGAGATGATGGTCCAGCTTAGTTACCATTAGCAGGTCGCGAAAGGGCGCGGCGAACGATCCTTCGAACTGCGGATAAACTCCGCCCGTATCCACCGTCTGTGACTTCTGCTGCCGGTTACGTTCGATGGCGTAGAACCCGAAAGTCTTGTCCTTGACCAGAGCTCCGCCTAGTGAGCCACCAAACTGTTCGCGGTCGAAGTCGGGTTTTTTCTTCTCGAAAAATCCGTTGGCTTGGAGGTCCTTCTGCCGGTAAAGTAAAAAGCCGCTGCCGTGCAGCGTGTTGCTGCCCGACTTGGTCACAACGTTGATGAAGGGGCCGGAGGAATGTCCGTACTCCGCGGAGTACTGATTGGTGATGACCTGAAATTCCTGTATGGCATCTTCCGGAACCAGTCCCACCGGGCCACCCACGATGTTGTCATTAAAGTTGCCCCCATCGACCGAGATGCCGGAACTTCGTGCCGTAGCACCACCCGACACGATGCCGCCGTACAGCCGCTTGGTGGGGTCGTAGGACGGCGAGGGCGCGGCTCCCGGAATCAGATTTGCCAGTTGCTGGAAATTGCGGTCATTGATGGGTAGATCCGCAATCTGCACCTGTGAGATCGGCTGCTCAATCTGCGAAGAAGAGGTGTCCACCTGGGAAGCTAGGCTGGTGACTTCTACCTGCTGCGTCTGCCCCGCGACCTTCAACGCGAAATTCGCCGTGACAGTGTCACCCACTGTGAGCGTGAGCGGCAAGCTTTGGTCAGCGAATCCCGTTTTCTGAGCGCGCACTTCGTATGGTCCGCGAGGCAGTAGGTTGAAGCGGTAGAAGCCCTCCGCATTGCTTCGTACGCTGCGCTTCTCTCCAGTTTCCAGGTTGGCGGCAGTGACCGTCGCAGCGGACACGACAGCGCCTGTGGCATCACTCACCACGCCTTGAAGGTTGGCGGTGACTGCCTGGCCGTGTGTGGTCACGGCAGCACACATGACAGCAAAAATCAGCAGACTTCCTCTGAGCGGGGACATGGGCAGCTCCTAACTATGTCTGTCGTTTAAGAATGCAGAAACACTCTATTAGTCACTTGGACGTCACCGCCGAACGGGTTCACCCGTAAAAATCTTAGGATGCAGCCACGGTCTAGTACGAGATATCCTTCTTACCTGCCAAAAACGAAGCCCATTCTACACCTGGTTGTATCCTCCAGAGGATGTATCTTGAACTGAGTTTCCTCTGAGCTGCCCGCAACTCTTCGTGCTGCACTCTTGACTGTCACCGGCTCCCCGGAGCAGAATCTGCTCGCATCACGAAAGGTGTCTCATTTTCCGCCCAGCCTCACTTCGCGGCCGCTCACCCTTCGACGGCAAAAAGGTTCTGCTCATCGACAAAAACGCAGGACGCGCGACACGCGGGCGAATGTTCTGCGCAGTCACGGTGTCGAGGTCGACGCCGCAGAGAGCCTGCAGAGAGAGCGCGTTCTCTGGAGAACCCGGCGCTACGATTTGATCCTGCTGGATGTGCGCCGAGCGGATCGACATAGGACAGCATATTTCTGCGGTACCCCAACTGTTTCTTCTGCCAACCGCGCCGAGCGCACCCGATCGTAGCGCGTCAATGTGAAGGCCGCATATCTGGGGACTATAATTGCGCACGGATGGCCCTCACCTCTGGTACCAAACTCGGGCCGTATGAAATCCTCTCTCGGGTCGGCGCGGGTGGTATGGGAGAAGTGTATCGCGCTCGCGACATGCGGCTGGAGCGCACGGTCGCGCTCAAGATTTTGCCCACCACGTTCGCTGGTGATGCCGACCGCTTGCAACGGTTTGAGCACGAGGCGCGAATTTTGAGCGCACTGAACCATCCCAATCTGCTGGCCATCCACGATGTGGGCGCGCAGAACGGTACTCACTACCTGGTATCGGAATTCCTGGAGGGCCAAACGCTACGGGAGAAAATGAGCAGCGACCCGCTCCCGCAGCGGCGTGTAATCGAATACGCCCTGGAAATCGCGAGAGGATTGGCGGCGGCCCATGAGAAAGGAATCGTCCATCGCGACCTGAAACCGGACAACATTTTTCTTACCAAAGACGGACGCTTGAAGATCCTGGATTTCGGCTTGGCGAAACAGTCGTTCATGGCGAGCACCGTCTCCGAGCAAAGTGAGACCATGGGCGCGCCGACGCCGACCACCCCGGGAACGGTATTAGGCACGGTTGGATACATGTCGCCCGAGCAGGTGCGCGGGCAGCCACTGGACGTACGCTCCGACCTGTTCAGCTTCGGCGCGATTCTCTACGAAATGATTGCCGGCAAGCGCGCGTTCAAAGGCGGATCGAGTGTCGAAACAATGAACGCCATTCTGAAAGAAGATCCGCCGGAGTTCAGCGAGAGCAGCCTGCACGTGTCACCGGGATTGGAGCGGATCGTCCACCACTGCTTGGAAAAAGAGCCAGCGATGCGGTTCCAGTCCGCGCGCGACTTGGCGTTCGACCTAGAGAGCTTGTCTTCCGGCAGCACTCCCACAATGGCGGTCTCGGCATTACGGGTGGGGCGCGCGGGCCGGCTGCGCGCGGCGCTGCTGGTCGTAATTCCGGTGGTTGTGCTAGCGCTGGCAGCCGCGTTCTGGGCTGGGCGGGTGAGGTTCCAGCATCCAACCCACTATTTACCCGGTTGACTTTCCGCGGAGGTCACGTGGACTCTGCACGTTTTGCTCGCGATGGCCAGACCATCGTCTACAGTGCCGCATTCGGAGGCGATCCCGTGGAAATCTACACCACGCGGCCTGACTCGCCGCAGTCCCGAGAACTCGGACTGAAAGGCAGCAGTGTTCTCGGAGTGTCGAGCACCGATGAGCTGGCTGTCTCCCTGGAGCACAGATTTTTCACGGCTAACGCATCGGATGGGACCTTGGCCCGGCTCCCTCTGAGCGGAGGTGCACCCCGCGAGCTCGCCGAGAACATCATCTGCGCGGACTGGTCGCCTGACGGAGCTGAGATGGCAGGCGTGCGTCTCACCGACGGCCCGACACGCCTGGAATATCCGCTGGGCAAGATGCTCTACGAGACCAATGGGTGGATTAGCGACACGCGAGTTTCGCCGGACGGAGACAAGGTTGCTTTCATCGATCACCCGATCATTTTTGACAGCCGGGGAAGGATCATGGTAGTGGATCGCGCTGGCCAACGGAAGACGCTCGCCACAGGTTTCGGTGACGTACTTGGCCTTAGTTGGCACCCTTCAGGCGAGGAGATTTGGTTCACGGGCTCACGCGAGCACCTGTCCAGCAATCTCCTGGCGGTGAATCTGTCCGGCAAGCAGCGCCTGGTTTGGGCCGGGGCCGGGGAGGTGATCCTGCAGGACATCGCCCGCGATGGCCGCGCCCTAATGATCCGGCAGAACCGGCGTCGTGGTATTGCGGGACTGGCGCCCGGCCAGAAAGCCGAAACCGATCTCAGTTGGCAAGACTGGTCCCTGCCAATGGCGATCTCGCCCGACGGCAAGTGGATTTTCTTCGCCGAAGAGGGCGATGCCGGCGGACCGAGGTATTCCGCGTACATGCGCAATACGAACGGTTCCCCGGCCATTCGCTTGGGTGATGGCGTTCCCCAAAGCGTTTCTCCGGATGGCAAATGGGTAGCGGCAATCGTTCCCGGCGAACCGCAGCAACTCATGCTTCTGCCCACGCGCGCGGGAGACGTGAGGAACGTGTCGCGGCCCGAGTTCAACTACGAGGTGGCAGACTGGCTTCCCGATGGCAAGCGATTGCTCGTAAGCGGCAATGAACCGGGCAAGCCATCGCGATCGTATTTGCAGGGCGCAGACGGCGGTCCCCTTACTCCCGTGACGCCCGAGGGAATGAACGGCAGGCCGTCTCCGGACGGTAAGTCTGTCCTCGTTTGGCGGAATGACACTCTAACGCTGTATCCCATGGATGGCGGACAGCCCAGGAAGATCAAATCCCCCTTTCCCGCTGGCGTGCGTTTCTTCGCCCAAGATGCGCGCTATGTTTTCGCTGGACTCCGCGCTGAGGTTCCTTTGAAGGTATACCGTTTTGATTTGGAAACCGGCGCAATGCAACCGTGGAAGGAACTGGTTCCGACCGACCGCACGGGTGTTTACAACCTCGGACAACTCCGCCTGACGCCCGACACACGCTGGTACGTGTATTCCTACGTTCGAGATTTGTCCGATTTATACATAGTCGAAGGATTGCGATGACGCCCCCGGATTGGTACGATCGCACCGAGGAATTCACCTCCACATTGTCCTAACCAAAAAGAGAGCAGGAGTACCTCCCGCTCTTTTTCTTTTTGCTCGGATGAACTGAAATCTGTGTCGCTTCCTTTGCCGTGCTTTCGTCTTAACACAGCACGTTCCTACCAACCGACGATCTCTCGGCGCTGGAAACGGCGAGCATAAATACCTACATTAATGATGCAGGCCGCGACTCCAATGCCGGTGAGCAAGCCGGGCGGAATGTTCGGATAAACCAGGACGTCGAGATAGTGCAGCAGGAATCCATCCTGGTACGGCGCAATCCCCGCCCGAACCTCCAGCCAGTTTTCCGCCCACGTTAACGGGCAGGTCCAGGGTAGGATTTCGATGAGGATGCCCCATACGAGGGAGCCCAGGTGCAGCCAGCGCAACCGGGGACGACGACGCGTGAACGTAGCACCAAATACGATCCAGAGAATGAACAGCAGGTGCAGCCCCAGGATCGCAACTGCCAATGCGGAATACACGACATGGTTCCTATGCGGCCTTCCTCTGCTGCGCTCTTAGCTTCGCCCAGCGCGCCCGTTGCGTGGCGGCAATTTTCCTGCGGGCTGCTGCCGACATGGTTCGTTTGCCAGGGTTCACTATGTTAGGTTGACTTTTCGCAGAATTCTGCGCGCGCAGTTTCGCCCACCGCGCCTTCTGCGCGAGCGAAACCTTCCTTCGCGCTGCTGCCGACAAAGTCCGACGCGGCCCACTCGCTGCACCTCGTGCTGACGAAGTCCTAGTCGTTCCCGCGAGCGCTGCCAAAGCCGCGATAGCCTGATTCAACCGATCCCGCTCCTGCTGAAACTCCTTCACCATCTCGGCGATATTCGCCATTAGATCCCCCTCCACTTGTATTTGCAGAATGCCTATAGATAGTCCGCTCCATCCTACACACTTGAACTACCTATTGGAAATACACGCCACACGATGCGTTGACAGCTTCTGCCACCCACCTATACTGGAAGTACAAGCCTTTCTAACCCGCCTTCCATGCCCAAATCAACACCCACACATCCTAACAAAGAGCAATCGTCCATACTTCCGCAGATCGAGAAACTGCTGACGGAGCAAACATCGGTTATTTTGCAGGCGGTCGATGAGAAGCTCTCCGCTCAGGACAAACGGATTGAAGAGGGCTTTGCCGCTCAGGACAAGCGGATGGAGCAACAGTTCATCGCACAAGAAATCAGAATCCTGGCTGCGGTCGACAAGCGCCTGGCAAAGACGGAAGAACGCTTTGCCAAGAGTTTGGATGAATTGACCAAAACTCTCGACAAGTTCCTGAAGCGGCTTACAGACATCGAGGAAGAATTCACCTTCATGAAAGAAGATCTCAAACGCGTCAAAGCCGTCCTCCGTGAAAAACTCGGCGTTTCACTGGATTAGAACCGCGCAGCCAAAAAGCCACCATGCGGTGGCTTTTTGATGTTCCGGAGCGCTTCGCTTTCTCCGAAAATGTTGACGCCAGTTACTAGGCGGGGAAATCCAATCCGTGGTTGTTTGGAAGGAATCCCTCTTCTGGTCGCAGGAACGATGAGTTCTGTGAATTTCACTGTTAGGCATGCTCCTTGGCGCTCTGGATTTCCGAGTCGAAATATGACGGATTCCTCCGGCTCCCCGAAAGTAATGGGCAGAACCAACTGGCAGCGAAAGGCCCGCACGCTGTCTCTTGTGCGAGCCTGCCAGTTGGTCAGAAAAGGGTTGTTCAACCTTCGTTGATGATCGCAGCATGCCACGTCGAGATCGTGATAAGGTTGACCGCAGATTAAATTTTCGCTAGACGGAGGTGAAACGAGGTGACTCAAACATGTCGATACCGGAGAAGATCGAGAACTCACGCAACGTGTTAATGCACATCAGGCAGAGGTAGTCCGTGAATCGAAGAAACTCGCGCAGAAAGCGAAGCAGCCTTCGGTGAGGAACAAACTACGAAGCCACGGCACAAGCCATCCCAAGACCAAGTCGCGGGATTGAGTTTGTCCAGGATGCCGATTAAGAAGTGAGCTCACGTTCCTCCGCATGGTAGGTTCCTTCACACCCGCCTGAGGAAGGACTCCAGCTGCTGACTCTTGCAGAAGCGGGGCAAGTAGCCTCCCGGCCTGGATTCTAGACGCACTCGACCGGACGGCAGTGCATAAGCGTATTGCCTGACAGCACTGAATAACGTATCCGCCCTTCCAGGTGCGCAGTTTCGTCTAGAATACGAGCGTGTTATGCCGTGCTTCTGAGATTTCACGACCATGAAAGCACAAGTCAAGGTCGGCCGGATCGCCGGCATCTCGATCGGTCTTCACTATAGCTGGTTCATCATCGCCCTGCTGATTGCGCTTTCTCTTGCCCAACATTTCCGTGCGGTGGCGCCACAGTGGAGCAGCATCGTGGTATGGATGGCCGCGGTGGTCACGGGCCTGTTGTTCTTCGCTGCTCTCCTGCTCCACGAACTCGCGCACTCCCTCTTGGCGAAAGCGCGTGGCCTGCGCGTCCGTGCCATTACCCTATTCGCCCTCGGTGGCGTATCGCAGATCGAAACGGAAGCTTCGGACGCCAAATCCGAATTCTGGATTGCGATCGCTGGTCCGGTTACGAGTGTCGTAATCGGCCTGGTTGTCCTCGGGACCGCTTGGGTGAATGGTTGGAAGCCCGGCACCGAACCCGCTACTCCTGTCATATCCGTGCTGGTCTGGCTCGGTTACATCAACATCATGCTGGCCGTCTTCAACATGATTCCCGGTTACCCACTGGACGGCGGGCGTGTCTTGCGTGCCGTCATCTGGTGGATCACTCGCAATGCCGACCGCTCCACGAGACTCGCGGCCCAGGTCGGCCAGGCCGTTGCCTTTTTGTTTATCTTGTCAGGCTTGTTTCGATTCTTCGTAGGCGCGAACTTTGGTGGGCTGTGGCTGGCGTTTATCGGTTGGTTCCTGCTTGATGCGGCCCGTTCCAGCTACGTTCAGGTAGAGCTGATGACAGGACTCCGGAACCGGCGTGTCGCCGACATCATGGACCGCGACTACGCTACGGTGGAGGGTCATCTGAGCTTGCAGGATTTCGTCGACGAGTATGTGTTGCGAACTGGACGCCGCTGCTTCGTCGTCGTCCAAAACGACCGGGTATCCGGACTGATCACGACCCATGAGGTAAAGGGAGTTGATCGCGACAGCTGGTCGCAGACCAGCGTGCAAAGCGTGATGCGCCCGCTCAGTCAGCTGCGCACCGTTGCCCCGGACACGCCTGCCATCCATGCCCTTGAACTGATGAGCCGCGAGGACATGAACCAGCTGCCGGTTATCTTCGATGGACACCTACAGGGGGTCTTCTCCCGTGGCCATGTCCTGCGCTTCCTGAGTACGCAGGCAGAACTGCACGATAACTGAGCTCAGCGGTTCGCAGCCCATTCTTTGTGGTGGACAGTGAGGCCGACACGAATCTGATCAACATGCGGGCTAGACGGGTTTCCGGTTCACGAATAACCTCGTTGTTTTCTGGAAGCAAATGACACCTGCACTGGTTGACGCGGCGAGGCAATACACGGGGTTCGTCCAACATTGGCGGGCCACTTGCCTGACGTTGTCGAACGGATCAAGATTTCGCCCAAAACTTCCTCATTCCATCTCGGAATCGATGTACTGCAACTGTCCTTGCCGTTCGATTTGTAATATGAGGGGATCACCTGGCTTCAGCTGACGCAGTGCGGACCGTAGTTGTTCGACCGATTGGATCGGGAGCTGATTGACGGTATGAATGATGTCTCCTGCATGAAGTTCGCCGCTTAGAGCGTTCACATCCAAAGACTGGCCGAGTACAACCACGCCCGAGGGGATACGCACATCCGGCATGGCCGCACGCAGCCGGTCATCAAACTTCATGACATAAATCCCAAGCCTGCCGATGCGATTGTTCGGATCAATGAAGTCGGCAAGCTGGTCTGTCTTGTCCTGATACTGAAGTGCCGGCACCTCGAGCAGAATTTTTTCATTGCCCCGCAGGATTTCCATGCGGACAGCTTCGTCGGGAGCGTGCAGATAAAGCGCCGCAGTCAGGCCCGGCAAACCCAGGATCGGGCGACCGTCGACTGCGACCACGATATCCCGCAACTTCAGTCCGGCAGTGTCGGCTGGACCTCTGGGCGTCACATCCGAGATGACGACTCCCCAGTTTTGTGTCAGGCCAAGCCCGGCGGCAAGAGTCGGGGTGATGGTTTGCGCGCCAGCCTGGATCTCTGTCCGGTGCACGTGTCCATGCTTCCGCAGGTTCCCGTACACGAACGTCACGACCCGGGCCGGTATGGCAAAGCCGAGTCCTTCGCTACCACCGCCCTCGCTGAGGATGAATGTATTCAGCCCGACGATGTAGCCATCCAGATCCACCAGCGGACCGCCGCTGTTGCCCGGGTTGATGGGAGCGTCGGTTTGTAGGTAGACCATCGGGTTGTCGGGGTCTGGTTGACGCCACACCGAACTTACGACACCCATGGTGACGGAATTCTGCAGACCCTCGGGACTGCCGATCGCGAACACCAGCTCTCCTGGCTCGACGGGCCGTCTAGTTCCGAGAGGAAGCGTCGGAAGATGCTGGCCGTCAATCTTCAACAATGCCAAATCGGTCTCTTTATGGATGCCAACCACCTTGGCATCGAGAACCTGGCGTTTGCCGACCGGGGTGATCTCCAAGGGCGACCGACTCGGAGGAACCGGCAGAACCACCCGAACCCGCTGCGCGCCCTCCACGACATGCGCGTTCGTCATGATGTAACCATCGGGATCCACGATCACCCCGGATCCGATTGCTCGCTGCCGCACAATCAGGGCAACCCCGCTTTTCTTCCCCGCCTCCAGGGGGGCCAAACCGGCCGTCTGGATTTGTACAACCGCCGGAGATACCTTCGCAACCAGCGCCTGAAGCGAGCCGTTGAATTGCCGGAGCAGATTCGAGTTATGCGACTCGTCACCGGTAGCCTCCGCGGTTGGTGTGGACGAACGCTGGGATTGCTGCGACAACAGCTCGGTGGTCGTAATAGACGTCAAACAGGCGAGCAGCAGAATACGCAAGAACAAGGATTGCATGTGCGTTGTGCCTCCACCACGTTTGATTAGCATCATCTCTGCCGGATTCACACGGATCGGCTCGACAACAGCCATCCGCGCTGCTCGCCCCGGTGAGCAGATCGCAATGGCTAGCAGCGCTAGCAGGAAATCCAGCTGTCAGTCTGTGGTTTGGTTGCTCTCGGGCGTTTACGAAGAAAACTGCCAAAGTTCAAAAAATGGGCATCTTCACCTCACCCCAGAAACTGCGCGGCGGCGGATCAATAGTCTCGCTGAGATGCCCGGAGGTTGAATTCACATCGGCAATATATACGGGCGTCATCTTGGCGCTTAGGTCAAGAATGCGTCCAGGAGGCACAGGGCGTCCGCCCGGTCCATCGACCCGGGAAAAAACAAGCCGATATTCCCGTCCTTCCGAGCCCATGAGATCGGTCCGCTGATGCACATCGAGGAAAGGCAGAAGACAGCCGGCGAGGTACTTGAAGCGAGACAGATGGATGTTGCTCCGTCTCATATGATGCGATTCGACGTCTGCAAACATGCCAATCATGCCGTAGTCGTGCGGTAAAAGGTGGACGACGAAAGTTGCGGATGGCTCGCGGTGCAACGCCTCCTCGACGCGGGAATCGGCGAGCGCCAGCGCAACTACGTGCTGCATCGCTTCAGCTGTCATCGGGTACACCGAGATGACTTCCATGTTCGCTGCATCGGTCGAGCGGGAGATATGCCCCAGCGTATACGCACGCAGCCCCATGCCTGCCAGAACGAGCACCAATGCCAAGCTTCCAATCGCCAGTCGATGGGCGAGCGACCGATTGCGCATGCCTCCAAATAGCAACCCGTAGACGCGCCCGCCGGGATTGCCCGGCAGGAACATGCCCGTGCGAAGCATGTATTCGGCATATCCAGGATGAAGAATTAGCATTCGCCCCTCTTCCACCCGAGCGAGGAAGTAGTAGGCAAAGAGCATGCCCACAAACAATAGGAATATGATCACCCGCGGCCACATGGTAAAGAGTCCAAACGCAGAGATATTCAGACAAAGGTACTGCGGATGGCGGATATAGCGGTAAACCCCGGACGTCACCACTTTTCGCCGGAACAGACGCGAGCCGTAGATCTGGACAGCGAAAAAGAAGAAGCCCACGAGGCCTAAGCCGAAAGCGTAACGGCCCAAGTCCCAACGCAGAAACTCCAGAAACGGACTCGTCGTAAACAC